>Ga0184625_10000596_pt1 | contig 13920 bp, 11 predicted proteins | sample PLM3_30_b1_FD_133151 | JGI IMG/M metagenome (GOLD analysis project Ga0184625, IMG submission 133151) | Groundwater sediment microbial communities from an aquifer in East River, Colorado, USA - PLM3_30_b1 | ecosystem: Environmental > Terrestrial > Soil > Riparian zone | place: USA: East River... | reverse complement strand
AGCTGCCGCGCCCTTGAAACAATCTGCTCGCGGACAGTCGAGCCGTCACCGGTGCGGATGATCGCGTGGTCGTCGAGGCCCAGCGAAGCGTGTTCCCAGACCGCCTTGATGATGTAGGGCGGCAGAAGCGCCGCGTCCTCGCCGCCTTCGGCCACGGCCCAATCGGCGGTCGGTAGGCCCGCCTCGCGCAGCCGCTGCTTGGTCAGCGGCTTGTTGCAAGTCAAATGCCAGGCCGCCGCGGGCACGCCCGTGTAGGGCAGGTCGAGGGCCTCCAGTAGCAGCGCCGCCAGGTGTGCCAGCCGGTCGGAGCCACCGAGCGATTCGACGAGGTTGAACACCACGTTCGGCCGCGCGTCCGAGAGGCTCTCTTCGACCAACTCGAAGTTGAGCGTACAAGGCAGCCGCCGCGTGGTGTGGCCCAGCGACCGCAGGGCCGTTTCGACGGCCGCCGCTTGCACCAAAACGTCACGGTCCGATGGTGAGTCCGAATCGGCGACCGCGTTGTGGAGGATGACGATATTCACTACTTCTCGCATTAGCCGGAGGCCAACGGCCTCCGCAGTTTCACGGCAGAGGCCGTTGGCCTCCGGCTAGGGTGTCGCGGGTCGAAATCGACGCGCCTTCGACCGCCTGGCTTCTTCGACGCGCGGCGCGGCGCTCTCGACGATCCGCTGGATCAAGTCCACGTATGGCAAACCTACCTTTTTTGCCAGGATCGGAAGATCCGAATGTTCGGGGTGCAGGCCTGCCAGCGGGTTGACTTCCATGAAGCTCGGCCGGCCGGCGGCGTCGCATCGCAAATCGACCCGCCCGGCATCGCGGCAGCCGAGAATCCGCCAGGCCGCCAGCGCCACGGCCTCGGCCTCGCGGACTTGCTCGTCGCGGGCGGCGTGCACGAGGCGATACTCGACCAGCTCTTCGCACCGCTCCTTGTTGATATACGAATAGGCGTCGGCCTCGGCACTCTCTAGCAGCACGATCTCGACCGTCCCCAGCGCCACTGCGGCAGCGCCGGTGCCGGTGATGCCCACGGTGAACTCGCGCCCCGGCAAATAGGTCTCCACCAGCACGGGCTGCTGATACTGCGTCAGTAGCTGCTCGCAAACCGCCTGCAATGCCGCACGGTCCTTGGCCTTTGAGGCGGGCGACACGCCCTTGCCCGTGCCTTCGGCGACGGGCTTGGCAAACAGCGGAAATGGCAAGTTGATCTGCTGCAAGTCGGTAGCGGCTTCGACTACGGCAAACCGCGGCGTCGGCACGCCGCCGGCAGCCACGACCGTCTTGGTCAGCCCCTTGTGCAGCGTCAGGGCCATGACCAGCGGGTCGGAGAACGTGCAGGCGATGCCATAGACCTCGAGGATGGCCGGAATCTGAGCCTCGCGGGCAATTCCCTCCAGCCCTTCGGCGATATTGAACACCAGGTCCCACGCGTCGCCCTTGGCCAGCCGCAGGACGAGCTGCCGAGCGTGGCCGATGCGATCGGTCGTGTGGCCAAGCTGTTCGAGGGCTGCCGCGATCGAATCGACCGTGTCCGGGCGGTCGAACTCGGCCGTTTCATCCTCGGAAAAACCGGCGGCCAAATACTCCTGCCGCAGGTCATACGTCAGTCCAATGTGCATCGGCTCAATCTAGTCCAGAGCGCCCGCGAGCGGAACCGCGGTGCATTTCTCAACTCGCCCGCCGCCAACGCTCGCCATAGATCAGCCCCGCCGTGACGATCAGGCCGAGCAGGCAAGCCGCCTTGAAGACAAACATCGCCGGCGGCTGCCGCCAGCCGCTCGCCAGCTCCCAAATGTCCGATGCACCGAAGGCGGCCAGAAAAACGGCCAGCAACGCCTGCCGCCCGCGCGTCAGACCGCGAACGGGCCGGCGAACTGCTGCCGCCAGAGCGGCCAGCACCAACCAAAACGCGGCTTCGAGTCCGTTAAAGATCTGCGCGGCAAGCATGCATGATTCAACCTACCCGCGGACACGCAGGACCGCTCAGTCTGGCGGAAAATATTTCGCCGGCCGCCAGCGGCGGTGCTCGTCGGGGATGAGGATCGCGACCAGGCGACCCGCATGCAGCGCGGCTGCTTCAGCAGTAACGAGGCCGCCGCGTGTCGCGATGGGTTGACCGTAGCCGAGTAGCTTCAGTTCCGCGTCGTCGATTTCAATCTGCGGCATATCGACCAAAGCAAGTTGCGGCGGCTGAAGTCGGCGTACGATTTCGTCTGGCGACAAATCGGTCAGAGCAATCGCAGAAGTGGCCTCGAATGGGCCGATCGCTTGCCGCCGCAGCGCCGACATGACAGCTCCGGTACCGAGCGCCTGGGCCAGGTCGCGGCCGAGAGAGCGGATGTAGGTGCCGCTCCCGCAGCTGACGAACAACTCCAGTTCCGGATAGGCATAGCGCAGGACTTCCAGCGAATGGATTTCGACGGGCCGCGCCGCGAGCTCGACTGCTTCGCCGCGGCGGGCGAGTTTGTAGGCCCGTTGGCCTTCGACCTTCAGCGCCGAGAATGCTGGCGGCGTTTGCTGAATCGTGCCCAGAAACCCCGGCAGCGCGGCACGCAGATGGGCTTCGCTTGGTAGGGGTGCATTTGGCAATTCTTCGACGACGCCCTCAATGTCTTCGGTGTCGCTCGTGCGGCCCAAAAGAAATGTCGCCTGGTACGTCTTCGGCATTCGCTGCACGTATTCGATCAGCCGCGTGGCCGGGCCAATGGCCACGATCAGCACGCCGGTGGCCAGCGGATCGAGCGTGCCGGCATGGCCAACTTTGTGCGGCTTGACCAGCCGCTGCACGCGGTTGACCACGTCGCGCGAGGTCATCCCGGCCGGTTTATCGACGTTCAGCAGGCCGAACATGCTCGATTGGAAACGAGTAGAGATCGCGGACTTGGACAGGCGATTTGGCGGCCAGGTTCGTCATTCGTGCGATCAGCGAATCGACATCCGCTACGCCCAGGCCCGCCAGCCGGCGGAACTTGTGTTCGAGCAACGCTGGCAGGTTGCCGCTCTGGTTGCGGGCATGTCCTTCGGGATACATCACCAGCCCCGACGATAGTGTCCCCAATGAAGCGTGGTCGATTTCAACGAGAGTCGGAATGCCATCCGGGTACTTGGCGTCATACTCCGCCCCGCCATGCCGAAAATCGATCCGCTCCATAAGTGACCGCGTCAAAGGATGAAACAGGGCAGCATCCAAATAGTCTGAAGGTTCAAGCATCAACTCGCGCCACAGCGCCGCCGCTTCCTGAACCCTGAACCCCGAACTCTGAACCCTCTCCGCCGACTTCCGCAGCAGCGTCGCCACAATATAGACCATCGAATGATCCGCGCTCTGCCGCGTCCGCGGATCGCGCTTGTGCGGATCGCCGATGATGCTGAAGGCCGGCTCGTAGATCGTGATCCGAATTCGCTGGATGGCCGCGGGATCGGCGGCGAGCTGCGGGTGTTTGGCGAGCAAATCGAACAGGCCGCCGATCGCCCCGGCCGATTGATGCTCGTACAAGCCGAGCTTGAAGTGCATGCCCATCACGGCAAAGTCGTCGCCGCTGGCGGCCAGTTCCAGGTCGAACGGGCTGGCGCCTTTTTCCGCAGGCCGCTCGAACAGGCAGAAGACGGCTTGTGGGTTGCGGAAGATATCGGCCGGGCCGACGAAGCCCCGCATCGCCCGCCGCATGGAGAGCACCGCGACTTCGGCGCTGATCGCGGCCGACGCGCCCTTGCTGTCGGAAAGTTGCTCGCCGTGGCGGATGGCGCGAAACGGCACGTAGTGCGCGACCACCAGTCCAATCGCCGACTCGATCTGCTCCGCAGTTGCGCCCAGTACGGCACCGTACACAGCCGCCGACGCAATTGCCCCGTGCAGCACATGATCGATCTTGTGGTCCTTCAGACCAAAGACTTCCGCCAGCCGGCCGCGGATTTCGTCCAGGCAGAGCATCGCCAGCAGCGTGCGGCGGCCGTCCCAGCCGGCCTGCTGCGTCGCGGCTAAGGCAACTGGGTAAAAGTCGTTGTGCCCAAATTCGCCCCGCTGGTATCCCGTCCGCGGGTTGTAGCCAAAATTGGTCCCGTTGGCGTCCAGCTCGCGGACCGCCGAAACGTTGGCCAGCACGGCTTTTTCCGGCGCAACCAGCGGCCCGCCGCCGAAGCAGCCAACACCGCTGACATCGGCGTAATCCCAGGCTTCGTCCCGCAGCAGCACCGGCGCATTGGCGCCCGTCGCCAAGGCCGCGATCGCACAGCCGACGCTGTCTAGGTGAAATTGCTGAATCTTCTCCAACACGGCAGTCGCGGGCTCGCCCAGCCGGCCGGCCAGAAAATCGACCGCATACCGCCCAATCCCGGCCGCCTGGTTTTCCTGGCGCGATAACTTCACATATTGCGTCATACGAAATCTGCCCAGCCGTTCGCGCCACGGAAAAACGGAATTATAAAGAAGTAATGGATGCCGCTGCCGGGTTTCCCACCACCCGACTCCGCCGACTCCGCTATCACCCCGCGGTCCGCAGCCTCGTTCGCCAGACGCGGCTGTCGCCGGCCAGCCTGATCCTGCCGCTGTTTGCCCGCACGGGCCGCGGCGTGCGGCAGCCGATCGGCTCGATGCCGGGCCATGCTCAGCTTTCAGTCGATCTGATCGCCGAAGAGGCCCAACAAGCGGCCAAACTCGGCCTGGGTGGCATTATTCTCTTTGGCATTCCAGCTGAGAAGGACGCGGCGGGCCAGGATTCGTACAGCGACAGCGGGATTGTGCAGCAGGCCGTGCGAGCGGCCAAGGACGCCGCGCCGGAGCTGCTGGTGATCACCGACGTATGCTTTTGCGAATACACCGACCACGGCCACTGCGGCCTCGTCGATGATCACACCGGCCGGATGGACGTGAACAACGACGCGACGCTGGAGCTGCTCGGCCGCCAGGCGGTCAGCCACGCGCGGACCGGGGCCGACCTGGTCGCGCCCAGCGGCATGATGGACGGCATGGTGCGGGCGATCCGCACGGCCCTCGACGCCGCCGGCTTCACGCACGTACCGATCATGAGCTACGCCGCCAAGTACGCCAGCGCCTTCTATGGCCCGTTTCGCGAAGCGGCCGAAAGCACGCCCAAGTTCGGCGACCGGCGGGCCTATCAAATGGACCCGGCAGCCGGCAGCGGGCAAGCTCTTCGCGAAGTCGAGCTGGACCTGGCCGAGGGTGCGGACATGGTGATGGTCAAGCCGGCCCTGGCCTATCTCGACATCATCCGCCAGACGGCCGAGCGATTTCCCGGCGTGCCGCTGGCGGCGTACAACGTGTCGGGCGAGTTCGCGATGGTCAAGGCCGCGGCCGAACGCGGCTGGATCGACGAACGGGCCGTCGCTCTCGAATCGCTCACGGCCATCGCGCGGGCCGGCGCGGACATTATCTTGACGTATTGGGCCAAAGACGCGGCCCACTGGTTGGGGACCTGAACGGAACACGCAACCGGGAGCCAGCAGCGATGCCGGAGGGTTCAGCCGCAAGCACGTTTTCGCCGGACCCAGCAGCCGAGTCGCCGGCCCGGATCTCGGCGAGTGCCGTCCATTTGCTGACGATTCGCGTCGCCGAGGCCGTGACGCAGCAACAGCTCGACGAGCTGCGGGGGTGGCGCGAGGAGCAGCTCGAATTGACCCCGTCCGATCCGGGCCTCGGCCGCCGCTTCAAGACCCGCATTCAGCAGCGGTTCTTCACCGAATACGACCGCCTGCTCGACGAAAACCGCGAGACCGAGACGCTCCTCAACCGCCGACTGGCCGCTCTGATCCGCCGCGAGCTGTACGAGCGGCAGACCGACTATCGGCTGCTGGCCTATGCGATCCTGCCCAATCACGTTCATATCGCCCTGGAAGCGAGGCCCGAGGCCGCCGACCTGGGCTCGCTGGCCAGCTCGCAGCACGCGGTGCCGGAGCGGATGGACGAGCGGGCCGATGTCGGCAGTCCGCTGATCGACTATCTCCGCGGCCTGAAGACGGCGACGGCCGAGGCCGCGGCGGCGCTCGAGGGAGGCGGCGTCAAACTCGAGTGGCACAACGAATCGTTCGACTACTGGGTCCGCTCGGCGGCCGAGCTGGAAGCGATCGTCGATTACATCGCCCACAACCCCGTCTCGGCCGGGCTGGTGCGCGATCCCGAACAGTGGTTCTTCTGCTCGGCCCACGACCGGTTCCTGCACGACGGCGAAACCTGCGGCTGGCTGCCCGACGTGGCGACGCCGCCGATCATCCGATGAACCGCGCGCCCGACGACCCGCCGTTTCTCAAGTCGGTTTCGCTGCGGCGGGAATGGGTCGAGTCCTTCGAGACCTATCCCTATTCAATCCCCGCGATCAAGCACCTGACGACGTTGACGCTGCATCCGCGAGTAACGTTCTTCGTCGGCGAGAACGGCACGGGCAAATCGACGCTGCTGGAAGCGATCGCCGTGGCCGAGGGCTTCAACCCCGAAGGCGGCTCGCGGCATGCGATGTTCAGCACGCGGCCGACGCACGACGAGTCGCTGCCGCGGAAGCTGCAGCTGGGCAAGAACAAAGTGCCCCGCGGCGACAGCTTCTTCCTGCGGGCCGAAAGCTTCTACAACCTCTCGAGCTACGTCGATCAGCTCGGCTTTGCCCCGGACAAAAACCCGTATGGCCCCGTGCCGCTGCACCAGCAGTCGCACGGCGAGGCGTTCCTGACGCTGATGCTCCACCGCTTCACCGGCAACGGTCTGTACTTGTTCGACGAACCCGAGGCGGCCCTCAGCCCGCAGCGGCAGCTCACCTTTCTGGCCGCCCTGCACGACCTGGTCCTCCGCGGCGGCCAGTTCCTCATCGCCACCCACTCGCCGCTCATCATGGCCTATCCCGACGCGCAGATCCTGCACTTCACCGCCGCCGGCATCGCCCCCATCGCCTACGAAGACACCGAACACTTCAAAGTCACCCGCGCCTTCCTGAACCGCCGCGAGCTGATGCTCAAAGAACTAATGGAGAATGAGTGACGCCCCACTATAATGAACTGGGTCCGAGAGAGTCCCATTTGGTGCGGCTATGCAGAACATCGCCATCTTCCCAGTTCCCAACCCAGGCGGCCCGCCGTCGTTTCGCGCAGTCACCAAGGGTGGGCAGTACGAGGGCCGCACGGCTGGAGAGGCACTGGATGCAGTTGCCGCCGAGCTTCCCAGCTCGTCGGGCGCCGTCGTCGTGATCCAGCCCTTCCTGCCCGACTCACATTTCACGGTGGCTCAACAGCAGAGGCTTCAGGAACTGATGGCAACCTGGCGGGCGGCTCGCGATGCCGGCCAACGTATGCCTACCGCCGAACAGGCTGAGCTGGAGTTGCTCATCGAAGCGGAACTGCAGGCCGCATCAGATCGCACGGCACAGGTCCTGCAAGGGCTTGGCCAGTGAATCCGCAATACTCCAGCGTGGCCGCGCGAGCGTGTCACCGCTGCGAATACTGCCAGGCTCCAGAAGCTGTCTTCAATTTCCCTTTTGAAGTTGAACACATTGTGCCGACAAATCGAGGCGGCGCCGATCAGGATGCCAACCATGCTTTGGCGTGCCGTTCGTGCAACGTATATAAATCCGACTGCGTCCTGGCGACGGATCCGGTGAGCGGTCAGTTTTCCCGCCTCTTTCATCCTCGCAAGGATGTCTGGGTGGAGCATTTTCATTTTCTGGAGCCGGCGAGTTGGCGGGACGTACGTCCATTGGTTGGGCAACCATTGCGCAACTTCACATGAATGCTCCCGCACAGATTTCCGCGCGGCTCCAATGGGTGCGCCTCAGCGTATATCCGGCATAGCGAGGTTCCCTGGGAGCAGGATATGGGCCGCGAGCCATCAAATCATGAACTTCGCTGGCGGTCGTGACAGCCTCTGCCGTCGCTTGGTACGCTACAGAGAACCGCCCGCATTCCTCCCGCCGGAGTCCCGCCGATGTTTTCCCCCAGGCTGATTGTCATTTGCCTCACCGCTGCACTCGGGACTGCTGCTGCGAGCGCCGCCGATTGGCCGACCTGGCGGGGGCCGCAGGGAAATGGGCATTCCGAGGAAAAGTCGCTGCCGCTGAACTGGTCGAAGACGGAAAACGTGAAGTGGAGCGTGCCGCTGGATGGCGAGGGCAACTCCAGCCCGATCGTCGTCGGCCAGAAGGTCTTCATCACGCACGCGCCGAAGATGAGCCCGTTGCGGGGCCTGCGGTGCTATGACGCGGCGACCGGCAACCTGCTCTGGAAGCATGAATCCAGCTATGAAGTGAAAGAGCCGACGCACAACACGAACCCGTACTGCGCCTCGTCGCCGGTCAGCGACGGCCAGCGGGTCATCGCCTGGTACGGCTCCGCGGGCCTCTTTTGCTACGACTTGGACGGCAACATTCTGTGGAACAAAGACCTGGGCAAGGTCCAGCACATCTGGGGCTACGGCAGCAGCCCGTTGATTTATGAGAACCTCGTCATCCTCAACTTCGGGCCAGGCCTGAATGCCTTCGTCGCGGCCTTCGACAAACAGAGCGGCAACGAGGTCTGGCGGAAGGAGTTTCCGGAGCAGAAGTCGAAGACCGAGGGCGAGTTTCGCGGGTCGTGGAGCACGCCGGTCGTCGCGAAGGTCGGCGATCAGACGTTGCTGCTCATGAGCCTGCCGGAGCGACTGTATGCCCTCGATCCGAAGTCGGGCGAGGAAGTCTGGTCGTGCGGCGGACTCTCGAACAAGCTCGTCTATACGACGCCGCTCGTCGCTGGGGACATCGTCGTGGCGATGTGCGGCTACGGCGGGCCGGCGCTGGCCGTGCGGGGCGGCGGCCAGGGCGACGTGACCGAGACGCACAAACTGTGGACTCACCCCCGTAATTCGCAGCGCGTGGGCAGTGGCGTCGTCGTCGAGGGACTCGTCTATATCCTCAACGAGAACGGCTCCGCCTGGTGCCTGGACCCCAAGACCGGCGAGAAGAAGTGGGATCAGGCTCGAGCCAGCAGCGTGAGCTGGAGCTCGATGACGCACGCCCCCGGGCGGATTTACGTGAACAACACGGAGGGCACGACGTTCGTGATCGAGCCTAATCCTGCCGAGTACAAGCTGCTGGCCGAGAACAAGCTGGGCGAAACGACCCGCGCGACGCCGGCCTATGCCAACGGCAAGATCTTCATTCGCACGTACAAAAACCTGTACTGCATCGAGGCCAAGTGAGCGACCCGCGGCCGATAACGCGTCCCGAATTGCTCGCGCCCGCGGGAGACCACGAGTGCATCCGCGCCGCCATCGAGAACGGGGCCGACGCGGTTTATTTCGGGCTGGAGACAGGATTCAACGCTCGCGCCCGGGCCAAGAACTTCGATCCCGACGAGCTGCCGCAAATGATGGCCGAGCTGCATCGTCGCGGCCTCCGCGGTTATGTCACGCTCAACACGCTCGTCTTCACCAGCGAACTGCCGCAGGTCGAGTCGCTCGTGCGAGCGATTGCCGCCGCGGGCGTTGATGCCGTTCTGGTGCAGGATTTGGGCCTCGTCCGCTTGATCCGCGCCGTCTGCCCCGACCTGGAAATTCACGCCAGCACGCAAATGACGATGACGAGCAGCCAGACGATCGCGGCTGCTGCGGAATTGGGTGTCAGCCGCGTGGTCCTGGCCCGCGAGTGCTCGCTGGATGAGATTCGCCGCATTCGCAGCGAGACTGAGCGTCCAATCGAGGTTTTCGTCCACGGCGCGCTGTGCGTGGCCTATTCCGGCCAGTGCCTGACCAGCGAATCGCTGGGCGGGCGAAGCGCCAACCGCGGCCAGTGTGCGCAGGCCTGCCGACTGCCTTACGACCTGGTCTGCGACGGGAAGGATGTCGATCTGGGTGAGCAGAAATACTTGCTCAGTCCGCAGGATCTGGCGGCCTTTGATTTGGTGCCGCAGTTGATTGACGCCGGCGTGTGCAGCTTCAAGATTGAGGGCCGCCTGAAGACGCCGGAGTACGTCGCCAACATCGTCAAGCATTACCGCCGCGCGATCGACGAGGCGTTGGCCGGCCGCGCGGCCGAGTTCACGGCCCGCGACGTGGAGGAAATGGAGCTGTCATTCTCCCGCGGCTTCTCGCCCGGCTGGCTCGGCGGCTGCGACCACAAGATGCTCGTCCCGGCGCTCAGCTCGTCGAAGCGCGGCGTGCTGCTGGGCCACGTCCGCGGTGTGCGGAAGGATCGCGTGCTGGTCGAGTTGGCCGGCTGCACCGTGAAACGGGGCGACGGCGTCTCGTTCGACTGCGGTAAGCCCGTCGATGACGAACAAGGTGGGCGCGTTTACGACGTGGTCAGCGGCTCGGGCGAGGTTGTCCAGTTGGCGTTTGCCCATGGGGCGATTGATTTCACGCAGATTCAGCCGGGCATGCGGGTTTGGAAGAACGACGATCCCGAATTGACGAGCCGGTTGCGGAAAACGTTTAGCACGGCTGATCCGCAGCGGCGGACGGCGGTCGATCTGGTCGTGACAGCGGCCGTCGGTCAGCCGCTGGAGGTTGCGGCGACAACCGAAACGGGGCACGCCGTGCGAGTGGTTGCCTCGCAGCCTTGTGAAGAGGCCCGCAAGCATCCGCTGACAGACGAAACCCTGCGCGAGCAATTCGGCCGTCTCGGCGGAACGCCGTTCGAGCTGCGGAATCTCACGACCGAAATCACTGGCCGCCCCATGCTCCCCTTCAGCGTGCTGGGCGAGTTGCGGCATGAATTGGTGCGCCAATTGGAAGCGGTCTCGCAGGCGCCGCCGCAGCGGCGAATTGCTGCGGATTCGGTGCTCACGAATCTGCGCCCGGCCGTGGTTGGCGCAGCCAACCACAGCCACCCTGAGTTGCACGTGCTCTGTCGTTCGTTGCCGCAACTCCGCGAGGCATTGCAGTTGGGAGTCTCGGCGGCGTATGCCGATTTCGCCGATATCCGCGAGTATCGCGAGGCCGTGGCTGTTGCCCGCGAGCACACTGCGCGAATCTGGCTCGCGACGCCGCGGATTCAGAAGCCGGACGAGATGGGCATCTTTCACGCGCTGGCCAAACACGGTGCGGACGGCGTTCTAGTTCGCAATCTCTCCGGCCTGCAGTTCTTTCGCGAACGAAACGTGCCGGCCATCGCCGACTTTTCGCTGAACGCTGCCAACGAACTGACGGCACAGTATCTGAAGGAGCAGGGCGCGGAACGGATCGCGCCGTCGTATGACCTCAACCGCGAGCAGTTGCTCGATCTCGTCGGAGCAGTTGAGCCGGCGTGGCTGGAGGTCGTCGTTCACCAGCACATGCCGATGTTTCACATGGAGCACTGCGTGTTCTGCGCGGTCCTTTCGCCGGGCACCAACAAGCACAACTGCGGCCGGCCCTGCGACGTGCACGAGGTCAAACTCCGCGACCGACTGGGCATGGAACACCGCCTGACCGCCGATGTCGGCTGTCGCAATACGCTGTTCAACGCCGTGCCCCAAAGCGGCGCCGAGATCGTGCCGCAGTTGCTCGCCGCCGGCGTGCGGCACTTCCGCGTGGAGCTGCTCGATGATCGCGGCCCGCCGCTGGCCGAATTGCTCGACCTGTACCGGCAACTTCTCGCCGGCGGGATCACCGGCCGCGAAGTCTGGACCCGCCTCAGCGCCAGCAACCGCGTCGGCGTCACCCGCGGCACGCTCGAAGAACGCCGCCACCCGCTGGCAATCCTCTAACGTGGGGGCCTCTGGCCGGCCCGGAAACTATGTGGTGGCGCCCTCGTGGCGCGTGAGTTCTGTAGGGAACGCCCTCCGTGGCGTTCCGGAACGCCACAGAAGGCGTTCCCTACAGCGCGGTGGAACGGCACAGAGCCGCCGACCGGAACGGCACAGAGGCCGTTCTCTACGGCGCGGCGTCCTCGCGGACCACCGGCCGCGAGGCATCGAACAGCAGCCAGCAGCACGACACGAGCGACATCGCAGCCGCCGAAATCCAGAAGACGTAGTGCCACTTGTCGTTGTCGGCCAGGTAGCCGATGCCGCGGGCGAAGATCGCCGCGCCCAGATTGCCGCACATATTGCCGACGCCGAGCACGGAGGCCACGTGCCGCCCGCCGATGTCCTGGTAGCTGGCCCACGAGGCGCCCAGTCCAAAGTCGATGGTGAAGGCAATCAGGATCATCACGGCGGCGAACGGCCACAGGCCGCTGACCTGCGAGACCAGCAAATACAGCCCGCAGGCAATCACACCGGAACACATTCCGGGCAACCGGCGGCCCCACGCGCGGCCGAAGCGGCGCACGAAGACATCGGTGGCTCTGCCGCCCGACAGGCCACCGGCGATCGCTGCCAACTGCACGACCGCCGTGATCAGCGCGGCAACGATCTTCTCGTTGCCGATTTTCGCCGTCAGATAGGCTCCATGATTCTCGATCAGATACTGCGGCAGCCACGTCGCCAGAAAGACCCAGCCGATGTTCACGAAGAATTGATTGAAGCACATGATCCAGACTTCCTTGCTGGCCAGCATCGGCACGAGCGGCAGGCCCAGCCGCCGGCTGTCGGCCGGAGAGGACAGTCTGAGCAACCCCGCCGCCAGCACGCAGAGAATCAGCGTGCCGCACAGCCCGATGAGCTCGGGTACGGCGCGCACAATCAGCGACGCGACAAACTCGTTCCCAAGCTGCGCCGATAGCCGGCGAGTGAGCGCCGTCAGTGAGGATGTCGGCAGGTTGGCAATCAGCACGATCCAGGCGATGTTCGCTGCAAACAACAGGACGCAGATGGCGCCCACGCCAAGGCTCGCGGTCGGCTGCGGCTTGCCTTCGATGAGTCGAACCTCGGCCGCGTTGCACCAGGAATGTTCGGCGGGCGAGTTGCGAAACAGCGACACGAAGGCCACGGCCCAAATCAAGCCCAGGCTGCCATAGACTCCGAACACGACCCGCCAGGCGCCGGTCGGCCAGCCGAGCACGCGACCGGCCAGTAGCATACAGGGCACCGTGATGATCAGCGCCAGCAACAGGCCGCAGCGACCGCCCATCGCGGCGCTGCTGTTGGCCAGGCCGCGGCTGGCCGGCGGCACCCAGCGCTTGAGCAGCGCCGCAGCCGCGGGATAGGCGCCGGCCTGGGCGATGCCGAGGACCAGGCGGACGCCCCAAATCGCCGCCAGGCCGTGGGCGAAGCCCAAGGCAATCGTCGCGGCCGACCAGCAAACCACGTAGGCGGCCAGCGTCCAGCGGCCGCCCAGCGTGTCGGTCAGCCAACCGCTGGGGATCTGCATCAAGGCGTAGGCCAGGAAGAACGCGCCGACGGCCGTGCCGAACTGCTCCTTGGTCAGCGACAGCTCGCGGAGCATCGTATCGGTCACCGGCGTGATCGCGAAGCGATCCAGATACAGCAGGACCGACATCGCTGTCACCAGCCCAATGACGAGCCAGCGGACATTGGTCGGCCGCTCGTCCGGCGGTGGTTTGGCAGGTGCAAGCGAGGACGCCGTCATGGAGTTCGTATTGTGCCCTTTGCCGCGGCAAACGCTAGCGAAATTGCCCCGCTAGCTGCAGCCACAATGTATTGACGCCGCGGCCCAGGGCTGTTACTTACCGCAGCGCTTGTAAATCTCCTCAAGTTCTCTACCCGTTTTGCCGAGGGGCGTGCGTTGCGACCGGCGGCCGTCCAATTCGCTGCAGTCCTGATCGCTGCCTTCGCGGCCATGCTGCTGCTGGCTGCGCGGACCGCGCTTGCGCAGACGCAAATCCAGTTTCAAAAAGGCGCCGCCGATGTGGCGCCGCGTTTGGGGCCCAGCACCCTGGCTCCGCCCAACATCTCCGTTCCCGGCAGCCCGAACGTGATTACCGCGCCCTCGGGCGCTGCCACGACAGTCAGTCCCTACGCGGCCTCGCCGCCCGCCGGCGCCGCGGTGCCGTTCGATCCCTACTCGACGAGCGGCTCGTCGGCCTATCAGTTCTGGAACCAGCCGCCGCTGTCGAACCCGGCCAACGT
>Ga0184625_10000595_pt1 | contig 13924 bp, 12 predicted proteins | sample PLM3_30_b1_FD_133151 | JGI IMG/M metagenome (GOLD analysis project Ga0184625, IMG submission 133151) | Groundwater sediment microbial communities from an aquifer in East River, Colorado, USA - PLM3_30_b1 | ecosystem: Environmental > Terrestrial > Soil > Riparian zone | place: USA: East River... | reverse complement strand
CGCCAGGGTCGTGAGGCGCTGGCCCCGTGGCAGCGTCGGTGCGGGCTCGACCACCCATTCCGTCATCGTCGTCCTCCTACGCCGCCGCCACGGGCTGATCGGCTGCCGTGACCTGGAGGAACAGCTCCTCGAGGTCGCTCGCAGCGCGGGCGAAGCTCACGATGGGGAGGCCGGCCGCCACCGACTCCGCCAGGAGCCGGGCCGACGCCGCGTCGTCACCGCGAAACCCGAGCTCGATCGTGCCATCGGCCAGGATCGTCGCCGATGCCACGTCCGCGGCGGCGGCGAATCGGTCGCGGGCGGCGTCCAGCTCCTCCCTGTCGAGCAGGAGGCGCACGCGCAGGACGGCCCCGAACCGCAGCCGACGTTCGATGTCGGCGACGCGGCCCTGGGCCAGGACCAGGCCTCGGTCCACGATCGCGACGCTGGTACACAGCTCCTCGAGCTCGGGCAGGATGTGGCTGCTGATGACGATCGTCTTGCCCATCGAGCGGAGTTCGCGGAGCAGCTCGCGGAGCTCGACCCGAGCCCGCGGATCCAGGCCGGACGCGGGCTCGTCGAGCAGCAGGACGGCGGGGTCGTGGACCAACGCGTGCGCCAGACAGAGCCGCTGCTGCATGCCCCGCGACAGGTTCTGTACGTAGGCATCGCGCTCCTCGGCGAGGTCGACGAGTTCGAGCAGGTCGCCGATCATCCGCCGCCGTCCCGCCGCCGGCAGGCCGTAGCAGCGGGCGAAAAAGTCGAGGTACTCCCAGACCTTCATGTCGTCATAGACCCCGAAGGCGTCCGGCATGAAGCCGAGGACGCGCCGCACTTCGTCGGGGTTCCGGCTGACCGACCAGCCGTCGATCTCGGCTGTGCCCGCGTCGGGCCGGAGGAGGGTGGCGAGCATCCGCAGCGTCGTCGTCTTGCCGGCTCCGTTCGGGCCGACGAGGCCGAAGATCTCGCCACGTTCGATGGCGAGGTCGATCCCGGCGACCGCCACGGTCCTCTCGTAGCGCTTGACCAGCCCGTCTGTCCGGACGATCGCGCTCATCGGACGGTCCCGCTGATACTCACGGTGGGGCTGAAATACACCTCGTCCGAGCGGTCGTTGATGTATCGGATCAACACCGTCCCCGACCCCGGATCGACGAACCGGGCCGGATCCGACACCGAGTACGACAACCCCTGGTCCGGGTGCGGCAGCCGGCGCCATGTCTGGGCCTCGATGTCGAACACCTCCACGTCCGGCAGGCCGTCAGGTACCTCGCAGGCATCGGTCGGGGGCTCCGGGCACGCCGGCGGGACGGAGGCGAGCGGCTTGATCTTCATCGGCGGGATCGCCAGCCCGCCGTCGAAGATGCCGAAGCCGATCGCGAGATCGGTCGCGTCGATGCGGCCCTCGAGGCCGATCGGTCGGTAGGCGACGGTCGCACTCCCGCGTCCGAAGCCGAGCGAGCCCGGCTCCTTGCTGAACGGCATGGAGTCGCCTTCCACGACGGTGGACCGGATCATGTCGGAGCGGAACATGGTGGGGCCGGTGATCGAGAGCCGCGCCGGCAGGTAGAACAGCACGTTGCCGACGCGGTTCGGTCGCTGCCCCTCGATCTCGACGTCGACCAGGTCCCCGGAACCCCACGCGAGGACGACCGGACCGTCTGCCGGGAGCAGATTGTTCGAGCCTCGCATCGGGTCCCAGGTCAGTTGATCCACGATGGCGTGGCGGACGTTCAGCTGCGTCGCATCCGCCGCCGTGCCGTCATCGCTGAAGAACATCTGTCCCACCACGCGGTCGGCAAGGCTCAGCCCGGACCGGTCGACGCCGACGATGACGTCCATCGTCGCTTCCCCGCCGGGCTCCAGGTCGGGCAGGATGGCAACGGTGCCGCCGAAGACCACGGACGGCCGCTCCAGGCGCTGGGTCGAGGCGTTCCTGACCGTCCCACGCAGATGTCCGTCGGCGAGTTCGAGGTCCGTCTCGACCAGGGGGACCGCGACCGCCGTTTCGGCCCGGATCGACCGCAGTGCCCCGAACCCGACGATCAGATTGCGGACGCGGGCCGGGTCCCCCTGCACCACATCGAGGGTCGTCGTCGGTTCGCGGCCGAACGTGGCGTCGACGATCGGCGCCGACAGGAGTGCGCCGCCCGGTACCCGGACCTGGTAGACCCCTCGCGACGGGGAGAAGATCCCGAGGTAGACCTGGGCCGTGCCTTCGGTGGCGCCGGGTGCGCCGCGCACGATCGCCACCTCGTTCACGATCATGTCGCTTCCACGAAGGATCGCGCCGTAGCTGTACGCACCTGCGGCGAAGACGACGATGAACAGCGGCATGGTCAGCCATGCCCATTCGCGTCGGTCGATTCGTTTCAGCACGATGTAGTTCAGCGGGCCGATGAGAAGGATGTAGGCGCCGAACAGCACGATCAATCCGCCGATCGGTGGCAGCGCCAGGGCCGGCACTTGTGCCACCGCGTTCACGAGCATGTTGTCGTTGGTGAATGCAAGTCCGCTCGAGCCGCGGGCCGGAAGCAGCCGGCGCCAGAGGTTCTTCGATGCGTCGGTCTCGGCGATCCATCCCGCCGCAGGGTCGAACCCGAGCAGGGTCACGGAGCCGGACCCGTAGGAGCGCTCCGCCGCCACGACCCGGTCGCCGGTCGTCGCAAGGGCGCGCCCGCCGATGAGTTCACCGGACAGGGCGGGCAGGGTCGTGGCATTCGCGGGGAGCTGGCCGAGGATGCCCGCCAGGTCGGCCGCGGGGACGTCGGTCGTGACGAGCGGCCGGTAGGGGACGAGCACGTCCGGGAATGCCGAGAACGCCTTCGGGCCGACGGTCCCGCCCGCGAGGACGAGGCGGCCGCCGCCGGCGACCCATCCGCGCAGCGCGGCGAGCTGCGTGCCGCTAAGCCGGTCCGAATCGAGGTCCTGCCACACGATGCGGTCGAGCACGCCCCACGCCTCGACCCGCTCTGGCAGGTCCTCTGGTGCGAGGCTTACGACGACCGCCGCAAGCTGCGCCTCGTTCGCGGGCAGGTGGATGCTCCGTACGATCCGCTCGGGGTGCTCGGCGACGACCGCGACGACGAGTTGGGTCGTCTCGTGTCTCGTGTACGGCGCCTTTGCCGTCGTGATCGTCCGGTCGCCGTCGGTCAGGACGATCTCGAGCTGGCCTACGAATGACGGTGGCTGGGCATACAGGAGGTAGGTCTTGTCCGACTGGGTCGGGAGGTCCACGACCGTCCCGAACCGGGTCTGACCCTGCTCACCGCCCGCCAGTCGAAGCTCGCCGGACACTGCAGGGCCGTCGTTGCGGAGGTGGACGGAGATCGTCATCCATGACCCGGCTCGTGCATGTCCGCCGAGCAGGACGCGGGCCTCCATCGACGGGCCATCCGCCGCTGCGGCTGGGTCTGCGTGGGGCCCGAGCGCGGCGATGAGCAGGCAGAGCGCGGCCACGATCCGCGCGGCGCGTCTGACGGCCGGGGAGCTGTGTGGCGTGAGCGGGTGACGGAGCACGGGCACCCCACATGGCGATCCGGATCGGCGTGGTCGGACAAAGGACGCACTGCGCCGCTCGAAAGTTGCACGGTCCGCCGCATCCGAGCGGCCGCTATCGTACGATGGGCGCGTCCCGAGAGCCCGCCGGCTTCATGCCGTTCGATGAGGTCCCGTGCCCGACATCCGCCCGTTCCGAGCCCTGCGCTACGACAGCGCGACCATCGCCGACCCCGCGCTCGTCGTCGCCCCGCCGTACGACGTGATCGGCGCCGCGGAGCACGACCGTTTGCTCGGACGCCATCCCGCGAATGTCGTCCGCCTCGATCGCCCGCGTGAGGAGCTCGGCGACGAGCCCGACGATCGGTACCGTCGAGCCGCCCGCACGCTGGCAAGCTGGCGCTCGGACGGGACGCTGCACAAGGACCCGCACCCGTCGATCTATGTGTACGAGCAGACGTACCTCATGCCCGGGACCGACATGACCCGGACCCAGCGTGGCTTCTTCGCCCGCCTCCGACTCGAGGCGTTCGGGGATGGCTCTGGGGTCCTCCCGCACGAGCGAACGTTGGCCGCACCGCGGGAGGATCGCTACAAGCTCCTCCGTGCGACCGGCGTCAATACCAGCCCGATCGTCGCCTTGTACGACGATCGCGGTCGGGCGGGCGACCCGGTCCTCGACTCGCTGGTCGAGCGCGCGCCCGATGTCGACATCGTCGATGGCGATCGAGTCCAGCACCGCATGTGGGCCGTCCCGGCGGATGGCGAGGCCACAGCGATCGTGGCGCCGCTGCTTGCCGCGGCGGCCGCGACGCCCGTGACGATCGCCGACGGGCACCACCGCTACGAGACGGCCCTTCGCTATCGCGACGAGCGCCGGATGTCGCGTTCGTGCGAGGAGGATCCGGCCTTCGACTACGTCCTGACCCTGTTCCTTGACGCCGAGCAGCCGCTCACTGTCCTGCCGACCCACCGGGTCCTCAGCGGCCTCGGTGACGACGGCACGGCCGCGCTGTCGGCACGCCTCGGCGAGCTCTTCGAGGTCGATCGCGAGGTGAACGCCGAGTCGCTCTGCGCGCGGTTCGCCGCGGCCGGGCTGGCCGCCGGAGGCGAGGGCCGGTTCGGCCTCTGGACGCGTGCCGGCGGTGCTCTTGTGACCGCTCGACGCGAAGCATTCGAGGCATTCCTGCCCGAAGGCGGCTCGGCCGTGCGCGGGCTCGACGTCACACTCCTCGGGGTCGCGCTCGAGCTCCTCGCTGCGATCGATGAGGACGCCCTCGGGGCGGGCGGCGTCGCCTACTCGAAATCAGCCGGGGAGGCGATCGAGATGGTCGACGCCGGCCTCGACGGGTCTGACGCCGCCTTCCTCCTCGAACCCACGCCCGTGGCGTCGATCCTCGCGGTCGCCGCGGACGGCGACGTCATGCCGCAGAAATCCACATATTTCTACCCGAAGGCCCTGACCGGCCTCGTCATCAACCCGCACGAGTGGTGACCCTGCATGCCCGATACCACGCCTGAGCAGATCCTCGCCCGCGCCCAGGTCCCGCCGACCAACGGCCGGCCCGTCCGCAAGGACGAGATCGAACTCGACGAGCGCGGGATCTACATCGAGTCCTGGCTGCCCGAGCGGCGGTCCCGCCGCAAGCCGCTCCTGTTCGTCCACGGCGAGCTCGCCGGGTCGTGGGTGTGGGAGCGCTACCTCGGATATTTCGCGGCGCGCGGCTGGGAAGGCCACGCGCTCAACCTGCGAAATCACTTCTGGTCGCAGACCGCCGACCCTGCGACGCTCTCGTTCGACACCTACACGGAGGATGTCGTCGCGACCCTCGAACGGTTCGGGTCGGGGGTCGTCGTCAACGGTCATGGGATGGGTGGCCTGCTGGCGCTCAAGGCCGCCGAGCGGATGCCCATCTCCGGGCTCGTCCTGCTCAGCGCCGAACTGCCACGCGAGTTGCGCACCCCCGCCCGGTCGCACGAGCTGCGCGAGATCCCCGAGGTCTACGGCAAGGCGCTGATCGGCTGGGAGACGCTCCCCGAGCGCCTGTTGCGTGACGATCGCGACCTGACCCTCGCCGACGTCCTGCGCATCGGCCACCTGCTCGGGCAGAAGCCGCACGAGGCCGGGGCCGCGCGCCGCCAGATGCTGTCGGGCGTGTCGATCGACCGCCGCGGGGTCGCCGACGTCCCTCGTCTCGTCGTCGGAGCGGGTCTCGACCGGGCCGTGACGCTCGACGATTCGGAACGTCTGGCGGAGTGGCTCGACGCCGGGTATGAGCCGTTCGCGGCCCACTCGCATTACGGATTGGTCGTCGGCGAGAGCAGCTATCAGCAGGTCGCCGACGCGATCCGGGGCTTCCTCGAGGTGAACCGGCTGTAGCTTTGGCCGGGGCGCGTTGGCCCGGCTATGCCGCCGTGGCCGGACTTGGTTCCACCCGTTCCCTTGGGCGAAGCTGTGCTGCCCACAGCAGCAGTCAGGGTCATGCGCCGCCACAACGCGCCATGTTGACCGCGGCCACTGGCGGTCGATGCTCCGGTCGAGCGTGCGGCGGAGACGCGACCCGGCCATCCCGGTGACGAGGCGGCTGCTATGGCATCACCTACCCAGCTTTTGCCGGTGGGAACAGCGCGCAACCACATTCGAGCGCGCCACCGCTCGAGCACCGGAGTCTCGTTGCCGCCGCCGAGGGGTCCGGCGGTTGCCGCTCCGAGCGGGCCGCTGGTATCATGCCGACCGGCCCGGCGTAGTCGCCCGGCAGCCGACGGGGCCGCATTCGTCTAGAGGCCCAGGACACCGCCCTCTCAAGGCGGAGATCACCGGTTCGAATCCGGTATGCGGTACCAACACAATATGTGGTAGTCAGCGTATTACTTGACTACTACATATAGTGCTTGTGAGCCAAGTCACAACCGCTGTGACATTGGTGACATCTTCCGTCATGGCTGCGCCGAGCCCCGTCAGGCGGGTTGCCGGGCCGCCTCGAAGAAGCGGATCAGCTCTATGGCTATGGGCTCGGGTGCGAGCACCGGGGCGAAATGGCCGGCGCCCGGCAGCTCGCGGACGTGCGGGTCGGAGACGTGCTGGGCGATGTGCCGTGCCGCATCGGCAAACCAAGTGCCGAGCAGGGTCTGCCGGCCACGCAGGAGCAGGACCGGCGCGGTAAGCGTCCCGAGGACCTCAGGGTCGGTCGACCGGGGCCCCTCATACGAGGCGTCCTGCTGGACGAATCGGAGCATCGCCGGGACGCAGCCTGCCCATCGCTCATAGAAGTCCGTCTCCTCCAGGGCGGCGATCTCAGGGTCGGTGCAGATCCACGCGGCGAACGTGCGAACCGCATCCACAAGCCGGCCGTCGGCAGCCGCCATACCCACCTGCTCCATGGTGGCGAACGTACGGGCGAGGTCGTCGTCGCGCATCATTGACACCACCGCGGGCTCGTATGCGGCGACGGCGGCCACGGACCCGCTGCGCGCGGCCGCGCCGAGCACCCACGCCCCGCTGCCCGACCAGCCGACCAGGCAGACCGGCTCGCCGACGCTGTCCACGAACGCGGTGACGTCCTCCTCCAGGCGCGCGGGCGAGTGGTCCGGGTTGTCGTTCGACGGCCCCCGGCCGCGCGTGCTCGGGAGGTAGCAGGTGAACCGGTCGGTGAGATGGGGGAGCAGAGCCTCCCAGGCGATGTCGCCGTCCCCGATCCCACCGTGGACCAGGACCAGCGCCGGCCCCCGTCCTCGTACTCGTCCGGCGATCTCGGTGCCGTCGGCGGAAACGGCTCGGTGGATCCGCTCGTCGGTCATGTTGGCCCCTCGTGAACGATCCCTGCGCCGGTGTTCGGCGCGTCTACGGGGACGCTAGGCCGCGCGGCGGCCCTCCGGCATCGGCGCGATTGACCAATCTGCGGCGGCCGATCTACGCGGTTGTGCGTAGCCGCGTCGCGCTCACCGGGTGCCGGTCATCCCGCGGTCGATGGCGTAGCGCGCGGCCTGGGTCCGGGAGGTGACACCGATCTTGGTGAAGATGTTCGTCAGGTGCCGGGCGACCGTGCGGTCGCTGATGTAGAGTGCCTCGCCGACCTGCCGGTTGGAGCGTCCGTCGGCCACAAGGGTCAGCACCTCGCACTCGCGCCGCGTCAGTCCGTCGGGCAATTCCCGCGCCGGCCGGCGCGCTCCTAGCCGCTCGTACGTCGCCTCCGCCCGCGCGACCTCCGCGGCGGCGGACGCCTCGTCGCCGAGCGCCCGGTAGGCCTCCGCGAGGCGGAGACAGGTTCTGGCGGCGTCGTACGCCGCGCCGAGCTCGTGCCAGCGCCGATTCGCGTCGCGGAGCACCGGGAGCGCCTCCTCGGCGCGGCCTTCGGCCAGCATCACCGTGCCGCGCGCGCCGGCCGCCATCGCCTCCAACCCCGATGTAGCGTATGTCGACGCCGCCTCCGCGAGCTCGGACGCTGCGGCGGCTGCGTCATGCAGCCGTCCCGCGGCGACCGCGATCTCGACCGCTGCTGCCCAGAGCGGGGCCCGGCGCAACGGGTCCGGGCCGACCGCCGTCACCGCTGCGCGCACCGACGTTGCGGCACCCGCCGGATCGCCCTCTTGGAGCCGCAGCAGCGCACGTCCGGGCTGCGGGTCACGCCCGCGGGCGTGCGCCTCGTCGAACGCTGCGGCGGCACCTGGGTCGCCACGCAACCGGCGCGCCTCGGCCACGACGTACCAGGCCTCCGCGGCGTAGTCGATCCGGTTCGCGTCGAGGTCCTCGACGAGCCGCAGCGCGAGCTGCTCGGCCTCGTCCCACTCGCCGCGGAGCAACAGAAGCTGCGCCCTGTGCACGCCGCACAGGCCCCCGAACACCACCGCCGCGGGGAAGGTGGCGAGCCACCGCTCGGCCAGGTTGGTCCAGCGCGTCATCCGGCGGACATCTCCAACCTCGTGACACGCGGAAATGGTGTGGCAGTAGAGGTTGCCTGACCAGAGCGGGGTGAGCCGACCGTCCAGGACAGTGACCATCGCCTCATCGACCAGCTTCAGCCCGTCGCCGACGTGGCCCGACTTGATCAGGGCGCGGCCTTCGCCGTGGAGGCCCACAGCAATCAGGTCGGGCTCGTCGAACCGGCGGCCGAGGTCCTGCACCCGGCGAGCCGCGACCACCGCCGCCGCCGGTTGACCGGCGAGCAGATTCGCCTCCACCTGCGTAAACCATTGCAAGTATCCGTGCACCGCGGACTCCGGCATCCCTTCCGCTAGACGCCCGGCGCGGCCGATCCAGCCCATACTCTGGGGCTCGTCCCCTCGCGCCAAGTGAAAGAGTCCGAGCACAATGGCGGCCAACGCTGCCTCGGCCGGTCGGGAGTCGGCCTGGAAGGCGTTGCACGCAGCGGCGTTCAGCCGCAGGTTGTCGTCGATGCGGCCGAGCCACCACACGGCATCGGCGTACGCGGCGAGGTCGTCAGCCGTGAGCCGGTCGGCCGCAACCACATCGAAGTGCGACGCGGCGGTGGCCCAATCCCGAGCCGCATAGGCCTGGCGGGCCCGCGTCAACTTGTCGCTCTGCTCGTCCACCCGCTGTCCTCCGCCGAAGAACAGCATGCTACCCGGCCCCGATGTCGGCGGTGCCAGCCGTCAGGCTCCGGGCGGACCGTGAACGAGGAGAGACCAGCTCTACTCGATGCTCTCCGAGCCCTTATTGGAGCCCTTATGGATCCTGTTTCCTTCGTCTCATGTGTCTCCTGGTAGGCGTTCCTGAACGCGGCTGAGACGCATGAGACGATTCACTAGGCATCCGGTATGCGGTACCACCTCGCCAACCCAACATCTTGTGGCTCATCAGGGACCAAGCCACAGCATCTTGTGGCTATCACCGAATCGCATGTCGGTGAGCCCCTGTGCGGTGCCACTCCAGCGCCCTCATCCGGACTCCCGCGAGTCCGGGTATAGGACGACCCCGGTGCGGGACGCACCGGGGCCGTCTCCGATCGAGCTGGCCGACGCCGGTCGAGAACATCGAGTCGATGCGCTGACACTCAGGGCGTCGACGAGGTCTTCGTTCAGGACGCTGTGGTGGAGGTGCCGACCCGGGCACGAGTCAGAGGCACTGCGAAAGAATGATCCCGACGTTGGTCAGACCGCGGCAGGCAGGCCCGCGGAACTGCGCATCGAGCGGGATCTCACCGTCTGGCCCGACCCCGAAGTAGATGCTTATATCGGCAGCGCCATCGCCACTGAGGTCCACGCCAAGAAGCCCGTGGAAGCCCTCGCCACTGGCGACATCAACGATGCCCCGGTCGAGCCGTTGCTGCAGACCCGGGGTGATGTAGAGGATCGTCTGGAAGTCTGCGGCGAACACGATCTGGGCGCCGGCACTCGCAGGCTTGCTCGCGTTCGAGCACTCGAATGCCAAGGCCGAGGACGCGATCAGGAGGCTCGCGACCACGCCGGCGACGACCGCCATCATGCGTCTCTTCATGGGTTTCGTCCCTCCTTCCAGGTGATCCCCAACGGCGAAGCGTCGAGTATGCGCCGGACCATTTGAAGCCTCAAGTGCGGCCGTCCGGAACGTTGTCGGTATGCACCGCGCGACGGCTTTCCGACCGAACCGAACGTGCTCCGTCGGATGGCCTGGCGGGTGAGGATGCTGAACCACGTCTCGACCTGGTTGACCCACGACGCCGAGGTGGGGGTGAAATGGAAGGTGATACGCGGGTGAGGCGGACGAGCTGCTCCTGCCGGACCTCATCGTCGCCGAAGTGGGCTGCGTCCTCGAGTCCTTCTACGAGACGCCCCGCGCCCAGGTCGCCGAGACATTGCGAGCGTTGCTGGCCTTCACGGCGATCCGCGTCGTCGACGACGAGATGCTCCTGCGGACCGTGGAGGTGTACGAGCGCCACCGCCTCGACTTCGCCGACGCCTACCTGGTGGCGAGCGCCGAACGCACCGGCGTCGAGGAGGTCGTCTCGTTCGATCGCGCCATCGACCGGGTAAGGACGGTTCGCCGGGTCGAACCTGAGTAGCTCGGTCTGAAGCCAGCCCAGGATCCCTTATCGGAGCCCTTATGAACCCTGTCTCTTACGTCTCATGTCTCTCTTGGTAGTCGTTTCTGAACTCGGCTGAGACGTCTGAGACGGTTCGCCGGGAATCCGGTATGCGGTACCAAACTCCTTCGTTTACGTTCAGCCGGGTCGAGCTGCGACCCGGCTGAACCCTTATCGTCGACGGCGAGCGCGTGCGCGTACTCGCGACGAGCGCGGTTGGCCCTTAGCAGTTCACGTGAATGACACGCGCAGCCTCTCGCGGGCCGACCCCCGACATCAGCCGGCAGGGGCCTCCTCGGTCGGGACGGCAACGACCTCCACGCCTCGTCGCTGGGCCTCCTGGTACAGCTCCGGCATGATGGGAAGCTGGCCACTGGCGCCGGTGCCGACGATCAAGCGGGAGGTCGACCACGGGATCTTCTCGTCGGCGGACGGGGGTGTGTGACCGTATCGGTCACGGAAGGCCTTCGATGGCTTCTTCTTCCGACGGCGCACGTTGCCAGCCTCGAGGACGACGTCGCGGTCGAAGCGGCGTCCGTCGATCTCGATTAGTCCGAAGCTGATGAGCTTGGCGTCCACCTAAGGAGACTGACCCCATCATTGCGACGCAAGGCGCGGAACCGAAACCTGGTGGTCAATGGGGATGAAGGAGTCCAACTTTCGATCACCTGATCCAGAGTCTGTTGATCGGAATCAGGCTCGCGAGCCGCGTTTTGAGCGGGTGCGGCGGGCCTTCGTCGGCCGCCGAATCGGGGTGAGTCAGGTGCCCATCCCGAAATGAGTCAGATGCCTATTCCGAAAACGGAAAAGAGTCTGTTGCCCTATCTGGGCGAGCCTAATTCTACCGCGGCCGGGCCCGAGGCCCGTTGCCCGTCTGCCAGCTCGTCCAACTCCTCGCCGCGCGTTCGTCCCAGGATCACGGCGATGGCGCCCACCACGACCGCAACGCCGAGCCATTGACTCGGCTCCAGGCGTTCGCCGAGGAAGAGAAAGCGACCGGCAACGCCAAAGATCGGGATGAGGAAGAACGAGGCCGCTGCAATCGAGCCCGGGACCCGGCGCAAGCCGGTCAGGTACAGCCAGTAGGCGAGTGCGTGGTAGAGGACGCCCGATCCGATCGCAGAAGCCAAGCCGGTCGGGCTGACGGGCGAGGGGAAGAACGGCGCCGCCGAGAATCCACGCCGCCGTCACCAGCAGGAACGCGAAGGCGAGGGCGTCCGCCTGTTGGGCGACGACCACCTGCGCAATTGAGTCGGCCTTCGAAAGCCAACGCCGAGTGATAACCGTATAGGCCGCGCAGCATCCGACGCCGACGCCTTCATGTAAACCACTGAGAGCCTTCCGAACGCACGGTCATGTTTGCGCGCCAGCGCCCGCCACGCGATCCGCCAGGCATGCCGTCTGGTGCCGTGAGACCGGCTCGACCCGAACACAACTCCCCTCCGACCACGCCGTTCAGTGAGCAACACGGAGTGTCGCTGAAGTCGGTCACTGGAACGTGCAGATCACTCCCTCGAACTCGGCAGGATCCGACGGCGTCCACGTGTTCCCGTGCCGCGTCAGGACGCGCCACTGGTGGATCGCTTGACCGGATACGGCGTTGAGGATTACGTGGTCCCGAGTGGGTCCCAACGGATCCGAAAACACGCTCTTGCCCGGCTCGAACGCGAAGATCGAAATCTCGACCAGCTGCTCCTGGCCGACCGCCGTGGCAGGCTTCCAACGAAGATCGGCCTCTGCCACACCGATGAACTCCTTGCTGCACCTGGCCTCGCCAACCAGGCTTGTCGCCGCCTTGCTCACTTCGTGTGGACCAAGGGTGATGTCCGGCCGCAGCTCCGGCGTCGGCATCGGCGGCTGCGTCGTCAGCTGGCTTGGCGTGCCATCGGGTGCCGCGGAAACGTCGGCCGGAGGAGACGGGCTCTGGGTGCCGTCGGTCACGAGAGGCAACGACCTCGACTGGCCGACACTCGTCGAGGGACTCAGCGACGGAGCCTCGACGGTCGAGGTGAGGCCGGAGGCCCAGACCGCGATTGCGACCAGCGCGAGTGTGCCGATCAGGAAAACCGGAAGGGCGACGGTACGCCGCATTCGCTGTACCTCGTGTCGGATCGATCATAGTCCCGGGCCGAAACAGGCAGGTCGCCGATGATCACCCGACCGAGTGGAACCCAAGTTGCCTCAGTGGCGTCGACACCGTGGTCAGCTACACGCCGGAGCTCGACAATGTGGCGGATCTTCCGGATCTTCTCAACCGATGGCGGCACAAAACCTGTCTGACGGGGGTCGAGTCGGTCGACGCGCTCCAGATGTGCTCGATACTCAGGGCCCAAATCGCCGCCTCGCTGGGCACGGCGGAACTCATGCGACCGCAGTGGCGTCTTCGAGGGCAGGCGAGCAGTCCCGCAACCTAGGAGGGTCGAGGGATGCGAGGCGTGATCCTGGCGATTGCATTCGTCACGGCCGGCTGTACGGGAGCCGCACCCACGAATCCGGGCGACTCTACGCCGGTGCCGACGAGCAGCGCGACCGCTGCGCCCACTGGCTCTCAAGTCGCACCGACGGCTTCGGCGAGCAGCTCGGCGGCTTCGAATTCACTGGCCATCGGCAGACCCGGCGGGGGCGGGGCCGCGACAGCGCCCGATGGCGAGTCGGTCTGCAGCCAGCAGGTCATCGCCCACGCCGTCGCCAACCTCAGCTGGATGCCGGCAATCGAGCCCGGAGACGAACAGGTCATCCAGGTCACGATCTTCTCGTTCGACCTGCCCGGGAGCGTATTCTCCGAGCCGCTCGAGCCGAGCGTTGATCAGTTCGTGCTCGAGCAGCTCTCCGGCCAGGCGACCCACTCGTGGCGCGTCCTAACCCGGCACGAAAACACGTGGACACCATCCGAGCCGGCTGAATTCGTGGGCGCCACGTGCGTCGCCGACGGGCTGTGAAGCGGATGCGAGAAGCCGCCCAAGCCTGGCGGGGGAACCCTCAGAATTCCGGTCCGACGGGCTGATCCGGGATCTCCCGGCGCCGCACGTTTTGAAACCTTGACACGGCCCTGACCCGCGAGCAGACTCGCTGCGGGCGTGCGGTCGGCACCGGGGGCGCGCCAGTCGATCGACGCCGGGGAGCGAAGGGGTCCGTCATGGCTTCCGTGCGTCGCCGTGGGCGTCTGTCCGTGCTCATCGCAGTGGCGGCCCTCCTCGGAAATGCCTTGCCCGCTCAGGCGGGCAGCACGCCGACCGACATCAATCCCAGCGTCTCGAACAACGCCGACGCCGACGCCTCGACCGGTGGACGGGTCAATGGGTTGGCCGTCGCGCCCGGCAACAATGCCGTCGTCTATGCGGCGAGCGAGTACGGCGGGCTCTGGAAGAGCACCAACAGCGGCGACAACTGGGCGCGTCTGAACAACCACCTTCCGACCCGCGCCTGGG
>Ga0184625_10000594_pt1 | contig 13934 bp, 13 predicted proteins | sample PLM3_30_b1_FD_133151 | JGI IMG/M metagenome (GOLD analysis project Ga0184625, IMG submission 133151) | Groundwater sediment microbial communities from an aquifer in East River, Colorado, USA - PLM3_30_b1 | ecosystem: Environmental > Terrestrial > Soil > Riparian zone | place: USA: East River... | reverse complement strand
TGTAGCGCAGATACTGCTGCAGATCGCGCAGCGCGGCGGCGAAGTCGTTCATGTGGTACGCAAGCAGCCCGCGGTCGCGCAGCTCGGCCAACGCCGGGGGATCGACCGCGAGCAGAAGCTCGGTGACGTTCCTCGCCTGCGGGAAGGAATGCAGCCTGACGTAGATACGCTTCAGGTTCAGCAGCACGCGTGTCAGCATCTGAGGCTTGGTTGCCGGCGCCAGCAGCGCCGGATCGAACGCAGCTTCATCCCCAACATGCCGTTGCAGGAGCCGGCGGCAGTCGTTCTCCGACAGCCGGGCGCCGCGGTGAAACGGATCGAGGATGAGCGGCGTGAAGCGCATCAGGAAGTGCCCCGGGAAATTGACGCCCTCAATCTGGATACCGGCGCGGCGCGCGACTTCCATGTAGACCAGCGCGAGCGTGATAGGTATACCGGTGCGGCGTTCGAGTACCTCGTTGAGGAAGCTGTTGCTGGGATCGTCGTAACGATCGCGGTTGCCGGTGAAGCCTTCCTCATCGAAGAGATATGCGTTCAGCACGTCAACCGCGGTTTCCGAGGTACGCGTGTCCTGCAGGCATCCGCTCGCGACCAGCCGCTCACGTGCCGTGCCGCCCATATCGTCGAGCCGCTGAAGATACGGGGCAGGATCCAGGGAAGGACACTCGAGCCGCGCGATCATCAGCGCAGGGGTCGCGAGATCCCGGTCGGCGCTCGCCACGAGGCCTGAAAACTGGCTGAGAAAGACATCTTTCATCGCGCGGACCCATTATCGCGCAATAGGTCTTCGATCCTCGACACCGTGATGTCGCTCAGCGCGTCCACTACGAGGTCGGCCGCTCCCGCCAGGTCTGTTGCCGGATAGGTGTGCGTCACCGCGACCGAACGCAGCCCCGCACGGCGGGCCGCTTCGAGCCCCCAGCGCGAGTCTTCAATAGCGATGCACGCCGCCGGGTTGAGGGGTTGCGACAATCGATCTGTCAGCTTCGCGATCGCAAGCAGATATAAATCCGGCTCTGGCTTGCCGCGCACGCCATCGGACGCCGACGCGATCGCGGCGAAGTGGTTGCGCAGTCCGGCGTGCGTCAGGACAATCTCGATCTCGGGTTCGAGCGCCCCAGACGCAACGGCGAGAGGGACGCGCTCCGCGAACGCCCTTACGCATGCTGCCGCGCCAGGGAAGAGCACCGAGCCGTTCGTCAGCATCTCTTCGACGATGGTCGACTTGGCCGCTACCCATTCATCGATTTTTGCCGGCGACAGATGCAGCCGGCGGTCGTGTGCGAGCGCTTCGAAAAGCCCCACATCGTCGTAGCCCAGGTAGCGGGCGTAGTACTCCGACTTGTCGAGGTCGATGCCGTCCGCGCGAAGCACCGCCTGGTAGCCGCGCAGATGCAGCGGCTCGCTGTCGGCGATGACACCGTCAAAATCAAAGAACACTGCTTCGAGCATTCAGGGCAGGCGCTCGCCTGCACGAATCGGCAGCGGAAGCCGGCTCTCGCGCGGTGGATATGGGCAATCGTAGTCGGGGTTGTAGAAACAGTAAGGGTTGTATGCCTTGTTGAAGTCGATCGTATAGACGCCGGATGACGTGCGATCGAGCTCGAGATACCTGCCGGCCGCGTAGGTCTCCGTGCCGCTCGTCATGTCGCTGAACGGCACGAACAGGCGGTCGAGACCGGCCCCGGCCTCGACGAATGCGCCGAGCGTCAGCGGCTGCCCTTTGAGCGTGAACTGCAGCACGCCCACGCGCTCGTGTTTCCGGACCTTGCCTTGGGAGGTCGGCATCTCGACCTCAATGCGTTCCTTCGACGGGTTCAGCGATGCCGGCACGACGTATTCAGGATCGGGCGGGAAATATTTGAGCGGCAGGAACTCATTCATCTTGGCCGCGGGCACTGGTTTGTCCGGCTGATTCCGGTACATTTGATCGAGGGCGGCGCGCGCAGACTGGATCTGCGTCGCGTAATCGCCTTCGCTCTCCGCCGGAGGAGGGTTGCCGGCGTTGCAGGCGGCCGCCACGATCCCGGCTATCAGCAGCAGAATGGTTCGCAACTGTTTCATTGAAAAATGTAGCTTCCACGCCGAACGGTCTCGTCGGCGATTCGTCGGCGCCTGCTAACGGTATCAATCGGCGCGACCTTGAGCAACCGCCGCAGCGCGGCCAGATTCGTGCGCAGGGTATCTCCGTCCGACATCGCCGCCAGCATCTGCCTGGCAAGCGCCTCCACGCGCAATGCGGCATCGTTGATGAAAATCGATGCGGCGTCGACATGCAAGGCCGCCGACGGACCGGAAACCGACGATGCCCGAAGCAGCGCGCTTTCGGCGCAGGCGACGGCAATCATCACGTCGGCAATACCGATGAGCACTTCCTGCTCCTCGGTCAGCTCTTCGCCATAGCGCTGAAGCGCCAGTCCAATCGCCATCAGCGCGACCTTCTTGAACGCCTCTACGGCGGCCGTCTGATCGGCGAGCGGGGCGGCCCCGCGCGCCTCGGGCGCAGGACCGGCGAGGATTTCGTCCTGCAACGTGCGCGCGGCGGAAATCAGCGGAAGATCGCCCTTGAGCGCCCGCCGGATCAACATGCCGGGAATCAGCAGGCGGTTGATTTCGTTCGTCCCCTCGAAAATACGATTGACCCGCGCGTCCCGATAATGCCGCTCGGCCGGGTAGTCCTTCACGAATCCGTTGCCGCCGTGTATTTGAACGTTCTCGTCGAGCACGAACTGCAGGGTCTCGCTTCCCGCGACTTTTGCAATCGACGCTTCCACGGCGAACTCTTCCATCGCCGCGAGAACGGCTCCCGGCCCGCCGGTCTGTTCGATGGTCGCATCGATAAGTCCGGCGGTTCGATAGAGCAGGCTCTCGATAGCGTAGGTCTGCACGGTCATCTCGCCGAGCTTGTGTTTGATGGCGCCAAATGCGGCAATTGGTTTGCCGAATTGCCTGCGTGCCGCTGCGTACCGCGCGCTCTCGCCGATGGCCGCGTAGCAGCCACCCACGCACATGGCGCCGAGCTTGTAGCGCCCGAAGTTCAGGACGTTGAACGCGACCTTGTGGCCTTTGCCGATCTCGCCTAACAGGTTCGACGCAGGAACGTGAGCATCCTGAAGGATGAGCGGAGTCGTTGAAGAGCCGTGAAGGCCCATCTTGTGCTCTTCCTGCCCCGTACTCACCCCAGCGAATCCGCGCTCGACAATGAAAGAGGAAAAATGCTCGCCGTCGACCTTGGCAAACACGATGAAGATGTCAGCAAAGCCGCCGTTGGTCGTCCACATCTTCTCGCCGGTCAGTGCGAACCCTCCATCCTGCAGACGCACGGCGCGGGTGGACGCGCCGAGAGCGTCAGATCCCGAGCCTGACTCGCTGAGCGCGTACGCGCCAACCAGCTCGCCGGAAATCAACCTGGGAAGATATCGGGTTTTCTGATCGGGTGTTCCGAAGTACAGAATCGAATTGATCGCGAGGTTGCCCTGAGCACCGAAGGTAGCGCTGAACGAGGCGCTCCCGGCGGTGTGGCTGCTGACGACGAGAGCGGCGGCTTTATCGAGTCCCACGCCGCCGAATTCCTCTGGCGCATCGACGCCGAGCAGGCCAAGTTCGCCCGCGCGCTGGAGCAGGCGTCGTGCCAGCGCCCAGTCTTTCTGCTCGAGGCGGTCGATGGCCGGGATCACTTCCTTGTCCGCAAACTCTCGCGACGTGCGAGCGATCAGGCGATGCTCATCCGACAGGCGCTCGGGCGTGAGTATCGACGCGGCATCGCCCGATTCCAGCAGCCATGCCCCGCCCTTGTTCGCGAGTGCCGGCGTCATGCCATGCGCTCCAGAATACCCGCCGCTCCCATGCCGCCGCCGACGCACATCGTTACGAGGCCATAACGTGCGTTGCGCCGGTGCATTTCATGAATCAGGCTCGTTGTCAGTTTAGCTCCTGTGCAGCCAAGGGGATGTCCGAGCGCAATCGCACCGCCGTTGACGTTCAGGCGTGCTTCGTCCATCGGCAGCTCGCGCAGGCACGCGAGCACTTGAGCGGCAAACGCTTCGTTCAGCTCGATGAGGTCGATGTCGTTCATCGAGAGGCCCGCCAGCTTGAGAACCTTGCGAATCGCGGGCACCGGCCCGGTGCCGAACCGCTCCGGCGCCACTCCTGCGGTGGCATAGGCAACGAACCGCGCGAGCGGCTTCAAGTTGCGGTCGCGCGCAAATGCATCCGAGGTCACGAGTACGGCCGCAGCGCCGTCGCTCGTCTGCGACGAGTTGCCGGCCGTCACCGTGCCGCTGACATGAAAGGCTGGCCGCAGCTTCGCGAGCGCGTCCATCGAGGTATCGCGTCGCGGGCCTTCATCCGATGTGAATGCGCCAATGGCGATTGTTTCGTCGCGGAACTTGCCGGCGTCCAGCGCCGCCACTGCGCGCTCGTGGCTGCGCAGCGCGAAGGCGTCCTGCTCCTGGCGCGAGATGTGGTGGTCGCGAGCGTGATTTTCCGCGACGAGCCCGGTGGTCAAGTAGACATCCGGATAATCGTCGACCAGCGCGGGGTTTGGCGCCACCTTGTTTCCGCCCATCGGCACGAGACTCATGCTTTCGGTGCCGCCGGCAAGAATCGCGTTCGCCGATCCCGCTTTGATGCGGTCGGCTGCAAATGCGATCGCCTGCAGACCGGACGCACAGAACCTGTTGATCGTCACCGCGGACGTCTCCACCGGGAGCCCGGCTCGCAGGCTGGCGATGCGTGCGACATTCAGCCCTTGCTCGGCTTCGGGCATGGCGCAGCCGATGATGACATCGTCAATCTCGGCTGCGTCGACGCCATGGGCACGATTGACCGCCTCACGCATGACCGCGGCCGCGAGTTCATCGGGGCGAGTCGATCGCAGCGATCCGTTCGGCGCCTTGCCGACGGGTGTGCGAACCGCAGACACGATCAGCGCGTCAGTCATTGAAATCCTGCAGGAGATCCTCGACGGCGTCGCCGACTTCTGAGGCTTTGCCGTCGAACAGGTGATCGGCACCGTCAATGACGACGAGCTCTTTCGGCTCGGACAAGGTGGCGTAGAACTTGCGAACTTCCTTCAGTGGAATCAGCTCGTCAAATTCGCCATGCACGAGAAAGGTCGGCTTGCGCGACGCCGCCACCGATGAGTAATCGTACTTGTTTACCGGGCACGCGATGCCTAAGAGGGCGGTGACGTGCGGGTCACCGGCGCCTGCCGTCAGGGAGACCCAGGAGCCGAACGACATACCTCCGCACCACACGCGCGTGACATCGGGATAGCGCGCCATCATGAAAGCCAGGGCCGCGCGAAAATCGTCCAGCTCGCCGACGCCATCTGAAAAAGAACCGGGGCTGCGGCCGACGCCGCGAAAATTGAACCGCAGCACAGCCACGTCGATGCGCGCGAGCGCTTTCGCTGCGTGGAACACGGCTTTCGTGTGCATCGTTCCCCCGGCAGTCGGCAACGGATGTGCGAGCACGGCAATGGCGCGCGGCTCGACCCCGGTCTTTGCGTTGATCAGTCCTTCGAGCAGTCCAGCCGGACCAGAGATGTCGACGGTGATGACACGGATATCGTCTGTCATAAGGCTCGGCAGAAGCGCGAGACGATGGCGGCGAACCGATCGGGCGCCAGCACCGTTCCAAGATGGCCGGTGCGCTCGAATAGTTGAAAGCTCGACCCGTGAATCAGATCGAGATAGCGCATGCTTTCCGCGCACGGCACGACCAGATCGAGATGTTGTTCGCCGGTCACGATCAGCGTCGGCACTTTCACGAGCTCGCAGTCGGCTTCGAAATTCTGGCGCTCCGCCAGCTGTGCGCGCCGGCCCATTCGGCGCGGCGCGGCCGGCGCCCGCGCCACCCGCCATGCGGCTCTGACGCAGGCTGACAGCCGTGCGCGTGAATGGGGATGCAGCGCCTGCAACTCTCGCCATCCTCGGCGAGCCGCTCCGACCATGAACAGTGGACTCGAGAGAGCGGGCCACTTTACGTATCGTGCCTGGCTGGGGCTCAATCGCCAACGCGGCCCGGGGGTCGACACGAGGATCAAGCCGCGAACCCGATGACTGCGCAGGGCAGCATAGCGCAGCGCGATGAGACCCCCGAACGACACACCGCAGAGGATGGCGTCGGCGACGCCCGATGCATCGAGGACATCGTCCAGGTGCCGAACGAACACGTCAAAGTCTGCATCGGCATCAAAACCCGCGTCGACGCCCGGCTCTCCGGGCAGCGACGCCGCGATGACCCGGTATTCGCGCGCCAGTGCAGCGACGGACGGTTCCATCCATTCCCATCGTCCCTGAATTCCCGGAACGAGCACCAACGGAACCCCCGCACCCAGATCGACCATCAATTTCTCAACGTCTTGCCAGTCTTCAGCGTGTATTGAATGCGCTCGAGCGTCTTCCGCTCGCCGCACAAACTCAGAAATGCCTCACGCTCGAGGTCGAGCAACCGATCTTCGCTCACAGTCCCGGCGTGCGGCAAGGAGCCGCCGGCCAGGATCCATGACAGCTTCCGGCCGATCACCGCGTCGTAATCCGAGATGCGGCCGGCGCGCCACGCGAGATGCACGCCCAGATCGAGCGTCGCGCGAACGGCGTCGCCGCCGACAGCAATCTGCGACGGCCGCAACGGTGGCCGGTATCCGTCCTGCGCGCGCGTCAGGGCCAGCTGTTTCGCATCGAACACGACGCGGTCGCGGTTCATCGTCCAGCCGTCAACATCTCTCAAGTATCGGAGGCGCCGCGCATCCGGCGCCGACGTCGAGGTCCTGGCGAATCCGATCGTCTCGAAGGCTTTCTCGGGGCCCAGCCGCAACAGCATTTCCTTCGTGCCGCCGCCTGCTGGAATCAGTCCGACGCCGACTTCGACCAGGCCCAGATAGCTCTCGGCGGCCGCCTGCACGCGATCGCCGTGCAGCACGATTTCACAGCCGCCGCCAAGCGTCAGCCCGAACGGCGCGATCACCACGGGCACCTCCGAATAGCGCAGACCGGTGGTCGATCGCTGAAACGCCCGAACCATCGCATCGATCTCGTCCCAGTTTCCTTCCTGTGCTTCGAGAAGCAGCAGCATGAGGTTGGCGCCAACGGAGAAGTTCGGCCCTTCGCCTGTGACCACGAGCGCCGCGAAATTGTTTGATGCCTCGCGCACTCCTCGTTGAAGCATGTCGAGCGCATCTCCGCCGATCGCGTTCATCTTGGAATGCATCGACACGGCGAGCACGCCGTCGCCGAGATCGATGAGGCTGGCGCCCGCGTTGGACTCTATCACCGCCTTTCGATCGCGCGCGCTGCGCAGGAGCTCGAGCTCGGGCCCCGCTGGTGCGAGCGGTGTGGAACGATGCGGTTGGCCGATTCCTAATGCATCGGCCAGCTCGAACGGACCGAGCGGCCAGCCATATCCCCAATGCATGGCCCGATCGACGTCGTCAATCGAATAGGCGATCTCAGGAGCAATCTCTGCGGAGTACTGCAATGTCGCGGGCAGCGTCGCCTGGAAAAACTCGGCGACACGGTCCTTTCCCGCGAACAGCTTTCGCATGCGCTCGGGCAGCGGCAGCGGCGCGGTCGCGTCGAGTGACGGCAGCTTCACCGGTTGTCGCGGCCGGTATTCCATTGTCAACGGGTCGAGCGCCCAGATATCGGTCTCGCCGGAGTCCGTCTTTCTGCGCTCGTAAAAACCGCGCCCGGCTTTTTCGCCGATCCATCCCCGCGCAAGCATTTCCTGCACGAACGGCGGAAACACGAACTGGGAACCGCGTTCCTTGGGAAGCCGTACGGCCAGGTCGTTTGCGACGTGCACGAGAATGTCGAGGCCGGCGATGTCAACGGTCCGGAATGTCGCGCTCTTCGGCCTGCCGATCGCCGCGCCTGTCATCGCATCGACTTCTTCGACCGTGTAGCTGCCGGCGGCGAGCGCCTCGAAAATCCGAACCAGGCCATGCATGGCGACGTGATTGGCGATGAATCCCGGCGTGTCCTTCGCGATGACGACGTTCTTGCCGAGCCGGCGATCGGCGTACTCGCGCACCGCGGCGACCACCGCCGCGTCTGTGTGCTCGGTCGGAATGATCTCGAGCAGCGGCAGATATCGGGGTGGATTGAAGAAATGGGTGCCGAGCCAATGCCTGCGGAAATCGTCGCTGCGGGCTTCGGCGAGGCCGGCAATCGACAGGCCTGACGTGTTGGAACTGACGATCGATCCCTCGCCCCGCAGCGCGTCGACTCGTTCGAGGAGCGAGCGCTTCGCGTCGGCCCGCTCGATGATGGCTTCGATGATCCAGTCGGCTTGCGCTATCAACGCGAGGTCAGAGTCGAAGCCTCCCGTTCTGATGCGAGCGACGGCGTCACCCGAGAAAAATGGATCGGGTTTGAGCTTTCGTGCGCGTTCGAGTCCCTCACGCGCGGCGTCGGCCGATATGTCGAGGAGGATAACCGGGTATCCGGCGTTCGCCAGATGTGCGGCGATTTGCGCGCCCATGGTTCCGGCGCCGAGAACGGCGACGGATCGTATTCGACGAGGAGAAGACGCCATTTTGCCATGTTACACTCTCGTCGCTCCCCTTATAGGTCCCTGGCGGCAGCGCTGGAACAGGGATTCGTCCCGCGCACCATCAGACGAAGTCATGCTGACGCTGGGTGGCCTGATCGATGTGCGCCTTTTCTTGAACGTCGCGGGCGGTAGGGAGATTTAGTTCCTGGGTTCGCGCACCGGTCAGTCCACCAGCCCCTGCTGAATGCCGTAGTGCATCAGCTCGGCAGTGGTCTTCATCGCCATTTTTTCCAGGACGCGCGCGCGGTAGGTGCTGACTGTCTTGACGCTCAGCGACAGCCGTGTCGAAATCTGCGAGACGGTCAGGCCTGACGCGATCATGCGCAGCACCTGATATTCACGATCGGACAGGGCTTCGTGCGGCCGCTGCGATCGCTCGGGGTGCTGATGCAGCGCGAGCTCTTCGACCACAGCCGGGTTGAGGTAGCGGCGCCCGGCAATGACCTCGGTGATGGCCGTGACGAGCTCCGTCGGCGAGCTGTCCTTGGTGAGGTAACCGGCCGCGCCCGCGTTCATCGCGCGCCGCGCGAACTGATCGGGCGCATGCATGCTCAGGATCAGCACCGGCAGCGCCGGCCGCTCGCGCCGCAGATCTTTCAGCAGATCCATCCCGCTGACGCCAGGCAGCGTGATGTCGAGCACGAGCACGTCCCACTCGGTGCTGCGGACTTCGATCAGCCCTTCCTCTGCGCTCGCCGCCTCTCCGACGAAGGCGGGGGAGAACGCTCCCGACAGCACCTGCTTGATGCCCTGGCGTACGACGGGATGATCGTCGACGAGAAGAATCCGCGTCATGTCTGATGGGTGCGCGGCCTCTGTCCTCGCCGCGTCAGTGTCCTCGTGCTCAAGGGAACGGTCACCGTTACGGCCGTGCCACGGCCCGGCGACCCGGCAATCGTGACGCGGCCTCCCAGAAGGCGCGCCCGCTCGCTCATGCCGAGCAGGCCGATTGATTCGACGCTCGCCAGCTCCGCCTTCGTGATGCCGCGCCCGTTATCGCGGATGATCAATGTCAACGTTCTCCCGCGCTCCCGCATCATGATGCGAACCGCCCCGGCGTGCGCGTGCCGCACGACGTTGGTGAGCGCTTCCTGCAGGATGCGGAACATCGCGAGTTGGCGCGTGCGATCCGCCGGTTCGCTTTTCAACTCCCACGACACCCGGCAGCGAATGCCTGTCCGGGCTTCGAACTTCGTCGCTTCCCACTGGATCGCCTCCCGCAGGCCGAGATGATCGAGGACCGCCGATCGAAGCTCGCTGGAGATTTGACGGACCGATTGAATGCTCACTTCGATCAATCCGATCAGCGACTGCAGCTTGTTGACCAGCTGAATCCCCGGCTTCGGCTCGGCGTTGCGCAGCTGATCGACCAGCCACATGAACTCGAGCTTGAGACTCGTGAGCACCTGGCCAAGCTCGTCGTGAAGCTCGCGTGCGACTCGCGCGCGCTCTTCCTCCCGCGCGAGCTCCAGTCGAAGCGCGAGCGGATGAAGCCCGTGACGGCGTGAGGCACCTCGCGTGCGCCGGGCCGGCCGGCGTGGCGCAGGCGTTCGCGTCATCTTCCAAGTGAAGTCTTATTGGTCACCAAGCAGGCAATGACGCGTAAGTATAAGCTGCCGGAGCGACGACTCCATCTACCAAAAGGCCTATCTCATGTATTCACCCGATGAGGGTGTCAGAGAAAGCCCTACAGCCGCTTTCGAAAATGCGACAGGCCGGAGACACCTCACGATGCACAGAGATGCTGATCGATCCGATAACACAGGTGAGAAAGGCGTCCTCTGCGACGCCATTATCACGACGCGACCGTACAAGACCGCTGCCACGGCGGCTCAGACGTACGCGGAGCTGATGGAAGTCGCGCGGGGCTGGCGGCGCGAGGACTTGCTCGAGGCGTTCATCGCGCTGAAGATGAGCATGCCCTCGGCTGGAGGCAGGCGGCTGTGATGACCGAGCTTAAACGCATCGTTCTGGCGGAAGACAACCCCAACGACGTCGAACTCACGCTCGCGGCGCTCGGCGAGATCAACCTCGCCAACGAAGTGGTGGTCGTGCGGGACGGCGCCGAAACGCTCGATTACCTCCATCGGCGCAACGCCTACGCCGACCGGCCGGCTGGAAATCCGGCCGTGCTGCTGCTGGATCTGAAAATGCCCAAGGTCGATGGCCTCGACGTGCTCCGGGCACTGAAAGCAGACGACACGTTGAAGACGATTCCGGTCGTCATGCTGACCTCCTCTCGTGAAGAGCAGGATCTGATCCGCAGTTACAAGCTCGGCGCGAACGCCTACGTGGTGAAACCGGTCGACTTCCGCTCGTTCATCGACGCGGTTCGCCAGCTGGGCGCATTCTGGGCTGTCGTCAACGAGCCACCTCCCGGCGGAGCGGTTCACAGACCGTAGCGCCGACTATGCCGGACGATTTTCTTTGCGGAGCGGATGCGGAAAAAGAACAAGGTGGGCTGAGTGGCCATCAACAGCGCGACGGCAGCGGTGTCGATGCACAACGCGCCCAACGCGAAGAAGCTCAGTATGCGGTAACTTTCTCGATCGCCTTCACCAGGTCGTCGATCTGCGGCAGTATCACTTCCTCGAGCTCGGGCGCGTACGCCACCGGCGTATCCATCGCTCCCACGCGGGTCACCGGCGCGTCGAGATATTCGAACAAATGCTCTGAAATCCGCGCGGCGATCTCGGCGCCGAACCCGCATGTCAGCTGGTCCTCGTGCGCCACAATCACCCGGCTGGTTTTCTTGACGGCTTCGGCGATCGCATCGAAGTCGTAGGGCAGAATCGTGCGCAGGTCGAGGACGCCGACGCTGTGGCCGTTCTTCTCGGCCATCTGCGCCGCAACGAGCGCCCGCTGAACCAGCGCGCCCCACGTGACAATCACGACGTCTGTCCCCTCGCGTCTCTCCGCCGCCCGTCCAAACGGAATCATGTAGTCGGGGCCCGGATAGGCGGCTTTGTTGTAGGTCTGGCGGTACAGATGCTTGTGCTCGAGGAACATGACCGGGTCGTCGCAGCGAATCGCCGTGCGCAACAGGCCGGCCGCGTCCTGTGCGGTCGATGGAAACACGATGCGGAGTCCGGGGCAGTGCGCGAAGATGCTCTCACCGGATTGGCTGTGATACACACCGCCACCGCGGAGATATCCGCCGATAGCCACGCGGATGACCACAGGAGCCTTGAAGGTGTTGGCCGACCGGTACCGCAACATGGAAAGCTCGTCGCGAATCTGCATCATCGCCGGCCAGATGTAGTCGAAAAACTGAATCTCGACGACAGGCTTCATGCCGCGCACTGCCATTCCAATCGAGCGGCCAACGATGTTCGCCTCGGCGAGCGGCGAATTGAACACACGATTGTTGCCGAACGTGCGCTGCAGTCCGTGCGTGGCCTTGAACACGCCGCCCTTGCCCGGCACCTGATCGACGATGTCGCAGTCGCTCGCATCGGCGACGTCCTGGCCGAACACCACCATCAGCGGATTGCGCGCCATCTCATCGTGCAGCGTCCGGTTGATCGCCGAGACCATCGTAATCGGATCACCTTGCGGCGAGGCCGGCGCGCTGAATTGGTCCGCGGTCGGGTCAACGTCAGGCGAATAGACGTAGAGGCCTGCCATCTCTGGGGTAGGCCGCGGCGCTTTGAGCGCGCGATCGGCGGCGCCGGTGACTTCTTCGGTGACACTCTGCCGAATCGCTTCGAGCTCGTCGGTTGTGGCGAGCTCTTCCGCGAGGAGGAACCTGGTGAGGTTCGCGATCGGATCGCGCGCCGCTTCGAGCTCGCGCTGTTGCGCCGTCTTGTAGCTTCTCTCGTCGTCTGAGTGCGAGTGTGAGTAGGGTCGAATCACCTTCGCGTGAACCAGTGCCGGGCCCTTGCGGGCGCGCGCGTAGGCGACGGCTTCGCGCATGGCGCGGTAGCTCTGCACCAGGTCGGTGCCATCCACGCGAATGACTTCGAGATGTGGAAACGACTCCACCAGCCTCGAGATGTCACCGCCTGCGGTGTGGTAGTCGGCCGGGCACGAAATCGCGTAGCCGTTGTCTTCGACGACGCAGACAACCGGGAGCTGCTCGGTGCAGATCGTGTTCATGAACTCCCAGAACTCTCCCTCGCCGGTCGCGCCGTCTCCGATCGATACGTACGTGACTTCGTCGGGCTCCACTTGCGGAATTGGAGCGCCCAGCAGCGGCAGGCGTTTCGACGCTTCGGCGCTGCCTGCGCCCTGCAAGCACTGCATGCCCGTCGCGCTCGAGCGGTTCATGATGTGGAGGGCGGGGCTGCTCCAATGCGACGGCATCATACGACCGGCCGATGAGGGATCGTCGGACGATCCGACAGCCGAGAGCAACATTTCGTACGGCGTCATGCCGAGCATGAGCGTCAGCGCGCGATCGCGGTAGTAGGGAAAGAACCAGTCGTAGCCGGGCTTCAGCGTCAGGCCGGCGGCGACGAGAATGGCTTCGTGGCCGGCGCCGCTGATTTGAAAGAAGATCTGGCTTTGATTTTTGAGCTGGATCTCCTTGTCGTCGAGTTTTCTCGACAGAACCATCCAGCGGTACGATGCGAGGAGGTCGTCGCGGGTAAGGCCTTCGTAGGAGCGCGGCGCCCTGGCGTGGGTCTTGTGTCCGTTGGTCACCGTCGAAGCCTTCATTCACGCTCCCGACCGTCCCGCCGCAGCCTTCAACGAAGGCGGAACAGTAAATCATACATCGGTTCCGGATGTATAATCGCGATCCAAGGCCGCCGACGCAAGCGGTAAAAATCCTCGACTACCATCAACATTGCAGCCCTATCGTTTATTTCGCTGGGACGAAATCGCGCTCGAGAAAGTCACCGAGATGGTCTCACGGAAATTCGTGTCCGGCGAGCGTGAGACGGTCGCACAGATCTATCTCAAGCGCGGCGCCGTCGTGCCGCAGCACGCGCATGACAGCGAGCAGATGACCTACGTGCTGCAGGGCGCGTTGAAGCTGCTGGTCGCCGGCGACGAAGTGACGCTGCGCGACGGCGAAGTGCTGCACATCAAGCCTGGCGTTGCGCACCAGGTCGAAGCGCTCGATGACACCTTCGTGATCGGGGTCTTCAGCCCCGTCCGGCGCGACTGGATGGAGTGAGGAGGACATCGTGACGTGGATTGTGCTTGGGGTCGGGAAAGGTCATCGGATTTGGTGAAGGATTCGTGCCCGACCTGTTCGCATCGCACCCGCCAATGGCGAATCGAATCGCCGCCCTCAGACAGATGGGGTTCCAGAATTAATGGCCCGGCAGCGCGCATCGGACTTCGGCGACGCGGGCGTTATCAGCCAGAGGACCACGGGCGGCCGCGCACAACGAGTGGCTCTGGCGCTGCTCCGTGTGTGTCTGGGC
>Ga0184625_10000591_pt1 | contig 13957 bp, 15 predicted proteins | sample PLM3_30_b1_FD_133151 | JGI IMG/M metagenome (GOLD analysis project Ga0184625, IMG submission 133151) | Groundwater sediment microbial communities from an aquifer in East River, Colorado, USA - PLM3_30_b1 | ecosystem: Environmental > Terrestrial > Soil > Riparian zone | place: USA: East River... | reverse complement strand
GCTCACATGGACCCAGTGGCCGGGATCACCATGGATCGGCACACGCTGCTGGGTGACGTTGCTCTCCATAAATCGCCTCCTTAACCGAAGGCGACCAGCCGGTCGCCCCTACGATAGCCATCTTCGTACACTTCGTACTACTATACTTTAGAGTCTTCGCTGCTCGCGCAAATTTCCCAGTGGCTATTCTGATTGTCTCGATCTAGAAGAGAACTCACCGCGGAGGCGCGGAGGGCGCGGAGCAACGAGTTTTGATAAAAAATACTCCGAAACTCGGCGAACTCTGTGCCTCTGCGGTGAATCCTGCTGTTCTCCTTTGGTTGCGGCTCAGCCGCACTGGGTCCTTCGTGTGAAAAATGTCTCAATTCAGCTTCTTAAGCTTCTGTAAGCTCCGCAGCTCGCGCGGCGGCTGCAAGCGCTGACCCATAATCGTCCACGATACTTCGCCGACGTAAATGTCGCCGCGTGAGTCGATGGCGATGCCGTGAGGCGCGATGAACTGCCCCGGCTTTTCGCCCGGGCAAATATCGCCCAAGCGGGCCAACCGCTTGCCGGTCTTGTCATAAATGTCGACTCGATTGCCCAAGTTCGGCGCGTCTTTGTTGACGCCCAGTCCGGGACCCAATTCACCGACGTAACAGACCGGCTCTTTCTGGGTCACGTCCATATAGAGCGCGCAGGGCCGGTGCATGTTGTTCCACTGGGTTTCGTACTTGCCATTGCCATCGAAAACTTGCACACGGTTGTTTTCCCGGTCGGCAACGTAAACCCAGCCGTCTTTGTCCGTCACGATGTTGTGCACGATATTGAATTGTCCGGGATCGGAACCCGACTCGCCCCAGGACAACAAGAGCTTTCCATCCGGCGAATATTTATGCACGCGCGAATTTCCGTAGCCGTCGGACACGTAAATATCCCCCTGCGGCGAGAAGGCCACGTGGGTGAAGCGATTGAACGGTTCGCCGCCTTGATACGGCGCGGCTTGGCCAGGCACCCCGAGCGTCATGAGAATTTTTCCGTCGAGCGTGCATTTGCGCACCGTGTGGTCGCCGTCGTCGGTGAGAAAAACCGTGTCGACCGGACCCATGGTGGCGCCATGCGCCCGCTTGAAAACGCCGTCGCCCCAGGAGCGAAGAAAGTTGCCGTCGCGGTCGAAGACGATCACCGGATGCTTGCCGCGCGTGAAACAATAAACCTGATCCTTGCCATCGACAGCGACCGCCGCCACTTCATGAAAAGTCCAATCGCCGGGCAGTTTTCCCCATCCTTCGATCACTTCGTAACGGTATTGCCCGCTCCCTACGACAGTGCCCATAAAAGCCTCCTTAATCCGTGCATCCTCGATCTTCGAGTCTCGATCCTCGGTTTTTTCTATTCCGCTTCATGCTCATACACCGGACGCCAAGCTTCAAACCCGCCGCTCATGCTCGCGACGTTCTTAAAACCATTTTCGATGAGAAACGCCGTCGCTCCCAGACTGCTATTGCCGTGATAACAATACACCACTACCGCCTGTTCCTTGGCGGTGTTCTGCAGAAACGCCTGGACGTTGCCGTCGTTGAGCTGAATCGCACCGGGAATGTGCGCTTGGCGATAGGAGCCGGGATCGCGAATATCGACGAACAAACAACTCTTCGCATCGAGCTTCTGTTTAGCCTCGTGAACGGGTATCTGGGGAATTTCCATGTCGCTCTCCTGGCCTGACGCTGTCGTTTTATCAAGCTCGAATCGAGCTGTCCACAGCGAGAAATTTTTCGCCGATTGCGTAGGCTCTAAGCCGGCCAACTGCTATAATCGCGCGCCATGAACTTTTCTCCGCTTACCTTATATGTTTTGGCGGCCATCTTTCAGACCGCCGGATCGTCCGGCGCGGCGATGCTCGCGCCATTTTTTATGAAGGCTCATGGCTATTCCGTCGCCGCGGCCGGCGTGCCGTTGGTCGCCAACGGGGTCGGACGCGTTTGTTCCGATGTCATGTCCGGCATCATGGCAACTTATTTCAGTCCCGGATCGCTGCTCTTCGCCGCCATGATTATCGGCATCGCCACCAGCATCGTCGGCTATGCTTTCATGGACGCCATGCCGGTTTTTCTCACCGCCTGGATTATATTCGGCTTGACCGAAGCGATGTTTGCGTTGTCGCTCAGAAAAATCGGCTTCGACCAATCTCCGCCCGATCGCCAGGGGAGCGTGCAGGGGCAAATGGCCTCGGCGTTAGGCATCGGCTTTACCCTTGGCCCGTTGTTCGGCGGTTTCGTCGGCAAGTGGCTCGGACCGGACGGTTTATTTTTTCTCTATGCCGGGCCGCAATTGATCGGGATGGTCATTGTTTTCCTCGCCGGCGCACATCGTTATCGTCAGAACAACCAAAACACCAAGCCAAATCTGTGGCGCGAAGGCCGGCAGCTACTCGGTAAAATTCCTTTTCTCGCTTCGTGCCTGGCGATCTGTCAGTCTTTTTTATTCTTGGTCGGTGTCACGCGCGTGGCGTTTCCATTTCTCGCGGTCAACCTGCGCGGTATCAGCTTGGAAACCGTCGGGATGATTGTTTCCATCTCGCGTCTTACCGACACCTTCGGGCGCTATGTCGGCGGCCGGCTTTGCGATCGCTTCCGACCCGCCAGCGTCATCTTGCTCGGAGTCGCTCTCGGCGTGCCAATGCTTTTGCTGCAAGTACTTGGCTCCGGCTGGGTCACTCTGATGATTCCTTTGGCGATCATGACGATGGGCTTTGGCTTTACCAATGTCGGCGCCACGACATTCGCACTGCAATCGGCTGATCGCGGTGCCAAAGAATTAGCGCTGGGCATATCGCGCGCCTCCACGTCGTTCGGCCAAGCGATCGGACCATTAGTATGCGGCGCACTGATCGAACAGATGGGCTATGAAGGAGGGTTTCAGACGATGGCGGTTATCTCGGCCGTGGTGCTGATCGTCACCTGGATCGGCCTAAGAAAATGACCGTAGGGGCGCAGCATGCTGCACCCCCACAAGTCGCGAATTCGATCAGCGCAATCCTTTGTAGTCCTCGCCAATTGCCAGATCTTTCAAATACTCGATACTGTTGTTGGCATAACCGACCTGTCCCGCTTTTTCGGCGCGCCAGGCATCGAGATATTTGACGATGTCATCGAGCGGCAGCACGTCGGCGTATTTCTGATTCATGTCAAAAAGATTGATCGCGTGGCAAGCCTCGTGGCGATCGAACACGCATTCTTCGGCGACGACCATGCGTAGACGATTGGTCGTGCCGTCGACGACGCTGGCGCGCACGCAGCCGCTCGTGCTTTCGCCGCAGGTGATAATGGTATCGACGCCGAGAAAATTGAGGTGGCCAACCAAGGGCGTGCCCCAGAACGCGCTCGGCGAGACTTTCTTGAACACGGTTTCGCCGGGGATCGGTTTGACTTGATCGACGATGTCGTAACGGCGCCGAAAGCGATCCAGCTCTTCGGCGCTCATGGTCGCGCGCTTTTTGGTATCGCGCCGGAAAGCCCAAGGCTCGACCGCGACTCCGTCCATGCCGGTGACGTGAATGACGGGAATCCCGACTTCGCGCGCCTTGGCCAGTAGTTTTTGAATATGCGGCAAAGCGTTCCATCCGGCCAGCCCGCAACTTCCCGGCCAAGTCTTGATCGCCTCGGTCACGGCCTCCGGCTTGTCGCCAAAAACCCAACGATAAAGATCGATCAGCAACAATGCCGGCCTCTCACCGAAGCCGATGCGCCGATCCGCCTTGCCGACTAAAGTAGCTTTGTCTTGCTCTGTCAGAAATTTTTCCCAAACCCGCTCAGCCATGAAACACCTCCGAAGTGAATTGTTTGAAGGTTTATCACCCCACTGCTTGAATCGTCAATATAGCGTGAAGGTAGCGAACGCTCACGATGCTATACCGTTTCCGTCGGGGATTACACGTCGACGGCATCACTCTGCTTCTTCTGCATACTCGTCGAGTACTGTGTCGGAAAGGTGCGCGAGATGCTTCTGAGCCCCGAGCTCGCGCAGGCTATCGTATGAAAGGTAAGTGCAGCTCTCGGCGAGGGGGCCTTTCTCCAGCAATGAGAACACGGGCCGTCTGATTTCTTGAAATACCTTCTCGCGTTTCGCTCCAGGCGCAACAATGTGCAACTTGATGTCCATATTGGGTTGAAGTGCGAGCAGATCGGCCATTCGCAGAATGCCGGAATAGACGGACGTCGTATGCTCGACCTCGAATGCACGAACGATCGACCGGCCGCGAAGCCAGAGAACATCTATTTGTTCGATCGTCCGAAGAGTGGTGTCATCGTAGTTAAGCGGTAGGCGCTCAAGAATGTTCTCGCCTCCATCTTTCCACTCCTTCAGCACGCCTCCTCGATCGGCCCGAGGGATCCAGATAGCCAAGCCCATCCGCGCTCCAATCTGTGCGATGAGCGCTTGAACGCGGATGGACTCTCGTTGCTCGGCCTCTGGCGGCGCTGACACTTCTCCGGGGACCGCTATATCCTCGGGTACAGAGACCGTGACAACCTTATCGGAACGGTTAACCGTGTGAGTTGCTAGCTTCTTCGTATCCTGCTCATCGAGGGGATACGCTTTTGCCTGAGTTGATTGAGCGGTGAGCTTATCGGCCAGGAACTTCCCGTCGCGGTCGTCCAAACGCACGAGGCTTCCCCGGACCTTCCCAGTCCACGCAATCGACCCTCTCTCCAGTCCACGGGTGAAGGAGAGCCCAGTCCAGATCTTATCGTCGTGAATCGGAATTGCTTTCTCGATCTCCAACCAGACCAATGGCCGAACACGGAATCGCACGACGAAGGGATCGTTCTCGGGAACGAAGATCGGCTTGTCATCGATGAATGGTCCTTCAACGACTTCCAACAGGCCAAACCAACGGGATAGCCGAGTTAGATAGCAGACGAAAACGTCGCCTGACTTGATCCGATCTGCCATTCCCTTGTGACGAAGGCGAAACCCGGATATGTCCCGACCTGAACGCGCGAACGCTTCGTATGTCTCCGGCGAGAACAGATCGATGAAGTACGCCATGTGCGTGATATCCAGTCTAACGTCGCGCTAACCGCGTGCCGTCCTTGCACGCGTCCGTGTTGAGCGATTGGTTAGACCCCGATCTTTAACAAATCGTACCTGAACGCGGTAACCCAGAGCTGATGCGTAACGCTTGAGTGTCGCGATAGAAGGCGAATGCTTCCCTATATCGGACTCAAGACGCGCCACAACGGATTGTGTAGTACCAATCCGGGCTGCCACCTCAGCCTGGGTAAGTCCGGCAGCAGCCCTGGCTTTCAGAATCTCGTCAAGAAGTTCGAAGTCCTCAGCGAGTGCGTCATACTCGCGACGCACGTCGGCGCGCGAGAGCGCCCGGTCTTTGAACGCTTTAAGAGTATTCCGCATCTTTCACCTCTTTCATGCGCTTTCGCGCTATCTCAAGTTCTTTCCTTGGGGTCTTCTCAGACTTCTTGATGAACTGGTGCAGCATCACAATCCTTCGTCCGACCAGTGTACAGTAGAAAACTCGCGCTATACCGTCCGCCGCCTTGAGCCGGAGTTCGAAAAGGCCACCACCCATCGCACGGGTATGCGGCATTCCGAGGTCAGGGCCGTAGAGTTCCATGCGTTCGGCATATCGCAGAAAGCGCGCCACGAAACCCGCTGGAAGCTGAAGCAACTGCTCCTGCAACACTGCGCTGTAGAACACGACTCGCCATTTCACCAATGCAATATAGCAAATATGCTATTGTAAGGCTACCCTAGTAACTTAATGGGCAGGGTGAGACTGTTGATCTCGACTGCGCAGCCAGCCGCCGATCTGCCGGCCAAGCCCGTCGATCAACTTGGCGCCGTGCTCATATTGCCGCGTCGCGATATCATTGAGCTCAAACCCCACGCGCCAGAGATGACGGACGGTTTCCAGACGTAAATTCGCTCGTCGAAGCGGAGTTTCCTTGTTGCGCGCGTACGCGGCCTCGACCAGTAGCTCCAACACCTCGATCAGGCACGCTTCGATGCGCTCGCCCAGGGTAAATCTTCTTGCGCGCGGCAACTTGTCGAGCTGAGGAATTAGCCAGAGCAACAGCTCATGACACGACTGAACTGCCTGAGGAATACTAGCTGCCATATCTGTTTCTAAAATTCGACGGCGGCTTCGCCGCCGCAAAGGGTGAAAGGACAAAGAACAAAGTGTTATTTTGAGTCCTGGGCAAGACGAAAGCCGATGCCGTTGTCCCTGAAGCCGGCGGGGCCCCTGAGCCGCTCCGATGATCGCGGGCCCCCCGGATCGTTGAGCCAGGAACCGCCCCGGATCACACGCAGGCCGCACTGCCCGTTATTCTCCCCCTTCCACGCTCCCCCATCGCTCGGTGCTGCTTCATAGTTCTCGTGCCAGCAATCCTCCACCCATTCCCATACATTGCCGCTCATATCGTACAAACCTAATCCGTTTGGCTCCTTGGTGCCGACTAGATCCGTTCCCTTACTCCTTCCAAACACAGCGTACTCCGCTAACTTGCCCGCGTCTGAAGTACCAGCCCAGATTTCATCTTTTCCGCCGCTGCGGGCCGCGTATTCCCACTCTGCTTCCGTCAGAAGTCGATACGATTTTCCGGTAGCTAGCGACAACCAACGAGCATAGGCTGTTGCATCTTCCCACGATACATTGATCACCGGATGGTCATAGCGCCCGAAATCGCTGTCTCCTGGTTGTCTCAAACCAGTCAATTCTACAAATCGATCATAGTATTTAAAGCTGACCTCATATTTGCTGACTTTAAAGGTTCCGATTGTGATTGCGCTTTCGTTGCGACCATCACTCCGTTGAAATGTTCCACCAGGTATTTTTACCGTGTCATTTTCCGGATCGAGTACGTCTATGAAATGTAACCGGCCCCCCACAATCGATGCGGCATATTGAACGGTCACTTTTTCCATCCATATCCAGCCACCCACGGCCAAAAACAGCGCGGCTGGTAACAAGATCCCAAGGGTACGAACAATCAACGCCCGCCAACTCGCGTTGACATATTCCCCACAAAGACCTGATAGCACACCGTGACGTCGAAACTCCCTAATTTCGAAGACAGATGCCAGGCCGCGGAACCAAGGCTTCTCCAAATCCGACCATCTTTTGGCTCGACTTTCCAATAGAGTTTGATCGATCAGCGCCTTCTTATTCTCGCTAATATATTCGCGTAGCGCCGGCCAGGCTTCGAATAGCTTTTCGTGACTGATCGATACCGTGCTACGCTCGCCTTCACCCTCCGTACTCAGAAGTCGCGCATCTACCAGGACCTTAACCGACTGGCGAAGTTCTAACGGGAAATCGGCGAGCTGCGGACGTTTGCGAGTAGGCGGCGATTCTTCATTTTTGAACTTCACAAGCGCAGAAAAAATCTTCGCCAAATGATCGCTCGTCTTCGCTCCTTCAAATTGTCGCAATTCTTTCTCTACCGCCTTGACGTGTTCGGCTACGGCACCCGAGACACCGCCCATCGATTTATATGCGTCACCAGTAAGACTGTGGTTGGAACGCTTTTCAAATAGTTGATCGAGGACAAAGGCGAGTAACGGGAGGTTAGCCGTGTCAGAATCCGAACTGTCCAAATTGCGAAACGCAAGGGTATCGTGGACGATCCGGTGCGCAAGTTGTTCGGAAACCGATAGTCCCGCGCAGTTTGCCGGTTTCACGATCATATCTGTCATCTTGTACGGTTCGACGCGGCCCAATGGATGGTGCCCCGAGCCTTTGAGCACGCCCAACATTTCAGGATGGCGGTGGCAAAAATGCAAATAGTCGCTGCGAATCGTTGCTACGACCCAAAGCGCTTTGTCCTGAGTGGCTCGGTGCAAAAAGGTCAAAAACTTGTTCGATTCGTCGATATCCTGTGCTGTGAATAACTCTTCCATCTGGTCGACGAACAAAACCAACTGTTTGCCGTCGGTCCCGCCGGACGATATCTTGCGAATCTGTTCCGTAAACGTCTCGGGGGAGCGCTTCATTTCCTCAACAATCGTACCCGGTCTTAGACCGGCTCGTGTCGCGTAGGCGCTAAGGAAATTCTTCAACGCGTCGAACGGCTGACTTCCTTGACCCGGCACCATGCGAACAGTCAAACAGGGCTCGCTTCTTGGAAGAGCGCCACTTTCTAACTTCGGCAAAATCCCCGCGTCGACCACAGACGATTTGCCGACACCAGAATCGCCGCTAACAATAATGAACCGGCCCTCCGGTTTGTGCATTCGGTAGAGGATTTCTCGAATCTCATCGTCGCGCCCAAAAAACACCGAGGCGTAGTTGCGTGAAAAGTGCAGCAACCCGGGATATGGAGATCCTTTCTTACGAATGTCCCAAGTTATTTGTGTTTTCGGCGCTTCTCGATTTCCGGCTTCGGGAACGATCCCCGAAGCTGGCTTCTGCGCGTTCTCTTTGCTCAACCACCGGACGAGCGCGCCGGTCATAACAATAGATGCTGGTTCCAAATTGAAGGGCTGAACGCCATGTTTTTTGCGCAGCTCGGAACGCCACCGGTTAATTTCTGGATCTGTTTTGCGGTCATCAAAGATCGCTCGCCAAGGAGCGTCATCGTCGAGCATGAACGGAAGAATGTCGATTTTCTTTCTTACCGCCGCTTCATACTCCAGTTGGGTAATACTCAGCGCCTCACCTTCCCGCACAAACCCTCGGCGGAACGCAACCAGCAAAACACACAAGTCGCAGTCATCGAGCCGATCCTGGGAAAAATTCTTCGGCTCATCGCTATCCGCGGTCCACTCTTCCATTGGGTCCACCGCAATCCCCGCGCTGCGCAGGGCGCTAATGACGTGCGCGCGATGATCCTTCAGATCCACGAAGGTCGAAGAGACGAAGGCTCGGTATGGCATGTTTCGTTCAGGTTTCAATAATTAGAGTTCGCGTGCGACTCGGCAGGAACAAGCCGCAGTACCGCAGGGCCTTATAAATGACCTCGCGATATTCTTTCAAGTCTTCGAAAGTGGAGGAAAGATAGATGGTGATCATGCTTCGATCGATGCGCTGGCGGGAGCTAAATACGTAGGGAGGTCGGAGCGTGCCTTCCGCCTTTCGCGTCTTATACAACGGCCAGCGCAAACAAATCAAAGAAAACCGCTCAAGCAGTCTCTATTGCCCCAGCAGTTTCGAAAGCGTTATAGTCGCTCCATGAAAGAGCTAATCCCTATCGACCTGAAGGACGTCATCGAAGACGTCAAAGCCCAAGGCAAAAGCCGCCGCGTGCTGTGGCAAGATTCGGAGTCGATTGCGTTTTTGAGCAGCGGTCGCAAGGAGCGCTGGGACTTTCACATCGACCCGGCGGACGAAGTGACGTTGCAACTGACCGGAACGCAGCACCTGGTCTATCGAACGCCCGATGGCCAAGAACAAATCGCGGACATAAAAGCCGGCCAAATTCTCCTCTGCCCTGCCGGCGTGCCGCACTCGCCGCGCCTTGAACCCAATTCCTGGTTCATCGTCTTTGAGCGCAAGCGCCGGGCCGGTGAGATCGACCACTTCAAATGGTTCTGCAATAAGTGCGGCGAGAAAGTTCACGAGACCTCCGTGGAGGTCGGCGACTACCGCGCCGATCCTGTCGGACAGGTCTACCAGAAGTTTTCCAGCGACGAAAAACTGCGCACCTGCAAGAACTGCGGCACGGTGGTTCCCGCGCCGCCCGGATAAATTTACCAAGCAAAATGAGTGATCGACCTATCGAGCAACTGACCAAGCTGGCCGCCGATTTTCGCCGGGCGGAGGTCCAGGTCGTGCGCGCTTTCTTCATAAAACCACGGCGAGCCAAAGAGCATGTGCGCTGGCTCAAGGCGCAGGGCTTCAAAGAGTATTCCGCGATCAAGCCGATCGTCGCCGCGCTGGCTGCGCTTCATGCCAATATCGACCGCGGCATCGACCGCCATGAGTACACCGAGCTGACCGAGAAGCTGGCGGATGAAACCAAGCACGCGCGTCTGGTCATGGACCTTCTCCAGGAAATCTGCGGCAAGAAAATCACTCCGCGCGATCTTACTTGGCTGCCGCAAGATCGCAAGCTCGCCAAGGTGCGGGCAAAATATTCCAAGAGCTATGCCGGGCTTTTGCACGGTTCAGAGAAAATCACCGCCCGTGAAATGAAACGGCGCGACGAAGAATTGGAGCGCGCCGCGATCACGCTCACGGAAGGAGGCGGCGGCGCGCTGTATCAGGTCTGCCGTAAGCTTCGGAAAAACGGCATCCAAGGAAAGATCGGCCGAGTGTTTCACGAGATTTTGCGCGACGAAGTCGGACACAAAGAGAGCGGCCGGCGCGCGCTTGCAGCATTGGTCAGAACTGAAAGGTCGTTTAAACGCGCAACCGAAATTATTTGCGAAGTCTCATGTCAGCGCCTGCGCATGCGCAACGAGCAGTTCGGCTTTCCATTGAGCGCATCGGAGATCGCCGACCTCGAGCAGCGGGCGCGCCGGGCGCTCATAAAATAAAGATGAATTTTCTTTTTGCCCTTTTGTTCAGCCTTTTTATCGCCGACAGGGCACTCGCCCTCGATGTTCCACCGCTGAAGTCGTTGGTGACTGACTTGGCGGGAATGTTCCCGCCGGCGAGCTTGGAAGATCTTGACCAACGTCTGCGCCGTTTCAAAACGGAGACCGCCAACGATGTCGTGGTGTTAACCGTCAAATCTCTCGACGGCGAAGACATCGAAAAGTTAACGCGCGCCACATTCGCAGCATTGCCTCTCGACGACGCCCAGCGGCAACGAAGCGTTCTGCTCGTTGTCGCGCGCAAGGAGCGGCAAGTCGCCTTTCATGCCGGCTCGCAGTTGCAGGCGCTGCTTCCCGAGCCGGTCGCGAGTGAGAAGCTCCAGGCCCAAGTAGCGCTTTACTGGGACGGATTGAGACCGGATCTTGGGATTCATGGCGCCGTCCATTATCTCTTGCGCGTGATCCGCGGCGACATTCGCGTCGGCAGCCAAACCGAAGAGGAAAAACTCGAAGAGACCTCTTCACGCGGCCGAGAAGCCGGGGCGATCTTCGCGTTTTGCCTGGCGCCTTTTCTGGCTTTTTTCACCAGCGCTCTGTGGGGCATTTACGCTACGCAATACGGTATACAACGGATCACTCGACTGTCTATGGGTGCGATCTTCGGCGGCGGCGCGGCGAAAATCGTCGCCACCCTCATGTCGTTTCTCGGCAACTATGGCGATAATTTGTGGTACTTCATCATGGCCCTTGCCATTCCGCTCGGCGTGTTTGGCAGTCTCACCGAATTCTGGATGTCGGGCGATTGGCGCGGCATTCCGCGCGTCAAAGAATCGCCGCGCAAGCCCGAAGATAAAATGGGCATATGACGTGGCTGAGTCATAAACGCGTGGACGGAGAACCTGTGCGTTCGCCGAGATGATGTCGATTCATCCTGACCGTATGTCGCGGCGCGATTTGTTACGAGGTGCACTTGGCGTCGGCGTCCTCGCATTTGCAGGAGAATATGCCATGGCGGATTCCGTCATTCGCAAGCCCATCCCGAAAACCGGCGAGATGTTGCCGGCCATCGGTCTCGGTACCTGGCAAACCTTCGACGTGGGCACAACTCCATCTGCCCGTGCGCCGCTCAAAGAAGTTTTGCGCGAATTCGTGCGCTTGGGCGGGAGCGTCGTCGACTCCTCGCCGATGTATGGCAGATCCGAAAGCGTCACCGGCGATCTCGCCGCCGAGCTCGGCGTGCAAAAGAAACTTTTTCTCGCGACCAAAGTTTGGACCAGCGGACGCGACGCCGGGATACGGCAAATGGAAGAATCTTTCAAGCGTCTGCGAGTCGCACGCATGGATCTGCTGCAAGTTCACAATCTGGTCGATTATCGCACGCATCTCGCAACCCTGAGAGACTGGAAAGAACAGGGCAAAGTTCGCTACATCGGCGTCACCCATTACACCGCCAGCGCCTACGACGATCTCGCGCGCGTGCTCGCCAACGAAGAATTGGATTTCGTCCAGCTTAACTACTCAATCGCGGAACGCGAAGCGGAAAAACGCCTCTTGTCTCTAGCCCTCGAAAAACGACTCGCGGTGCTCGTGAACCGGCCGCTCACCGCTGGCGCATTGTTTAACAAAGTGCGCGGCAAATCTCTGCCGCCCTGGTCAAAAGAAATCGGTTGCGCGAGCTGGGCACAGTTTTTCTTAAAATTCGTTATCTCTCATGCGGCCGTTACCTGCGCGATTCCGGCAACCGCTAAAGTCGAGCATTTAGTCGACAACATGCAGGCTATGCACGGACCGCTGCCCGATGCTTCCGGGCGCGAGCGCATGGCGCGCTACCTGAGCGAGATTTGAAACGGTGGGAGAATCGAACCACGACGATCGATTTTGGCTCGTCGCGGAGACGGCGCTTTGTCGTGGCGCGCACGTTCGTTGACAGCCTTTAAAGTGGGTGATAGCGCTGGTTTTTAATTCGACTCAGCAAGGAGGCACGTTATGCCAAAGCTTCGTCATCTCGCTATCCTCACGCATCAGCCCGACAAACTCGCCGACTTTTATAAACGAGTATTCGACATGACTGAAATGTACCGCACCAAAAACGGTTCGGTGCATCTTTCCGACGGCGAAGTCAATCTCGCCATATTGAATGCCACGGATCCCAAAGAACCCGGCCATCAACCAGGTCTCTACCATTTCGGTTTTCACGTCGAAGACAACAAGGAAATTTCCAAGCGCATCAACGAAGTCTACCCCGATGGCGCGCCCAAGGAGCGCGAAGCCACCTACGCCGAGGGTCGCGGCTCTGATCCTGACGGCAACCTTTTCGACATATCCACGGTTGGCTGGGGTCCGAAACGGAGAATGGATCTCTAGCCCCGGCGCACCGTGCGCTGCGCAAAAGCCGAGTGATCCTCGGCTCCCGCACAGTCAGAAATCCAGTTTCGCGCCCAACGAAGTTGGCTGCCGGGCCACGAGCCCGGTCAACCGGCATAAGGACTTACTTCACGCGAGGGCGAAGATCTCATCCCAGATCGAGACACTAATCCGATAGCAAGCTGCTCGATCGAGGCCGCTTTTTCCTTCTACTTCAGCGTCTTTTTCAAGATGCGCACCGCAGCGTCCGCGTCAGTCGCGTTGTCGAAGGCGAAATAAGAGACAGCGCGCCGACCGAGCGCAGCGGCCGAAATGCCGCGCAGGTTGATGCCTTCGGTGGCGAGGGCATCGGCCATTTTCGCCCCCAAACCGGCGCGGTCCGGTCCTTCCACGCGCACGGATTGCAGGCTTTCACTCGTGGCGAGTCCGGCCCGCTGGGCAGCCCCTTTTTGTTTCACGCCGCTGATCGGCGTTAAAAAGACCACTCCCGTGCCCGGCTTATCGGAAGCACGGCGGGCAACGAGGAATTCGATATTGCTGCCTGCCGTTTGCAGCGCCGCAAGCGTGCTCGCCAATCCGCCGGGACGATCGGCGATCTCTCCTGCCCAGACGTTCACTTTCTTGACCGTGTACGCCATATTACACCTCCTCAAACGTTGACCGATGGCCGATAAACGAGAGCATGAAGCGTAGACAAAGATGCCGATCTCTGCGCGCCTCTTATCACCGCACCCTAGAAAGTGTCAAGAAAATCATAACAATGCCGCAAGCGGTTGCATAATAACTTGTTGAAGTAACCCTGCGTCTTCATGGGTCAAGGTAGACACGGATTTCGCCGCATTAAAATGTTGTCGTTAAATAATCGTTTCGCCACAAAAAACGATTGAAGGAACGCTATCTTCATGATAAGGTGCCGAGGCTAATGAAACAAAAACCTGTAAATCTGATAGCTTCCTACTTTATTCAATGGTTCGATGCCGACTATCACGCCGCGGGCGTGCTAGGAAAGATCCGCGATATCGACCGCGTCAACTGGATCCGCTGTTTACCCTTTGTCATTTTGCACTTGGGTTGCCTGGGCATCTTTGTCGTCGGCTGGAGCTGGACTGCCGTT
>Ga0184625_10000590_pt1 | contig 13964 bp, 11 predicted proteins | sample PLM3_30_b1_FD_133151 | JGI IMG/M metagenome (GOLD analysis project Ga0184625, IMG submission 133151) | Groundwater sediment microbial communities from an aquifer in East River, Colorado, USA - PLM3_30_b1 | ecosystem: Environmental > Terrestrial > Soil > Riparian zone | place: USA: East River... | reverse complement strand
TGGCGATCCTCATTGTCGCGTTTGTGCTATCGGTGCTCGCCCAATTCGGAGACTTGCTTGAATCCTGGGTGAAACGGCAGTTTGGCGCCAAAGATTCCAGTCAGCTCATTCCTGGTCACGGCGGAGTAATGGACAGACTCGATGGATTTTGGGTCGCGGCAGTCGCCGGCTGTCTGATCGGGATATTGCGCGGCGGCTTCGATGGGCCTGCGCGCGGTCTATTGTTATGGTAATCGCATGACCGCCGTCGATGTCGCACGCTCAAGCTCACGCCCTGCCGCCGAGGTTCGTACGATCACGATCCTCGGAGCCACCGGTTCGATCGGTGCGAGCACGCTTGACCTGATCAAACGTGCGCCGCATCGCTATCGCGTCGAGTCGATCAGCGCGCGCCGCAACGCGGCGGCACTTGGCAAGATTGCGCGTGAAGTCGGCGCGCGGCATGCGGTCGTCGCCGATCACGCGGCCTATCGTGAACTCAAAGACGCGCTTTCGGGCTCGCGCATAGAAGCCGCGTCCGGCGAAGAGGCATTGGTCGAGGCCGCGCAACGCCCGGCCGACTGGGTAATGGCGGCGATCAGTGGTTCGGTTGGATTAAAGCCGACCCTTGCGGCTATTGAACGCGGCGCGACAGTCGCGCTTGCTAACAAGGAATGCCTTGTTTGTGCCGGCGGCCTCTTCATGCGCCGAGCTGCAAGCACCGGCGCGACAGTTCTTCCCGTCGACTCTGAACACAACGCAGTTTTCCAGGCGCTCGGCGCCGGCAACCGCGCCGACGTCAGACGGGCAATTCTGACTGCATCGGGCGGTCCGTTTCGGACCTGGTCGAAGGAGGCTATCAAGGCGGCAACGCCGGAGCAGGCGCTGCGTCATCCGAACTGGGTGATGGGCCCAAAGGTCACCATCGATTCCGCGACTCTCATGAACAAGGGCCTCGAGATCATCGAGGCGCATCATCTGTTCTCGCTCAGATCGGATGAGATCGATGTGCTCGTTCATCCGCAATCGGTTGTGCACGGTCTCGTGGAATTTCGCGACGGTTCGGTGGTTGCGCAGCTTGGCTCGCCCGACATGCGGATTCCGATCGCGCATTGTCTTGCCTGGCCGCGACGTATCGACGGACCGGCGGCGCGGCTCGACTTGGCCGCATTGCGCGAGTTAACGTTTGAGGCGCCCGACCTGGAGCGCTTTCCTGCGCTGGCGCTGGCAAGGCGCGCGCTTGAAACAGGCGGAGCCGCGCCAACCGTACTTAACGCTGCCGATGAGGTCGCAGTAAGTGAGTTTATTGCAGGCAGGATCGCCTTTCCTGCAATCGCGGCCTTGGTTGAGGCAACGCTCGATAGGGCTGCGGCACGCGGTCTTTTGGCCGAACCGGCCGGGATCGATGCGGCCCTGTCCGTTGACCATATCGCAAGAAGTCTGGCCCGGGACCTCTTGCCCGAAATTGCCGTAAAGGCATCCTAGTAACTTCCGGGCGGCACAAAAGCCCAGTAGGGCGGAGACGAGGCAGTAATGGGTATGGAAATCTTGGGAGGCTTGAGCAATTTCGGCGGGAGCCTCGTCGGCTATGTCGTTCCCTTTCTATTTGTCCTGACCATCGTCGTGTTTTTTCACGAACTTGGTCATTTCCTGATGGCGCGGTGGTGCGGCATCAAGGTGCTGGTGTTTTCGATTGGCTTCGGCCCGGAGATAGCGGGCTTCTACGATCGCTATGGCACCCGCTGGAAAATTTCTGCAATTCCGCTGGGCGGCTACGTCAAATTTTTCGGTGACGAAAACGCGGCGAGTGTGCCTGATCAGTCTGCAGCGGCAGCCATGACCGAGGCGGAAAAGAAGGACAGCTTCACATTCCAGCCGGTTGGAAAGCGCGCCGCCGTGGTTGCGGCGGGGCCGATTGCCAATTTCCTGCTCGCGATCGCGATTTTCGCTGGCATTTTCATGACCGTCGGCAAGCAGACCACGAGCGCCCGTGTCGACACTGTTCAGGCTGGGAGCGCTGCGCAGGCAGCCGGATTCAAGCCCGGCGATCTGGTGCTCGCGATCAATGGCGAGAAGATCGAAAGCTTCTCCGACATGCAGCGCATTGTCAGCATCAGCGCGGGCGCGCCACTCGCAATTGAGGTCGAGCGCGACAACACGCAGGTGACGTTGAAGGCCGTGCCGCAGCTCAAGGAACTCAAGGACAACTTCGGCAACGTCCACCGGCTTGGCGTGCTTGGCATCAGCCGTTCCATGGCGCCGGGAGACATCAAGACGGAGAGGGCCACGCCGCTCCGCGCCGTCGTCATGGGCGCGCAGGAAACCTGGTTCGTGGTTGACCGCACGCTGGCGTATATTACCGGCGTGTTTGCCGGTCGCGAGGCGGCCGATCAGCTCGGAGGGCCGATTCGGATAGCCCAGGTATCAGGGCAGGTCGCCAGCGCCGGGTTTGCACCGCTGATCCACCTTACGGCGGTCCTGTCGGTTTCGATCGGCCTGTTGAATCTGTTTCCGATCCCCCTTCTGGATGGCGGACACCTTTTGTTCTACGCCATTGAGACGATAAGGGGCCGGCCATTGTCGGAACGCGCGCAGGAACTCGGCTTCAGGATTGGGTTGGCGATCGTCCTGATGTTGATGATTTTTGCAACCTTTAATGACATCCTCCACCTGGCCACCTCCTAAGCGTTGCTCACGGGCAACTTTTTGAGGGAAAAGGGGAAGTTGGGCCGGAGTTTCGTTTGCTGCGCTTGGAAAACGCTGTAAAAAGTTCGCCTCTGCCAGCCCGGACCGTCTGTCGAATCCGCAGTGGGGGCGGCCGCATGGATAAAAAGGGCGCGTAGCGAATGGGACTTCGTGTGGGGATGGTTCGGGGATTGGCTATTAGCTGCCTGATCCTCGGCGGTATCCTTGTCGGTGCTGGCTGCGTGACTGTTGCCTCTTCGGGGGTTGCATTCGCGCAGGGCGCGAGCTCGATCGTTGTCGAAGGAAGCCGCCGGGTCGAGCCCGACACCATCCGTTCCTATTTCAAGCCCGGCCCAGGGGGCCGGATTGGCCCTGAGCAGGAAGACGAGGGCCTTAAGGCTCTCATCGCCACGGGGCTGTTTTCCGACGTACGCATCAACCATGTCGGTGGTCGCCTGGTGGTGACCGTCGTCGAGAACCCCGTGATTAACCGGGTGGCCTTCGAAGGTAACAAGAAGGCCAAGGATGAGCAGCTCTCGGCGGAAGTTCAGTCGAAACCACGTGGCACGCTGTCACGGCCGACAGTTCAGGCCGACGTGCAGCGTATTGTTGAGATCTATCATCGCACCGGCCGGTTCGACGTGTCGGTCACGCCGAAGATAATTGAGCTGCCGAACAATCGCGTCGATCTCGTGTTCGAAATCAGAGAAGGCGAGAAGACCGGTGTCAGAGATTTGCGGTTCGTTGGCGCGCAAGCGTTTTCGCACGGCCGACTTAAGGAGGTGATCAAGACCTCCCAAAGCAACTGGCTGAGCTTTCTGCAAACGACCGACATCTATGATCCCGATCGTGTGGAAGCAGATCGCGATCTTCTGCGCCGCTTCTACCTGAAGAATGGCTATGCCGATGTGCGTATTGTGTCCGCCGTCGGCGAATATGATCCGACAATAAAGGGATTTGTTGTCACCTTCACGATCGACGAGGGCAGTCAGTATCGGGTCGGTTCTATTGAAGTTCTCTCGAACGTGCGCGCGATCGATCCGACAACGTTGCGCAATCAGGTCAAGCTGAGCGTGGGCAGCGTTTACAACGCCGACCTGGTCGAGAAAACCGTCGAGTCGATGACGATCCAGGCGGCCAGGTACGGTTATGCTTTCGCCAATGTGCGGCCGCGCGGTGAGCGCAACTTCGAGGCCAAGACCATAAGCCTGGCCTTCGTCGTCGAGGAAGGCGCGCGCGCGTACATCGAACGCATCAATATCCGCGGCAATACCCGCACCCGCGATTACGTGATCCGCCGCGAATTCGATCTCGGCGAGGGTGACGCATATAACCGGGCGTTGATCGACCGCGCCGAACGGCGGCTGAAGAACCTCAACTACTTCAAGGTGGTCAAGATCACCAACGAGCCTGGTTCGGCGCCTGACCGCGTCGTGATCAACGTCGAAGTCGAGGAACAGGCAACGGGCGAGTTCTCGGTTTCCGGCGGCTATTCGACGGCGGACGGCTTCATCGCCGAAGTCAGTGTCGCGGACCGCAATCTCATGGGTCGCGGCAATCTCGGAAAGGTGTCGGTCACCTACGGACAGCGCGTGCGCGGCTTCGACGTGTCCTACGTCGAGCCGTTCCTGTTCGGCTATCGCATGGCGGGCGGCATCGACATTTTTGCGCGCCAGAATTTGGCGTCGAACTACGTTTCGTACGACAGCCAGACGATCGGCACCAATCTGCGCCTCGGCTTTGCGCTTACGGAAGAAATCGCGTTCCAGCCACGGTACAGCTTCTACCAACAGAAGATTACGCTGCCGATCAATCTGGATAACTGTCAGTTTTCACCCTATGCACTCATCAATGGCGGACCCGGCGTCAGCCCGACCAACGAATTGATCCGTCAATCTGGTGCCCCTCCCGGCCCGCCCTTAAACGATGGCGGCAACTGCTACGCTGACGGCGAGGCCTCGCTGGCCGTCCGCAAAGAACTCGCGGCCGGCCCGGTCAACGTTTCGATGCTCGGCTACACCGTTTCCTACAACACGCTCGACAACAACAGGAATCCCACCAGCGGCCTTTACGCCGAGCTCCGGCAGGATTTCGCCGGTATCGGCGGCGACGTGAATTTCATTCGTACGGGCGGTGAAATCCGTAACTACTACGAATTTATCTCGGACATCGTCAGTGTCTTCAAACTGCAGGCCGGCAACATCACTCCTTGGGGCGGCAAGGAACTGCGCATGCTGGATCAATACCAGATGGGACCAAACCTGGTGCGCGGCTTTTCGCCCGCCGGTCTCGGGCCGCGCGACCTGACGCCTGGAACGGCAAATGACGCGCTCGGTGGCAGCCTTTATTGGGGCGCGAGCGTTGAGGCGCAGACGCCGTTGTACTTCCTGCCGAAAGACATCGGCGTCAAGTTCGCGGTTTTCGCCGATGCCGGTTCGCTCTGGAGCTACAAGGGGCCGACCTTCTGGAATGTGACCGGCGAGACGCTGCAGGTTGGCCTCGACAGTTCGTCCATGATCCGCAGCTCGGTCGGTGTCGGCCTCCTGTGGGATTCGCCGCTGGGTCCGCTGCGTTTCGATCTTGCCTATCCGATCACGAAATACTGTGCGACCCCGGCCCTCGGCGGCGCCGAAGTTTGCGACCGCACGCAGGTTTTCCGGTTCAGCGGCGGCACCAGGTTCTGATCTTGGCTGCCCTCGCGGTACCGAAGATCGGACTGCAGCAGATATGAGCGAGCCGACCTTCTTAAGACGATCCGCGGGTCTCACGCTTGACGAGATCGCCGCGTTGACCGGCGCGACGCTGATGTCGCCCGCGTCGGGTTCCCGCCGCATTGTCAATATCGCGCCGCTCGATCGCGCTTCGCCGCGCGATCTCGCTTTCTTCGACAGCCGGAATTTTTCCTCAGCCGCCGCCGCCACTCATGCGGGGGCGTGCCTCACGACGGCGGCGCTTGCGAAAGATCTGCCGGCGCGCGTCGCGGTGCTGACCGTCCGCGAACCATATCGTGCCTTCGTATTGGCGGCCCGCGAATTGTTCCCGCACGCGTTGCGCCCGTCATCACTCTCCAATATCGGCGATTTCTCGCAAGCCCATGTCGACAAGAGTGCGCTGACCGAAAATGACGTGACAATCGAACCCGGCGCGGTGGTCGGTCCTCGCGCCGAAATCGGCAGCGGCAGCGTGATCGGAGCAAACGCAGTCATTGGCGCCGACGTTCGAATAGGGCGCGACTGCTCGATCGGCGCGGGTACGAGCGTCATCAATACCTTGATCGGTGACCGGGTTATCGTTCACCCGGGCTGCAAGATTGGGCAGGATGGCTTTGGATTTGTGATGGGCGGCAAGGGTCACCTGAAAGTGCCGCAGGTGGGGCGCGTTGTCATTCAGGACGATGTCGAGATAGGGGCTGGCACGACCATCGATCGCGGCGCGATCCGCGACACCGTCATCGGCGAGGGCACCAAGATCGACAACCTGGTTCAGGTAGGCCACAATGTAAGTATCGGGCGGCATTGCGTTGTTGTTGCGCAGGCCGGAATTTCAGGCAGTTCGACTCTCGAGGACTTTGTTGTGTTGGGTGCGCGTGTTGGACTGAATAACAATGTGACAATCGGCGAGGGCGCGCAGATCGCCGCGATCAGCAATGTCCATGGCGATGTACCGCCGGGCGCGCGATGGGGCGGCACTCCGGCCAAGCCGGTGAAGCAATGGTTCCGCGAGATGAAGATTCTCGAGCGGCTCGCGCGCCAAAAGGGTGCCGACGCGACGGCCGATGATTGAGGCAACGGTCATGGATAAGATCGTGACAGCGCTCGAGGCGGCCGACATCGAAACGATCCTCAAAATGCTGCCGCACCGCTACCCGTTTCTCATGGTCGATCGCGTCATCGACATTCGGGGCGACGAGCATGGAATTGGCATTAAAAACGTGACGATCAATGAACCGCAGTTCCAGGGCCATTTTCCCGGGAATCCGGTATTTCCGGGCGTGCTGATGATCGAAGGAATGGCGCAGACGGCCGGCGTGCTCTGCATTGCGGCGACCGGGTCAAAGCCGACGTCGGTTTTCTTTCTCACCATCGATAAAGCAAAATTCCGCAAGCCGGTGCGACCTGGAGATACCATCGAATATCACATGGATCGGATCACGCGGCGTAAATCAATGTGGTGGTATCGCGGCGAGGCCAAAGTGGCGGGACAGATCGTCGCGGAAGCCGAAGTCGGCGCTATGCTTTCCGACGCATGAGCGCGCACATGATCGATCCCTCGGCTCGGATCGAGGCCGGGGCCAGGATCGGCAAAGATGTTTCAATCGGTCCGTATTGCACGATCGGCGCACACGTGAGCGTGGGCGACGGCTGTCGTCTTATCGCCCATGTCAATCTCACCGGTCATACGACAATCGGCCCGCGAACCGTGGTCCATCCATTTGCTTCCCTTGGGTCACCGCCGCAGTCCTACAGCTACCGCGGCGGGCCGACCAGGCTGGTGGTGGGCGCCGATTGCGATATCCGCGAAAACGTGACGATGAGTACGGGCACCGAGGATGACCGCGGCATCACCGAGGTCGGGGATCGTTGCTTCTTTATGGTCGGATCGCACGTCGGCCATGATTGCAAAGTCGGCAATCAGGTCATCTTCGCCAACAACACCGTGCTCGGCGGCCATGTCACCATCGGCGATCATGCGGTGTTCGGTGGTGGTGTGGCGGTCCGGCAATTCGTTCGGATCGGGGAGGGCGCCATGATTGTCGGCCTCAGCGGCGTTCGCGCGGACGTCATTCCCTATGGGTTGGCTCATGGTCCGCTTGCTGATCTGATAGGCCTCAATGTGGTTGGGATGCGCAGACGTGGCCTTACCAAGGCCGAGATTCACCGCGTGCGGTCGGCCTACCAATCCCTGTTTTTCGGTGAGGGAGAGTTTCGTACGCGCGTCGATCGAGTGGCTTCCCAATACGGTGCCGATCCGCTGGTAATCAAGATCATTGAATTCATCCGAGCCGGAAAGCGGCCGCTCACGATGGCCGTCAAGCGCAGCGAGGCAGACGGGGACGCATGAGTGCAGCCCAAGCCGTTGGGCAAGACGGTCCGCTCGCTCTCGTTTGCGGCGGTGGCACGCTGCCTCTTTCCGTGGCGGAGTCTGTCTCAAAGCACGGACGAGCGATCCTGCTGTTCGCAATTCGCGGGCACGCTGACCCGGCATTGGTTGCGCGTTACCCGCATCATTGGCTTCGTGTGGGTCAACTTGGCGCCTTTACGCGACTGGCACACGCGGCCGGCTGCCGTGACGTCGTGTTTATCGGATCGCTGGTGCGGCCGACCATTTGGAATCTTCGCCCCGACTTCAAGGCACTGATGTTGTTGCCGCGCATCGTGGCTGCGTACCATGGCGGCGACAACCATCTGTTGTCCGGCGTGAGCCGGATTGTCGAGGATCAGGGCTTTCGTCTTCTTGGTGCGCATGAGGTAGCACCGGAAATACTCGTGCCGGAAGGTGCACTTGGCCGCATCGATGTGTCGGAGCAGCATCGACAAGACATCACGTTCGGCTTCGATTATTTGCGTGCGGGTGGTGCGTTCGATGTCGGACAGGCTGTGGTGGTGGCCGCCAGACGCGTGCTGGCCGTGGAGGCTGTCGAAGGCACAGACCAGATGTTGACGCGCGTCGCCGAGTTGCGTGCAACAGGGCGGATCGGCGCGCCGGCAGGAATAGGTGTATTGGTGAAGGCACCGAAACCGGGACAAGACCGCCGCTTTGATTTGCCATCTATCGGGCCGAACACCGTGGCAGGAGTGGTACGCGCGAAGTTGGCCGGCATTGCGGTGGTGGGCGGCACAACGGTGATCGCTGAACCGGAACGCCTCGTGAGCGAGGCCGACCGCGCCGGGATTTTCGTGGTCGGTATGCCGGCTGGAAGCGCGCAATGAGTCCGCATATTTTTCTTGTGGCCGGTGAGGAATCCGGCGACCGGCTGGGTGCCGCACTTATCGCGGCTATCAGGCAGCACACGAACGGACATGCGCAGTTTTCCTGCGTGGGCGGTCCTCACATGGCCGCTGCGGGCGTTCCCAGCCTTTTTCCGCTCGGGGACCTGGCGATTATCGGTTTCGCTGCAATTCCGGCGAGCTTGCCGAAGATCCTGCGGCGCATTCGCGAGACCGCCGATGCGGTCGTGTCCGCGAAACCCGATGCGCTGATCATCATCGACAGTCCGGAGTTTACCCATCGCGTGGCGCAACGAGTGCGTGCCCGATCGCCGGCAATTCCAATTATCGACTATGTCTGTCCGTCGGTGTGGGCGTGGCGGCCTGGGCGCGCGCGGGCCATGCGGACTTATGTCGATCACGTCCTGGCGCTGTTGCCATTCGAACCCAAGGTCATGGAGAAGCTTGGAGGTCCGCCCTGCAGTTATGTGGGGCACCCTTTGACCGAACGCGTCAGCGATCTGCGCCCGAAGGATCTTGAGAAGCGATTGCGCCTGGCGAACCCTCCGCTGATTTTGGTTATGCCGGGAAGCCGGACGGGTGAAATTCGCCGCATGGCGCCCGTCTTCGGTGCTGCGATAGCCCGCATCGCCGAGCAATTCGGTGCGATCGAGGTGATGGTACCGGCGGTGCCGAGGTTGGTTGAATTCGTTCGCGCCGCTGTAGCGGCCTGGCGCGTGCCTGCGCAGGTGATTGTCGATCCCAGCGAGAAAGATGAGGCATTTCGTACCGCCCGAGCAGCGCTGACCAAGTCGGGCACGTCCACACTGGAGCTTGCACTCGCAGGCGTCCCAATGGTGGCGGCGTACAGAGTACCCTTGGTTGAGGAACTCGCTGCGCGTTTACTGCTGAATGTTCCGTCGGTAATTCTCGCCAACCTCGTCCTCGGCGAAAATGTCGTACCGGAATTCCTGCAACGGGATTGCACGCCGGCACGGCTTGCCGAAGCGCTGATGCCGTTGCTGACCGATACCTCCGAGCGGCGCCGGCAAACCGAAGCATTCGCTCGCCTGGATTCGATCATGGAAGTCGGCAAAGTCAGTCCGAGCGACCGGAGTGCCTCCGTAGTGCTTGATATCGTTGGCCATAATGCGGTTCTGGAGGATCAGCCGGCCACCTTGTCGCGGCCGACACTTTGACTTGATGGATGGTCCATTATCAGCGTATGCCATTGTAAGAAACTGGAATTCATCCGTTGACCCTGTCCCCCCGCGCTTCCATCACAGCAGTCCATGGCTACCTTCCGCCCGATCTCCTCACGAATGGGGAGCTCGCGCGCATGGTCGACACGAGCGACGCCTGGATCATCGAGCGCACCGGGATCAAGGAACGCCACATCCTCAAGGGTGATGGCCTTGGTACATCCTACATGGCCGCGGAAGCGGTGCGCGGGCTATTGCAGAAGACCGGCACCAAAGCGACAGATGTGGATCTTCTGATCTGCGCGACCACCACGCCGGATATGCAATTTCCATCCACCGCCAACCTGGTCTGCGACATGGTCGGCGTGCGCAATATCGGGAGCTTCGACGTTCAGGCCGCCTGTTCGGGTTTCCTTTACTCGCTCACCATAGCGGCGCAATTCATCGCCAATGGCACGGCGCGGAAAGTCGTGGTGGTCGGCGCCGACAAGATGTCTTCAATTATCGACTACAGGGATCGCGCGACCTGCGTTCTGTTCGGCGATGCCGCCGGTGCAGTGCTTCTGGAGCCGGACGAAGTCGGCTGCGGCATCATGGATGCCTTGATCCATTCCGATGGCTCCGGAATGATCCATCTGCATCAAAAAGCAGGCGGCAGCCGAATGCCGGCCACTGCCGAGACGGTTGCCAGCCGATTGCACTATGTCCACCAGGAGGGGGCGGCTGTTTACAAATTCGCGATCGCAAAGATGGCGGAAGTCTCCGGTGAGATCATGGCACGCAACAACTTGCGTGCTGACATGATCGATTGGCTGGTGCCCCATCAGGCGAACAAACGCATTATCGAGGCGACCGCCGAGCGCATGGGTCTGCCGATGGAAAAAGTAATGGTGACGATCCACAAATACGGCAACACCACAAATGCCACCATTCCGCTTTGTCTCTGGGACTATGAGCCGAAACTCAAGCGCGGCGACCGCATGGTGCTCGCTGCATTCGGTGGCGGGTTCACCTGGGCGGGCGCCTACGTGCAGTGGGCTTATGACGGCGCCGGGGCGCCGAAGCTCAACGGCAAAGGCAACGGCAAGAGCCAGTAGACCGAATTATTTCCGGCGGGATATCGGCGCGTAGTCGCGACGCGTCGCACCCGTATAGAGCTGACGCGGCCTGCCGATCTTCTGTTTCGGATCTTCGATCATTTCCTTCCACTGGGCGATCCAGCCGACCGTGCGAGCGACGGCGAAGAGCACGGTGAACATCGTCGTCGGGAAACCCATCGCTTTGAGGGTGATGCCCGAGTAGAAGTCGATATTGGGATAAAGCTTTTTCTCGATGAAATACTCATCGTGCAACGCGACCTTTTCCAGCTCCATTGCGACGTCGAGCAGGGGATCGTCTTTGATGCCGAGCTCGGTCAGGACCTCGTGGCAGGTCTTCTGCATGATTTTTGCGCGCGGATCGTAATGCTTATACACGCGGTGACCGAATCCCATCAGCCGATAGGGATCGTCCTTGTCCTTCGCGCGTCTGACAAATTCCGGGATGCGGCCAACCGAGCCGATTTCGCGCAACATATTGAGCGCGGCCTCGTTGGCGCCGCCGTGCGCCGGACCCCATAGGCACGCGCAGCCCGCGGCGATGCAGGCGAAAGGATTCGCCCCGGATGAGCCGGCAAGCCGCACGGTCGAGGTCGACGCGTTTTGCTCATGATCGGCATGCAGGATGAAAATGCGGTCCATGGCGCGCGCCAGCACCGGGTTCGCTTTGTACTCCTCGGTCGGCACTGCAAAGCACATGCGCAGGAAATTCGACGCGTAGTCGAGCTCATTCTTCGGATACACGAAAGGTTGGCCGATTGAATATTTGTAGGCCATCGCCGCCAGCGTCGGCACCTTTGCGATCATGCGCACCGAGGCAACCATGCGCTGATGGGGATCGGAGATATCGGTGGAGTCGTGATAGAAGGCCGAAAGCGCGCCGACACAACCGGTCATGACCGCCATCGGATGCGCGTCACGGCGGAAGCCCTGGAAAAAACGGCTCATCTGCTCGTGAACCATCGTGTGCCGCGTCACGCGATAATCGAAATCCGCCTTCTGGGCTGAGGTTGGCAATTCGCCGTAAAGCAGCAGGTAGCAGGTTTCCAGGAAGTCGCCGTGCTCGGCGAGCTGCTCGATCGGATAGCCGCGATAGAGCAGGATGCCTTCGTCGCCGTCGATGTAGGTGATCTTGGATTCGCAGCTCGCTGTGGAAGTGAAGCCCGGGTCGTAGGTGAACATCCCGCTCTGGCTGTAGAGCTTGGAGATGTCGACGACTTCGGGACCGATCGTGCCGGGATAGATCGGCATGTCCCAATTGTTGTTACCGACCGTCAGCGTGCCGGTTTTATTCTTGGCGCTGGTCTTGGCGTCCATGGTCGAGCCCTCGAATTGGCCGCGAGCGGTGCGCGTGGAAACGTTTTGGCCGGGTGGGATTGACGCCGGGTCGGGCGTTGTGGCTTCCGGCCGCTTTTTGCGTATCCCATCCAAGTGTGCGCTGCAAGATAGCGGAACGTCTTGTCCTGCCATGCATATAGGCACGGGTTCCTGTCTTTGCCGCAATGAAAAGTCTCTAGAGGGCGGCCTGGTCGCGTAATCGGGCCAGGCTCTCGTCCCGGCCCAGAACCGCAAGAACGTCAAATATGGGCGGGGAGGTGGTGCGGCCAGTAAGGGCGGCGCGCAGCGGCTGGGCCACGGCGCCCAGTTTCAAGCCGGCGCGTTCCGCGTAGGGCCGCACGATGGCTTCCGCCGACGCGGCATTCCAATCCGGAACTGCCTCCAATTGCGGCAGCAGGTCTGCAATCAGGGTCTTGGCTTCGTCGGTCAGCAGGGCCTTGGCCTGGTCGGTGATCTCGATTGGCCGGCTGCTCCAGAGGAAGCGGGACGCATCGAACAACTCGACCAAAGTCTTGGCGCGCTCTTTCAGTCCCGGCATGGCTGCCAGGAGCTTGGCGCGTAGCGCCGGCGTCATTTTGCTTGCGAGTTCCTGTCCGCCGGCGATGTGCGGCAATAGCTGTTCCATGGCGGCGATCAGATCAGCGTCGTCGCTCGCGCGGATGTAATGGCCATTGAGGCTTTCCAGCTTGGTGAAGTCGAAGCGTGCCGGCGAGCGCCCGATCTGCGGCAGATCGAAGGCGGCAATCATTTCTTCGGTACTGAATATTTCCTGGTCGCCGTGTGACCATCCGAGGCGCACCAGATAGTTCCTCATCGCTGCCGGCAGGTATCCCATGGCGCGGTAAGCATCCACGCCAAGCGCACCGTGACGCTTGGAAAGCTTGGAGCCATCCGGACCGTGAATGAGCGGGATGTGTGCCATGATCGGCACCTTCCAACCGAGCGCCTGGTAGATTTGGGTTTGGCGCGCTGCGTTGTTGAGGTGGTCGTCGCCGCGGATGATATGGGTGATGCCCATATCGTGGTCGTCGACCACAACCGCGAGCATGTAAGTCGGCGTGCCGTCGGAACGCAGCAGCACGAAGTCATCGAGATTCTCATTCTGCCAAACAACGCGGCCCTGGACCTGGTCCTCGACCACTGTCTCGCCGGTCAGCGGCGCCTTGAGACGGATCACAGAGCCGGCGCCGGCCGGCACATCCTTCGGGTCAAGTTCGCGGCAGCGTCCGTCATAAAGCCGCGTCCGGCCTTCCGCGCGAGCCTTCTCGCGCATCGCCGTGAGTTCGTCGGGGGTGCAATAGCATCGGTAGGCGTGGCCGGAAGCAAGCAGCTGCTCGGCGATCTGACGATGGCGGGCCGCGCGTGAAAACTGGAAGACGATCTCGCCGTCCCAGGTGAGGCCAAGCCAGGTCAGGCCGTCGATGATGGCGTTGATGGCGGCGGCGGTTGAGCGCTCGCGGTCGGTATCCTCGATCCGCAGCAGCATCTTGCCGCCATGCCGGCGCGCGAAGAGCCAGTTGAACAGGGCCGTTCGACCGCCACCGATGTGCAAAAAGCCGGTGGGCGATGGGGCAAATCGGGTAACGACTGTCGAGGTCATATTCGGGAAGGCAGGGCCCAGCGCTTCATATTAGTCGTCTCGTGTATCACGACTCGACACGCAGGGTCACGGGTTATGGCTCACGGCGATAAGACATGTGGTCATAAACGACAAAATTCGAAGATCGCCGCCCAGT
>Ga0184625_10000589_pt1 | contig 13981 bp, 14 predicted proteins | sample PLM3_30_b1_FD_133151 | JGI IMG/M metagenome (GOLD analysis project Ga0184625, IMG submission 133151) | Groundwater sediment microbial communities from an aquifer in East River, Colorado, USA - PLM3_30_b1 | ecosystem: Environmental > Terrestrial > Soil > Riparian zone | place: USA: East River... | reverse complement strand
GCGAAACGCGCCGCAGGCCTCGTCCCGCGCCGATTCGCGACACGTGAGGAGCTGCTCAGTTTGCTGCGCGAGCTGGGGGAGAACCTGGGGCACACGCCGACCGCCCGGGATCTCGACGAGCACCGCGGTTCGATGCCTTCGAAGTCGCTCTACTGGCACACCTTCGGCTCGCTGACGAATGCGCTGCGTGAGGCCGGCTTCGACGTGCCGGTGGGGGAGGAGCGGCTCGAGCGCGCCGTCGATCAGGGCAGCGAGCTGGCGGTCGAGCTCGGCCATCTCCCGAAGTTCCAGGACTGGGCCGACGCTCGCAAGGAGGACGAATCGCTCCTGACCGAGTGGCAGGTGTACCGGATGTTCGACGTCAGGCGCGGCGCCTGGTCGACGTTCCAGTTCCTGATCCGCGAACGCCTGCTCGAGGAGGGCTACCGCGTCGGCCGAGACGGAAGGGTCTCAGCCAAGCGAGGCCAGAGCCGTCAGAAGACGTAGACAGCTCTCGCGCTCGCGCGGAGCTCTTACCGCCGGCAGCTGCCTCTCTTCGAAGTCGCGGTCCGGCGTGAAGCGATCGCAGCGCAGCTCGCGGCCTTCGCCGATCTGGAGCAGCGTCCCTTCCTCGAGCTCTCGCTTCTTGAGCGGCATCCGCATGTAGTACTCGAAGACCTCGAGCGCGTGTTTGGTCGAGGCGAAGAAGATCCCCTCCGGTGAGGTGCCCACCCACAGGGGACGGGCGGAGCTGCGGGCGAGGTACACGATCCCGGGCTCGCGGCCGTCGACCCAGGCCGAGGCCATCGACCCGCGCAGCTCCTCGAGCGTCGAGCCCGTCGAGCCGAACTCCTCGACCAGCGCAAAGATCGCCGCCGTGTCCACCGACATCTCAGGAACCTCTCGCTCGAGCCCGTGCCGGGCGAAGATCTCGTCGTCGTTGACGATGATCCCGTTGTGGACGCCGACCACGTCGCCGTGACGGACGGGGTGGTTGTTGGCCTCGATCGTCGGATGGCCCTTCGTGTAGTCCCGGACGTGGATGAGGACGTCGGAGGCGTCCTGCGGGACAAGGAGCTCCCGAAGCAGGGCGCTGGCGCCCGCGCGCCGCTTGTGGATGATCGGGCGGCCGCCGTGGGAGCGATGCGCGTACCCGACCGCGTCAGCGCCGCGCTCGGCGATGCCGGCAAGCAGCGCCTGGGCAGCGAGAGTCCTCCCGACGTTTGCTCCAGGCTGCAGGCTGTATCCGGCGATTCCACACATAGTTTGGATCCTAGGAGCGGCCTCAGATGGCCCCGTATGCCTCCGTCCGCGTACGACGCCTTTCGAGAGACCCCTGTTCCTATGACGCTCCTAAGTTCCTTCGGTTAGCTCCCCGATCCGGTTCTCCCCCAAACGGGGGAAGCAGTTGCCTTTGTGCGCGCCGATACAGCCGGCAATGGAACCCCTGCGCGTCCCCGACCCTGACGGCCAGCTCCAGGATCCGCTGAAGCTCTACGTCCGGGCGATCGGCGACGGCCGCCTGCTCACCCGCGAGGAAGAGCGCGAGCTCGCTCGCCGGAAGGACGAGGGCGACGAGGCCGCCAAGGCAAAGCTGATCGAGTCGAACCTGCGGCTCGTGATGTCGATCACGCGCAACTACACGAACGCCCGCGTGCCGTTGCTCGACCTGATCCAGGAGGGCAACCTCGGACTGATCCGCGCCGTCGAAAAGTTCGACTGGCGGCTCGGCTTCAAGCTCTCGACCTACGCGACCTGGTGGATTCGCCAGGCCGTGTCGCGCGCTCTCGCCGACCAGGGCCGGACGATCCGCCTTCCGATCCACGTCGCCGAGCAGGCGCGGAAGGTGCTGCGGGCACGGCGGGTCTTGGCCCAGAAGCTCAACTCCGATCCGACGGTCGAACAGATCGCCGAGGAGAGCGGCTTCACGCCGGAGCGCGTCAATCAGCTCCTCGAGCTGGTCGAGGACCCCGTCAGTCTGGAGACGCCCGTCGGAGACGGCGAGAGCCTCTACGGCGATCTCATCGAGGACACGAGCTCGGACGAGCCCGAGGCGGCAACGGCCAAGGAGCATCGGTCGGTCGACCTGGCACAGGCGCTACTCCACCTGAGCCCGCGCCTGCGCCGTGTCCTGACACTGCGCTTCGGCCTCGCGGGCCAGACCCCGCGAACACTCGAGGACGTGGGGGCGGACCTCGGAGTCACCCGCGAACGCGTCCGCCAGCTCGAGACGAACGCGCTCCGCGAGCTCCGGTCGGTCGCACCCGGGCTCCAGTTCTACCTGGACAGCTAGGAGACGCTCTCGATCTCGTTCAGACGGGCGAGGCGCTTGAGGGCCTGGCCCTCGATCTGGCGCACCCGCTCGCGCGTGAGGTCGAGGCTACGCCCGATCTCCTCCAGCGTGCGCGGATCCGAGTTGTCCAGGCCGTAGCGCAGGATCAGCACCTGCCGTTCCCGGTCGCTCAGCGCGGTCAGCGCCCGCGCAAGCGCCTGGCTGCGGAGCAGGACCTCGACCTGCTCGTCCGGCGACGGCCCATCGCCGGCGACGAAGTCGCCGAAGACGGCGTCTTCCGTGTCGCCGACCGGTTGGTCGAGGCTCGTGGAGGCATGGGCGGCGGCCTTGACCTCCCGCGCCTGCTCGATGGGGAGGCTCGCCTCGTCGGCGATCTCCTCCAGCGTCGGCTCGCGCCCGAGCTGCGTCCAGAGCAGTCGCTCGGCCTTGTTCAGCTTCTGGAGCCGCTCGACGATGTGCACGGGCATGCGAATCGTCCGAGCCTTGTCCGCAAGGGCCCTGGCCACCGCCTGGCGAATCCACCACGTCGCGTAGGTGGAGAACTTGTAGCCCCGCCGCCAGTCGAACTTCTCGACGGCCCGGATCAGGCCCAGCGTCCCTTCCTGGATCAGATCGAGGAACGGAAGCCCTTGATTCCGATAGTTCTTCGCGATCGAGACCACGAGGCGGAGGTTCGACTGGATCATCCGCTGCTTTGCCTGCATGTCGCCGCGCTCGATCAGCTTGGAGAGCTCGACCTCCTGAGCGGCAGTCAGAAGCGGGTGCCGGCCTGCCTCGCGCAGGAAGAGCTGCAGCGCGTCCGTAGTGGTCTCGACGAGGACCGGCTGTGGCTGAGGCTGCACGGGCCGCTCCTGCAGGCGCTCCTCGTCGACGATCTCGATGCCGCGGTGCTCCAACTCCTGCCGGAGCGCCTCGAGCTCCAACGCGTCCAGCTCGAGGGGCTCGAGCACCTCCTGGAGCTCTTGCTGGCGCACCGTACCGCCGGTCTGCTCGGCCGTTTCGAGCAGCTGCCGAACGTCCTCGCTGCCGAGAACGGTCTCGATCTCAGTGGTCGTCACTGGCGAGTTGGTATTCCCACGTCAAGGGCGATGCCAAACAGCAACCTGCGTGGGCATCGTGCCGAGGCCCGTGCGCGAGCATAGCTCAATGCACGGTAACCGACGTTATGTCAAGTCCGAGGACAAAGGTGCTGTCTCACGTCTCGGCCCCACCACCAACGCGTGGTCCGGTGCCTGAGGCGCCGCTGGGTCGGAGAGGCGCACTTCCGCGCTCGCGGCGGGAGCCGCCGCCGTCCAGGCGTTCCGGCACAAAAAAAGTTCTGCCACCGACTGTACCCGTGGGCACCTCCGGTGGCAGAACTTTCGTCGAGCCGATTTCGCTTTCGTCCACCGATCCCATTGACTTTCGCCTTCCGGCTACGGCCTTCACGATCGGCTTCGGTCTACTCGCGTCCCGTACTCGACGCAGGCAGGACACTACGGGTGACCACGAGCAGATTCAAGGGGCTGGAAGGGCCAAAAATCGAGAAGTTCTCGCTCTTTGCAAACTTTTCTTTTTTCCACATTTCCACAGCTATCCGCACAACCTGTGGAAAAGTGCTTTCCCGTTAGGATCTCCCCCGTGCACCTCCGCATGCCGGCATTCGATCGGGGCCTGACGTCCTTCCTCTGGGCGGTCGGCCTCGGCCTCTACCTCTGGCTCGGCATGCTCGCCATCGGCGTCAACGGAGGAACCGCCTTCATCTTCTCCGCGCTCGCGGCGTGCGCGATCTTCCTCTTCGTCCGCTTGAGGGGCGAGGACGAGGTCCGCCCCGCTCGCCGCCGCTCGACCTAAATCCGGCCGGGCGAATTTCGCCTTCAGACCTCTAGTTCAGTACGAGATCAGCGAGTACAGCGGGTACTTGGCGAGCCGCTCGCGGCCGCCGAGGAAGGTGAGCTCGATGATGAAGTTGACGCCGACGACCTCTCCGCCCAGCTGCTCCACGAGGCCGCCGATCGCCTCGACCGTCCCTCCCGTCGCGAGCACGTCGTCGTGGATCACGACACGCGTGCCGTTTCCGATCGCATTGGCATTGAGCTCGAGCGCGTTCTGCCCGTACTCCAGCGCGTAGGTAGCGCTGACCGTCTCGGGGGGGAGCTTGCCCGGGCGCCTGGCCGGGACGAAGCCGCACGGCACCTCCTTGGCGATGGCCGCGCCGAGGATGAAGCCGCGGGCCTCTGCGCCGAGGACGAGGTCCGGCTGTTTTTCCCGCGTCCAGTCCGCGAGCGTGTCGACCGTCTGCGTCAGCGCCTCGGGGTCGCGGAGAAGCGGGCTCACGTCCTTGAAGCCGACGCCGGGCTCCGGCCAGTCGGGAACCTCGCGAACGCGGGTCTTCAAGTCGATCGCCATCACGAAGAGACGATGCGCCCGAGCCCGCGCCAGAAGAGCAGCTGGGAGAGCTCCTGAGCGTATTCCGCGAGGAGTTGAAGGTCGTCCGCGCCGCCCTGGCGGCGCTCGGGATTGCGAGAGCCAAGCGCTGGTGCCACGATGGCCGAGAGTAACCCGATCTCGCGCTCCGCTGCGGTGCGAAACGCCCGCAGGTGCCGGGCGTCGATCCCGAATCGAGCGAGCTTGGCGCAGACCGCCGCCACATCCGCCTCGTGCTCCGGGTACAGGCGCGCACCACCGTCCATCCGGGACTCGATCAAGCCGTACTCCTCGAGCTCGCGTGCGAACCCCGTCGTCACCCCCGCCCGCTCGCAGAGCTCGCCCAGGTCGATCTCCTCCTGTTCGCCGCCGAGGGCCGCGCGACCCCTGCGGCGGCGATCCTTCCCCACCGGGGACGCCAGCTCCTGCCGAATCACGCGCAGCGGCAGGAACTCGTCCCGCTGCAGACGCAGAATCGTGCGCAGCCGATCGACGTCCTCGTCGTCGAACAGCCGGTAGCGGCCCGGCGTCCGCCGCGGCGCCAGCAGTCCCTGATCCTCGAGGTAGCGGATCTTGGAGATCGAGATGTCGGGGAACTCCTCGCGCAGCAGCGTGCACACCGCGCCGATCGTCAGCGGGCGCTTCTCCTCAGGCGTGACGGTGGTCGCGCTCATTTCTGCAGGAAGGTCAGGCGGTACTTGCCGATCTGCAGCTCGTCTCCGTCCGCGAGCTCGGCGCTCTCGATGCGGCGCCGATTCACGAACGTTCCGTTGAGGCTGCCCTGATCTTCGATCACGAAGATGTCGTCGCGGCGGATCAGGACCGCGTGGCGGCGCGAGACCGTGACGTCGTCGAGGAAGATGTCGCAGTCGGGAGATCGGCCGACGGACGTCCGGTCGTTGCGCGGAATGAAATGCTCGCCCGCGCGACCTCCGCCCGAACGTACGACGAGCGCCGGCCCCTCCACCCCGAGATCCTCGAGCGGTGAAGCGTCCTCCACCTCGTCCGGCGTGTACGCCATCGTCGTGTCCTCCCCACCCGTCTCGCGCATGAGCGCCGCTCCGCACTTGGCGCAGTAGTTCGCGGCTTCCGGATTCCGGAACCCGCACTCGGGGCAGTAGACGTAGCTCACGCTCAGTCCGCCGGGGGCGCAGCCTTCCCGGCGAGGATCTCCGTCAACTTGTCGACGTCGACCTCGCTCAGCGGGCTCTCCCCCGCTCCGACCTGGCGCTGTAGGCGCGCGACGAGCTCCGCGCGCAGGATGTCGATCTTGCCGTGCAAGAGCCGCCGGCGATACGAAACCTCTTGCTCTTCGCGTTGGAGGTCGTCGATCAGCTGCTTAAGATCGGCGTCGGAAATGGTGGCAAGATCGGGCAGCGGTTCCAATTTGGGCCTTTCGGTCGAGAACGAGCAGTTAACCAGGCTAACGCCTAAGGGTCAACCTTACGTTGAGATTCGGGGTCAGGCGGGGATCTCCTCACCCTGTTGGAGGACTTCTTCCACGAGCCCGCGCAGCTCCTCCTCCAGCTGCGCGGAGGTCTCCTCGTCGCTTCCTTCTGCGTAGATGTGCACGATGGGCTCGTCCGGATCGGGAAGGACCTGGGCCCAGCCTCGCTCGTCGAACACCTTGATCCCGTCGCGCAGGTCGACCTTCCGGTCTGAGAGTCGCTCGGTGAGGACGCGCATCACGCGGCCTTTCTGGGCCCACGGGCAGGGGACCCGGCGGTGGACGACGTGGGACTCCGGAAGCTCTGAGACCAGCTCCGAGAGCGGCTGCTCGACCGGCGCCAGAAGCTCGAGGAGCTTGCAGAGGCTGGCCATCGCGTCGTAGGCGGGCAGGAACTCCGGGAAGACGTACCCCCCGCCGACCGCGCCGGCGAACACGACGCCGTTCTCGGCCGCGGCTTTCGTCAGCGCGCTGAGCGAGGCCGGGGTCCGCACGACCTCCAGCGGGCTCCCTTCGACGAGCCGCTCCACCTGGCTCGTCACCGTCACGGGGAGCGCCAGCTTGCCGACCTTCCCGTTGCTTCCGATGAGCCGGAGATAGAGGAGCAGCGCCTGCTCGACGGGAATCTCCCGCGCCTGGTCGTCGATCAGGTAGAGCCGCTCTGCCGCGCGGTCGAAGACGACGCCCAGATCGGCGCCGATCGCGGACACCAGCCGTTTCGCCTGACCGACGAGGCCGCGGAGGGTAACCGCTTCAGCCGTGGGCTGGTCCGGGCTGAACGCGTGTGACGCGACTGCCTCGACGCCCAGCGGGCCGAGCAGGAGTGGCAGCACGAACGAGGCCGCGGAGTAGCCGTAATCCACGACGATCCTGAAGTTGCGCGCGCGGATCGCCTCCACGTCGAGACTGGCCAGCAGATCGTCCGCGTAGCCCTCGCGCGCCCGGGCGGGATAGGTGATGCCCGCAACGTCCGGCGCGGCCATACGGCGCAGCTCCTGCCTGCTGAAGTGCTTCTCCACCTCCTTCTGCATCGACGGCGTGAGCTCGATGCCCGGCGGCTCGAAGAACTGGATGCGCACCGCTTCGGGGTCGGTCGAGCTGACGCCCACATGGATGCCGCCGTCGTAGCCGTGGCTCTTCAAGAGATGCCGCCCGACCGCCGCCGGGAGCACGCGGAGGTCGGAGACCTCGATTCCGGTCGAGTTGAGGCCCGAGATCATCACGCGCTTGATTAGCCTGCACGGCGCGGTCGCCTCACGGCTTGCGACCACGCGCGCGCCGCGCTTGAGCGCCGTCCCGAAAGCTGCAGCGAGGCGAAGCGCGGTCTCGGGCGTCAGATCGACGTTGACGAGGCCCGAAACTCCTTCGGCGCCGAAGAGCTGGGACGACGCGCGCGATTCGAAGATCAGGCTCTCGTACACCTGCGCGCCCGACTCGACCTCCTTGAAGGGGTAGATCCGCACGCCCGGCATCACGACCGCCTCGGCACCGATTCGCACGTCGTCGCCGATCGCGACGTCCTCGTGGATGCGGACGTGCGAGCGGATGTCGCAGTTGCGTCCCACGATCGCGCTCTCGATCAGGACGCTTCGTCCGATGTGGGTCGAGGCGTCGATGACAGAGGAGACGGTGCGGGCGCGCTCCCGTAAGGTGACGCTCGCCGAGAGGACCGAGTACGGGCCCACCGTGGCGTCGGTTGCGATCCGGCAGTAGTTGCCGACGTAGGCCGGGCCCTCGATGTGGTCGAGGTCGTCGATCTCGACCCCCTCCCCCACCCAGACGTTCCCGCGCAGGCGCACGCCCGGGAGCTCGAGCTGGACTCGGCCGTCGAGCGCGTCGAAGTTCGCCTGCAGGTACTGGGTCAGGTTGCCGATGTCCTGCCAGTAGCCCTCGGCCACGTAGCCGTACACGGGCCGGCCCATCTCGAGGAGCAGCGGGAAGAGCTCCTTGGAGAAGTCGTACGGGCGGTGGGTGGGCACGTGCTTGAGCACCTCGGGATCCAGGACGTAGACCCCGGTGTTGATCGTGTCGGAGAACACCTGACTCCACGACGGCTTTTCGAGGAAGCGCTCGACGCGACTGTCTCGGTCGGTGACGACGATTCCGAACTCGAGTGGGTTCGGCACCGACTTGAGCGCAATCGTCGCGGCCGCTCCTTTCTCCCGGTGGAACGCCACGAGCTCCGTGAGGTCGAAGTCACATAACGCGTCGCCCGAGATGACGAGGAACGTGTCGTCGAGGCGGTCGCTGGCCAGTCGCACCGAGCCCGCCGTTCCGAGCGGCGACTCTTCCACCGAGTACTCAATGTTCATGCCGAGGAACTCGCCGTCCCCGAAATAGCTCCGGCTTGCCTGGGGGAGGAACGCGACGGTGATGATGGCGTCCTCGAACCCATGGCGCCGGGCCAACTCCAGGATGTGCTCGATGCACGGCTTGCCGACGATCGGCACCATCGGCTTGGGCTGGTTCGAGGTCAGCGGCCGCAGCCGCGTGCCCTCTCCGCCGGCCATGACGACGGCCTTCACGCGGGCCTCCTGAGCGCCGAGACGACGTAGAACGCTCCTGCCACGATCGCGAGCCCGAGCCCGAGCCAGAACAGCACGTACGGGAAGTCCGTGCCCGCGCTCGTGACGAGCATCAGGGCGAGCGACGCGTAGAGGATCCACGTCGCGACCTTTCCGAGGAAGTTGACCGAAAGCTCGTACCCCTGCGGGGCGATGAGCTTGTAGCCGCCCACCAAGATCAGGTCGCGCCCGAGAATCAGGACGAGCGCGGGCCAGGGGAGCCGGTCGTGGTACCAGAGGAGAATCACGGCCGCGTCGATCATCAACCGGTCCGCGAGCGGGTCGGCGACGGTCCCGAACCGAGATTCCACGTGCCAGCGCCGGGCCAGCCACCCGTCTAGCTGGTCGGTCACGGCGGCTCCGACGAAGACGATCGCCGCGGGCCAGCTCTTGCCCCCGTCCGCGGGCAGCTCGAGCGCGATGAAGACGGGGATCGCCGCAAACCGTGCGATCGTGAGCGCGTTCGGAATCTGCGCAAGGTGAACAGGGACGACGCGCTCGGCCATCCCTGGCAAGGATAGTGGCCACTCGCTCTAGCATTTGCCGGTGGCCGAGGCGCTGGTCCTTCCCGGATTCGTCAACTCGCACAGCCATACGTTCCAACGAGCGCTGCGCGGACGCCGGACCGGCGGCGACTTCTGGGTGTGGCGGGAGGCGATGATCGCCGAGGCCGAGCGCCAGACGCCGGAGACGGTGCGCCGCGAGTACACCGAGACCTACCGGGAGATGCGAGCCGCAGGGTACACGGCGGTCGGCGAGTTCCACTACCTCGGCCTCGACGAGGCCCGGGCTGCGGACGAGGCGGCTCGCGAGGCCGGTGTGGAGCTCACGCTCCTGCTGACCGCCTATGCGCGAGGGGGCAGCCCCCGGTTCCGGCAGGGTTCGGTCGGCGAGTACCTCGAGCAGCTGGAGGAGCTGCGCGCCTCAGGGCTCCGCGTCGGCTGCGCCCCCCACTCCGTCCGCGCCTGCCCGGCGGATTGGCTCGAGGTGATCGGCCGCTATGCGGCGGAGCAGGGGCTCCCGCTCCATGTGCACGCCGACGAACAATCGCGAGAGATCGAGGAGTGCCTGGCTGAGCACGGCATTCGGCCGATCGAGCTCCTCCACCGCACCGGCTGCCTGAGCCCAAAGGCCACGGTGGTCCACGCCACGCATGCGGACGACGCGGAGCTCGACCTGCTCGCAGAGGCCGGCGCCCGCGTCTGCCTCTGCCTGACAACCGAGGCAAATCTCGGCGACGGCTTCGCCCCGGTCGAGCGCTTAGGAGCTCGGGACATCGGCATCTGCATCGGATCCGACTCGAACGCCCGCATCGACCCGCTCGAGGAGCTGCGGGAGCTCGAGACGACCGCCCGCCGCGCTTCGGGAAGAAGAGAGGTCTTAGACGTTCAGACGCTGCTCCGCTTGGGCACCGAGGAAGGTGCCGCCTCGCTGGGGATCGAGTCCTGGCCGGAGATCGAGATCGACACGGAGCACCCGTCGCTGCGCGGGGTCGACCGCGCCGACCTTTTCGACGCCGTCGTGCTCGGTTCCGGCGCCGACGTGATCGTTTCTCGCTGACTATTCGACCTTGCCGATTACGTGGTGCGCGTTCGACCACCAGGAGTACAGCCGCGCATGGTCGGTGCCGCCTTCCCTCGCAATGCCGAGGATGTCTCGGTGGGTCGGCTGCCCGAGGCGCTCGTGCGTCCAGACGATCACCGCATCGTCGCCGTCGAAGTAGCAGAGCCTTCGACCGCCCGGCTTGTTCGGTCCGTGCGACCAGGCTCCTTCTCCAACCCAGCTGACGCGGCTGCACGCGCCCTGGTCCGCGGGGAGCCCCTGGCGGCGGCGCTCAGCCTCGAACGCCTCTCGCACCGCGCGACCGCTCGGATAGATCGAGACCTCCCAGCGATCCGGTGAGAAACCGGTCCCTCCGGACGCCGGAGGGACGCAGACCGCCGTTTCGAACGCGCCGATGTTGGCGACCGGCTGCTTCACGCATGGCTTTCTCAGGCTGGCAGGAATCAACGTCGTGACGCCGGCGTGACTCGCGTCCCTCGACGATCCCAGCGGGCTCGGCGGCGCGGCTGAGCTAGGCTCGCCCTTGTTTCCGCCAGTCAGGTAGACGACCGATGCCGCTGTTGCTGCGGCGATGAGCACGACGGCCAGGCCGAGTCCCCAGCCCAAACGCTTCGGACCGGTGAAGGCTGTGAGGATTCGCGACTGGCTCTGTTCTTCCTCCGGCGCGACGCGGACGACCCGGACCGGATCGGCGATCCCCTTGAGATGAACCCGCCCGCGGTCGATGAAGCGGACGCCCGGAAGGCGCCCGGCGAGATGACTCGTTCCCTCGGTGACGAGCACCTCGCCGCCGTGGGCAAGCGCGCACAATCGCGCGGCGACGTTGAGCGCGGCGCCGCGGAACGAGCCGTCCTCGAGCGCGATTGCCTCGCCCGAGTCGATCCCGATCCCGACGTTGAGCGGAAGATCCGAATCGGCGTCGGTCTCGTGCGCGAACTTCCTCTGAAGATCCATCCCGGCTCGGATCGCCTGGCGGGCCGAGTCGAAGACGGCGAGGGCTTCGTCGCCTCGGACTTCGATCAGCGTCCCGCCCCGAAGGTCGCCTCCCTCGCGGACGAGCTCGCTGAACTTCGCCGACAGCCTGGCGGAGGCCTCGTCGCCGTACTCCTCGGTGAACCGGGTGTACCCGCGGATGTCCGCGATCAGGAAAGTGCGTACCGGTGCGTGAGGCGTCAGTCCCACGCTTTACGAGTGTAGGGAAGTGCACCCCGCTCGCTCAACTGCAGATAACGCAGCCTCAACAAACCGCGGGGATGGGCGCCTCGTACTACCAGGAGACCGCGGGGGTAGTCCAAACGGCTAGGACGGCGGCACACCCTGCCGCAGGTGCGGGTTCGATTCCTGCTCCCCGCTTCGTGAGCCCGACGCCGGGAACGTCGCGCCGGGCTCACCTTTCCACTGTTCGGGACTAGTCGGTCATCACGATCGGTGGCGAGCTCGCCGTCAGGTCGACAGGTGTCCCGTTTAGCGTCCCGTGCAGCCGTGTACCTGAAGACGTACTTCCCGTTGGGCTCCCCGACGGCATGGATCCAGCCTGTGTAACGACGTGGGTATCGAAGGCGCAGGCGCCGTTTCAGCCTTCAGCGTGCCCCGCGTACTGACCGACAAGCGAGGGCAATTGCGCGAGCTCCTCCACGCCGCGATCCCGCGCGTCGGCCCGCAGCCGCATGACACGTGCGCGACGGCACTCGGGCGAACGCGCGTCCGCTTCTAGCCGCCCGGCTGCGACCGCCTATGCTTCCAGGAAGTCCTCGATAGGGAAGGAGGCGCGACATGCGCTTTCGCCTAGTTGCTCTTGTATCTGCGGCTGCGCTGGTGGCCGTCGGGATTGCGACGGGGACGACGGCGACCACGACGGCCGTACCGAAGCTGCGCGGCACCATCGGCCCCGGCTACACGATCTCGCTCAAGAACGCGAAGGGCAAGAAGGTTACGACGCTGAAGCATGGGAAGTACACCTTCGTCGTCGGCGACAAGTCGAGCATCCACAACTTCACGCTCAACGGCCCTGGGGCCAAGAACAAGACGATCACCGGCACTAGCTTCGTCGGCACGAAGACAGTGACGCTGACGCTCAAGACGGGGAAATACAGGTTTTACTGCACCGTCCATCCCACTGTCACCGGGACGTTCAAAGTCACCTGAAGCGCGCGGACAAGGGCAGCGTTCCAGTCCGGGCGCCCGGATTTGAGCCGGGGACCTCTAGCGCGCCTGCTGGCACGTGACGCTTATCGCTGGACGACTAGCGAACCAAGCTAGACGGTGGGCGTTGGCTACCGAGCCATGCGTCCGCGGCCAAAGTAGGCAAGGACGACTACGACAACAATGACGATGATGACGATCCAAAGCCAGGTTGGCACGTGATCCTTTCGTTGGGAGCGTGCCGACTCTAGGGCCAGCTGACCCGTAAGTGCAAGGTTTCTTGGCTGATTGCGGATCGGCTACCAGGCTTAACCCCTCTCGCGCCTCGGTAGGCGTAAGATGTCTGGACTGGCCCTGCGCCAGAGGTTCGGCCCAAGCCCGTAACACACCGACGCGCAAATGCGCTCGAGGCGAAGAGCTTTTAAGGCGAACGGACTTCATTGCAGGGCCAGCCCTCTTCGAGAGCATCCTCAGGGCCGGCCCGGGAGTTAGCGGGCGGCGCTTACAAAGATCGGTTGTCCGCCGTCACGCGCGCCGGCCGATAAGCAGGATCACGATCACCGCGCCGGCGGTCATCAGCAGACCGACCACGAACATCCCTAGGCCGGCCCAGACCGCCCAGCCCAGCTTGACCCCGACATCCGCCTCGACGTCGATGCCCCGGGCTGCGTCGGCATTCATCACGACCGCGGTCCAGCGACCGGACTCGGCATCCCACGTGAGTGCCTGCTCGCCGGAGCCCTCGGACTCGGCGACCCAGAAGTCCTGATCGCCCGGTGGCGTCGGTGGCGCTCTGCCCTCGTGGGTGTCGAACTCGGGGTCGTCGCCGTCGAAACCGGTCAGCTCGTCGTGAGCGACGTCACCGAGGTAGCGATCGACGTCGTCGTCAGACCCGATGCCGACGAACACAGGTTTCTCGCCGTCGACCTGGACTCGAAGGTTGCCGAGGATCTTGTTCGGGGCCCAGTCGACCTCGTCGACGCCGCGGTCGATGTCCCCCGAGGTGATCGCGTAGGTGGTGCTTTCGAGCCGGTGGCGATCCGAGTTGAAGTAGCCGTCATCGTCGCGGCCGAAGGCGTAGGCGGCCAGCACCGCGATGCCCCCGACCAGCAGTGCCAGGCCGATCAGCCCGCCGATGCTGGCGAAGACGATCCCGATCACGCGACTTACGGTCCAGTTCGATCGCGGCCGAGCTGCGTTCGCGGCCGTGTTCGAGGTCGGACGTTGCTCGCCGCCCTCCGTCATCAGGCCAAGCCTACGTGGCTCGCTCCACGAGCGCGTTCTCGGACGGTTGGGCCAGGAATGGGTCTCGCGGTACGCTCGAAAGGCCGTTCGGTCCCGCCGACAGGAGGAAAGGACCGGATGGCGTTTTCAGGCTTGAGGGCAAGGACGGCGTACCCGCGGATCCGCAAACGCCTCTAGCCGCTGAGCCGCCGCAAGACTTCGCGCATCGGCATGAACGTTACGCGGCGGGCGCTGGCGACGAAAAGACCCGGCCGCTCAAGTTGTGCGAGCCCGGTCCTCCCCGCGCCGATTCTGGTCGTCGAGCCGTCGCCGAGACCCCGCAGGGTCACCGCCCCGCCCGAG
>Ga0184625_10000588_pt1 | contig 13983 bp, 17 predicted proteins | sample PLM3_30_b1_FD_133151 | JGI IMG/M metagenome (GOLD analysis project Ga0184625, IMG submission 133151) | Groundwater sediment microbial communities from an aquifer in East River, Colorado, USA - PLM3_30_b1 | ecosystem: Environmental > Terrestrial > Soil > Riparian zone | place: USA: East River... | reverse complement strand
GTTTTCAAAGCTGTCTTGTTATTATCTCCACGTACTCTTCTTGTCACTTTCACATTACTTCCAACAATGGCCTCATTTGGATATCTATCTATTTCATATTTGCGTCTACTGCGCATGGCAATTTTTCTACCGCCCGTGTATTTTCGCCCAGATAGATTTTCTATAGACTTTTTCATTTTTTCATCATAAATGAAATTGATCCATATTAAGAGGTTTTGTATTAAGAAATAGTCAACATAATTTCACTTTCCAATCATTTTGCTTTTGAGTACGTTGAGATCATTTATTCCAAAATATTCTTGAAATTTTCTACTGGTTCTATATATTTTCATTCGTCCTAAACGTTCCGATTCAATAAACGAATGAGCTCTCAACTCCTTAAGATGGGTATAAACCTGACTTCCACGAATCTGAACCAGTCTTCTCGATGTAATTGGTTGTTCATATGCAATAAATGATAATGTTTTCAGAGCTCCGACTGGAATTAAAGGTTGTTGAGCAAATCTTCGAATTAAAGGCATGTATATCGGTTTGACTTGAAAGACAAATTTCTCGTCATCGAGTTGTGCTATCTCTAGAGCAGTCAGAACATTTTGCATTTTCCTTATTAGTTCATTTAATAATTTGACTATTTTTTCCTTAGAATTAATTCCCGCTGCCCTCATCAAGTCATTAATTGATAGTGGCCTACCAGCGGCATACAGCGCTGCTTCAATTCTAGCACTGATTTCACCGTCTGGAAGTGACTGAGGCACTTGTGTTTAAGTAATTACACTTCGTTAATCAATGTTTTCGTTTAAGGAAATTAATATTTCGTCACCGTTTTGTTCAAGAAATATTTTACTTTTCATAGCCAGATATAGTATTGCAATAAAACATCTGACTACTTCAGTTGAATTCATTTTTAATGTAAGATTCTTAAATTCTACACATTTGTCAGCAGTTACGATATCATAAATCATATCCTCATAAGATTGTAAAATCTTCTCAAATTTTACTAAATATTCATCAAAGTTGAACGTCTCTACAGATTCTAGATTGAGTTGATTCCTCCTAGGTTTTGGATTTGCTAGTCCATTAATCATATTTTCCAGTACATGCAATAATTCTTCTAACGTGACAGGATAAGTAGGTTCTATTCTAAAGGGAATTTCTATTGGCTTCAAATTTGGAATGGGTCTTATGTCCACTATTTCAATTCCCTTTTTGGTTTTAGAGATTTTTTCTAGTCGTAAAATGCTCTCAACCTTTAAGCGATAGATTAGTGAAGAAGATAATGCGGCTATACCACACATCCTAAGGTCTTTTTTTCCACTATTATTGATTAATTTCAATAACATTTCTAATAGTAACGAAAGATCTATTTCCCAAACATCTTTCTTTGATAATACTGAGGGATTAAAAAGTAAATCAAGGGGTGGTTGAGAAATACTCTTTTTGGTTGTTATGTCCGTTTCTGACATGTATGGATTAGAACAGGTTTCTAATAATATTAATTGGTATTGTCTAATAATATTTAGATTTACTATAAAATTATGTTAGGAAGGTTGGAAAAACATTCAAAAGTCACTGTTTTGTAAGATAAAAAAGTGGAGAGTGTTATGATCGATGGCTTCAAAGAAAGAAATAAGGGAAAAAGAAAATCAAGAGCGGCTTGCAAATGCTATCAACACTTTGGATAGTATTGCTAGAAATAACAACATTCAAAAAAATATTAGAAATATCGTAAGAGAAATCTTGTCGGGTATAAAAGACGAAAAAAATGGATCTATTTCAGTTAGGGCGGCAAATACTATAAGTATGCTAGATAATGTGACTCAGAATCCCCAGATGCAGTCTCATATTCGCACATTACTGTGGCAGGTAGTTTCAACATTAGAAAGTATAAGAGAATAGAAACCTCATCACCCAAATCAGGTAGAATCAATATTCTTGGGCTTTAATTGAGGTGGAAGTTTTTCAAGCTTATGAGTAGGATTAGCAAGGTAATGTCTAGATGCACCTTCTCCGCTGAGTACAATATTACAATTAATACATTTGTATCTTATAGCCAATTACAGTTATAGTTATACGCACATATCTAAAAAGATACTGAACAAATTAAAGAATACAACTTCATTTTGACGTGCTCTGAACAGTATGGCTGATCAGCCCAGATACCCCTTATGCGACTATGAGGATACTAGCTATTAGTTAATCTGAATATATGTTAAATCATTAATAAAATTGCAAGATTTCTATTTGATCGTTAGGCTCGTATCCTATAGGTTTAATCGGAATCAAGCATTAATGCCCAAATATCCTCACTCAATACCATGCCATAAACTTAACTCAATCTGTAATTGCTATCTCACATTACAGTCTTGAACTTGAGAATAATATAATATGCTATATTCTTACCAATAATAGGACCGGTAAGATCAATTACTGAGCTAGTTCCTATTGCTAATCTATTTTGAATGAATGTAATTATCTCAATCTAATAATTTCTCGATTATCCGGAACAATAGATCTAATCTTAAATCTAGAGAAAATGTTACTAGCTACATTTTCTGATTTCGATTTTTCACCATGATTTACCAATACTCTTTTTGGCTTTATCCTTCCAGTAAAATTCATTATCTGGTTGAAATCACTATGGCCGCTGAATCCATCAATTTTTTGACTTAAGCATCTAATTGGAATGACTTTAACCTTACCTTTTTCATCTAGCATGCTGATCTCCATTAACCCGCCATCTATCACTCGTCGTCCTAAAGTTCCATTTATTTGGTAGGAAACAAAAAGTATATTATTTTTCTTATCGGGTGCAATTTTCTTAAAGTATTCAACCGATGGTCCTCCTTCCAACATTCCAGAAGTAGCCATTATGACGCTTGGATTTTCGTCATTAAATACCTCCTCTCTTCTATCATATCCATTAATAACTGTAAAGTATTCTGATTGAAATGGATTCACCCCGTTGGATACCGATTTTCTGACATCAAAACCAAGATAGTGTGCATAGGACATATGTATCGCACTGGCTTCTGATATCATTCCTTCAATAAATACTGGTGCCTCCATCAGACGTCCTTCTCTCATTTCTTTATCTAGGACCAACATTATTTCTTGGGCTCTTCCAACCGCAGGAACAGGAATCAATACTTTTCCGCCAGCAGATAAAGTCTTGTTGATAGCATCCGTAAAGGTTTTGTAAACTACAGATTGATCTGGCATTATATCGATTGTATTTCCATATGTACTTTCAGTTATCAATGTCTCTACTCTAGGGTAAACAGAAACAGCGCTATCCAATAATTGTGTTCTAGCATATTTGTAATCACCGGAATAAAGAATATTATGAGTCCCAAATACATTAATGTGTACGGTAGCACTACCCATTATATGTCCAGCATTGTTGAATGTTATAGTGATATCTGGCGAAATATCTGTAGGTTTCCCATAAGGTAACGTTATACAGTGTTTAATAACTTCGTTTACATCTCTTGTTTCGTATGGTAAAAACGTTCCATTGCTTTTTGATATCTTTACGGAATCATATTGAAGGAGTGTCATTAAAGGGAGAGTAGGTTCGGTACAGTAAACTGGGCCCCTATAACCAAATTTGAATAGTGTTGGTAAGAATCCCTGATGATCTATATGTGCATGACTTATAATTACCGCATCTATTTCATCCAGATCAAAATTAAACCAGTCTAATCGTGGATACGCTGAAATTCCTAGTGGTTCGCCGGGATTAATACCACAATCTAGAATTATCTTGCTTTCTGAAGTTACAACAATGAAACACGATCTTCCAACTTGTTTAACTCCACCCAGGCAAAAAATTACTATCTCTTCTTTATTTCTAATTTTAGATTTAAGATCAGTAATTTCTGATTTTTTTTCACTTGAATGATTGAAGAAATGTAGGTTAGAATCATTACTTTCCAAAACCAGTGGTGGTCTGAAAACCCTTTTGCCTAATGACTGTAAGAAAAGACTTCTTTCTTTTGCAGAACTTTTTTGAGTAGAGTGAATCATGTTCATACTACTTGATTGAATATGTGGAGAACGTAACGTATGAGCTATCCAACCAGTTGCCTGAGCGATCTCGATTACCATATCTGCATCTATTGATTCAGGATGATTTATCTCTATGACAACTTCGCCTGTGGCATCATCACAGAATACAGCAGAAATTGTAACGTCATTTGGTAACATCTTTATCACTGTTGATCTTGTTTCGTCTTCAGATAATCTAATTGAGGGATCAGTTCTTACAACAAACCTTTTTTTAACATTCTTTGAGAGCGACGAAAGATAATAAGTCAATTCAGTTAATGAAAATTTTGGATTTAAAGTATAAAGAGCGACATATGGTCCTTCAAATCTGATGTTTGTTATTTGTGATTCTTTTGGAATTGATTTCAGTATCATATCTTTGAAGAAATCTTCGTCAATTCTCTTTGTATGCTCAAGATGACTAGCAGACAGACTATGTTGCCTAACTTTGTCATTGTTCCCTAGTGTAGAAATACTCTCATCTACAGAATTATTACTCAAGTTTTCATTACTCACTTTAACATTCTTCTAGATACTCGGTCTGATTTTCTATTATCCTTACTTCAATAGTGATAATCAATTACTATCACAACTCGATATAGCAAGGTCATTAAAGTCCATACCGGTTGTATCCACAATGAAATTGAACTTCTCTATTAATATATATTTTGGAAAATAATTGCATTTCCTGTTATTATTTTAGAAAGGCAAGTATGGTAGAAATATCGCTAACGCTACTATAATTATCATTATCGTAGAAACAGCTGATGAGATATTTTTGAGACGATTCTTATCAATTTTGGATCTACTCTCAATAAGTGAGCCGTACAATTGACCTCCGTCCAAAAATGCAATAGGAAGGGCATTGAATATTCCAAGATTAAAATTGATAAACCATAGCCAGAATAGTGTATTTGCAATCACAGGAAATGATGAACCAAAAATATTTGATTCATATTTTGGTGCCATAAAATCTGAAAAAGGTACAAATTGTTCAGCTAGCGTTGGGGGGGGAAGAATAGGAACTAGATGATTTATATCAAAAGTAAAATATTTCTTGTATAATTCGAGAGCCAATTTGGGATCTAAAGATACCATTGCTGTTCTAACACCAAGAATGGGTTTAGTAGGGTCGGTATTGGCAGGAATAGATAGTGTATCCGCTGTTCTATTTCCCTTACTATCCTGCCATACAATTGAAGTCTGTTTACCAATACTTGATCTTAATGTCTGCAGTAAATCGTTTTGACTACGTATTTCATTTTGTCCAATCGAGAGAATGCTGGACCCTTGTGTTAGACCAATCTTCTCTGCTAAAGATCCTTCTGTTACACTAATTATTTCAAGTCCGTTCTTTGGGATATCAGGAGTAGAGATTGGTGTTAAGGTTGATAATACCACAAATAACAAGGCTAGAGAAGCTGCAGCAAAAATCATATTGTTTAGGGGACCCGCCGTAAGGACTGCACATTTCTCCTTTAATGATGCGTTAGTTAATCCATCCTTGTCAAGGTTAACAAAAGCTCCAACTGGAATAATGAGTACAAAAGCAATGCCGGTTGATTCTACCTTTATTCCATAAACCCTCGCAACAATCCCATGTCCTGCCTCATGGATGAACACGCTGATTATGAGAGCCACTAAAGTGTAGGTAAGAGGTAGAATTGGATTTATTATGGGGATAAGAAGATTGCCTCTAAGTCCAATCACTTTTGCATTCTCTCTCACAGAAACATTCGAAATGATATTTGATATTCCACTAATAATTAATAATATTGCTATCGCAGTTATTGCGGGCATTATATATGTATTAGCTCTAGCATATGCTTTTGCTATTCTGGTCTTTGCTATATAATCAAAGAATTTTAGACCAAATGGTGTGTGGAGTAAAATTAGAGGAAATGGATGAAATATATCGGCATGAATACCTTTTTGTTTTTGTTTTTCCAGATCTGTAAGTACAATAATTTAGATATTTAAATTAACTCATCACACTAATTATAAAAAAGTATGAACAGAAATTACATGGTTTTGCCTTGGATTCTCAAATCTCACAATAAATTAATATGATATCATAAATTATCATAAAGCGTTACCAATATCAATCGTTTTTCCACAGTTCCACAAGAGATCTTTTCAATTTTGGTTTGTCTTTTTTATTTTCTAACTCCTTTTCTAACTTTTTTTTTCTTGCAATATGATCAAGTTCTTTAACATGGTTTTCCAATGATAATGCTTCTAGTGATTTCTCACAAATATTGCAGTAATATTCTTCCATCTATGAGTCAGTTAAAATAATCCAAATTTAATTCATGATATAAATGGCTCTCGCAGATTAAGATTAATTTTACACATGGAACTATACAAACAATTTATTAACATACAATAATCGTATAACAACTAATAGGTATTAAACTTGGATGGGTTTTTACTTTTCCCTTTTTTTGTACTAATTGGTTTGATTGCGGGCCTCTTGGGGTCTATGATAGGCGTGGGAGGAGGAATAATAATATCTCCTGCTCTAACTTTCCTTGGTCTTTCACCGCCACAAGTAGCAAGTACAAGTCTCTTTGCAGTTTCTTCAACTAGTATCTCTTCAACTCTAGCGTATGCTAAATCGAACAAGATTCAGTACATGCTTGGAGTTAAGATGGCATTACTATCAATTCCAGGCGCGATAATAGGTTCGTATTTTTCAACTAGTATCGACCCAGCATATTTCAAAGCACTACTTGCAATAATACTGGTTGCAACAGGAGTTTCTCTTATTTATAAAAAATCAATGATTAATGGAAATTCCTTGTCATTTGAATCAATATGGGTCAAGATTCTTTTTTTTTCCAGCACATTTGTTGCTGGAATTATCTCAAGTTTATTTGGGATAGGGGGAGGAGTCATATTTGTTCCCTTGTTGATAATGATTATCGGATTAACGATGTATTTGGCTGCACCCACCTCGCAATTCATATTGATGATTACATCGCTAGTAGGATTGACAACCCATATAATATTAGGAAATCCTCAATATCTTCCTGCAATATTGCTGTCAATAGGTGCGTTTTTAGGCGCACAGATAGGATCAAGATTATCACCAAAATTGAGTGAACAAAAATTAAGGCTAATTCTTGGAATCACTTTTATTGGTATTGCTATTAGGCTACTACTTGATTTTTATGAAGTATCAAAAATAACAATAGTGAGTTGAGCTATTGTCTTGCCAATTTAAAAGAAATTTGAGATTCAATCAAACGCGCTTTTACCCTTAAAAAATTGTAGATTCAATAATAAATGCATTGGCTGAGTTATCATGAAAACCACAATTCATGATAAAAGTAATAAAGTGGATCTAGAAATATCTATCAGACTGCAGATTATTGTCCATTCAAACTCCAGTAAAAAATATACATATTCATGGAAACAAGATTCGTTATCTTGACTATAATAGTTTCAGCTCAAAGAAAAGCGAGACATTAGTGTTATTACATGGAATAGGTGCTTCCGCTGAAAGATGGTCAACAGTTATCCCATTTTTTTATGAACATTTTAGGTTAATAGTCCCCGATATAATTGGATTTGGTTATAGTGATAAACCAACTGTAGAATATAATGTGCCATTTTTTGTAAAATTTCTAGAAGAGTTCCTAAACTGTTTAGGAGTGAAAAAAACAAGCATAGCAGGTTCTTCATTTGGAGGATTGATTGCAGCAGAATTTGCAATTAAGTATAGTAATATGGTAAACAAATTAATTCTAGTTTCTCCCGCCGGGACTATGAAAAATTCTACTAAAACGCTAGAAGAATATATTTTGGCATCATTGTATCCGACACATGATAACGTATGGAGAGCGTTCAACAATATGGCATTTGATCCTAGAACTGTTACAGAACAAACTATAGAAGAGTTTATCAACCGAATGAAACTTCCAAATGCAAAATATGCGTTTATGTCTACTATGCTTGGAATAAGAAATACTACAAATTTGTCTTCGCGATTAAACAAGATACTTTCACCAACGATGATTATGTGGGGTGAACAAGACGATACGATTCCTGTGAAATATGCTGAGGATTATAGGAATATCCCCAATTCTAACCTGGAGGTAATTCCACAATGTGGTCATACACCATTTACTGAAAAACCAGCGCTTTTTTCTAAAAAAGCAATTGATTTTTTGAAAGGATTCAATAGTATTAAATAAACGTATTTTCAAAATTAGTGTATGGGCGATAAGCCGGAATTTAATGAAGATATGGGATCATATAAGAAAGCAATAGATAGCACTACTGAAGCACAGCAAGATTTTTTTAAAAAGTTTTCTAGTCTTCAATTAGATGCAATGCAAAATTTCTTCTCAATGATGCAAGGTCTTACTTTTTATCATGCGATGTTCAAGACTACGATTCAATCTGGTGGCAGAATATCAATACCAGAAGCTGAAAGACAAGCGTTGAAAATTGATGATGGAGATCTTGTTCAAGTAATAGTAATTCCAATTGAGAGAAAACATAAGAATAACACTAACAAATGACTGAAATCTGGTAAACTTGTTGATCCGCATCAATAGTGTTAAAAAGTAAACTAATTCCAAGTCAATTTGAACGTGTCTTAAGCCATTGTCCTACTTTCGGTAAAACATTATTTTGCGAATAACTACTTGCGATTAATCCTACATGCCCAGTATGAAATCGTATTAATCGTTTATCTTCGCTTGATACTACTTCATTCAATGGAACGCTACATTCTGGAGAAACAAGATGGTCCTCCTCTGCAACAATATTTAGAAGTGGAACATGAATTTTTTTAAGGTCTACAATAATTTTCCCTAATTTCATTCGGTTCTTAAAAAGGAGATTTTTTTTGTAGATATCATTTATCCACTGCCTTATCGTCTCACCCGCTATTGGAGGAGTATCATACAACCATTTTTCAATGCGTAAGAAGTTCTCTACAAATGAATCGTTATCAATATTTTCAACTAGGTTAAAATATTTATTAACACCCTGTTTAAAAGGTTTCAATATGGAATAAACTTCATAAAGTTTTTCTGGTGGTAAGTTACCAATTACAGTAACTAATTTATCAATATCCATTTGACGCGAAATATTTGCTATAACAGTTGTATCTTTACTTGTATCAATCACCGGTGCAATTGTAACTAAATTTTTGATTTTGTCTTGATATAAGGCTGTATACATGGCCGACATGGATGATCCCATACAATACCCGTGAATTGTAATTTTGTCTACAGAATTCTTATTTTGAACAATCTCAACACAATCATCAATATAGCAATTAACATAGTCGTCAAACGAGACATACTTGTCCATTCTAGTTGGAGATTTCCAATGAAGTAAGTATATATCAAAACCTTGTGTCAAAAGATGGCGGATCCAACTCTTGTTTTGCTGCAGATCGAGTACATATGATCTATTTACTAATGCATAAACAACTAATATTGGAACAGGAGAAACTTTTTTGACAAGACTGCGATAATGTAAAAGTCTGTATAATCTTGTTTCACATACTATATCATTTGGAGTATCACCAACAGAGATATGATTATTCTTAGTGAGTAGCTCGACAGCCTTGGCTATCTTTTGGAAATCAATTAGATTGCGATTTTGACTATTCTTATCTTGGTTTGTCATTTTTATAACTAATCAATGATTTATTTTCTTTCGAGTTTTTTCATATTCGTTTTTTATGGTTCTTAAACTTTTTTTCATTTCTTGTAGATCCCTTAGAACCTCATCTAATTCTGACCTTGTTGGTATATTAAATAAATTGAGATTTTTTTCAACTATCTTGTTGATATAATTTACAAAGTCAAGTTGTTTTGAATATACTTCATTGTATGCTATTGCAAATTCTTTGGATGAAAAAAGGGAACTATAGGCTTCTTCAAAGGCATCTATTACTAGAAGTCTGAATTTCTCAGAATCGGCATCAATCAAATTTGGATCAGATTTAGATTTCAAAATAACGTTTCCAATGGCCTGGAATTGGGTTTTTGACATTTGCAACCAGTAATTTGACAAGTATATCTGGAGATCCATTAGGATCTTGTTCAAAGAAAGCATATCTTGCAGGTATTCGTTGTAATCCTTAGTCAGGGCATTAAATATACCTAGTGTAGGAAAATTTTGTAATTTCTTCCATTTTTCAAAAATATCATATTTAGTGAAATCGTTCAAATTATTATTTTTATCTTTCAATGCTTTATTACCTATTTTATGTCTTGATTATTTAGTATATTTACTTTAAATAAAAATTACACTAAATAATCGCTTTTTTCATAATATACAACTTTTGAATTGAAATGATCGATATTTGTCTTAATTTTATTCAGGTTTCAATTTTGTTTTTTTTGTACTTTTGGCTTGGTATAAATACATATTGTTATCCAGATCATTAAATTGAAAAGTGTTTTATCTAGAATTCAAAAATGCCTTAATGTAGGTTAATAAAGTCTTTCGATACGATTAATCAATATGAGATTTACGGACATATTTAAGAAATGGACACCAAAAGGAAAGATGTATAGTCTTAGATGTAATCAATGCGGAAAAGGCTTTCTTTCCAGCTTCGCACTTGAAGCTCCTGTATGTGGCAAGTGTATGCAAAAAATAAAATCGTCTGACTCAACAATTGATTATGATAAAAAATGTGTTACGTGCGGTAACATGGGAGTCATACATGCGAAATCACAATGTTATTCATGTTATTTTAGACTCCAAAAGTAATAATACGAAAAATAGGGTTGTTAGAAATCACATTATACTTTTGAGTTCTAATATATTTAGTAACAAATGATTAAATTAAATTGATCATGCAGTAGTTTCCGCTATACTATCCTTATTAACCGCTAAATTGCGAGGGAGAAACTAGCTCCATTTTCCTACCAAACCACAAATAGGAGACTCCACTAAATGACTTCATTTGTAGCAATTTCATTCCTGTAATTTTTTCTATTTTTGTCAATCCAGTCAAATCAATACAATAATTCTTTGCTTCAACAACAATAAATTCTAGGTTTTCTTCCCTTACCGTAACATGGTTATATTTTAATAAATCACTTGATACAACGGTGTGTAGTATCCAATAAACGCATTCGTCAATTTCTATTTGCATTAATTGATCTATATGATAGGATTTTGATTTCTTTTAAGAAATTAGATAATATTATTTAGAAAAAATAATAATAAAAATTGCTTGAAAAAAAGTATCTAATATATTGTATTAACAAAGAATAAATTTTTCAAAAAATAAAATAGAAAAAAAATCACGTAAATGTATTGATTCTATTGATAGTGGATGATGATTATGACCACTAGATGATTTCTATCTTAAGAATTGTCAGGTAATGGAGGCCACTAAAGTTATCGCCTTTTTTTGGATCTATTTCTTGTTTTATTTAACTTTAATAATATTATACCGGCAATAGCCCATAGAATTGCAGAGCTGAGATATTGATGATAAAACCAAGTGATGCCGCCACCTACAGCAAGGCACATTCCCAAAATGCCAAGAATTTGTTTCTGTTTTACCATAACTAAGTTTAACCTCTCCACAATCTCGTCAATTCCATGTTGATTCAATTATCTTGTAATTAAAGAATTATATAAAAAACATTTCATTGTTGTTCTTTCTATGGATTCTGTCGAATCTTAAATATATTTATGACTGGTTAAAAATATGAGATTTTCCCACACTGCTCAGGATTGGTGTTTACTTTAGCCGTCACATGGCCATGCTAATATCTATCAATGACCTTAATACTTATGCTGAGCCGACAATGCAGATATGTATCAATGGGAAATGTAAAATGGTATCAGAGCACGATGGATATCATAGTCAAAATACATGTATTGATGATAAATGCAGTACTGATATGTTAGGTACTAATTCCACTGATAAAATAGATTAAGTAATACGTGATAAACAAATTTCATCTACTCAATCCCACACTTGGTAATTGTAGAAATGAATTGGTCTAATGGGACCTATGACAGGATCCTGAAATGTCATTTTCTTTTACATTCTTATCGCATTTTTCCTTGTCCACACTGCAGATTTTAACGTTAATTCCATCTTTGCCTTCACCAGTTGCACAATACGGAAGTTCTGAAGAGTCCTCTGCATAAATAAGCATCATATTTAAGTCGAAAGTTGTTGTCATGAATAGCGCAAATATCCCCAATATTAACAGAACGGCACTCATAGTTGGTAATTAGCCATTAGGATATTTAAGCCAACCTCTACTCGTATCGTTTTTTCCTCCCTTCCTTCCTCATCTTTCATCGTAATTAGTAGGCGACGTTAAATTCCTAATAAATTTGACATTTATTCATACAAAGTGTCCGACTCGTTCATGAGAACGTTACTAAACTAATCCAAATAAAATACTGGTAAACATTTGTTGTTTGTTTCCATATTAACATAGAATAAACCAGCACTTCCGACTTGAGTATCACAAAATTATTAAAAATTTTTGACTAGGTACATTTACAACCATCAGGTGTCTACTTCTGGGTTTACGTTTTATTTCGTTTACATATTTGTATTAGAAAATTTTAATAAAAATTTTGTTTAATTTTCTTGTCTATCTTTGAATTCATTGTTGATAGATGAATGAAACTAGGGATTTGATTGGTGTGGTGCAGTCTTCACTGGGCATGACACCAATCGATCGTTAGTTTTTATAATTTGCAATTAGTTAAGTTCAAGTTCTTTTGAAAACTCGATTGCAATAATGGATACTCTTCGCATAGATAATATAATAAATTTGTCTTCAATGAAAATTGATGAAGATAGCTAACCCGGAAATTAATATTATTGCCAATTAAAACAATCATTAAATCTCATCTGATTTATGAATGAATTATTCTTTGATTAATTTTATATGTTTTTTTTTAATTTTAGCACATTTTATTCATAAAAAGTTGTATTAAATGAAGAATATAACCATAGATCTTGGAATCCAATAATTTTAAATATCTGTCAAATAAGGAACTATATGCCACAAAGAATAAAAATTTCCATACCACCCAAATACAAGTCATCAGGACCAAACATGGAAATTGAGGTTGAAGTAGATCATGTTGCAAATCTCGATAGTGTGATTGATAGGGCGTTAGAAACGATGAAGAAACTAGAGTCTGAAGAAGTGCAAGCAGTAGTGCAAGAAAAGTATGAAAGAAGAAAAAGAGAAACGGGCGGACAAGAGCTTACCTAATTATAATATAAATTCTTAAATTTTTTTTCTTTATCTGTTCTGTTAATATCTATAACATTTTCTACATATAACGGTATGAAGAATTGATCCATCCTCAATATGTTTTGTCCTACCATAAGATTCAAACCTTGATAAAGCAAGTTTTGGATCACGCTTAAATGATGATTAAATCAGGTCTATCCATAGTTTCATAATTAATAGCGCAGATGTTATTGTCGTGCAGATATTAGACGAAAACAGCAAGATTTATTTTAACTTCATAAATTCACTTGACTCTGAGACGAAAAAGGGCCATTTAGATTTTGTATTTCTTTCACATTTCAATTGGATTTAGTCTCTTTTGCTGAGTTTATCTCAACAGGAAATATAAAACCTTGTGATAAAATATTTAGTTGGAAAAAAATCTTAAAGATCTTTGAATAATAAGGTAATCCAATCTCGCATAAATACCACTATAAATAGAATGTAGTCATCAATTTATGATCTTTATCTATGTATGTCGCCCGTCTCTGGATCCACGTTTCCCATACCTCTCATTCTCTCGTAACTTTCAATGATTTTCTTTTTAATATTGGTACCGATTGGAGTTACTAGACCTAATTCAGACAACAATTTCGCATTTTCTCGTATATCATAATTGAGTTGAGATATCAATTTTCCATCTTGGTCCTCACTTGGTTTCTGTGTCTGTATGAAGAAT
>Ga0184625_10000587_pt1 | contig 13988 bp, 13 predicted proteins | sample PLM3_30_b1_FD_133151 | JGI IMG/M metagenome (GOLD analysis project Ga0184625, IMG submission 133151) | Groundwater sediment microbial communities from an aquifer in East River, Colorado, USA - PLM3_30_b1 | ecosystem: Environmental > Terrestrial > Soil > Riparian zone | place: USA: East River... | reverse complement strand
CGTTGAACCGGCGCAGCAGCACCAGTGTCACCGAGATAGCGACCACGAAGAGCACGACGGCCAGCACGCTGGAGTAGCCAAGCAGGCCGTTGCGGAAGCCCACTGTGTAGAGCCAGAGCGGATATGTGAACGTCGACCCTTCGGGATACCCAAAGGTGCCGGAGATGCCGCCACCGGTGACCGCGTCGCCCGACGCGACGCTCGCGGCGACCGCGGCCTGAGTGAAGTACTGCAAGGTGGCGATGACACCGGTGACCGCGGCGAACAGCACCACCGGCGAGATGCTGGGCAGCGTGACGTTTCGGAACTGCTGCCATGCACCCGCACCGTCCAGGGCCGCGGCTTCGTAGAGTTCGGTCGGCACGTCGAGCAGCGCCGCGACGAAAATGATCATTAGGTCGCCGACGCCCCACACGGCCAGCAGCACGAGAGCGGGCTTTGCCCACTGTGGCGAGCTGAACCACAGTGGACCCTCGATGCCGACCTTGGCCAGCAAGGTGTTCACCGGACCGGTCCCAGGCTTGAGCAAGGACACGAAGGCTAGCGTCGCCACCACGGGCGGGGCCAGGGCCGGCAGATAGAAGAGTGTGCGGTAGACGCTGCGGCCGCGCCGCACGCGGTTGAGCAGCATCGCGGTGACGATCGCGCCGACGATGCGCGCCGGAACCATGACGACGATGAACCAGAGCGTGTTGCTGATCGCCTGCCGCACATTGAGGTCGTGGAAGAGAAACTTCCAGTTCGCCAGCCCCACCCACTCCGGCGGGTTGATCAGGTCGACCCGGTTGAACGAGAAGTAGATGGCGGCCAGCAGCGGGTAGACGAAGAAGAAGCCCAGCCCGGCCAGCGCCGGGCCGATGAAGGCGAGCACAGTCAGGCGACGCCGTATCTTGGCGGCGGACCACGGGCGGGGGCGGTATGCCTCCCCGGCGGGGCCGACCGCGGTGCGGTCGGCCCCTCCGGCGGTGTCAGTAAGGACGGCGGACATCGGTGCGATCCAACCTATCCAGCGAGTTGGATGAGAGAGTTGATCTGCTTGTCCACATTCGCGAGGCCGGCGTTGATGTCCCCGCCGCCGCCGGACTGCCACTTGGCCAGGTACTGGCTGAACGTCTCCTCAACCGCCGTACCGACCGCGCTCGCCGGCATGGTCTGGCTCGCGGGGTTGTTGAAGATATCGAGGAAGATCTTGAAATGAGCGTCCGACTGCAGCTCCGTCGCGGCGGCGAGCGCGTCGGTAGTGGTCGGCACGTTCTTGATGCCGTTGGCGAGCTTCGCGACCGCAGCGGTGTCGGTCGTCAGATATTTGATCAACGCCCACGCCGCCTCGGGGTTCTTCGCGGTCTTGGACACGCCGATGATGTTCCCGGTCACGTAACCGGCTCCGTAGCGGCTTGCCTGGGAGTCAACGACCGGCATGGGCGCCGTGCCGTACTCGAGGTTCGGCACTTCGTTCTTCAGGAACGCGACCCGCCACTCCCCGTCGATCATCATGGCCACCTGGCCCTTGTTGAACGCATGGTCGGCCGAGAACTCGTCGCCCAGGCCGGCGGTGAACTTGGCGAGGTTCTTGTAGCCGTACCAGTCGACCAGGTCCTTCTGCCAGCGCATGATCTCCTGCCAGGCCGGATCTGAGCCGATGGCCGACGTGCCGTCCTCCTTGAACCACTTGGCGCCCGCCGCCGGGGACATGTGTGCGGGCGAGAACTCATAGAAGCCGAACTGCGGCAAGAAGCCGGCCCGCTCGATGGTGCCGTCGGCCTTGCGCTTCGTGAGCGCCTTCGTCATAGCGGTGAGCTCGCTGAGCGTCTTCGGCGGGGACGTGAAGCCTGCGTCGGCAAGCATCTTCGTGTTGTAGTAGAAGCCATAGGCGTCGGCGAGGAATGGCATTGAGCAGCGCTTGCCCCGGAACTCCGTATAGGAGCGGACGGTCGGTGGAATCTTGTTGAGGTCTACCTTGTCGCGGTCGACGTATGGCTTGAGGTCCACCCAGGCACCAGAGGAACAGAACTTGCCGACCCGGTCGGTCGAGAAGGACTGGGCCACGTCCGGGCCGTTGCCGGCACCGATCGCCTGCTCGGTCTTGTCGTCGTCCTGGCCGTCTGTGATGTTCACCTTGACCTTGGGGTACTTGGCCTCGAAGTCCTTGACGATTCCTTCGATCGCTGTCGACTCCCGGTCGGTGAATTGGTGCCAGAACTCCACCGTGCCGGTGGGCTCGGGAGCCGTGGCGGCAGGGGCGGGTGCGTTAGTGCCGGGGGTGCAGCCGGCGGCGAACAGGACCGCGGCGATGGCGCCGCCTGCGAGCAGGCTGGCCCGGCCGCGACCTTGCGAGCGGTTCATTCGTGTGTGCTCCTTGGTCAGTCGAGTGTACGTTTCGCCAGGGAACTGATGAGCGACTCGCGTAGGGCGTGAAGGCCCGCGTCGAGCCCGCCGAGCAGCACCGCATCGTCGGCGACCGCCGTCACGGCGATCTGGACGTCCCCGCCGGTGTTTCCCGGCGGGGATCGAGGTGCGGCCGGATACATCGCTGCCACGACGGCGTCGCGCAGCTTCGTTCCGCCGGCCTGGGCGACCTCACCGGCGAGAACGACAAGTGGTGGATCGAGCACAGCGACCACTGTGGCCAGTGCGAACGCGATCCGTTGAGCGAGGACCTCGAGAACGCGGTCCTGTCCGAGGGCGATGGCGGCGGTGATCGCCTCACCCGAGGTTTGGGCGCTGATACCGGACTCGGCTGCGAGCCGGATGACGGCGGGGCCGCCGATCAGGAGTTGCAGGTCGCTCGGCCCGTCGACCGCTGGAGAGTGGTAGAGCGGCAGGTAGCCGATCTCGCCCGCCCCGCCGCTCGCGCCTCGCAGCAGCACACCGCCGAGGTCGGTGGCGAGGCCGATGCCGTAGCCGAGCCAGAGCAGCGCGAAGCTGTCCGCGCCCGCCGCGACGCCCCGGTGGCGTTCGGCGATCGCGGCGAGGTTGACGTCGTTCTCCAGAGCCACTGTCGCCACACCGGCCGGTACACCGAGCGATGTGAAGAGGCGCGACCGCACGTCATTGAGTACGCCGGGCCCGCCCCATCCGGGCACGTCGACATGGTGGATCGTGTCGGTTCGGGGGTCGTACGAGCCGGCCACGCCGATCTGCACGTGCCGGACCCGCGACGTATCGACGTCGGCCCGTTGGCACGCCTCGAGAACGGTCTTGGCCACCGCCTCCGCCGGAAAAACCTCGGTGAAGTCGACCGAGCTTTCGGCGCGGTCGCGCACGTTCCCACTGAGATCGCACAGCGCGATCGCCAGGTCGGGCCGGTCCTCCTCGGTGGTGTCGCGAACGGAGACGGCCACGGCATATGCGGCGTCGGCGTTCGGTGCGTAGATCTCGGCGGTCGGACCTGGCGCTCCGGCGGTGCGGCCCGCCACGATGGCCAGACCGGCATCGGTGAGCAGTCGCAGCATCTCCGAGCTCGTTGGCTTGGACAGACCGGTGAGATCGCGTAGCTCGGCCCGGGTCAGTTGACCCGACTGCAGCAGGTGCGCCAAGGTGGCGCTCGAGTTGATCGCTCGGAGCAGCTTCGCCGAACCTGCGAGTCGGGTCACCTGCGCCTCCGCAAGATAGGAAAACTGACTAACTATCGTGGCAGGGACGTTAGAGCCACCGTGTCCCGGTGTCAATACCCCTGCCGGGTTGGTCTGGGAGCCCCGGGGCTCCGGGTAAGTTGATCTTTTGCCCGGTCGGCCAGGTTACGATCGGGTGAACCTGTCCGAGTGGCGGAGGCCATCGGGGACAGTCGTACAGGGACGGTCCTGACGGGACAGTGCATTGTGGATTAGATTTGCCGAAATCCTGGACACGGAGCCGACAAAGTGGCAGCGTAGGTGCCATGGCAGATGGAGTGAACGCGACTGCCGCAGCTCTGCTGGGGCTGCTGCACGACGGTCCGATGACGGGTGGTCAGCTCATGGCTGCCGCAGAGCGTCGGTTGGGGCCGTACTGGTCAATGACGCGCAGCCAGGTCTACCGGGAATTGCCGGCGCTGGCGGAGATGGGCTATGTGAAGCTAGGCAAGCCGGGGCCGCGGGCCAGCCAGCCGTATTCGATCACGCCCGCGGGCAAGCGCGCCTTCGCCCGTTGGTTGTCGGAGGAGCCCGGCAGCGAGTCGCTGCGCAACCCGGTGGCGTTGCGGGTCGCCTTCGGCGCCCACCATGGCGCGAGCGCTCTCAAGGGTCTCTACGCGCAGGCAGCAGATGCCCACAACGCGGCGCTGACGGACATTCGCGAGCAGGCCAAACAGGCCAAGTCTGAGGGCGACAGCTACGGTGCCGCGGCGCTGGAGTTTGCGATCGGGTATCACAGGGCGGCACTGGCCTGGCTGAAGGCGGTTCCGGCCAAGTAGCTTCCCCGCGCCCGGTTGATCAAGGAGTCCGAGCCTTGATCGACCGGGCGATCGGCGTCCCGGCCTGATCGGCGGCGCCGGCGCGGCGTGCATGATCCGCCCTGCCGGATAGTCTTGACTGTCGTGACCACCGACGATCTCGCCGCCAAGCTCAAGGAGCTGGACGCCACCCTGCGCAACATCGAGGGCGTTCTCGACCTCGACCGCATGCGCCGGGAGAAGTCCGACCTCGAGCGGCAAGCATCGGTGCCGAATCTCTGGGATGACCCGGCCCAGGCGCAGAAGATCACCTCCCGCCTGTCCCACATTCAGGGTGAGATCAACAAGGTGGAGCGGTTGCGCTCCCGTCTGGACGACGCGGGCATCATGCTGGAGCTGGGCGAGGCCGAGGGCGACGCCGAGACCGCGGCCGAGGTGGCCACCGAGGTCGTCGCGCTGCAGAAGGCCATCGATGAGCTCGAGATCCGCACGCTGCTGTCGAATGAGTACGACTCCCGGGAGGCACTCGTCACGATTCGCTCCGGGGCAGGCGGAGTGGACGCCGCCGACTTCGCCGAGATGCTGATGCGCATGTACCTGCGCTGGGCCGAGCGCCACGGCTACCCCACCGAGGTATACGACACGTCATACGCGGAAGAGGCCGGGCTCAAGTCGGCCACATTCGCGGTCAAGGCGCCGTACGCCTTCGGCACTCTCTCGGTTGAGGCCGGCACCCATCGCCTGGTCCGGATCAGCCCCTTCGACAACCAGGGCCGCCGGCAGACCTCCTTCGCGGCGGTCGAGGTGGTGCCGGTCGTCGAGCAGACGGACGAGATCGAGATTCCCGACGACGACCTCCGCGTCGACGTCTACCGGTCGTCAGGACCCGGCGGCCAGGGCGTCAACACAACCGACTCGGCGGTGCGCCTCACCCACCTGCCGACGGGGATCGTCGTGAGCTGTCAGAACGAACGATCGCAACTGCAGAACAAGGCCAGTGCCATGGGCGTACTCAAGTCGAAGCTGCTAGACCGCAAACGGGCCGAGGATCAGGCCAAGATGGACGTGATTCGCGGCGACGTGGCGGGCTCGTGGGGTGATCAAATGCGGTCGTACGTCCTGCACCCGTACCAGATGGTGAAGGACCTGCGCACCGAGTACGAGACCGGCAACCCCAGCGCGGTCTTCGACGGAGACATCGACTCGTTGATCGAGGCCGGAATCCGCTGGCGCAAGCAACGGCAGATGGGTGTCGAGGGTGACGCCGAGCGCACCGGTGACGCTACGTAGTCGTACCGGGTCAGTCGGTCAAATTCTTCGGAAAAACGCGACGCTCGCCACGTCTGGGGTTTGCCTCTCAGTTACACCGCGTAGACTTCCGACCCGTGATTGCGCTCGAGCACGTGACGAAGACGTACCCCAAGGCACAGCGGCCGTCCCTCAACGACGTGTCGGTGTCGATCGAGAAGGGTGAGTTCGTCTTCTTTATCGGTCCGTCCGGTTCCGGCAAGTCCACGATGGTCAAGCTGCTGCTTCGCGAGATCCAGCCGACCAAGGGCAAGATCCTCGTGAACAACCGCGAGGTCGGGAACATGCGCTCGTGGCGGATCCCGAACTTCCGCCGCTCGATCGGCTGTGTCTTCCAGGACTTCCGGCTGCTGCCGAACCGGACCGCGTACGAGAATGTGGCGTTCGCGCTCGAGGTGATCGGCAAGACCCAGGCGGTCGCCCGCCGGGTCGTGCCCGAGGTGTTAGAGCTGGTCGGGCTGGGTGGCAAGGAGCACCGCTACCCGCAGGAGCTCTCCGGTGGTGAGCAGCAGCGCGTGGCGGTTGCCCGGGCGTTCGTGAACCGCCCGCTGATCCTGCTCGCGGACGAGCCGACCGGAAACCTCGACCCCGACACCTCTATCGAGATCATGCGGCTGCTCGACCGGATCAACCGGACCGGCACGACCGTGGTCATGGTTACCCACGACTCCAACATCGTGAACCAAATGCGCCGCCGCGTAGTTGAGATCGAGGGCGGCAAGATTGTCCGTGACCAACCGCGGGGCGTCTACGGCTAACGCCGATCCCCGCGAGAGGCGAGCAGGACCGCCACAGCACCTGCCAACGCGCCGAAACCCCCCGGGAAGGAACCCCACCCGATGCGTCTGAAGTACGTTCTGTCCGAGGTAGCCGTCGGACTCTGGCGCAATGTCACCATGACGATCGCCATGATCATCACCATGGCCGTCTCCCTCACGCTCCTCGGCGCGAGCGTCCTGCTCTACCTCCAGGTGAACCACATGCGGGAGGTCTACTACGAGAAGGTCGAGGTCACGATCTTCCTGAAGGCGCAGGACACCACGCAGTCTCAGAAGGACGTGATCGAGGCGGACCTGAAGCAGGATCCGCTCGTCGAGACCTACGACTTCGAGACGAAGCAGGAGGCGTACGACCGGTTCAGGGAGATCTACGCGAACGCGCCCGACCTGACTGACCTGACCAAACCGGAGTCGCTGCCCGAGTCGTTCCGGGTCAAGCTCAAGAACCCCGACTCGTTCGACGCATTCAAGGAGAAGTACCAGAGGTACGTCGGCGCCGAGGGTGTCGACACGATCGTCGACCAGAAGAAGCTCGTGGAGAAGGTCTTCTCGGTCCTGGGCTCGCTGCAGACCCTCGCGTTGATCATCGCGATCGTGCAGGGCGTGGCTGCCCTGATGCTCGTCATCAACACGATCCAGGTCGCCGCGTACAGCAAACGCCGAGAAGTCGCGGTGATGAAACTCGTCGGCGCGTCCAACTGGTTTATCCAGGCGCCCTTCGTGCTCGAGGCGGTCGCGGCCGGCTTTATCGGCGCGGTTATCGCCTACGGCACTCTCGTCCTGGCCAAGATTTACGTCTTCGATGGCGCCTTGGAACCGCTGACCGCGGTGCTCACGCCGGTGCCGTGGTTCAACGTCCACATGATGCTGCCGCTGCTGGCTGGAGCCGGGGCGCTCGTCAGCTCGATAACCGGCTGGTTCGCGCTGCGCTTCTATATCCGCGTCTAACTCCGCGCACCGCGTGAGGAGGCCGGGGCGCCTGGGAAGCCAGGGGCCCCGGCCTTTTGTTTACCTTAATTGTCGCGCCCCGTGTCGAAAGTGACCCGGGTGACAGGGGATACTGCCGGGAGCCCGCATTCATGCTGGCGGGAGGCCCGGGGTGACTGTCATTAGCGCGCACCGCGCTCGCATCACGATCTCGTCGTTCATCGCGTTGATCGCCGCGGGCCTGACGCTGCTGCTCGCGGCCGTGCCGGCGGCCGCGGACCCGCACGACGACAAGGCGCGGGTCGACCGAGAGATCGCCAAGACGAGGGCCGCCCTCGAGTCGGCCTCGGATCGGGTCGCGGCCGCGGCGGCGTCGTTCGAGGAGGCGAACCGCCGTCTGCCCGCGCTGGAGCGCCGACTGGCCGCCGCCCGCGACGCACGCGCCACCGCGATGGCGAAGGCGAACAGCGCCACGAGGGCGTCCAAGAAGGCGACCAGCGACCTCGCCGCAGCGGACAAAGCCCTCGAAAGAGCCGTGCTGCGGGTCGAGCAGGCCCGCGACGAGATCGGACAGTTCGCCGCTAACGCGTACATGGGCCGAGACATCGCTGGGATCGACGCCCTGCTGAGCGTCGAGGATCCGGCCGACTTTGTGGCCGGCCTTACCTATATGCAGCAGATCGCCGACGTACAGAAGGAGACGCTCGACAACTACACCGAGGCGCGCGCGGCGGCGAAGACGAGTCAGGACCTTCAGCAGCACCGCAAACGCGCGGCTGACCAGGCCAAACAAGAGGCCGATGCGGCCCTGCGAAAGGCCGCCGCAGCCGAGGCCGAGGCGGCCCGGGCCGAAGAGGAGGTGGCCTCGGTCGTCGCTCAGCGGGAGACGGCGCTGCAGGTGGCGGAGGAGGAGCGGGCCGCGACGGAGGCCCGCTACAAGGAGTTGCAGGCGGAGAGCGACCGCATCGCCGCCGAGATCCGGGCGCTGGCGAACGGCAGCGGACCGGTGTTGCGCGCGGGTGCGAAGTTGCTGATGCCGGTCAATGGCTGGAAGACCAGTGACTTCGGCATGCGGTTCGACCCCTTCTACCACGTATGGCGGCTGCATGCCGGAGTCGATCTCGCCGCTCCGGGTGGCGCGCCGATCTGGGCCGCGGCCGCAGGCAAGGTGTTTCGAGCCGGCTGGAGCGGCGGGTACGGCAACTACACCTGCGTCTATCACGGCACGTACCGGGGCAAGGGCTTCGCCACCTGCTACGCGCACCAGTCGGCGATCTTGGTCAGATCCGGCCAACAGGTGCGGCAGGGCCAGGTCATCGGTCGGGTGGGCACGACAGGCGCCTCCACCGGCAACCACCTGCATTTCGAGGTGCGGCTGGACGGCAACCCGGTCAACCCCCTGCCCTGGCTCCCCGCCTGCCTCTGCTGACCTACGCCGCCCCCTTTCTCCGCCGACCTTCACCTCGAGAAGGCGTGCGGATCGGGTAGCATGGCCGCCCGGCAGGTTGCGAGGAGGGGGGTACCGTGCCGCGGGAAAAGGGGCGCAAGGTAGTTGCCTCCAATCGCAAGGCGCGCCACGACTACGCCATCCTCGACACGATCGAGGCCGGCCTCGCCCTGCTGGGCACAGAGGTGAAGTCGTTGCGCGCCGGCCGTGCCTCCCTTGTGGACGCCTTCGCGCAGGAGAAGGACGGCGAGCTATACCTGCACGGATTGCATATCCCCGAGTACGCGCATGGCACCTGGACCAACCACGAGCCTCGGCGCACCCGAAAGCTGTTGCTTAACCGCCTGGAGATCAACCGGCTGATCGGGAAGACCCGGGAGAGCGGGCTGACACTCGTTCCGCTGGCCCTCTATTTCTCCGACGGTTGGGCGAAGGTCGAGATCGGCCTGGCCAGGGGCAAGAGGTCCTACGACAAACGTCAGGACCTCGCCAAGCGTGACGCGGACCGGGAGATCAGCCGGGCCATGGGCCGCCGAGGCAAGGGCATGCAGTAGGCAACCGTGGGGCGGGATCCGGCTGTGCCGGCGCCGGTTCGGGCACAGGTTGCGTGCCGCGGCGGGCACGGCGGTGGATACCGGAATGATTTTGTCGGTCGGCGGCGTTACTCTGTGAAGGCGCGGCATTGTGCTGCGCTCTTGACGGCGGCCCGCGGGCCGGCTTGACCAGGGGGTGACAGGTTTCGACTGCGGACGTGGAGGCAGGGGAAGCGAGCCGAGGAAGCCGACGTCGTCTCGTGAATCGTCGTCGGAAACCTAAAAGCGCCAAGGTTAATCGCGCTAGCCTCGCACTCGCCGCCTAGGCGAGTAGCGGGCTCGTCGGACTGGGAGGGCCTACGGCCCAGATTTCCGGCGTCAGCAAGTAGGCTGGCCAACTCAGTCCTGTCGCGGGGCTGACGCGGCGAGATTAATCGCGGCTGGGCCCGTCACACCGACTTGCTCATGTGATCGGTGGGGTCGAGTAGAGGCATAGTGAGCTGCGCTCGGAGAAGCCCTGTCAATACTCCGGAGGACCCGGGTTCGATTCCCGGCACCTCCACCTGGTGCGGCCCGGTGACCACAAGGTCACCGGGCCGTTTTGCTCGGCGGCCCGAGTTCGAACGGGACAGGTATGGACAGATGGTGGCTGAACCCTCACCATCAGGGAGGAGCCCCCTTGTAGGTCCCTCTACCGGAACCCAGGAGGTGCGCCATGCCGGTGACGCCATTTCCGCGACGGTTGCGAGCGGAGGTAGCCATGCCCACCGCCTACTCCCTGCCTGAGCACTCCTGGACCTCGACCGCCGTTCCGCTCGGTGAGACGATCCGTGCGCTCGCGCTGAGCATCATGGGTTCGTCCGAGCAGGCGCCCGACCACCCGTGGCGGGACCACCTCCGCAGCCTTCTCGCCCCGCTCCGGGAGGCCTTCGCCGAGCATCGCGCCGTGACCGAAGGCGACCGAGGTCTCTACGCCGATGTGGTGCACGATGCCCCCCGACTCGCGCGGGCGGTCTCCGGACTGGTCGCCGAACACCACTCACTGGACACCGCGATGGCGCGACTGGCGAGCATTGCCGACGAAGTCAGCGCGGATGCCGAGGCTCTGCGTTTGGGCGCCATGGAGGTGCTGGACGACCTCGCCCGGCATCGTCAGAACGACGCGGACCTGGTCTACGAGGCCTACGCGACCGACATCGGCGGGGAGTAAGGCAAATCCGGCCGGGGCGGCCGGCTCCCCCGTACCGCCCGCCCCGGCGCACACCCCTCCTTACGGTGTGCTGACGATGACACCGGGTCGGTGGCTACGCCGGATAGGCGCTCTACGCTCGGACGATGGGGCAGCGCGTACTCGTCGTGGACGACGATCCGACAGTCAGCGACGTGGTGCGCCGGTATCTGGACCGGGCGGACTTTGAGGTGACGCTGGCCGCCGATGGTCAGGGCGCGCTCGACGCCGTCGCGGCCCATCGGCCGGACCTCGTCGTACTCGATCTCATGCTGCCCGGCATTGACGGACTCGAGGTGTGCCGGCGCCTGCGCGGACGGGACCCGGATCTGCCGATCGTGATGCTCACCGCGCTGGGTGAGGAGGCCGACCGGGTGTTGGGGCTGTCCCTCGGCGCCGACGACTACGTGACCAAGCCATTCTCCCCGCGGGAGTTGGTGCTGCGCGTGCAGTCGGTGCTGCGCCGCGCGTCGCGGTCGGTCGAACCGGGTCCGGCCGAGACGTTGCGTGACGGCGACCTGGCGGTGGACGTGCGGCGCCGCGTGGCGCGCCTGCGCGGCGCGGAGCTGTCGCTGACCGTACGGGAATTCGACCTGCTCGTCTTCCTCATGCGCAACCCCGGTCGCGCGTTTCGCCGGGGTGAGCTGCTCGAGGCCGTGTGGGGGTGGACCTTTGGGGATCAGTCCACAGTGACCGTCCATATGCGACGACTGCGCGAGAAGATCGAGGACGACCCCGCGGCGCCGCGACGGATTGTGACCGTGTGGGGCGTGGGATACCGGTACGAGGTGACGTGAAGGATCTCGTCCTCATCTTTTTGGTGGCGCTCGCCGGCGCGCTGGTGGTCGCCGTGCCGGGCTGGCTCGTGCTCCGGATGCTGCGCCGGCGGTCGATTACCGTGCACATCTGCGTACTCCTCGCGGTGGCCGTGCTGGCCGTACTCGCCGGCATACTGGGTGTGGCGGGCGGGATGTTCATCAACGAGCACGACCTGCACGTGCTGCTCATCGTCGTGGCCATATCGGGCGCGGTCAGCATCGGCGTCGGGGTGTGGCTGGGCCGGCGGCTCGCTGCGGACGCGATGTGGGCGGCCGAGGCGCGGGCCCGCGAGCGGCAGATGGAGGCCAACCGCCGGGAGCTGGTGGCCTGGGTGTCGCACGATCTGCGTACGCCGTTGGCGGGGCTGCGCGCGATGGCCGAGGCGCTCGAGGACGGGGTGGTCGGCGACCCGGAGACAGTGGCGGACTACCATCGCCGGATCCGGGTTGAGACCGACCGGATGGCGAGTCTGGTCGATGACCTCTTCGAGCTGTCCCGCATCAACGCGGGTGCGCTGCGGCTGTCGCTTGCGTCGGTGTCCCTGGGAGACCTGGTGTCCGACGCGGTTGCGTCGGCCGCGCCGGTGGCGGCGGAGCGGGGAGTTCGCCTGGTGGCGGCCGAGGCAGGATGGCCGACGGTGCGGGGCAGCGAGCCGGAGCTGTCGCGGGTCGTGGCTAACCTGCTGCGAAACGCCATCCGCCACACGCCGGCGGACGGGACGGTGACGCTGACCGGGGGGCGGGATGGCGCCGGCGGATGGGTGGCGGTTACCGACGAGTGCGGCGGCATCCCGGAGGCGGATTTGCCCAGGTTGTTTGACGTAGCGTTCCGAGGAGCGGCTGCCCGGACCCCCGTCGCTTCGACCGACGAAGATGGCGGCGGTGCCGGTGGGGGACTGGGCCTCGCCATCGTCCGCGGCCTGGTGGAGGCGCATCGGGGCGACGTTGGGGTGAGCAACGTGGGCGGCGGTTGCCGCTTCGTAGTCCACCTCCCGCTGCCCGCCTGAGCCCCGCCCGCCGCCCCGCCTCGTCGATCAAGGGCGTGTTCGCGTGGTTAGTGATCAACTCACGCGACTAAGGCCTAGATCGACGAGCTGGGCGGGGGAGGGAGCGTGAGGCCGTCCAGGGCGTGGTGGCAGGAGCAGTCGGCGTCGGCGGGCAGGGCCTCGGCGACGTCGAGGAGCAGGGTCCGCAGTCGGGCTGTGTTCTCGCCGAAGACGCGGAAGACCTCCTCCTGGGTGACGCCGTGGTCGCCGTCCGCACCCGCGTCCAGGTCTGTCACGAGGGCGATGGTGGTGTAGCAGAGCGCGAGCTCTCGGGCGAGTACGGCCTCCGGGTGGCCGGTCATGTTTACGACAGTTCCGCCCAGGCTCGCGTACCAGCCCGACTCGGCTCGGGTGGAGAACCGGGGGCCTTCGATGACCACCATCGTGCCGCCGTCGACGAGGTCGAACCCGGTACGGTCCGCTACCGCCTTGACGATGGTTCGGCCGGTCGGGCAGTACGGGTCGGCGAAGCTCACGTGTACGGCGCCGTCGTCATAGAAGGTCTGCGCCCGGCCGGACGTGCGATCGACGAGCTGATCCGGCAGGACAAACGTCCCTGGACCGAGCGCTGGTAGGAGACCGCCGACGGCGCACGGCGCCAGAATCTGGCGAACGCCGATCTCACGCAGTGCCCACAGATTCGCCCGGTACGGGATGCGGTGCGGCGGGAAGCGATGGTCGCGCCCGTGACGGGGTAGGAACGCGACGCGCCTCCCGCCGATGTCGGCCACCGTGATCGGATCGGACGGCTCCCCGTACGGCGTCTGAACAGTGTGCTCGGTCGCCCCTTCGAGTAGTGAGTAGAGGCCGGAACCGCCAATTACGCCGACATCGGCCAGCACTGTCACGCGCAGACTCTAACCGTGGGGCTGGCCGCAAGCTATGGTGCGAGGCATGGCGTTGACCGCGCATATGGTGACGATCGACTGCGCAGCCCCGAAGAGCCTCGCCGGCTTCTGGACCGACGCGTTGGGCTACCAGGTGGTGGCCGATCTCGGGGGATACCTGATGCTGCGTCCGGTGGGCGGCGCGGCCGGCGCGTTGACGCTGAGCCTGCAGGAGGTGCCCGAACCGAAGGCCGGCAAGAACCGCGTACACCTCGACTTGGAGGCCTCGGATAGGGGAGCGGAGGTGTCGCGGTTGGTGAACCTCGGCGCCCGGATCGTCGCCGAGCACTCGTACGAGGGCTTCAGCTGGAATGTGATGGCTGACCCCGAGGGCAACGAGTTCTGCGTCTCGGGTCCGGAGCAGGCGACGCCCGATCCGTCGGGCTCGTCGGGCTGACGGGGCGGTGCGGGGTGCAGCCGGATCCGGGCATGGCGAGCGAGCCGGAAGTCACGAAGGGGCAAGCGATGGAGTCGCTGGTCGGGCATCTGCTCGTCGCGACTCCGGGCCTGCGCGACCCGAACTTCGAACGTACCGTCGTCCTTCTCGTCGCCCATGAGGGCGGAGGCGCGCTCGGCGTCGTACTCAACCGGGCCACCGAGGTGCCTGTCGGCGAGGTGCTCGGCGGCTGGGGCGGCGTGGCCAGCG
>Ga0184625_10000586_pt1 | contig 13994 bp, 5 predicted proteins | sample PLM3_30_b1_FD_133151 | JGI IMG/M metagenome (GOLD analysis project Ga0184625, IMG submission 133151) | Groundwater sediment microbial communities from an aquifer in East River, Colorado, USA - PLM3_30_b1 | ecosystem: Environmental > Terrestrial > Soil > Riparian zone | place: USA: East River... | reverse complement strand
TTCCCGTTCGGCACGGAGAAGATCGACTACAAGATGTTCGACCGCGACCTGCGCAAGGCATTGCCGGTCAAGTTCAAGGAGGTCACGACGGTCGGCGGCGTCGAGGCGTACAAGTTCGAGCAGGTGATCACAAAGGAGGACATTACGCCTCCGGCGTCGAGCCTCAGCGCGCTGGTCAAGGCGTTTGCACCAGGGGCGACCACGGGGAAGGTCCTCTACAGCAACACCCGCGAGGTGTGGATCGAGCCGACCACCGGCGCCTTCGTGGACGTGCGCGAGCGGCCGCTCAAGGTGCTCGTGCCGGACGTAGGGGCGGAGACAACGCTCCTCGAGGCGGACTTCAGGTATACGAAGACGACTGTCGACAACAGCGTGTCCTCGGCCAGCAACAACGTGAGCCGGCTCAAGCTCCTGAACCTCTACGGACCGGTCGTATTCGGGATTCTCGCTCTGCTCCTCATCGTCGGCGGCCTGCTGTTGGCTAGGCGCGGCCAGCCTCAAACGTTCGACTCCTCGGCCTGGGAGGACGACTTACCGGACCCTCGCCACCGGCTACGCGAGGAACAGGTCGGAAGCTACGAGTAAACGACAACCGATGTGGACTACCCAGGAGGGGCGAGGCGCGAGCGTCGTCCCTCCGTTGTCTCGGCCAGAACGCGTCCTGGCGGTGGGTGGCGGTAGCTCACCGGCGTCTCGGACAACCCGATCGGGCTCGCCACGCTCGCTGCATCGTCCCCGCTCCCGGCTCGGCTCAGTCGGACTATCGGATTCAGGTTCAATGATTCGGCAAGGGCGAAGGCCTCGGGGATGGTATTGACCAATCCACAGGGGACGCCGGCGGCCGTGAGTCGCTCCACCCAATCGGCCGCGTGCCTAGTCCGGAGACGCAGCTCCAGGGAGTCGGTTAGCTCGGTCGCATGCCGCACCCGAGAAGGGTTGGAGCTGAAACGATCGTCCAGGCCGAGTGGTGGACTCTCGGGCGTCTCCGCGTCCAGGGCGATGGCGAAGCGGTCGAACTGGGCATCGTTGCCGACCGCGATCGCGATCGGACGGTCCGCCGTGCGCACCGTCTGATAGGGCGCGATGCTCGGGTGCGCGTTGCCAAGGCGACCCGGGGTGACCCCGGCATTGAGGTACGCCGAAGCCTGGTTCACCAGGGCGGACAGCAGACTGGACAGGAGGTTGACGTCGATCCGCTGCCCACGTCCCGTGCGCTCGCGGTGATAGAGCGCCGCCAGGACGCCCGCGAGGAGATTCTGGCCGGCGAGCACATCAACGAGGGCGACCCCCACTTTCGTCGGCTCTCCGTCCGGCTCTCCAGTAACGGACATGAGACCGCCCACGGCCTGGATGAGGAAGTCGTAACCGGGAAGCGCTGCGCCCGGCCCACGACCGAAGCCGGTGATGCTGGCGTAGACAAGGCCCGGGGTCTCCGCGGCCAGCACCTCGTATCCGAGCCCGAAACGCTCCATGGTTCCGGGAGCGAAGTTCTCCACCAGCACGTCGGCATCGAGGGCCAGCCTCTTTGCGGCCCGTTTACCCTCCGATGTGGAGAGATCCAGTGCTATGCTCCGCTTGTTGCGGTTCACCGCAAGGAAGTATGTCGACTCGCCATCCGCGGTGGCCGGCGGCAGCCACGACCTAGTCTCGTCCCCCAAATCTGGCCGTTCCACCTTGACCACCTCGGCACCCAGGTCGCCGAGCATCATTGTGGCGAATGGCCCCGCGAGCACGCGGGAGAAGTCGGCGACGACGATCCCGGCGAGCGGCCCGACGCACTGCTCCCCATCAACACCCCTCATGGAGACAGCAGAGCATGAACGACAACAGGATTACGCGGGAGGGGGTGGCATAGGCCAATGCAGGGCACCATCATGCATGCCATGACCACCACCGCCGACGACGCCGCACCCGCAGGGGTCGCGGCGACCCCGGCCAATGCCGGTGGAGAGGGCTGGCGGCTCAGCGTTCTGGGCCCGGTACAGCTCAGCTACTCGGGCCGCGTTGTCGACGTCGCGGGCACCGAGCGGACGCTGCTCGCTCTCCTGTCGCGCGTGCCCGGCGAGGAGATCAGCACCGCGACCATTGTGGCCGGAATGTGGGGCAGTGCGCCCCCCCAAGATGCCGAGAAGACAGTCGCATCGCACGTCGCCCGCCTTCGCAAGGCGCTGACCGCCGTCGCGCCGGATGTCGATCCAACGAGTGTGATCGTGACGATGCCGGCGGGCTATGTTCTCACTCTCGCGCCATCCCATGTGGATATCAGCTTGTTCGAGCGCCTCGCGGTCGACGGCCGGCGCGCACTTGAGGTGGGCCAACCCGCGCTCGCGGTCGCAAGGCTGCAAGCCGCGCAGGCGTTATGGCGTGGAGCGCCCTTCGCAGATCTCGCGCAGCAGACGTTCGCCCGAGCGGAAGCCGCCCGCCTCGAGGACCTGCGCCTCGCCGCCATCGAGTTCAGAGTGGATGCTCAACTAGCCCTGACGGCTCCGTCGGCGTCGCCCGCGGTGGTGGCCGAACTGCAGGCGCTCGTCACCGAGCATTGGCATCGGGAACGGCTCTCGGGGCTGCTGATGACGGCACTCTTCCGCCTCGGCCGCCGGGGCGACGCACTGGCGGCCTTCAGACAGGCCCGGACGCGCCTCGCTGAAGAGCTGCGCGCGGAGCCCGGCGCCGACCTGCGCGCGGTGGAACGGGCGGTGATCGCTGGCGACCCCGTTCTGCTCGGCACGCCTGTCCAGGCGACGCTCGTGCCGGACGCGCTCGCGGTGACGGTGCCCGCCTGCACCGGACGCGTAGAGGAACTCGACTGGCTCTCCACAGCGCTCGACCTCGCCGCGACGCGGCGCGGTCAGGCCCGGGTCGTCGTCGGATCCCCCGGGATCGGCAAGAGCAGACTGCTCGCCGAGCTAGCGCAGCGGGCCGCCGCGCGCGGCGTCATCGTCCGGTTCGGGCAGGGAGGCGCGGGTGCGACCGACGCCCTGCACGCCGAGTCCGACCGGCTGAGCATGCTCATTCTCGATGACCTGGACGCCGCACCGCCCGAGGATCTGGCGCGCGTAACCGCATTCCTCCAGTCCACCCAGTCGCGTCCGGTGGTGACCATCCTGAGCTGCCGGGACCCGGTTCGAATCGGGGATCTCGCCAGCCTCCCGAAGCTGGTGCTGTCCCCGTTGGACGACCATGCAGTCGCAGAGATCGTACGCGTGTACGCCCCCACCATTAACGACGCGACCGCCGCCGCCGCCGCGGTCAACACCGGTGGGGTGCCCGCTCGGGTCCACCGAGCCGCCAGCGAGTGGGCCTTCGCGCGGGCTGGCCGCCGCATCGACCGCGCGGTCGCCGACGCCGCGGAGCGACGGCGATGGCTCGCGAACATGCAAGACGAGATCGTGGCGGGCGTGCTCGACCTGGCGCATGTAAGAGCCCAAGCACGACGACTGCGGCCAGCCGCCCCAGACGTCGTTCCGTGCCCGTACAAGGGCCTGGCCCGCTTCGAGACGGCGGACGCCGATCTGTTCCACGGCCGGGAGGCGCTCGTCGCCGAGATCGTCGCTCGCCTCAGCGCCGCCCCGCTTGTGGCCGTCGTGGGTGGTGCCGGTACGGGCAAGTCCTCGCTCGTTCGAGCCGGGCTGCTACCGGCACTCGCCAGCGGGGTCCTGCCCGACTCGAACCAGTGGCACCAGATTCTGGTGACGCCGGCGTCGACCAAATCGTTGGCTCAGCCACTGGTGGACGCGGGCGACGGAACCGTCCTCCTCGTGGTCGACCAGTTCGAGGAGGTGTTCACCGCTCTCGACCCTGCGCAACGCGAGGAATTCCTCACCGCGATGGTCGGAGGCACCACAGCCGGACGCGTTGTGATTACTGTGCGGTCGGACTTCTACGCCCGGTGTGCCGAGCATCATGGGCTCTCCCGGCTGGTCACCGCGAACACGCTGCCCGTGCGGCCGATGGTTGAAGACGAGTTGCGACGAGCCATCGAGGGCCCGGCCAGGCCGGCGGCGCTGCGTTTCGAGGACGGTCTGGTCGATCGCCTGGTCAACGACGCCGCAGGCGCCAGCTTGGCCGAGTTGTCGACGGCCTTGTGGTCGCTATGGCGGAGCCGGTCCGGGCGAACCCTGACGCTGGCCGGCTACGTTGCCAGCGGCGGAGTACCAGCAGCGATCAAGACGTTCGCTGAGTCGAGCTTCGCCGAGATGGCTGCCGAGGACGAGCGTGCGGCAGCGCGCCGGATCCTGCTCGGCCTGGCTCAGATCGCCGATGGTCACGACGCCGTAGGGCGCGCGGTCGACCGGGCGGCGCTGGTCGCCGCCGCGGGCGCGAGCGGCCCAGCTGCCATGGATCGGCTCGCCGAGCATCGAATGGTGACCGTCGCCGATGGCGCGGTGGAACTGTGCCACGAGGCGCTGCTCTCGCATTGGCCGCGGCTACGCGCCTGGGTCGACGACGAGGCCCTCGAAGGCAGACTCGGCGAGCGGGTGGCCGCGGCTGCCTCGGCGTGGTCGGAGCAGGGCGGCCGTGGCGGGCGACTCTACCGGGGTGCCCAACTTGTCGTTGCCCTTGACTGGGATCGTGAACACCCCGGCGCACTTGGCGAACGGGAGCACGAGTTCCTGACGGCGAGCCAGCGGGCGCTCCTCGTGCAGGAGACGCGGCGCCGGCAGCGTACCCGTCGCCTCACACAGTGGTTCGTGGCGACCGTCATTGCCCTCCTCCTCGCCGTGGCGGTCGCTGTGGTGGCGGTCTCGCAGCGGTTGGACGCCACATCCGCCGGCTCGCGGGCCGACGCGCAGCGGCTCGCGGCACAGGCGCTGGCTGAGCCCGACCTGCGCCGAGCCACGCTGCTCGCGGTGGCCGGCACGACCGTCGCGGGCACCGGTGACCCCTCGGCCATCGACGCGGTCCGGGCGGCGCTGCTGCGCTTCCCCGACGTGGTCGCGGCCGCCGGCGACGGCATCACCGCGATGTCGCTCAGCCCCGATGGCCAAACGGTGGCCGCCGGCTCGTCCGACGGAGCGGTGTGGTTCCTCGACGCGCAGACGCTGGGCACCACCGCACGGATCGAGTACCCGGGACACGGACCGATCAACGGACTGGCCTTCATGCCGGACGGCCGACGCCTGGTCACATGGGGCCGAGGAGAGACCGCGAGCATCGTCGTCTGGGACATCGTGTCGCGGGCGCCGGACGGGCCGGCGTTCGGACAGATCTGGCCGGGATCCGCCGGTGGCTTACTCGCCGACGGTGGAACGCTCCTGGTCGCGCAGCACGGCGAGAACGGCACGGCAACGACGGCCGTGGCGTGGAGCATGGAGGCCCGTACGCCCTCCACCGCGTACGACCTGCCGAGCGGCAACGTCGACGGTCTGGCGGTCGCCCCCGACGGGCGGCGGGTCGCCCTCGGCACGGTCGGCGGGACGCTCGTCGTCGAGCTGGCGACGGGCGTGACTCACGAGGTACGCAACGCGCGCCACCCATCGGCGCTGAGCCCCGATGGGCGGACACTGCTGACCGCAGAAGGCGGCGACGTCGTTGTCTGGGACGTGGACTCCGGCCGGCGTGAAGGAGAGGCGCGCCGCCACGCCGGCGACGTGCACGGCACGGCATGGTCCGCCGATGGCCGGGCGTTCGCGTCGGTCGGCTCGGACGGACTCATAGTCGTCTGGGACGCGCGGACCCTGCGGCCGATGAAGGTGTTCCGCGGGCACGAGGGCGCGGTACGGGTCGCGCGGTTCGCCGCCGACGGCCGTACGCTCTACACCGCCGGCGACGACGGATCCCTGCTGTCCTGGGATCTGACCGGCACTCGGGGAGTAGCCACGACGTTGAGCGGTGCCGGCGACCCCGCCTCGATTATCCGGATGGCGTGTGCGTTGGCCGCACGAGACATGAGCGGCGACGAGTGGCAGACGTTCCTGCCGGGCCGTCCCTACCAGCACGTGTGTCCCGGCTGACGCCGAACTGTAATGCGCGCGTTGCCCCATAAGCCGGGTATGACGATGGCGCCTCGGCCGTCGGCGGTTACATGATGCACCCATGGCCACGCTGGACGGAGGGGACTCGGCTCCGGAGGCAAGGGCCTGGCGGCTCTTTGTGCTGGGGCCGGTGCAGATCCACCTCGGCTCCGAGCGGGTAGCGGTCCAAGGCGTCGCCCGGGCGTTGCTGGCTCTGCTGACCCGCTCCGCCGGCCAGGTTGTGAGCCTCGAGGCGATCGTGGATGGGCTCTGGGGCTCGCGTCCGCCCGCCGGCGCCGACCGGGCGGTCGCCTCATACGTGTCACGGCTGCGTAAGGCGCTGGTCCGGGTCGGCGGGACGGACGCGGGCGCGATTGTCGTTACCCGACCGCCCGGATACCTGTTGGCCATAGATCCGTCCATCGTGGATCTCACAATGTTCGAGGCCGGCGTGGCCGAGGGCCGGCGGGCGTTGGCGGTCGGGCAACCGGCGCTGGCCGCGTCTCGCCTTCGGACTGCGTTGGAGCTGTGGCGTGGTGCGGCGTACGCCGACGTTGGTGACGCGGCCTTCGCGCCGGCGGAGGGCCGCCGTCTGGCGGAGCTGCGCCTGGCCGCGGTCGAGTCGAGGGTAGATGCGGATCTCGCCGCCGCATCGCCGGTGGCACCGCCAGCCTTGGCCGGTGAGCTGCAGTCTCTGGTCGCCGAGCATCCGCACCGGGAGCGACTCTGGACCCAGCTGATCACCTGCTTGTTCCGCCTCGGCCAGCAGGCCGATGCGCTCGCCGCGTATCAGCAGGCGCGCACCCGGCTTGTTGAAGATCTTGGTGTTGAACCGGGCGTGGAACTTCGGGCAGCCGAGATGGCGGTGCTCGCGGGAGATCCGGCGCTCGCGGGCCGGCCGCGCGCGATCACCGTGGTGCCCGAGGGTCTCCCAGGCCCAGTGCCTGGGTGCGTCGGCCGGGACGACGAACTGGCCTGGCTCGAGTCCGCCTTGGACAGCGCGGCCATGGTTCACGGAGAGGCGCGGTTGGTCGTCGGTGGGTCGGGCTTTGGCAAGACCCGCTTGCTCGCGGAGCTGGCGCATCGGGCGGCTCGGCGCGGCGTACCGATCCGATACACCCGAGGCGCGACATTGGACGCGCTGATCGCCGACCCGGATCGGCTCAACCTGGTGATCCTCGACGACGTGGATCGGGCCGCCGCGCCGGACCTCGCTCGCATGTCAGCGTGGATCCGCGCCAGCCGTTCCCGCCCCGTTCTCTCCGTGCTCGCTGCCACCGATGTCGGCGGTCTCGGCGATCTGAGGGAGCTGCCCACGTTCGAGCTCGCGCCGTTGACCGAGCAGGCTGTCGCGGATGTGGTCCGCCGGCTCGACCGGGCTCTGGCGGACACGGTCGAGCCCCAGCGCCGGCTCGCGACACTTCGCGACCACATCATGACCGGGGTCATGGATCTGGGCCATGTCCGCGCGGCCAGCCGCGCCCGCTCCGGGTCCGGCGGCGCCGGGCCACGCCGTGTGGTTGGGCGTGACCTGGTTGCCTGCCCGTACAAGGGGTTGGCGGTGTTCGAGGCGACCGACGCCGAGCTGTTCCATGGGCGGGAGCGGCTCGTCGCCGAGATCGTCGCCCGCCTGGTGCAGGCACCGCTCCTCACGGTCGTGGGCGCCTCCGGCAGCGGGAAGTCCTCCGTGGTGCGCGCAGGCCTGCTTCCCGCGATCGCAGCCAGCGTGCTGCCCGGTTCGGCCGATTGGCACCGGATCATTCTCACGCCGGCCGGTACCAGGGACCTGCAGACCAGATTGGACGAGACACCCGGGACCGAGCCCACGCTGCTCTTCGTCGACCAGTTCGAAGAGGCGTTCACAGCGCTGGACGGCGGGCGCAGGGTCGCCTTCCTGGACACTCTCGTCGATGCGGTCAACGCCGGCCGAGTCATGGCCGTGCTCGCCCTTCGGTCCGACTTCTATGGCCGCTGCGCCGACCATCCGGGCCTCGCGTCGTTGGTCGCCGCAAACAACGTGCTGGTGCGGCCGATGGCGTCGGACGAACTGCGCCGTGCGGTCGAGCGGCCGGCCGCCCTCGCCGGGCTACTGCTCGAGGATGGCCTTACGGATCGACTGATCGACGACGTGCGCGATGCCCCGGGCGGTCTGCCCCTCCTGTCCACGTCGCTCCTGTCGCTATGGGAACGCCGGTCTGGCCGCACGTTGACGCAGTCTGCCTACCGCGAAGCCGGCGGGGTCGCGGGGGCGGTGGAGCAACTCGGTGAGCGCGCGTTCGCCTCTTTCGCCACCGACGAGCTGCGGGAGTCGGCCAGGCGCATGCTGTTGCGGTTGGCCGACACGGGCGGCGACCACGCGGTCGTGCGGCGCCGCGCGACCCGGGCCGAGGTGGAGTCGGTAGGCGGGGCGGTGGCACCGTCGGTGCTGGACATCCTGGCCGAGCGGCGTCTCGTGACCGTCTCGGGAGACCTGGTCGAGGTCGCGCACGAGGCCCTGCTGACCGAGTGGAGGCGCCTGCGTCGATGGCTTGAGGAGGACGCGGTCGGCCGGCAGTTGCGGACGCACCTCACTCCGGCGGCCGCCGAATGGGCGAAGGTCGGTGATCCGGGCGAGCTCTACCGCGGCGCGCGACTGGCGGCCGCTCAGCATTGGCTCGGTGAACATGCCGGCGAGCTGACGACGACGGAAAGGGACTTCCTCGGCGCCAGCGAGGAGGCAGCCGCAGTCGAGGCGCTTCGCGGTCGGCGCAGCGTACGCCGCCTCCGCCAGACTCTTGTCGCTGCCGTGGCCGCGTTCCTTGTCGCGGTCGCCGGTGGCGTGGTGGCGGTGACCCAGCAGCGCCGCGCGGACGCGGCGGCGGCTGAAGCCGACGCACGGCGTCTCGCCGCGCAGGCGTTGGTAGAGCGGGATCTGGGGCGGGCGATGCTGTTAGGCGTCGCCGCAACCAGGCTCTTCGACTCGCCGGAGACCAGGGCAAACCTGCTGGCCACCATGAACCGTGCGCCGGGGTTGCTTCGAACCTCGTCCCTTCCCGACGGCGACCGCTACGAGGCGATGGCGGCCAGTCTGGACGGCTCTACCCTCGCGCTCGGCAGCGTGCGCGGCCTGGTTCAGCTGTACGACGCTAAAACCCTGCGTCTACAGAAGACATTGGCCTATCCGGCCCCCCAGTCAATTCACGACATCGATATCAATCCGGACGGCCGGAGCGTGGTCGTCTTCGGCGATGTGGCGCAACCCGGTCAGCACGGCATCATTGAGTGGGATCTCGCCACCGGGAAGCCGATCGGGGAGCCGTTTGGCCCGCAGTCCCCCGTCGTGGGTGCGGTGTTGGCCGACGGTGACTCGGTTGCCGTGATGGACGGCGACATGGGGGCGGTTGAGGTCTGGAGCCTGGCTCAACGGGCCCGGGTACGGGTCCTCCCACTGGCCGGTCCGGTCGTCGCCATGACCGTGGGTCAGGACCGACGGTCGATCGTGCTGGGGTACAAGAACGGTACGACAATCGTCGATGGGCTGACCGGGAGCGTACAGCGCTACCCAAAGATCGCCGGCGGCCGCGCGGTGAGTCCGGACGGAAAGACGATGCTTATTGGTGAGGGGTCAGACGTGGCGGTCTGGGACCTGGCGACCCAGTCCCGTCGGGGGGTCGCCCGCCAGCACACGGCCGCGGTTCTGGACATCGCCTGGGCTCACGACGGCAGGACCTTCGTGACGACGAGCGATGACCGCTCCGTGATCGTGTGGGACCTGCCCTCCCTTCGTCCGGTCGAGATGTTCTCGGGGCCCCCCGGCCGGCAGGTGCGAGCCGGTTACAGCCACGACGGTAGGAGCCTCTTCACCGCTGGTCAGGACGGCTCCGTCTACATGTGGGACCTGACCGGCAGCCGGCGATGGGAAATGCAGCTTGACCCGGTCGGACCCTACGTCGGATCGCAGCTGGATCCGGAGAGCGCCACCGCCGTCTTCGACGCGCCGAGGAACCGGGCGATCGTTACGGAAGGTGAGACGGCGTACGTGGTCGATGTCGCGAACGGCAAGCCCATCGGCTCCTCCATCAACCTCGGCGCCGCATTGCATCAATGGCCCGAGCTGAGCGCGGACGGGGCCCGCTTGGCCATGGGCCTCGCCGACGGCCGTGGGCGCGTGTGGGACGTCGCGTCCCGGCGCCTCCTGCTTGACGTGCGGGTAGCCGACGCGAGTGCCGAGGGACTCTGGTCCTACATCAACGCCGGCATCTCCGGCGACGGTCGCACGGCGGCCTTCGCGACCTATTGGATGGCACCGGTCAACCGTACCGAGATCACCTTCTACGACGTCGACAGCGGGGTGCGGGTTGGCGGATCATGGAAGGTCGAGGGTTCGGGGTCCAACCGGTTCGGGGCGAGCGCGGACGGCAGGTATCTCGTCGCCACTACGAGTGCCGGCTTCGCCGCCGTGTGGGATCTCACCCAGGGACAAGAGGTGGCCCGGCTGCAGCTGCCGGTTACGGGCAGCGCCATGATCGCCAGATTCAGCCCGGATGGCCACTACCTCGCCATCGGCAACGGCGTGGGCCGGCCGACCCTGTGGCGGGTCGAGGACTGGCACCTGCTGTGGCAGGCGGAGGTGGGCCACAACGGATACGACGTCGCGGTGAGCTTCTCGCCGGACGGGGCGGTCCTGGCGAGTTCGGGTTCCGACTCGAAGATCTTCCTGTACGACGTGGCCACCGGCGAACTGCTCGGCGGGGCGCTCGGGCCAGACCGCAACAGCTGGCTGTACGCCGAATTCCGGTCGGATCGCAACGAGCTGGTCGGCTACTTCAACGACGGTTCGATGTCGCGTTGGGACGTCGACCCCGCCTCCCAGGTCAGGACGGCCTGCGAGATCGCGGGCCGGGATCTCACCGAGAAGGAGTGGCTCCGGCTCGTCCCCGACCGGCCGTACCAACCCATCTGCTCCTGATGGGCAGGCAGCGATCAGATCCGGGCCAGCGCCGCCCGCAGCGGATCGAGGCCAAGCGCGCCGAGGTCGAGCGCCGCCCGATGGAACGCCTTGAGGTCGAATTCGGCGCCCTGGCGGGCCTGCGCGTCGGCTCGCGCCTGCAGCCAGATGCGCTCGCCCACCTTGTACGACGGCGCCTGTCCCGGCCAGCCCAGGTAGCGGTTGAGCTCGTAGCGCAGATTCTCGTCCGGCGTGCTGCAGTGCGCGCGCATGAACTCCCAGCCCAACTCCGGGGTCCACCGCTCACCGGGGTGGAAGCCGCTGAGCTTGCCTGATTCGGCTCCGCCGAGGCCATTGCCTTGCGGAATCTCCAGTTCGAGGTGCATGCCGATGTCGACGACCACGCGGGCGGCGCGCATCGCCTGCGCGTCGAGCATGCCGAGCTTCTCGCCCGGGTCGTCCAGGTATCCGAGCTCGTCCATTAGCCGTTCGGAGTAGAGCGCCCAGCCCTCGCCATGCCCGGAGCACCAGCACAGCAGGCGCTGCCAACGGTTGAGCACCTCGGCCCGGACAGCGGTCTGCGCGATCTGGAGATGGTGACCGGGCACACCCTCGTGGTAGACGGTGGTGACCTCCTGCCAGGTGGAGAAGGAGTCGATGCCGTGCGGGACGGCCCACCACATCTGGCCGGGGCGGGTGAAGTCCTCACTCGGGCCGGTGTAGTAGATCCCCCCGTCCGAAGTCGGCGCGAGACAGCACTCGATCCGTCGTACCTGCTCGGGAATGTCGAAGTGGACGCCGTTCAGCTCGACGATGGCGCGGTCGGCCAATTCCTGCATCCAGTCGCGGAACGCCTCCTTGCCCACGATCTTTCGCGCCGGGTCCGCTTCCAGAGCCGCGATGGCCTCGGGCACGGTGCCGCCAGGGACGATCTTTTCGGCGGTGGCCCGCATCTCGGCCTCGATGCGAGCCAACTCCTCGAAGCCCCAGGCATACGTCTCGTCCAGGTCGACTGTTGCGCCGAGGAAGTAACGCGATCCCAGGGCGTAGCGGTCCGCCCCGACTGGTTGCTTCTCCCGGCCGAGAGGCGCCAACTCCTCGCGCAGGAAGCGGGCATAGTCGGCGGTCGCTTGACGTGCGGCCGCCGCGGCGTGCTCCAGGTCCCCGGCGAGCGAGTCCGGCAACTGGTTGTCATCTGCTACCCGGCGGGATAGACCGGGCCAGAAGTCGTCGCCGTCCACCGCGACCCAGTTGTCGCACTGCTTCGCCACCTCGAGCATCTGGTGCCGCGCCGCGACGTGACCGTGCTCGGCGGCCTCGAGCAGCGTCCGGCGTGACTGGGCAAGGGCGGTTGGGACCGCCGCCATCCTGGCGGCTACCGTCGCCGCGGCATCCTCGCCGGCCGTGGGCATCAGGTCGAAAATCGATCGTACGGCGTGCAGCGCGCCGCTGATGACGCTGACCTCGCTGGTCACAGCGCCCGCGTCGTACATTTCCAGCGCCAACCCGAGCCGCTCCCGCATGGCCTCCTTGGCCACCCGCTCGCGCTCGTCGCCCGGGGTGACCATGTCCAGCTGGGCGAGGGTCCGGCGGTCGAGGTCGGCGAGGGCGGCGTAGCCCTCCGGGGAGAGGTCGGTCAACACGCGGTCGTGGCCGGCGATGCCGGCGTAGGTGGCGCCAATCGGGTCGAGCGGCGCCCATTCGTCGACGTATCTGTCTGCGATCTGGTCAATCTGTCCCACGTGGTGACCCTAGCTGACCGCTCCGTCCGAAAGTCGCGAGACGATGTCATACCCGTCGGGCAGGATAGGACCCGTGACTGCAGCGCTCCTTACCGAGAAACCGCCGGCCGCGCCCCGTACCGGCAGCTGGCTGCCCGCTTTCATGGTGCTCGCGTTGATTTGGGGCTCGAGCTTCCTCTTCATCAAGGTCGGCATCAGCGAACTCCACCCGGTCTATGTGACGCTCATCCGCTGTGCGGCGGGCACGCTTGTGCTGCTCGTTGTGGTCCTTGTCACGCGAGACCGGTTGCCCCGGGACCGCCGGCTGTGGGGGCGCCTGGCGGGGATCGCGTTCATCGGCAACGTGTTGCCGTTTACCCTGTTCGGCTACGGCGAGCGGTACGTCTCGTCGATCATTGCGGGGATCTGGAACGGCACGACGCCACTGATGGTTCTGCTGGTCGTCATCGCCTTCCTGCCCGAGGAGCGGCCCACCCGCCAGCGGGTGCTCGGCCTGCTGATCGGTTTCACCGGCGTGCTGGTGGTGTTGGGCGTGTGGCGTGGCGTCGGCGGCGGCGAGCTGATCGGGCAGCTGCTCTGCGCCGCGGCCGCCGTCTGTTACGGCTTCACGATTCCGTCCACGCGGCGTGTTGTCGCAGGGCGGTCGGAGTCGGGGGTCGCCTTCGCCGCAACCCAGCTATTGGCGGCCACAGTGGAGCTCGCGATCATCGCGCCGCTGCTAGCTGGAGCGCCGCCGTCACCGACCAGCCTGTCGGGCGATGTCGTCGCGAGCGTGCTCGCCCTGGGAGCGTTAGGTACGGGTCTCGCGTTCTGGCTCAGCTACCGGGTCATCCGGATCGCCGGAGCCACCACGGCCTCCACCGTCACGTACCTGATCCCGATCTTCGCGACCGCTCTCGGAGTCGTCATATTGGGCGAGAAGCTTCACTGGTACGAGCCGGTGGGCGCGCTGATCGTGTTGGCCGGCGTCGCCATCTCCCAGGGGGTGACCTTCCGTTCCGTCAGGGCCAGGTCTGGTGGGCAGCGGCCCAGCTGAGCAGTTGGTCGGTGGGCCACGTGTTCACCACCCGGGTGGCCTCGACCCCGCACAGCGCGGCGCGTTCGCAGCCGTTGGGCAACCAGTCGAGCTGGCCCGGTGCATGCGCGTCGGTATTGATGGCCAGGAGGCAGCCAATCTCGTAGGCCTGGCGCAGCAACCGCTTCGGCGGATCGAGGCGGTCCGGGCGGCAGTTGATCTCGACCGCCTTCCCCAGCGACGCGCAGGCGGTGAAGATGGCCTCGGCGTCAAACTGACTCTCGGGCCGGCCCCGGCCGCCGCGGTGCGCCCGATCCCCGCCCTCCGACGAGGCGGCGAGCTTTCGCCCGGTGCAG
>Ga0184625_10000585_pt1 | contig 14009 bp, 12 predicted proteins | sample PLM3_30_b1_FD_133151 | JGI IMG/M metagenome (GOLD analysis project Ga0184625, IMG submission 133151) | Groundwater sediment microbial communities from an aquifer in East River, Colorado, USA - PLM3_30_b1 | ecosystem: Environmental > Terrestrial > Soil > Riparian zone | place: USA: East River... | reverse complement strand
GAAATTAGTGACCCAACCCTGGAAGAGGAGAAGAATGAAGGAAAACAGAACAGTTGAAATAATGATGGAAACATTCAGCGTATTATAGAGTCTTTTCCTGTCGTGATCCTGCGCAAAACGGAAATAGCTTGTCTCCAACCCATAGGTAAACAATACGTTGAGGAAGGGAATAAGTGCATACACTTGCGTGAGGTTACTGGTATCCTCTGGTCTGAACAACCTGAATGCCAATAAAGTGAGGCCATAATTGAGAAACCGGCTTACAATTTTGGGAACGCCATACCAGAGTGTCTGCCCTGCTAATTTCTTAATGCTCAAAGGGTCGTATTTTATACAAAAGTAACCAACGAATTCGTTATATATAGGTGGTTTTGGGTCTTGATTTGTGTGTTTCGGGTTTACCTAAACTCGAAACCCGAACCCGAAACCCGCAATGTAAAACTGTACCTTATGAAAAAAATCCTACTCCTATCGAGTATGTTTTCTATTACCCTTGCTTATGCGCAGGAAGTAATGGAAGCGAAAACTGAATTCCAGAAAACCACCCAGCCCTCCGTAATGGTGGAATTGCCTTACTCCCCCGATGTTGTAGAAGATGCCATCAAGGACTATTTCAACCGCATCGGTGTAAAGCCAGATGGCGCACGTGGGTTCCAGGTGTATAGATCCACAAGATTGGGACTTACGGATGCATGGAACAGTGATCTCTATTTTAAAGTTGAAAAGAAAAGCAGAAAAGAGAAGGAAGAATCAGTAGTGTATTTTTTTGCAACGCCCGAAAAGCAACAGCCCAACCTCCGCAAGCCTGGTGATTACTACGGAGTAGATGGCGCCAGGGTATTCATGAAGAATATGCTGCCTTCCATCGACACATACAACCTGCAGGTGCAGATCAGCATGCAGCAGGAGGAATTGAAAAAGGCGGAGAAAAAATATCAACGCATTGTAGAAGATGGAGATGACCTCGACAAAAAGCTGAAGAAAGTGCAAGAGAATATCCAGGAAAACAAGAACGACCTGGCCAGGCAGAAACTGGAAATCGAAAATCAACGGAAACTGCTAGAAATGCTGAAGGCGAAAAAACGGTAACGTATACAGTCGAGAATCGACAATCGAGAATCGAGAATCGACAATCGACAATCGGCAATCGGCAATCGGCAATCGGCAACCCAAAATTTCATTAGCCCTCATTCATACTTATACCGGCGGTGATAGCGCACCTGCCGGTATTTTATTGAATATTGATTGTTGAAAATTTGAGACCCAACCCGAATGGCTGCATTGAAGAATTCACTTCGGTTGTTCGAAATTCTTGTTCTTGGTAAAGCTTGTATCTGATAAGGTTCCGAGAAAGTAGATGAGATTGTATTTATCAGTGGCCGTGAGCGGAATCTTGTTAGCAAGGAGCGGATCGAGAGTAGAACTGTTTTGGATGCCAACTGAATAATGATCCAGCACCGCGGTCAGGTTCCAGAACCTTCCATCGTGCATGTAAGGATAAGTTTCATAAATATTCCGGAGCGAAGGAACCTTGAACTTTAGGGAGTCTTCTTTCTTGTTGGTGATCTTCATTCTCCCGAAATCCAGGAGGTATGGATTAAGCGTAAGTCCATTATTCCGATAGGCAAAATCAGTGAACAATGGCTCCACATGGCAACTCGCGCATTTTGCCTTGAAGAGGTCATACCCGGCCTGCTCGTTAGAATTGAATACAGCTTCCCCTCTTTTCACCTTATCATATTTTGAATTGGCAGAAACCAGGGTGATCATGAATTGACTCAGCGCCTTCAGCATGCGCTGACTATTCACTTCTTCCGTTCCGAATGCTAACCTAAATAATTGTTTATACTGATCGTCCTGCGCCAGTTTATTCACTACATTATTGATGTCCTCTGCCATTTCATTGGGAGCCGTAATTGGCGCGAGAGGCTGCACCTCCAGGTTGTTGATTCCTCCATCCCACATGAAATTAGATTCCCAGGCCATATTTGACAGCCCAGGTGCATTGCGGGTAGTAAATTGATTGTTGAACCCATGACTTAAATCATGATCATAAGTTGCAAAGGCAGCGAACTGCTGGTGACAGGATGCACAAGGGAAATTTCCATCCTTCGACAAACGCCCGTCATAGAATAGGTGTCTACCTAATTCAATTCCCTCCTTTGTCAATGGATTAGCGGAGAAATTAAATTTAGTTGGAGGAAATCCCGGGGGAACTACAAAATTCACGGGAGTGGTCGCAGGTTTATCGCCCGATTTTTTGCAAGAACCGATCATCACGGCATTGAGTACCGCAAGAGAAATGATTGATATGATGATGATCCTTTTCAAAATTTATTCACTCACAATATTGAGCACTTCAAACATGTTTGCGTAATTAGATGCGATCTTTTTAGCGAGCACCCCTGGCGTTGTACAAACCGGCGTTGATGCAATTGAAGTTGGGTTCGATCCCGAAAACCAGGCATTCGCATTCGCAGCAATGGTCATCAGTGTGCCCCGATCCGAGCCGAAAACAATCGCCGCATTCAACGGAAATACCAGGCTCACCTTTTGTACTACATTGTCGCTCCCCGAAAATCCGCCGATGTGATATTCAAAAACCTGGTTGGGCTGATTGGAGACACTAGAATGTCCCTCCAGCTTCGCCATAATATATCCGGTATTCCATGTCCAGAACATACCATTTGCGGGATCAAGCGCACCAGCTTGCGCACCGCTTACATTCCTGATACTATCCACTCCGATCGTAAATGCAATTCTATTATATGTGGATGGAACTGCTTTCAAAAATATCCGGGTTGTGTTCCTATCCCCAAAATTCACCAGGAAATATTCGTCTTTGTTCAACCGGTAAGACTTTCCTGAATCTGTATTGAGCAGGTCTACCTGGCAGAGATAGAACTTGAAATTGCTGACAGTGTACGGTTCTCCAAAAATATTTTGGTAGGTATTTCCATATTCGAGCGAATCCCCATCAACCACGGGCTTGAATTGAATGGTGAGGGTGTGAGTAGGAGCGGGACCCGCCCCAAACCTCAACGACTTCTGGCACGCACTACAAAATAGAACTGCCATCAAACAGCCGACTAATAATGTTTTCTTATCGAGAGGAGTTCTCATTCTTCGGGATTCAAATTATCTGGAACTGATTTCAGTTTACAGTTTTCGGTTTTCGGTTTTCGGTTTTCGGTTAGGTGTTTAGGGCTTCGTTCGCCAATTTTTTTTTGCCAGCCGAGCCTCTGCGCAAAGCGAAGAGCGAAGGCGGACCTACCTATTCAATCCATGCCTCCAGAACGAATCTTCCTCCTACCTATCTTTTTTTCTGAATTCTTTTCTTTTCCTTCTCTTCGCTTCTTTTTGGAACCAACAGAAGGTTTTGTTGCGATTCTTTTCTTTTGCTTTTTTAAGGCGTGAGTCAGCAGCTCATTCATTCTCTTCACTACTTCATGCTTATTGGCCAACTGTGTTCTATGGGTTTGAGATCTCACCTGCAGTAATCCTTCACCATTGATGCGGTTAGCGAGCTTCTCTTTTATTAACGCTTTTTGATCAGGATTTAATATTGAGGATTCATCCACCGCAAAATAGCCTTCCACACTGGTTTCCACCTTGTTAACATTCTGCCCTCCTTTTCCTCCGCTGCGGCTGGTCTGGAACCTTATTTCTTTGGATACGCTTATCATTAATTATACGGAATTCGTTCTCCCTTAGTTGGCAGACAAAATCGATCTAAATTTACTGCTAAACCTTTAATAAGTCAATCTCAACGATGAGGGTCGTAATTCAACGGGTATTGAATGCAAATGTGGCCATAAATGGGAAAGAGAGCAGAGACATTAATGCAGGTTTGGTGGTTTTGCTGGGAATTGAAGACGCAGACCTGATAGAGGACATAGAATGGCTCTCTGCAAAAATTGTAAACCTGAGAATCTTTAATGATGACCAGGGAGTGATGAATCTTTCCATAAAGGATAAGAATGGAGACATCCTATTAGTGAGCCAGTTTACCCTTCATGCCTCAACAAAAAAAGGGAACAGGCCTTCTTATATTCGTGCCTCCAAACCCGATAGGGCTATCCCACTGTACAACCAGTTTGTTGATGAATTGCAAAAACAGCTTGGAAAAAAGATCCAGACTGGGGAATTTGGGGCCGATATGAAGGTTAGCCTGGTGAATGATGGACCTGTCACGATCGTTATCGATTCTAAAACCAGGGAATAACGGTTGCAATTAGAATAACTGATCAAAACTTGGCTTATGACAATACAAGAGGCACAGGAACAAGTAGATGGATGGATCAAAACTGTGGGTGTCAGGTATTTCAGCGAACTCACCAATATGGCTATCCTTACGGAGGAAGTTGGAGAATTGGCCAGGATTATGGCCAGAAAATACGGGGACCAATCCTTCAAGGAATCAGATAAACAATACAGCCTGCCAGACGAAATGGCCGATGTGCTCTGGGTATTGATCTGCCTGGCCAACCAAACAGGCGTTGATCTCACAGCTGCGCTCGAAAAAAACTTTCAGAAAAAAAAGACCAGGGATGCCAGCCGCCATCATGATAATAAGAAGTTGTAACCGAATTGCAACTTGTCTCGTGAGTGGAGTAGAAGGATGAGTACAGAACCCTTGGCATCATTTTGTTGCAATTCCCTTAAAATCCTGGAATGAAAAAGCTAACCCCCAGGGGTATATGGGGACTAATTAAAGGTGCGGTGAATTGCTTCATCGAAAACAGGGTGCTGAAACTAAGCGCGGCTCTGGCCTATTACACGGTCTTCTCCCTGGGTCCGATGATTATTGTCATCATCTTCCTCGCTGACATTTTCTATGGAAGGCAGGCCATTGAAGGCTCCATTTACGGACAAATAAGCGGGCTTGTGGGTCATGAAGCCGCCCTCCAGGTACAGGAAACCATCAGGAACTCTGCTCTCACCTTCAACAGCAATCTAACCGCCACAATTGGTTTTGCCACGCTCCTCATCGGCGCAACCAGCGTATTCGCAGAGATTCAGGATTCCATCAACATGATCTGGGGACTAAAGGCAAAACCGAAAAAAGGCTGGCTCAAAATGCTGATGAACCGCTTGCTCTCCTTTTCCATAGTAGTAAGCCTTGGGTTCTTATTGTTGGTGTCCCTCGTAGTCAACGGCGTTCTTGAAGGATTAATGAGCAAACTGAAGGAAGCCTTTCCAGACCTTACCGTTGTTGTTGTATATGTGATTAATCTTATAATCACTTTCATAGTGACCACGCTGCTGTTCGGAATTATTTTCAAAGTTCTTCCTGATGCAAAAATCAAATGGAAGGATGTGCTCATCGGATCAATGGCAACTGCGGGCCTATTCATGCTGGGGAAATTTGCAATCACTTTCTATATAGGGAGTAGCAATATCGGAAGCATTTACGGAACTGCCGGATCACTCGTAGTCCTCCTGGTATGGGTTTATTATTCCGCTGTCATTCTCTACTTTGGCGCCGAGTTCACCAAGATCTACGCCACCCAGTTTGGTTCCAGGATCCATCCCAACAATTATGCAGTCTGGATAAAACAAGTAGAAGTTGAAGAAGAGAATGGTTCATTGAAACAGCAGGAACAAAAAAAGAAAGTAGAGAACGAAGCCACCCCGGACAACGTTACGGTCAAATAACCAGGTTCAATTTTGAGATTTCCCAATTACATTTGCCCCCTATGGCAACAGACAGTAACAGGTTCCAGGCAATTATATCGCATTGCAAAGAATACGGTTTCATTTTCCCTTCAAGCGAGATCTATGATGGCTTAAGCGCCGTATATGATTATGGCCAATGGGGCAGCGAATTGAAAAAAAATGTGAAGGATTATTGGTGGAAGAGTATGACCCAAATGCAGGAAAACATTGTGGGTATTGATGCCGCCATTTTTATGCATCCCACTACCTGGAAGGCAAGTGGCCATGTTGACAACTTCAATGACCCAATGATCGACAACAAGGACAGCAAAAAAAGGTATCGGGTTGATCATTTAATTGAGGCAAAGGCTGATGAACTTGAAAAGGAAGGAAAGAAAAATGAGGCGGAAGTCCTCCTGGCAGAAATGGATCGCTTGCTTGGGGCAGATGATTTTCCCGGTCTTAAGAAATTGATCGAGGATGCAAAGATCAAGTGCCCAGTAAGTGGAACCGGGAATTGGACTGATGTTCGCCAATTCAACCTGATGTTTTCAACTGAATTGGGAAGTGTAACAGATGATGCCAGCATTATATATCTCAGGCCGGAAACTGCCCAGGGGATCTTTGTGAATTTCCTGAATGTTCAAAAGACTGGCAGGATGAAGATTCCATTTGGTATTGCGCAGATAGGAAAAGCGTTCAGGAACGAGATAGTTGCGCGGCAGTTCATTTTCAGGATGCGAGAGTTTGAACAGATGGAAATGCAGTATTTTATCAGGCCTGGAACTGAAAACGAATGGTATGAATTCTGGAAAGAGGAGAGAATGAAATGGCATCTCAGTCTCGGTATTCCGAAGGAAAAATTGCATTTTAAAGATCACCCGAAATTGGCTTTTTATGCCAAAGCAGCTTGCGACGTGGAATACAACTTCCCGATCGGCTTCAAGGAAGTGGAAGGAATTCACTCCCGAACCAACCATGATCTCAAACAGCACCAGGAGTTCAGCAAAAAAAAGATGCAATATTTTGATCCGGAACTCAACCAAAATTACATCCCTTACGTAATAGAAACATCGATAGGGCTTGACAGAACAGTGTTGATGCTGCTCAGCGAAGCCTATCTGGAAGAGGACCTCAGTACGGCTGACAAAAAAGACAGCAGGTCGGTTTTGAAATTCCCTGCGAGGTTCGCCCCGGTAAAACTTGCAATTCTTCCGCTAGTCAAAAAAGACGGGCTGCCAGAAATTGCCCGCAAAATCATGGATGATTGCAAACCACATTTCCGTTGCTTCTATGAAGAAAAGGACACAATTGGGAAACGCTACAGGAGAATGGATGCTATTGGCACTCCCTTTTGTGTCACGATTGATCACCAATCGAAGGAAGATAACATGGTAACCATCCGTTACCGGGATTCAATGCAACAGGAAAGAATTCCTATAGCTGATGTAAGGTCAATAGTTCAAAAACAAATTTTATGAGAACTTTCAAATGAACTACTTTGTGTTTGTGCCCACTATTTTTCTCAGGTAGATCCAATTCCTTGATTAATCCTTTCGCTCCCTTGCAAACTAAATGATCAAGAAAAGACTAAACCTGATTTACCTATGTCCCTAGCCATAGTAATCACCCTAGACGTTATCTGGATTCCACTTATATGCCTCATTTGTGCGATCTGCGGTTTCATCATACGAAGTGTGGAAATAAGTAAACTGAAAAAACAGGTATTCGATCTCGAAAAACAGACCTATCAAGCCGATGCAGAAATACTTGCACTTCAAAAAGAAAATGGGCTTCTGCAGGAAAAACTAAATAATGTACAGGTTCCTGTGATTCCAATTACCTCCAAAGAAAATCCCGAGAAATTTCCTGACGGCCCCTCAAGGAAAAAGTTGCTGGAGAAAACTTCGGCCAAACATCATCCTTAACCATACAATTCCTGGTGAATGGACTTGCGGTCGTAACCCATGGCCTGGATGCGCTGCTTGGCTTCATCAATCATATTCTTCCAACCGCACAGCATAAACTCTGCTGCCGGTTTTTGAGCAGCAATTTCTTCATAGATCGCATGCACATATCCTTTCTTTCCTTCCCATTCCTCCCTGGAGAGTGTAGGAATGTAATGAAAATCGGGAAGTGACCCTGCAAGGTCAGTGAGTTCATCGTAATAAAGGAGATTACACTTTTTTCTGCACCCAAAAATCAGGTAGAGGTTTTTATGCGGCACGTTGTGTTCAGAAATATAATGCAGCATGCTCCTGAATGGTGCAACTCCAGTACCAGTACAAATAAAGAAAAGATCCTTTTCAATTTGATCTGGAAGGGTGAATACCCCTTGCGGACCACGAAAGGTCAATTCAGAGCCAATCGAAACATGGTTGAAAAGATAATTTGTTCCCAATCCACCTTCCAGCAACACAATCACCAGTTCCATTTCATTTGTCCCATTTGGCCAGGAAGCAATGGAATAACTCCTCCATCTTTTGTTTGGTTTTTCGTGAATGGGAAGGTCAAGGGTAACAAACTGTCCGGGTTCAAATTCAAATTTTTCCATTTCAGGAACCTGAAGCCAGAAGCGTCTTGTCATATCTGCTTCTTCTTCAATCCGGGTAACGATCGCCTTTCGCCAGGGTTGCAGCGCCATTGATTGAGTTTTGCTAAAAATACAAAAACATAGGATGCCAAAGGTCCGATCTTTGAAGTAGGCGCTACGTTTCAAAAGACCGGACCATGCATGATAAAAAAGTAGAGCGGGATACAATCCCGCTCACTGTAGCCAAATACTGGCAAGCAATCGATGTTGCTAATATAGAATTTTTTTATTGCAGAGCAACAGGATCTAAAATTTTTATCTGCTCCAGGTAATAATAGCAATTCTTTCCATTCTCAAGAGTATGCAAAACAACCTGGTGGGTAGTCAATTTCTTTTTAGCGGCAGTGGAAGGCTTAAACTGGACAGAATCGGCTACTGGTTCCAGTTGCATTACGGCCTTATCTGTAAAGCCAACCAGGGTATCGGCTTTTTTTGAAGGGATCATACTGTTGTACATCACCACAGGGAGTTGAGGAACGGAGGTTCTCAACCCAAATAATTTCCCATTGATCCAAATGTGCTTTGGCTGAATGTCCTTCCCTTTCGGCGCTTCGATATAAATAAAATTTCTTGGTGGAATCTTATTGGGAATTTCCTTTGTAAGGCCTGATTCATCGATTGTGCTTGCTTTAACTCCCGGAAGAACCTGCTGCTGGTATGCATATACTTTTAGCTTCTTCGATTGCGCGCAGGACACTACAGAAAACATTAAAAAGAATATTGCCAAAATATTTTTCATAGTAGACAGCTTTTGTCAATGATGCGCACTATCATATAACTGCACAATTATCAAAAGTTAAAACTCTACTCATTGCCTCTTGTGCCTTGTACCTTTTGCCTTACCTGTCTTTCACAAAGGCTTGCACGAACTGCTGTTTGAAGTCTTTACTGGTAATGGTAAGAATATAATTGCCAGAAGGGAATCTTCCCACGTCCACTGAACCATCCTGGTACGCACCTTCTGTTCTCACTAGCAGTTGCCCCTGGCTATTATATACCTGTATCACAATCGCAGGAATCGTAAACATATTTCCAATCTTGTAATCAATCCGGTTATTCCGCACCAGGGTGGGGTAAGCTGCCTTGATAAACTTCTTGTCGTTCCTTACAGGATCATCAACTCCTGTATTCAGATTCGGGGTGAAGTTAGGCGTTCCCACATTCGCATAATATATCCCATTACCATGTGTGCCCACCACCAAAATATTATCCTGCGGACGGTAATCAAGACTGGTGATCACCGAAAAATTCAGCACATTACCTCCCTCCCTCACCCAACTCACAGGATTATTTGCGAGCAATGTAGGTTCAATATTAATTGCACTGAATAATCCAACTGAAGTACCAACATAATATTCTGTTACAGCCACTCCAGCTCCATCTTTCTTCACAACAATTTGTGCAGAACGAACGGAAGGCAGTGTAAGATTTCCTTCCGCCAATTTCCAGGTGGGTGAACTGCTCTTTGCATTATTGGTCCACCAGATATTAATAGCCGTATTAGTTCCAACTGTATAGTTAGAAACAACCGCCATTACTTCTTCGTCATTATTAGGATTTGCCGCAATGTCCGATATATACACTGCTCCCAATGCTGTGATCTGTGGTGGGGTAATATCAACCGGAGTTGAAGCCGGACCAACATTCCTTGGATTATCAAGCCTGAAAATTTTTCCATTGCTGGTTCCGATATAGAGCGCATGGCTCGGAAAATAATCTCCACGAGAAGATTCCAGGGCACTGATGGATACATTTGTTCCACCACCGGGATTTACTGTGCTGCTTACTCCCGTCAATTCGGTCCATGCACCAGACGAAACAGTTGAGGAGGTGATTGTTCTGAACAAGCGGTTGAAATTTACATAATAAGCATCCTCTGGATTATCGAAATCAATTTTAAAATATGTAACAAAATCTCCAAAACCTGAAGTACCCGGAGTTGGCGTTAATCCTGTTGGTCTGATGTTAGATACCCCGCCTATTGAACCAGAATTAAATGTTATCCTGTACATGTCACCCAGCTGGGAGGAGCAATAACCGAATTGGGAAGTACCATTCGCCTTATTCATGCCAGCAGCACCTCCGTCACCACCAATGACCCGTGTATGGTCACTGCTGCCATCCAATCTGAATTGGGTGCCATTGTCCTGCGCACCTCCAATGAAATTATTTCTACCATCACCAGGGTCCATCCCCACATGATAGTATTGTAAGGTCTGGTAATTCCGAATCATACTCCAGGTAACCGGCTCCGTTGGCGTAACTACTCCTAAAATATTATTCGTGAGTTGGATGCCGCCGTCGTTTCCACAAATAGCACGACTATTATTGAGCGGATCAAAGGCAAGCGCGTGGATATCCGGATGACTGGCGGGGTAGATGGTTAAGGTGGGTAAGGTATTTCCATATCCTGCGATCCATGAAGTAGCACCGGTGGAAGTGAATCCATTTGTTGATCGATACAAACAGGTTCCCCCGATAAAAACAGCATTTTCATCATCGGGCTTTACTGCAATCATCATATCATAACCACCTTGTACTTCGATAGGGTCCACACCGTCCCGATTACCACCCGGGAAGTCTGGCATATTTGCGGAAAGATTTGTAAATACCGGGCTGCCGCTGCTTAAATCCAACTTGAACATATCCACTTCCGGATTATCTGGATTATTTGATGAGTTGAATCCATTCTCGAACAGCACATATATAAGATTTTGATTAGAGGGCGCCAGTCCCAATAATATTCTTTTACTGTTTCCATTATAGGAATTGCCTCTCCATCCATTTACTGAATCAACGTTTAATACCTGGCCTCCTGAAATTCTTGTCCAGGAATTGAGTGCGCCCGTGGTTGACGTCCACACGCCTCTTGCATTCTGGTCGGGCATTCCTCCATTTACTGCAAGAATGAGCTTGCCTGCATTATTGATCACAATATCCATCTGGCCAGTAGCAGATCCTGCAGCAACGGCAGTATTGAAAACTAACTCCCATGTTGCACCTCCATTCAGGGAACGGATCAGTCTGCGGTGACCTGCAACATAGAGGTCACCATTAACGGGGTTCACAATTAATTTATGAACGATGTCAAATGGGTGATCAAAATTCTCCAGGGTGCCGGCACCCAAACCAGGAATAGTAGTAGAGAGTTTGTTCCAGGTTACGCCATTATCTGTAGACTTCCAGACAGGTTCACTTAAATAAAATGCACCCGGCCCAGAAGCCGAATTGGCAATGGGTTCGCCACCTGCAGCATACCAGGTGTCCTCAGCTCCAGCTCTCGGGTCTTGCGCAATGGTGCTGAAATTATGTATCTGATCCTGGGGTGTCACCCTGGTCCAGTTGTTTCCTCCATCCGCAGATCTGAAAATGCCACCACTGATGCAACCGGTAATGATGATATTTGAATTTCTTTTGTCGAACGCAATCGCACGCGTTCTGCCGCCGATATTGTTCGGCCCGGCAGGAATATAAGTGTTCAGATTTTCTCCACGGGAAAAAATGCTGTTATTGTAATAGTATTGTTTTTGCTGTATGGAAAAGGCCTGTGACCGTTCTCTCGCAGAAATATTATTGGGTAACTGGTTCAACACGGGGTCCTTGATCATGTTGAATTCATGCAACCAACGCAAGACGGTATACTCGTCTCGTTTTTCCTCAGGAACTTCCATTTCATGAAAAGCCTGGGGAGTATTCTGGGGTTGACGGTTAACGTAGCCAAGGGCACCGGCAATGATCGACAAACCCATGATTGAAATGATTCCAAATTTTTTCTGCATCCTGTACTGTTTCAAAAACCAAGAATTCCGGCTGGATTAGGCAATATAGTAAATAACGCTTGATGCATTCAACCTATTACATTAAGCAGGAATCTTCAAAAAATTCCACCTCAATCCTGTAGTTACGTAGCCCGATAATGAATAGTTGGCTCAACTTTCGCTACAAACCTTTTTAATCTTATGAAGTCTACTTATATCTTTGCATCCGTTTTATGAACCTGAAGGTGTTGATGGATGCGCACAGAAACAACCCCCGCCTATTTTCCCTGGCGGACAGGCTTTCTTTTTCCCAGCCTCAATCCATCTACTTGAGAAACCTTCATGGAAGTGCGCCGGCCTTGGTGATAGCGGCTATTTTTCAGCACGAATCCTGCAGTCAACTGAATAATTTGATTGTTTGCGAGGATGCGGAATCTGCGGCTTACCTGCAAAACAACCTGGAAAGTTTAACCTCTGCACTCGATATATTCTATTTTCCATCCTCCTTCAAGAACAGGAAGAACTTCCGCCTGCTGAACAGCAGTCACGTGATGTTACGAACTGAAGCCTTGATGAAATGGAGTACTGCTCCAGGATTGGGAAATGTGAATAAAAAAATCCTGGTCACTTATCCCGAAGCCTTGTTCGAAAAAGTAGTTCAGCCTTCCACCATCTCCGGTAATCTCATCAGCATCAAGACCGGGGATGTGCTAAATGTAGATGGAGTAATTGAAAGATTGGTCAACTACGGATTCACCAGAACAGATTTTGTTTATGAGCCGGGCCAACTGGCGCTGAGAGGAGGCATACTGGATATTTACTCTTACGGAAATGAAAAACCATACAGGGTAGAATTGTTTGGGAACGATGTAGATTCTATCCGCATCTTCGATCCCGAAACGCAATTGAGCGAGAGAAAGTTACTACAGGTCAATATCATTCCAAATGTGGAGGCCCATTTTGAAAGTGAAGAGAAGATTTCTCTCTTCGACTTCCTTCCAGAGAATACGGTCTGCTGGTACCAGGATGTTGAATTGACCAGGGAAAAGCTGCTCACCCAGGAGGAAGATCTTCAATCCTTCCTTGAATTGCAGCAAAATCGCGGAGCAGTGCGGGAGGAGGAAGAGGAAAAGGAATTAAAGGTGGAAGTTACCAGCAAAGACTTCATTACGGCTGCTGATCTCCAAAGCAAACTTCCAGCCATGCACCTGGTTGAATTTGGTTTGCGCCCAACAATCCAACATTCATTCGAAATTGAATTTCACACCAGGGAACAACCGGCATTTAACCGGCAGTTCGATTATTTGATCAGGGATCTTAAATCGTGGGAGCAAAAAGGCTTCCAGCTTTTCCTGTTTGCGGAAAATCCGCGCCAGTTAGAAAGGCTTCACAGCATTTTTGAAGACCTGAAAGCAGAAATTCATTTTACACCCTTGCCCGTGTCCATACACGAGGGGTTTATTGATGAAGACCTGAAGCTTGTTTGTTATACTGATCACCAGATTTTTCAACGGTATCACAAATACAGGATCAAGCAGGCATACAACAAAAACAAGGCGCTCACATTACGAACTCTTAAGGAATTACAACCTGGTGATTATGTCACGCACATCGACCACGGTGTTGGTGTTTACAGTGGATTGCAAAAAATTGAAGTAAGCGGAAAATTGCAGGAAGCAGTGCGCATCATCTATAAGGATAGTGATATCCTGTATGTGAATATTAATTCACTTCATAAGATTGCTAAGTATACCGGCAAGGAAGGCTCTCAACCCCGGATTAATAAATTGGGAAGTGACGCCTGGAATAAACTAAAGGAAAAGACCAAGACAAAGGTCAAGGAACTGGCCTTCGATCTTATCAAACTCTATGCGCAGCGAAAGGCACAGCAAGGTTTCCAGCACTCGCCTGATAATTACATGCAAACGGAATTGGAAGCCTCTTTCATTTACGAGGATACCCCAGACCAGGGGAAATCCACCGCAGATGTCAAGAAAGAT
>Ga0184625_10000584_pt1 | contig 14009 bp, 11 predicted proteins | sample PLM3_30_b1_FD_133151 | JGI IMG/M metagenome (GOLD analysis project Ga0184625, IMG submission 133151) | Groundwater sediment microbial communities from an aquifer in East River, Colorado, USA - PLM3_30_b1 | ecosystem: Environmental > Terrestrial > Soil > Riparian zone | place: USA: East River... | reverse complement strand
TCGTCGAACGCCACAGCCGCGCCTTGTTCAAGCTGGCTTATCGAATGACTGGAAACGAGCACGACGCCGAGGACGTGGTCCAGGAGGCCTTCCTGAAGGCCTACCGGAACCTCGACCGCTTCGAGGAGCGATCGCAGGTGAGCAGCTGGCTCTACCGGATCGCGTCGAACTGCGCCTTCGACGTGCTGCGCCGGCGCCAGCGACGCGACAACCCGGTCGATAGCCTCGACGTCGAGGACGCGCCCGAGCCGCAGGCGGCGGCACCGGGGCCTGATCGACTCGCGCTCGGCGGCGACGTGCGGCGCAGCCTCGAGGCCGCGCTCGAGACGATGAGCGCGCGCGAGCGGGCGGCCTTCGTGCTGCGCCACTTCGAGGGGCGCTCGGTGAAGGAGATCGAGCTCCTGCTCGGCCTCGACACGACCGCGGTCAAGCAGAGCGTGTGCCGCGCGGTGAGAAAGGCGCGCCAGGTGCTGGCCCCCCTGGCGGGAACGGTGTCATGAGTCACGTGAGCCCCCACTTGAACGAAGACGAGCTGGTGCTGCTGCACTATCGCGAGGACGCGGGCCGGGACGCCGAGGTCCACGTCGCGGGCTGCACGGAGTGCGCCGCGCGGCTGCGCGCGCTGGCCGAGACGCTGTCGCTGGCGACGGCGCCCGACCCGCCCGAGCGCGGGGACGACTACGGCGCCGCGGTGTGGGCTCGGCTGCGGCCCGAGCTCGGCCTCGTAGAGCTGCCGGGCAAGTCGCCGAAGGTCGTGCCCTTCCGGCGGCGGGCCTGGCCGCAGGTGGCCGGCTTCACGGCGATCGCCGCGGCGCTCGTGCTCGCGTTCCTGCTGGGCCGGCGCTTCCCGGCGGAGCCGCAACCGCTGTCGGCCGAGGTCCGTGAGCGGGTGCTGCTGGTCGCCGTGGGGGAGCACCTGGACCGCTCGCAGATGGTGCTGATCGAGCTCGCGAACGCGCCTGCGGGAGAGGTGCTCAACTTCTCAGCGCAGCGCGCCGTCGCCGACGAGCTCGTGATGTCGGGTCGTCTCTACCGCGAGGCCGCCGTGCGCTCCGGCGACCCCGCGCTCGCAGCCGTGCTCGAGGAGCTCGAGCGCGTGCTGATGGAGGTCGCGGCAGGGCCGGACGCGCTCCAGCCTGCGGACCTCGCGACGCTGCAGCAGCGCATCGAATCAAGGGGGCTCTTGTTCAAGGTTCGTGTCGTCGGCACGCAGGTCCGCGAGCGGGAGACGGAGCGCCTGCCGCGGCCGCTGACGACGTCCTAGGAAAGGAAACATCATGTCATTCGCCATCCTGCTCGCCCTCGCCGCGCTCGTGCAGAGCCCGGGGTCGAGCTACGCCCTCGCACTGCCGCCTTCCGCGCCCAGCGTCGGGACGCCCGGGACCTCCGAGGAGGAGCAGGCTCGCGAGGACGAGCGCCGCGAGCGTGAAGACGAGCGCAAAGCGCGCGAGGACGAGCGCAAGGCGCGCGAAGACGAGCTCTATGACGAGGGCACCTCGGCGCTCGACGAGGGCGCCTGGGATCGCGCGGTCACGGCGTTCCGCGAGGTGTCGGAGATGAAGGGCCGCCGCGCGGACGCGGGGCTCTACTGGCTGGCCTACGCGAAGGGCAAGCAGGGCCAGAGCGCCGAGGCGCTCGCGACGCTCGAGAACCTCCGGCGCAGCTATCCGCAGAGCCGCTGGCTCAAGGAGGCTGGTGCGCTCGAGGTCGAGCTGCGCCAGCGCGCGGGCCAGCCGACGCGGCCCGAGAACGTCGCCGACGAAGACCTGAAGATGCTGGCGCTCAACGGGCTCATGAACAGCGACCCCGAGCAGGCGATCCCGCTGCTCGAGAAGTTCCTGCAGGGCAGCTCGTCGCGCAAGCTCCAGGAGCGCGCACTCTTCGTGCTGTGCCAGAGCGGATCGCCGAAGGCGCGCGAGATCGTGGCGCGCGTCGCGCGCGGCGAGGCGCAGCCGGACCTCCAGCGTCGCGCCATCCAGGCGCTCGGCGTGTTCGGCAGCCCCGAGAGCCGTCAGGTGCTGTCGGACATCTACGCGTCGACGAGCGACGCCAGCGTGAAGAAGTCCGTGCTGCAGGCGTTCATGGTGTCGGGCGAGAAGGACCGGGTCCTCGCGGCGGCCCGCGGCGAGAAGGACCCCGCGGTGCGGCGGCAGGCCGTCCAGCTGCTGGGTGCCATGGGCGCGCGCCCGGAGCTCCTTGCGATGTACCAGTCGGAGACCGACCCCGAGGCGAAGAAAGCGGTGCTTCAGTCGTTAGGCGTCGCCGGGGACTCGGACCGGTTGGTCGAGGTGGCGCGCGGCGACAAGGACCCGGAGATGCGCCTCGCGGCGCTGCGCCTGCTCGGGCCATTCGGCGGTCCGTCCAAGGGCCCCGCGATCGTCGAGATCTACAAGGCGGAGAGCGATCCCAGGGTGAAGGAGGCCGCGCTCAGCGCCCTCTTCGTCTCGAACAGCGTTTCTGCGCTCATCGACATCGCGAAGAGCGAGAAGGACCCGCAGCTCAAGAAGAAGGCGGTCTCACACCTCGCGAACATGCACTCCAAGGAAGCGACCGCGTTCCTGCTCGAGATCCTGAACAAGTAAGGAGCCCGCCATGCGCCAGCTGCTTTCGGTCATCGGCGTCGTCGGCCTCGTCACTGCGGCGGCGGCCGCGCCGCCGCCCGGCGTCACGAACGCGAAGATCGAGACCCGCTCCGGCGCAGCCGGGCTTCTGGCCGTCGTCAAGGCCGAGCTCGCGGTGCCACGCGGGCCGGCCTGGCTCGGCTGGTCGGTGCCGACGACAGACCGCGGCTCCTCCTGCTGCTGGTCCGGCGAGGATTCGGGCGGCGCCAGCTGCCGGGGCTGCCGCCTGGAGGGCGAGCGCCGGTTCGACGTCGTCGGGAGAAGCGACGATGCCGTGAAGCTCGAGGGCAGCGACCGCGTGCGCGTGCTGCTGCGCGCCGAGGGCGGCCGCGTCTCGAAGATCCGCGCGTTCTCCGAAGACTGCCCCCTGGACGCGGGCGGCATGCCGCTCGTGTGGATCGAGGACGTCCGGCCCGCGGACAGCGTGGCGCAGCTGGTGACGCTCGTCGGCCAGCCTGTCGGCGACGCGAGAAGCGGCAAGCAGCTCGACGACGGCGCGCTCGCGGCGATCGCGTCCCACGCGGACCCGAGCGCGGACAGTGCACTCGAGCGCTACGTGGCGCCGGAGCAGCCGCGCGAGCTCCGGAAGAAGGCGGCCTTCTGGCTGGGCGTGTCGCGAGGCGCGCGCGGCTACGAGGTGCTGCGGCGCCTGGTGAAGGACGACGCCGACGGGCGCTTCCGCGAGCACGTCGTCTTCGCCCTTACGCAGAGCCGCGAGCCGAAGGCGACCGATGTGATCATCGAGGTCGCGCATCGCGACCCGGACGCTCACGTGCGCGGCCAGGCGCTGTTCTGGCTGGCCCAGAGCGCTGCACGGCGCGCGCCCGAGGCGATCAAGGCAGCGCTCGACGACGACCCCGAGGTCGAGGTGAAGAAGAAAGCCGTCTTCGCGCTCAGCCAGCTCCCGAAGGACGAGGGCGTGCCGCTCCTGATCAAGGTCGCGGAGACGCACCGCAGCTACGAGGTGCGCAAGCAGGCGATGTTCTGGCTCGGCCAGAGCCAGGACCCGCGGGCACTCGCGTTCTTCGAGGACGTGCTGAAGCGCTAGGCGCTCAGTCCTTGTCGGCCGTCTGCAGCATCGCCTTGGCCTTGCCGCGCACGTAGCCGTAGGTCGGCGAGAGCGCGTTCCAGTCCGCAGCCTGCGTGCTCGCCTGCTTGGCCGCGGCCAGGTCGCCCTTGCCGCGGTCGGCGAGCGCTTGCAGGTAGAGCACGCGCGGATCCTGCTGGTTGGCCTCGCGGAAGGCGGCGGCGGCCGTCTTGTAGTCCTTCTCGGCGAGTGCTATGCGTCCCGCGAGCTCGCGGCTCTGGCGCAGCTCGAACGGGATCTTGATTGCGCCGACCGCTGTGGCGTACGCCGCGGCCTTCGTCTTGGCGCCGGCGAGATCGTTCTTGCCGAGCGAAATGCGCGCCTCGTCGAAGAGCGCCTGCCGCTTCGCTGCGTCCTTGACCTGAGCCGCGACGTCGGCCTTGGCGATCGTCGCGTCGCGCTCCTTGAAGCGGGCCGCGGCCGCGTCCAGGCGGCCGGCCTCGAGCAGGATGTTGCCCGCCTGGGCGTAGGTCCCGGCCAGTGCGACCTGGTCGTTGCCCGCCTTGTCGATCGCGGCCATCTTGTCGACCTCGGCAACGGCGGCGTCCGGGTTGCCTTCGTGCACGTAGGACATCGCCGTCCAGAAGTGCGCTGCGATCTTCTCGCCGTCGTTCCGCGCGACCTGTAGCAGCTTGGCGTAGGTCTTGCGGGCCTCTCCCGGCTGGCCCATGAACACGCGGTTGTTGCCGATTCCGATGTAGGAGGCGACGAAGTTCGAGTCGATCGACAGCGCCTTCTCGTAGCCCTTGATCGACTCCTCGAAGCGCCCGGTCTTCATCAGGAACTCGGCGTAGGAGTCGTAGGGGTTCGGGTCGCCCGGGATGAGCTCGATGTACTTCTTGAAGGCTTGCTCTGCCTTGTCGTACTTGCCGAGGAAGCGATAGGCGTAGCCCATCTGGTTGTAGGGCTGGGAGAACGCGGGGTCGAGGTTCGTCGCCTTCTCGTAGGCGGCGATCGCGGCGTCGTAGTCCTGTCGTCCGAAGTGGAAGGCGCCCATCAGGTTCTGCGCCCGCGCGTCTTCAGGGCAGGCCGCCGTGAGCTTCGTCAGGCAGTCCTTCTGTCGCGCGGGCTCACCCTTGGCCCCCGCGTCGAGCGCGCAGACCACGAGCTTCTCGGGCTCGGAAGCTTTCTCGGAGAGCGCGACTGCGCGGTTCACTCCGTCGAAGAACTCCTTGGTCGTACCCGCCGAGTTCGCGAGGCCGACCTGCGCCATCGTGAACGTCGGATCCTTGGCGAGCGCCTGCTCGAAGAGCGGCCGGGCGTCGGTGGCGCGCAGCTTCTCCTGGAGATCGCGGCCCTTGAGGTACAGCTGCTTGGCTTCGGGCGAGGACGTCGTGATCGGGATCTGGCCGGCGTGGCTCGCGCTCGCGGCAGCCAAGACCGAGAGCGCACAGGCCGCTCCGAGAACGGCGGTAGGGGTCTTCATGTTTTCCCTCCAGGATTCGCTGTCTGGAGGCTACGTCAACGCTTCGGAAAGCGGCATGAGTGCCTGCTGAGGCTTGCGTGAGATCAAAGCACGCCTCGCGCTCACCTCGACTCACGCGCGCCGAGCGCCGCCGATGCCGCAATGCCCCATTGACCGAGCCAGTAGAGCACCAGGATCGCGAAATGGACTCCGGTGATCGGCTGCGCGAAGCGGTCGAAGGCGAGGAGCGTGTCGCTCGCGCCGAAGGCGATCGCACCCGCGAGTCCGAGCCTGGCGGCGATGGGCGATACGGCCGGGCTGCCGAGGCGCGCGGAAGCGCGCCACATCATGAGCGTGATGACGCCGATGTAGAGGGCGACGGGGACCCTCATCTCGCCGAGCCCCGGACGCAGCAGGCCGAACGCTCCCGCGGTCCAGGCCGCGAACGGCAGGAGGCGCGCGAGCCGCAGCCGGCGCTCGTCCGAGACGAACGCGACCAGATACGCGACGTGCGCGGCGAGGAACGCGACCAGACCGGGGAGGAAGCGGCCGGCCTCGAGCAGCACGTCGCCGAGCGCCGAGAGCAGGAGGCCCGCCGTCACGAGCCGGCCGAGGAGCGTGCGGTTGCGAGGCGAGACCCACGCCGCGAGCGCGATCACGGGCACGGGCTTGAGCGCGAGACGAGCGGGCCCGGTCCCGAAACCGCCGAGATAGAGGACGACCGCGGCCGTGAAGATGCCGGCCAGGACGGCCTCGAGCCGTGGGTCTCTCACGCCGGCCGGCCTTCTCATCTCTCCCGAAGAGTCTAAGCCGCCGGGTTACCATCGGCACGCCCCGGCGGATGCTCTCTCCTCTTCCCATCGACTCGCACGTCGGCCGCATCGTCGAGATGCTGCGGGCCGCGCGCGCCCTCGTGGTCGTGGCGCCGCCCGGATCGGGGAAGACGACGCGCGTGCCGCCGGCGCTCGTCGCCGACGGGCCGGTCTTCCTGCTGCAGCCGCGGCGCGTGGCCGCGCGCTCGATCGCGCGGCGAGTCGCCGAGGAGAACGGCTGGACGCTCGGCGGGGAAGTGGGCTTCCAGGTTCGCTTCGAGCGTCGCTTCTCCAAGGACACGCGGCTGCTGGTGGCCACCGAGGGCGTGCTGACACGGCGCCTGCAGTCCGACCCGCTGCTTTCGGGCTTCCGGACGATCGTGCTCGACGAGTTCCACGAGCGCAGCCTGCACGCGGACCTGGCGCTGGCGCTCGCGCGCCAGGCGTGGCGGGCGCGTCCGGAGCTTCGGCTCGTCGTGATGTCGGCGACGCTCGACGCCGGGCCGGTCTCGCGCTTCCTCGACGCCTGCCCGGTCGTGGAGATCGAGGCGCGCCCCCACCCGGTCGAGGTGCGCTACGAGCCGCGCACGTCGGTGGCTGACGCGGTGCGCGCGACGCTCGCGCGGCCGGGCGGGCACGTGCTCTGCTTCCTTCCCGGCGCGCCCGAGATCCGACGCGTGCAGTCGGAGCTCGCTGGAGTGGCGGGCGGCCGCGTGCTGCCCCTTCACGGAAGCCTCCCGCCCGAGGAGCAGGACGCGGCGCTCGCGCCGAGTGCCGAGCGCAAGGTGATCCTGGCCACGAACGTCGCCGAGACCTCGCTGACGATCGAGGGTGTCACCGACGTGATCGACAGCGGCCAGCACAAGGTGCTGCGCTACGACCCCGAGCGTGCGCTCGACCGGCTCGAGCTCGAGCGGATCCCCGCGGACTCGGCGGCGCAGCGCGCGGGCCGCGCCGGACGCACGGGGCCCGGCCGGGTGGTGCGGCTCTGGGACGCGCGCGATCGCCTGCGGCCGAGCCGCGAGCCGGAGATCGAGCGTGTCGACCTGGCGCCGCCGGCGCTCGAGGTGCTCGCCTGGGGCGCCGACCCGCGCGCGTTCGAGTGGTTCGAAGCGCCGCCCGCCGAGCCGCTGGCAGTAGCGATGGCGCTGCTCGAGCGGCTGGGAGCGAGCGCCCAGGGGCGGCTCACGACGGAGGGCGCTTCGATGCAGCGCCTGCCCGTGCATCCGCGGCTCGCGCGCGTGCTGCTCTCGGCGGGGGGCGGAGCGCGCGCCGCCGCGGCGTGCGCCGTTCTCGCCGAGGCCTGGCGGCCCGCCGCGAGCGGCGACGCTCCGACCACGGACTCCGACGTGCTCTCGGCCGCGGACCGGATCCGCGACGCGCCAGCCGGCGTGCGCGAGGCCGCTCGCGAGCTCCATCGCGTTGCGGCCGACTCCGGCGTCGCCGCGAAGGACGCGGACGCCGACGAGCGGCTGCTGCGCGCGCTCGTCGCCGGATTTCCCGACCGCGTGGCGCGCCGCCGCGAGCCCGGCTCGCCACGCCTCGCGCTCTGCGCGGGGACCGGCGCACGGCTCGGCCGCGAGAGCGGCGTCCGCGAAGGGGAGCTGCTGGTCGCGCTCGAGATCACGGGCGGCGTCGCGGGGGCGGCAGGAGAGCCGCTCGTCCGCACGGCGAGCCGCGTCGAGCGCTCATGGCTCGAGGGCGTGACGAGCGAGCTCGTCCACCGCTTCGACGAGGCGACGGGCTCGGTCCGCGCCGTCTTGCGGGACTCGTACGACCAGCTGGTGCTGGGAGAGCGGCCGGTGGCTGCCGATCCGGACGAAGCCGCGGGCCTCCTGGCCGCTGCACTCGAGCGACGCGGCCTCGGCGAGGCGGGGGATCGGCTCCGGCGAAGGCTGCGGCTCGCGGGGCTGGAGGCGGATCTCCACGCCGCGATGCACGAGGCCTGTCGCGGACGCACGAGCCTGCCGGCGCTCGACGCGCCCGAGCGCTGGCTCGACCCCGGCACGCGCGCGACGCTCGACCGGCTGGCGCCCGAGCGTCTCGTGCTGCCGAGCGGCCGCACGGCGGCGCTCGAGTATCGCGAGGACGGCAGCGTGTTCGCGGCGGTCAAGCTGCAGGAGCTCTTCGGGCTCGCCGAGACACCTCGCATCGGCCCTCGCCGCGAGCCCGTCGTCTTCGAGCTGCTCGCTCCGAATGCGCGTCCGGTGCAGACGACCCGCGACCTGCGGAGCTTCTGGGAGCGCACCTACCCCGAGGTCCGCAAGGAGCTGCGCGGCCGCTACCCGCGCCATCCCTGGCCGGACGATCCCTGGAGCGCCGAGCCCACGCATCGCGCCAAGAAGCGGCGCTGAGCGCGCACTTTTGCCGGTAGACTTCGAGCATGCCCGAGACGACACCGTTGCGCTGGGGAATCCTGGGAACCGCACGCATCAACCGCATGCTGATCCCGCCGCTGCGGGTCTCGCCGGACAACCGCCTGGTGGCCGTCGCCAGCCGTGATCTCGCGCGCGGCGAGGCCTATGCTCGCGAGTGGGAGATCGGCCGCGTTCACGGCTCGTACGAGGCGCTGCTCGCCGATCCGGAGATCGACGCCGTCTACATCCCGCTGCCGAACCACCTGCACGCGGAATGGACGATCAAGGCCGCGCGCGCCGGCAAGCACGTGCTGTGCGAGAAGCCGCTCGCGCTCACGGTCGCGGATGTGGACGCGATGGTCGAGGCGTGCCGCGCGGCGAAGGTCGTGCTCGCCGAGGGCTTCATGTACCGCCACCACCCGCAGACGCTCAAGGTCAAGCAGCTCCTCGACGAGGGCGCGATCGGCACGCTGCGCTACCTGCGGGGCGCCTTCACCTTCGAGCTCACGCGGCCGAACGACGTGCGCCTCAAGCCCGAGTGGGGTGGCGGCTGCCTCTGGGACGTCGGCTGCTATCCGGTGAGCTTCGCGCGGCTGCTCGTCGGCCAGGAGCCGCTCGAGGTCTTCGGCTCGCAGGTGCTGGGAGCGACCGGGATCGACGAGACCTTCGCGGGACAGGCGGTCTTCCCGGGGGACGTGCTGTTCCAGTTCGACTCCGGCTTCCGCTCGCCGTCGCGGGCGGAGATGGAGCTTTCGGGTACGAAGGGCTCGCTGCGGATCCACCACCCGTGGCGGCCGGAGCAGGACCACCCGCTGCTGATCAGCCGCGAGGGGCACACCGAGGAGATCCACGTTCCCGGCGAGGATCGCTTCCTGCTCGAGATCGAGGACCTGTGCGCGGCCGTCCGCAGCGGGCGGCCCCCGCGCATGAGCCTCGCCGACAGCCGCGCGAACGTCGCGGCGCTCGCCGCCTTCCAGCGCTCCGCGCAGGAGCGACGGCCGGTCCGGCTAGCAGGCGCCTAGGCGCCGGTGCCGCGGTGGATCTCGTTGTCGATCCCGGGCCGGGCTTCGGTCTTCACCGGCGTGCGGGCGATGAAAGCCACGGTGACCAGGCCTTCGTTCAGCTGAACGCGCCAGGCGGTGAGGTGCAGCCCCATGAGCGGCGCCGAGATCGAGCGCGTCGGGGCGTCCTTGAGCGTCTTCTCCATCATCGCCACGAGCTTGGTCGCGATGGCGTTGGGTCCGGGCGTGGGCCAGTCGCCGCGAGCCGCGAACACCTGTCCCGCCGGATCGACGAGCATCGCGCCGTTCGCCTGGCCGAGCACGCGACAGGTCTCCACGATCTCGTCCCACGAGGGCCCCATGGACTCCTCGGGCGCCGGCCCCTCGTCCAGCAGCGTGTCGTCGAAGGGGGACCGCTCGGCCTCGGCGAGCTGGTCGAAGGGTGACGCGTCCACGGCCTCGGCGCCTCCCACCAGCTCCTCGGGCGAGATCGAGGCGTCCTCGACATCCACGTCGAGGCTGGCGTCCGAGTCGTCGGGAGTGAGCGCGGGATCACCGGCCGGCGCCTGAAACATCGGGGAGACCGGCGCCGCGGCCAGCGCTCCGAGCGGCTCGTCGTCCTCCTCCGGCTCCGAGAGCGAAACCTCGGCGTCGGCCGCCTCGTCGAGTGCCTCGCCCACGTCGTCCCACGACGATCGCTTGAAGGCGGGCGGCTCCTCGGGGTCGAACTCCGCCTCGAACTCGGCTGCTGGCTCGGGCAGCTCCACGAGCAGAGGCGGCGCGGGCCGCGCCGGAGCCTCGACGCGCGCCGGGCTGGGCCGTGCGTGCGCGGGCACAGGCTTGGGCTTGGGCTCGGGAGGAGCCGGCGGCTCCTCGATCTCCACTACGGGCGGCTCGATCGGCTCGTCCGGCTCGGCCCGGGGTTGCGCCAGCCGTGGCGGCAGCGGCGGCGGCTTGAGCCGCTTCGGCGGCGAGAGCGCCTCATCGGTCGACGCGGCGGGTTGCGGAGTGGCGGCGGAGCGATCGTCGCGCCTGCGGTGCTGGTTCAGCCGCCGCGCGATCTCGCGCGCGGCCTCGATGTCAGAGGAGCTGGCGGGCTGGCTGAGCTTCATGCACCTTCTCCGTACCGTCGAGGCGGCTCATCCGTCCTTCGATCTCGTCGGCCAGCAGGTCGAAACGCCGTGCTTCGGGTCCTCCGGCATCGCCACCGAGGAAGCCCACGGGTATCCCGAGGGCGCTCGCACGCACGAAGCTCTCGCTGCGCGGCACCACCGTCTCGAGCGCGTCCGGGAAGCCGTTCCAGATCTCGCTGAGGACACCGTGGCTGCCGGCGCGATCGCGCTCCACGAGCGTCGGCAGGATCCCCACGAGCCGCAGGCGCGGGTTGCGCGTCGCCTGCACGTGCTCGATCACCGTGAGCGCCTGGCCGACGGAGCGCAGCGCGAGGCTCTCGGTCTGGAACGCGATGAGCGCGTAGTTCGTGGCGGCGAGCGCCGCCGTCGTCACGCGCCCGAGCCCCGACGGCGTGTCGATGATCACGACGTCGTAGCCCTTCTCGCACGCCGCGAGCGCCTCCTCGAGAGCCCCCGCCTGCGAGATCGCCGCCTCGAACGAGTCCACGTCCGTCGCGTCGAGCCGTCCGCGCGGCAGCAGGCTGAGCCCGGCGAGCCGCGTCGCGATCACCGCTTCGTGCGAGCTCACGACACCGGACAGCAGCTCCGCGAGGCCGGGCAGCTCGGTGTCTCCCTTGGCGAGCGAAAGGCCGATCGCGCCCTGGGGATCGAGATCGGTGAGCAGGATGCGCCGGCCGCGCTCGGCGAGGGCGACCGCCAGGTTCAGCGCTACCGTGGTCTTGCCGACGCCGCCTTTCTGGCTCGCGATCACCAGCCGTCGTGCCACCCCAACCTCCGTAAGTGCGGCAAGTGTAGCACTGTCCGCGCTTTAAACGCAGACGCCGGGTCAGGCGGACTGGGTTCGGGAGCGATGTCTCGCGAGCGCCTCGACGAGCTTGTCGCGCAGCCCGCGCACGAAGACCGTCCGCTCCGCGGGATCCACAGGCGCCGTGAAGGGTCCGAGCACCTCGCTGTAGGCGTCGATCCAGTGGACGCGGAACAGCAGGTCGTTCAGGTGGCCGACGCGCCACGCGCCGTCGTTGACCACGAGGTAGACCGGCATCGGTCGGTCCGCGAGGATCGCCCGGGTGCCGGCGGAGTGGAAGGGCAGGATCTCGCCGTCGCGGCTCCTGTGGCCCTCCGGGAAGATCGCGAGCCCGTGTGGCAGCTCGAGGACACCGCGGCGGATCTCGGCCTTGGAGCCCTCGGGATCGCGCCTGGGGTCGACGATCGGGCACCCGAGCACGCGCATGGTCGCGGATACGAGCGGTACGAAGCGCCGGTAGCGCGCGCGCGTCACGAACGCCGGCACGCGCGGCGTCGCGATGAGCGTGATCTGCACGATGTCGAGGAGCGACTGGTGGTTGGCGACGACCAGCACGGGCTCGTCCGTGGGAACCCGCCCCACGCGCCTGACGTGCGCGCCCCCGACGCGGAGGCACGCCCAGATGCCGTGGCAGATCGCCTTCATGAACAGGCTCACCAGCCGAAAGCGCTGGCTCGGAAAGAGGTACGCCCCCGGGATCACGAGAAGGCGCAGCGGCAGGCTCATCAGCATCCACAGCAGGCCGACGAGCAGCACGGAGAGCAGGCTTCGGGCGCCGCGCAGAACGTTGAGCATTGGGAGCGGCGATCTTAGCAGGCGAGCGGCGTGGGGGAGCGGCGGGCGAGCAGCGTCGAGTCGAGTGCGCGTCCGGCGGCCTCGATGAAGCTGACGAGCGGCGCCAGATCCGGTATCCGGCCTCCGCCCGGCGCGTCGCCGTAGACGATCGTGAGCGTCTCGTGCTGCGAGCGCACCGGCAGCACGGCCCCCTCGGCCGCACCGAGGGCGCCGAGCTGCGCGACGAGCGCGCCCAGCGGGCCGTCCGCAGGCAGCGGGCCCGACCAGACCTTGCCGAACGCCACGGCCTCGCTGAAGGGCGAGGGTGGCGTGAGCGGCACCGTGAGCTCGCGCGCGACGAGGTCGAGGCTCGAGCCGTTCGCGACCGGGCCGAAGCCGGCGAGCCCTTTCAGCCGCTCGTCCCGCACCAGCAGCAGCACGACGCGCGGGAAGAATGCCCGCGCGGTGCGCAGCAGCAGGAACGCCACCATGTCGGGATCGGGCTGCTCGCCGAGGTCGGCGATGGCGGCGCGAACGAGCGCCTCGCGCGCCGCGCTGCCCGCGTCGGAAGTCGGCGCGATGCGATCGCGCGTCAGCCGGGTGTCGCGCCGGCCTTCGAGCCGCGGCAGCAGGTCGCGCGTCAGCTTGTCGCCGAAGGCGCGCAGGTCGGCCTCGTACTGGAGCGGGTCGAGCTTCGACAGCCCGGGCTTGAAAGCGAGCAGCGAGGCGCCCGCGCGCTTGGCGCGCGCGCGCAGCTTCTCGTCGATCGTCTCGGACATCAGCAGCACCGGCGGCGGCGGCTTCAGGCCGGAGGCGTAGCGCGCGACGTCGAGGCCGCCGCGGAACGAGGACCCCGCCTCCGAGGGGAGTCCGACGTCGGCAACCAGGAAGAACGGCTGCTTGCGCGCCGCGAGCTTCGCCATCTGCGTCCGCGCTTCGAACAGGTCGGACGCCTGCGAGACCACGAAGCCCGCTCCGGCGAGCCGCTCGACCACCACCCGGAGCACCTCGGGCTCGTCGTCCACCAGCAGCACAGTCGGCCCCGAGGGCGCGTCCGCCGGCGGTGCCGGCTCCTCGAGCAGCAGCTCCTCGAGCGCCGGCTCCTGCGGCGGCTCCTCGAGCGGCGGCTCCTCGACCAGCAGGTCCTCGAGGGTCTGGTCGGAGTCGGCCTCCGCGGGGGAGGGCGCGGCGTCGAGCTCGACCGCAGGAGCTTCGGTCGGCGCGGGATCGGGAGCTTGGGATGCCTCCGCGGCTGCGGGAGCCGTTTCGAGCGGCGGCGTCACGAACGACGCCTCGAGCGCCGCGGCCGCGTCGCGCCGGTCCTCGTCGAGCTTCTTGGCGAGGTCCAGCACCATCTCTTCGGGATTGATGCCGTACGGCAGCATCTCCTCCGAGAGGTTGCGCCCGGCCAGCGTCACCGGCACTTCCTGGGTCAGGTTGAAGGCGAAGTCGCCGTCGCGCAGCCGGACCAGCCGCTCCAGGATGGAGGCGATCCGGTCGCGCACGACGCTGTCTCGCGCGACGCCCTGCGGGGGATCGAGCGGTGGCAGCGGCGGGACGTCCCAGGCGTAGCCCGAGACGACGCGGCCGGAGTCGAAGACGACGCCAGCCTCGCCTTCCGGGGCGCGCACGGTCAGGTGGCCGGTCTTCTGGCAGAAGGAGACGACCTGGAGGATCTCCAGCAGGGGCAGGTCCTCGACCGACCCGCTCAGGCTCACGGCTTCTGCATCGCAGGGAGTGTCGCGTCGTGCAAGGTCGCAAGCGGAGCTGGCTTGTTCACGACGTCGTCGGCCCCGTGCTGGAGGGCCTCCTGGCGCACCGCTTCCCCTCCGGCGGCGGTGAAGAGCAGGATGGCCGCGTGCGGGCGCGCGGCGCGCGCCCGCGTCACGATCTCGAGGCCCTCGGCGAGCCGCGCCGGCGTGAAGTGCAGGTCGCAGATCACGGCGTCGAACGGCCGCTCCGCCACGACGCTCAGCGCTCCCGCGGCGTCGGTGGCGGTCTCGACCTGCCAGCT
>Ga0184625_10000583_pt1 | contig 14009 bp, 9 predicted proteins | sample PLM3_30_b1_FD_133151 | JGI IMG/M metagenome (GOLD analysis project Ga0184625, IMG submission 133151) | Groundwater sediment microbial communities from an aquifer in East River, Colorado, USA - PLM3_30_b1 | ecosystem: Environmental > Terrestrial > Soil > Riparian zone | place: USA: East River... | reverse complement strand
GTTCTCTCCTGTGTCGCCGCGAGGAACAGATTGCCGACGATGCGCGTCTTGGGAACGGTGTCGCTCTCGATGACGCGGATCCATGGGGTCCATTTGACCGCGCCGAAGTACTCGGCTGAGACACGCATCTCCTCGTCCGTCATGACCTTGGCAAGCTCGATCATGGTGTTCGTATTCGGCTTCCTGGGATCCGCCGATCGTCTGAGGCCATTGCGAAAATCCTGAAGCTGCCGCATGAAGTAGGCGACCGGCAATCCCGCCGGCGGCGCGTTCTCCGGGCGCCCCTTTCCATTGGGAAGATGACAAGAGCCGCATCCCCGGCCTGTATTGCCAGTGCCGGCCGCGGGTCCGTTCTTGATAATCGGCGGCATCGGCATCGGATGGTCCTGCGGGAACCAATCGATCACGCTGTGGCCGTCGCGCACATCGACGAGCGAGTAGCTCGCGCGGCTTCCGCGCGCCTGCCGCGACCGCGTCTGCTCGGCGGGATCCTCATTGGGCCGGAGATTTCGGTTCGGCGCACCCTGCGGCGGCGCCGTGTCGCCGTCCTTCGCAACGGTGTCGAATCCGTACGCCCAGAGCGGTTCGCGATCGAATTGAATCGCCGGCTTCGGTGGTTCCGGCTTTGGCGCACTGGTACTTGTCACAGGTGCCGGCTGCGCTGGGCCGCGCGAGTAGTACTTCTGAAACGCAATGCCCAACGTAAAGCCGATGACGCCGACGAGCGCGGTGCTGAGGAATCGCTTCACAACGCCTCCGTGCGGCGTATTCTACCCGCTCGGGACGATTCGGTACCGATGATTCGCGCGGATAGTGAAGGTACAATACCGCTCTTGTGCCCCACTCAGATTCTGCCGATTTCCTGAGCTCGCTCTTCTCTCTGCACGACAAAGTTGCGGTCGTCATCGGCGGCACCGGCGAGCTGTGCGGCGCCATGGCCGAAGGGCTTGCGCGGGCAGGCGCCGAAGCGGTTATCGTCGGGCGCAACCAGGACAAGGCCAGCGCGCGAATCGCACGCATCGAAGCGGCGGGGGGACGAGCGTGGTTTCACGCCGCCGAAGCGACCAGCAAAGCGGAGATCGACGCGCTGCTCGAGGCCGTGCTGCGCCGCTCCGGACGCATCGACATCGTGGTGAACGGCGCCGGCATCAATTCGGCCACGCCGTTTTTCGACATTGCCGAAGATGAATTCGATCGCATCGTCCGCGTCAACCTGAAGGGCGTGTTCTTCGGCTGCCAGGTCTTCGGCAAACATCTGGTCGAGGCCGGCCATGGCGGCTCGATCATCAACATCGGCTCGATGTCGGGTCTCGTGCCGCTGTCGCGCGTCTTCACCTATTCGGCAACGAAAAGCGCCGTCCACAACCTGTCGCTGAACCTGGCGCGCGAGTGGGCGCCGCATCGCGTGCGCGTCAACGTGCTCGTGCCGGGTTTCTTTCCGGCGGAGCAGAATCGAAAGATTCTCCAACCCGAGCGCATCGCCAACATCATGGGGCACACGCCGATGAACCGATTCGGCGAAGCGCGAGAGCTCGTCGGTGCGACGCTGCTGCTCGCCAGCGACAACGCTGGCTCGTTCATCACCGGCGAGGAGCTGATCGTCGACGGCGGATTTCACGCCATGGCCATCTGATGCGACGGATCAACCAGTTTCTGATCGAGAACAATCTCCGCATTTCAAACAATCCCTGCATCAGCCCCGACTTCTGTTTGGATTGGCCCGCGCTGCGCGCGAAATTGACGGCTCCGTCGGTGAAGGAGCGGCCGAACACCCGTTTCGAGACAGCCGACGGGCAATGGGTACTCCTCGAGGATGAGGCGACGTGCGACTGCGCGTGGAAGTTGCTTCCACGTAGCAAAAGCGGCCTTGCCGTCCTCGAAGATGGCATCGCGCTTGGTAAAGGTGGGTTCGCATTTCCCGCAACGTGGGAGAACCTGCTGCGGTTGAAGAACGCGGTCCAGGAACATGATCCAGGCTCGACGATCTTTCCCACGGCCGGCGCCAACCTTGGGCGAGGCACGCTCGGAATCGGCGCCCGCTTCACCACGCTCCACTGGCCCGCGGTCGAATGGGCGATGCACGCGCTCAACCTTGGCGTGACCGCGAATCAGAACAGCATTCCGCGCGAGCTGGTGTTCGACGTCGACGCCATGCTCGACGGGAAGCTCGACACGGTTCCGTTTGCCTTCATCGGCACCAGCGTGCCCGAGGGACATCAAGGCCAGAGCGTCGAGGGCATGAGCCATGGCTGCGTGCTGTCCAAACTCAAGACCGGCTTTCATCGGCGCCGGATTGCGTGGAGCTTCAACGCCGACCACCAGCCTATCGGCGGCAAGTTCGACGCGCGCGAGGATGCGTTGGTGCGCGGTTGCGTCCTCGCGAGCTACATCACCTTCGACTTGTCACCAGAGCTCGCGCAGACCGCGGCGGCGGCCGACCCGCGGGCATGGGTCACGCGACACGTTCCGCCCGATCTGATCGATCGCGTCCGCGCGCGTGTGGCATCGGCTGGCCTCACCCTCAACGACGGCGAGTTCGCGACGCTTCTGGCCTCGGTATGGCCGGCGCTGGCGAAAATGAAGCGCCGCGACGACAAGTATCGCGCCGCACGCGAAGCGGCGTTCACGACCGAGATCGGACGACGCTACCTGCGCGAGCTCTCGATTGACGAGCTCCCGGGCTTGACGACTCCGGAGACGACTGCGGTCATGCTGTCGTTGTGCGAGGCGCTCGACATGCGCATCGATTTCGTGGCGCCCGCGTTCGGCTTTCAAAAGAACACGCCCTACCCGGACAACGCCGAGCTCCGGGGTCTCATCGAAAGGCAGTGGGCGGTGTGCCGCGCGTTCGACACGAGCATCGGCTTTCACTCCGGATCGGGCAAGTCCGCCGAAAACTACGCGGTGATGGGCGCCGTCACGGGCGGACGACTCGAGATCAAGACGAGCGGACGATACACCTACGAAATGGGGGTCGCGCTGTCGACCTCGAAAAATCCGTCGGATGCGGCGTTATGGCGTGATTGGTACGTGTTCACGATCGACATGGCAATCGCCGGCGCCTTCAGCAGCGATGCAACCGAGCAGAACATGGCGCGCGCCTTTATCTCCGCGGCGCTCGGGCCGCCGCCGAAAAACGGCACGCGCTTGAACCCATTCGATTCGCCGAGCTCGTGCCGCAGAGCGCTCGAGGCGCTGCCACCCAGCCCGGATTACATGTTTTTCTTCGAGTACAACTTTCTGTTCGTGCTCGCCGCCGGCGGCCGTCCGGACAAGACAGCGATGGGCGATCACTCCCCCGCCGGATACGGGCAGCGCGCGCGTTTTTATTCGATCAGCGCCGAAGCGCGGCTCAACTTCGCCAAGGCGATTGCTCACTACATCGTCTTCCTGGCCGCCACCACCGGGCTGGTCGAGGCCAATCGATGCGCAACCGCAGCGGCGCGGCTCGATCACTACAGCTCGCTCGACGAGATGCTCGCGGAGATTTGACGCGACGAGTGATCGCTTAAGGAACAGGCCGGCCGAGACGGACCTGCACGCCGATCTGAAAAGTGCGACCCGCGCCGAAGTGGGTGCCGCTGAATGGATTCCCGAAGTTGTAGGCGAAGCGCTCGCCGGTGAGATTCAGAAGCGCCGCGCGAAAGCTCAGCTCGTGACCCTTGGCCCGCAGTACTCGCATGCCGGCCATCACGTCGAACAGCTGTCTCGGATGCACCCGTCCTGTCTCGAAATTCACCAGCTCGCTGCCGGGCCGCGCCATCAGCTCGTCAAGCTCGTCCTCGTCGACCTCGAGCGGCGTGCCGCTTTCGTAGCGCCCACCGAACGACAGCCAGAAGCTGCCGCCTGGATGATCGTAGGTGGCGCCGAACGCCCCCACGTTCCGCTGATCGTGGTCGGGCGTGAACTCCGTGCCGTCGGCAATCTCAATCACTTCGTCTTCGAAGAACAGCCCGCCCGTAACCGGACCGAAATTGGTCACGAGAGAGTTCGTATAGCTGACGTAGCCGGATACGCCGCGACGGCGCGGGAAATCGAGGCGAACGTCCACGCCGTCCGCTTCCCCGCGCGCAATCGCATTGGGCACGATAATCGTCGTTCCGAACAGGACGTTCGGATCGCTCACGTTATCCACGCGGCGCCGCCAGTACGACACGTCAAGCCGCACTCCGCGCGGCAGTGACTGATTGATACCGAGCTCGGTCGCCCATTGCCGTTCGGGTTCCAGATCTTCCCCACCGCCGGTCTCGTCGACAAACGGCGACAGCTTGCGTGCTTCTTCCGACGATCCGAGCAGAAGGTTCTCCGCCTGGGGCGGCTGGTAAAACCGATCCGCAGAGGCGCGAACGGTGGTGCCGCTCTCTGGCAGGTGATACGCGACTCCGAGGCGGGGGCTCCATTGCGAGGATTCGATCAGCATGCGCGCACGATCGACCCGTACCCCGACATCGACGGTCAGGCCGCGGCCAAACTGGACCGAATCCTGGGCGTAGGCCGCGAAGAGCGTCGGATTATCATGCCCGGCAAAGACGAACGGATTGTCTTCGTCGTGCTCGAGCACACCTTCGCTCAGGCCGGCGTCCTCGCCGTCGTCTTCGTCAGTGACGAAGAACGAAAAGTCTTCGCGCAGGCTCAGTCGCGCCACCTCAACACCGGCCTTCAGTACGTGCTTGCCTCGATGGTGTGTGACGCTTCCCAGCACGCCGGCGCGATGTAACGTCCGTGTGGCGTCGAGATATAACGGCGTGTCGAGCCCGGTGCCGAGAAGCGCCGCCGACCCCGAACGGTGATAGGCGGCAATCTGTGACACCGTCTCGTCGGACCACGCTCGCTGCCACGACGCGGTCTGCCAGGTCTGGAGGTTTGTCTGACGCTGATTCTGGCCGGCCGCCTCTTGATCCTCATTGTGCGGGACGTCGAAGCTCGTCCGTCCAACCCCTCCAACGATCGACAACGTGCTCGCAGGCGAGACGAGCCAGCTGAACTCGGCGGTGCCGTTCGCGGCGTTGCCGCTGTTATGCAGATTATCCGGGTGCACCGGGTCGAGAAATCGATCGGAGCTTTGACCTGACAACCCGAACGTGAGCGCCGTCGACCGGCTCAGCGGCCCGCCGGCGACCGCCGAGCCTTGATACGTGGAGTCGCTTCCCGTTGAGGTTTGCAGGTTTCCCAGCCACGAGTCGCTCTTGCGCGAGGACGTCCGCACTTCGATGACGCCGCCGGACTTGAACCCGAACTCGGGCGGTACATGGCCAACCAGCACATTGACGGACTCCACCATTTCCGGATCGGGCGCGATCCCGTGCGCGCTGTCCATCCGCTCGTACATCGGCACGCCATCCACGACATACAGAAATCCATCGTCGACACCGCGTGCGTGCATGAGGCCGTTGTCTTCGGTGGACCATCCCGGAGTCGTCGCAATCGCATCCTGAAGTCCACGGCTGCTGATACGGATAGGCGCGCGCCGTACGGCATCGCCCGCAAGCGTCGTGCGCGTCGTGGTCGTAACCGGCTGATTGGTTTCTGCCGTCACGTTCACTTGTTCGGTGAGAGCGGCCGATAGCTTCAATTCCAGCGTGATCGGGAGCGCATCGACAACCGTGAGACTCTGCACGACGGCTTCGAACGGCACAGCCTCCGCCTTCAGCGAGTAGCTGCCAATCGCGACGTTCGTCAGACGAAACTGGCCGTTACTTGCCGTGACAGTAGTGACCGCATTGCCAAGCTGATCGAAGAGCGTGACCTGGGCTTCGCCGATTGAGGCGCCGTTCGGCCCGATGAGCGAGCCGACAATGGTCCCCTGCTGGAGCTGAGCGTAGGAGGGACCGGCGAACAACAGAGAGAGACAGAAACCTATGGCTACGACGAATTTCATGGCGTAGCCATAGGATACAAGATGGCGCGCCGGCTCTCCTATCCCCGCGGCGCGGGAACGTACGCCGGGCTTTGTTCCGGAACCGCCGGCGAGCGGCGGAACCACTTCGTCCAGCTCCACAGCATCGACGGCCTGAGGTCATCGAGGAACGTATAGACGACCGGCACCACCAGCAGCGACAGCAGCGTCGAGGTAATCAACCCGCCGATGACCGCACGCGCCATCGGCGCCCGCATCTCGGCGCCGGCGCCAATCGCGAAGGCGAGCGGCAGCATGCCGAAGATCATCGCGAGGGTCGTCATCACGATCGGCCGCAGCCGCGTGGTTCCGGCCTGCAGCAGCGCCTGAGTCCGCGACAGCCCCTCGCGCCGGCCCTGGTTGGTGAAGTCGACGAGAAGAATGGCGTTTTTCGTGACCAGACCCATCAGCATGATGAGACCGATCATGCTCATGATGTTGAGCGTGTCGTGCGTGAAATACAGCATCACCGCCACGCCGACCAAAGAGAGTGGCAGCGACAGCATGATCGCCAGCGGATGCGTGAACGAGCCGAACTGCGAGGCCAGAATCAGATAGATGAAGATGACCGCAAGCAGCAGCGCCTGGAACATGTTCCGGAACATGATCTCCAGCTCTTCGGTGTCGCCACCCGCGATGATGTCGTATCCGGCCGGCAGCGCCAGCTTCGCCGCGGCGGCGTTGATGTCGTTTGACAATTCCTGCAGCGGCCGGCCGTCGGTGTTGGCCGACACACGCACCTCGCGCACCAGGTCGCGTCTGCGAATCGACGACGGGCCGGTACCCGGATACACCGTCGCGATTTCGCTGAGAGGTTTCAGAATCTTGTCGCCGTTCGCGTCGTCTTTGTCGGTCGGCACGTTGAGCTTCGCGAGATCCTCAGCGAACCGGCGCTGATCGGCGCGCAGCCTGACGCGAACGTCATGGTTGTCGCCGACCGAATCCTCAATCGTCGTCGCCACGACGCCAACCACGCCAGCCTGCATGGTCGACGCGATCATCGACACAGGAATACCCAAATCGCTCGCTCGCTCGCGATTGACGTTCACCCGAAGCTCGGGTTTGGATTTCTCGAGGCTGTTCTCGATGTCTGCCGTACCGGGAATCTGACGCATCGCTGTGACCAGCTCGCGCGACAACCGATCGAGCTGATCGATGTCGGTGCCGCGCACGCTGATTTGGATCGGCTTCTGGCCAAAGGCTCCGGCCTCGGTCAAGCCGAAGGTCAGGCCTGGAACCTGTTCGACCTTCTCACGCGCCGCCCGCAGCACGTCGCTGAAGGTTCCGCCAGTGTGCGACTTTAGCTTGACGTAGATGGCGCCCTCGGTGACCGGCCGGTATTGCGAACCTGCCTCGCCGATCGTCGTGTAGGTGTACTCGACCGCCGGGAGCTCGCGGAGCTTCGCGATCGCCTGTTGGGCGCGATCGGCCGTTTCTCTCAGTGTCGCGCCCGGCGTCGCCTTGATCGCGACCTGATACTCGCCGCGGTTGTAGTCGGGCATGAAATCGCCGCCCAGCATCGCGAGGATCGGGAACGCGCTCACGAAGGCGACGATCGCGACGACCGACACCACCCAGCGATGCCGCAGCGACCAGCCGAGCGTCCGCTCGTACGAGCCGTGCAGGCTGTCGAACCGGCGGTTGAAGGCCTGCAGCGCGCGGCCGACGAACCCGCGCGGCCGATGCTCTTCGGTGTCCGGGTCGTACCATCGCGACGACAACATCGGATCGAGCGTGAAGCTGACGAAGAGCGACACGAGCACGGCGGCCGCGACGGTGATGCCGAACTCGTAGAAGAACTGGCCCACCATGCCGCCCATGAACGCGACCGGAATGAACACCGCGATGATGGTGAAGGTCGTCGCCATGACGGCGAGCCCGATCTCTGCCGTACCTTCGTGCGCGGCCGCAAGATGGTCCTTCCCCTTCTGCATGTGGCGGACGATGTTCTCGCGCACGACGATCGCATCGTCGATCAGCATGCCGATGGCGAGCGAGAGGCCCATCAGCGTGAGCACGTTCAGCGTGAAGCCGAACATGCGCATCGCAATGAACGCGGCGACAACCGAAATCGGCAGCGTCAGGCCGGTGATGACCGTGGAGCGCCACGAGTTGAGGAACAGGAACACGATGAACACAGTCAGCAGCCCGCCGAGTACGAGCGTCACCTGCACGTCTTCGATCGATTCACGAATGAATGTGGAGTCGTCGCGGACCAGCTGCAGCGATACGCCGGGCGGCAGCTCGGGCTGCATCTTCGCCACGGCCTCGCGCACGCCGTCGGCCACGCCCACGGTGTTGGCGCCGGCCTGTTTCTGCACGTCGAGCGCAATCGCCGGACGTTCGTTGACGAATGCCACGCTCGTCGGCTCTTCGGTACCGTCGATCACCTGCGCCACGTCGCGTACAAGCACCGTCCGATTGCCGAGCTGCTTTACCGGGATGTCGCCAATCTGGGAGGCGGACGTCCCTCGGGCGGCGACTCGCACCATCGCCTCGGTCGTGCCGCGATCGGCGGTGCCGACGGGCGCATCGACGTTCTGCGTGCGCAACGCATCGACAACCTGGACCAGCGACAGCCCGTACGATTCGAGCCTCGTGCGATCGGCGACTACCTGAATTTCGCGCTTGGCTTCGCCAACGAGGTTGACCGCGCCCACGCCCGGCACGTTCTCGAGGCGTCTCTTCACCAGCTTGTCTGCGATGTCGGACACGGCGCGCGGCGTCAGCGTCGGTGCGTTGACCGCCACCGACACGATCGGGGTCGACGCCGGATCGATGCGAAGAATGATCGGCTCGTCGATTTCCCGCGGCAGCTCGCCGCGAATTGCCGCGACCTTGCCGCGGATATCCTGCGAGGCGTTCAGCGTCGGTACTCCGACGTTGAACTGCACGACGATGTTCGACAAGCCCTCCTGAGAGGTCGATTCGATGTGGCGAACGCCTTCGACGGTATTCACCGCTTCCTCGATGAACTTCGTGACGTCGCGCTCGACCGTTTCCGGCGATGCGCCCGTGTACCGCGTCGTCACCGTAACGACGGGGAACTCAACGTCAGGAAAGAGGTCGACCTTGAGCGCCTGGTACGACGTCAGGCCGAGAACGGCCAGAGCCGCCATCATCATGGTGGCGAACACCGGCTGCTTGATTGAGAGATCGCTCAGAAACATGGCTTAAGACCCCGCTTTGGTCGCGCGCTCCACCTGCACCTGCGTCCCGGGACCCAACGCGCTGGGGGGATCGACGACCACGACCTCACCCGCGCTCAGGCCGGTCGTCACCTGGACCGCGTCCGGCACTTCGACGCCAACCATGACGTCGCGGCGCTCGACCTTGTTGTCCTTGACGACGTACGTCTGTGCCTTCGTGGGATCGGCCCCATCGCGCAGAAGCGCCGCCGGCGGCACTGTCAGGCTCCCGGGAACTTCGCGGACCTTCACTTGCGCGCGAGCGAAAAGCCCGGAGACGAGCTCACGCTTGCCAGGCACCCGAATAATGATTTCGAACGAGCGGCTCCGTGCGTCAACCTGCGGAGCGATACGGTTGACTTGACCGTCCGTGACGAAACCGGGCAGCGCATCCACCGTCACAACGACGGACTCGCCGACCTTCACCTTGCCGAAATCGCCGGAGGCGACGGACGAGCGGAATTCGAACACGGAATCGTCGACGATGGTGTAAAGCGGCGTTCCGGCGGCGATGACGGTGCCCGCATCTGCATGACGCTTCGAGATTCGGCCGCCGATCGGTGCCAATATTCGCGACCGCTCCATCTGCCGATCGGTAATCGCGAGCTCGCTCTTTGCCTGGGACTCCGACGCTTCGGCGACCTGCACCGCGACCTTGGCCGCAAGATGATCCTTGTCGGTGATGCCGCCGGTCTTCACCAAACTGTCGGCGCGATCCTGCTCGGCTCGCGCGTGTGCGCGGTTGGCTTCAGCCACGTCGAGATGCGCCTTCGCGCGATCGCGCGACAGACGGAAGTCGGCGTCGTCCAGGACCGCCAGTAATTCACCGCGAGACACCCGATCGCCTTCGGTTTTGAGCACGCGCTCGAGGCGCGCCGAGACCTCGGGCACGACCGTCACCTCCGACCGGGGATCGAGGGTACCTGTCAATGACAGCGTCTCGATCAGATCGCGTGTCTCAACGGTCGCAGTGCGTACTGGAATAGTGCGTATGGTTTCCACCGCCGGCGACTGACTTTCAGCAGTTCCCGAGCAGGCAGCGCCACCGGCGGCGATCGCAAGAGCGAGGAGATAGGTTTTCGTGTGCATGGTCTTGGCTCTGTTTGTTTGATTAATCCGTTTATTCATGTCGTCGGTCGTGGTCTAGTCGAGCGGACTTCTGCCCATCACGAAGCGCAGCGCCGCACGGGCATTCGCATGCGTATACAAGGACAGGTTGCGGATGTTCTCGGCCTGCCGGAGCGATTGCAGCGCGTCGACCACATCCAGTTGGGTCGCCGCGCCGAGTTTGTAGTTCGCCTCGGTCATCTCGCTGACCCGTCGCGCCTGGGTGACGTTGAGCTCCGCCGCCTGAATCGTCCGATTCGCAAGCGCCAGGGCATCCAGCGCATTGTGGACTTCCAGCCGGATCTGGTTCTCGAGGGCGGCAATCTGATGCGTCACCGTATTGCGATCGGCGCGTGCCTGCGCCACGCGCCCGCCAGTGCGCTTGCCGTCGAACAACGGCACCTTGAAATCGATCGAGCCTGACCATCGCGCAAAGCTCTGGGTGAAAAGATTGTTCGGCCGGCGCACCGCATATCCGTATGCGCCGTTGAATTCGATGCTCGGCTTGGCATCGCCGGCGGCAACGCCGACCAACAGGGACTGGACCTGCTCGTTCGTTTTCAGCAGCTGCAGATCCGGGCGCGCGCTCATTGCTTCCTTTACGGCCTCGTCGTACTCGGCGCTGAAGGGCACCACGGTGAGCGAATCGCTCGGAACGATCGGCGCCATCGTCGGGCGCAGCATCACGGTGTTCAGCAGCGCACGCGCGCCGGACACATCGTTTTCGGCACGAAGGGCTTCGGCGCGCGCGTTTTCGAGATCGACCTCGGCGCGGAGCACTTCGAGTTCGGTCGCGACTCCGGCGGTCCGTCGATTGCGGGCGTAGTCGACGTGGGTCTGCGTCGATTGGACGTTGGCCTGAATGACGCGGAGCTGCTCCAGTGCGAACAGCAGCTGGTTGTACGCGCGAATCGTGTCGAGCGCAAGCTGCTGACGAGCCCGCTGCACCTCGTGTATCCCCGCGCCGCGCGCGACCTTGGCGGCTTCGAGCGCTTTCCCAAGCTTGAAGCTGAAGATGGTCTGCCGTATATCGGCTGCCGTCGAAAAGAGATTGCCTGGCAGCGGCCGCAGCGCGTCGCGGAATTCATCCGGGAATCCATCGAAATTCGGGCTGTTCAACAAGCCCGGATCGCGCGAGCGGACCGCAACTGTGTTCCACGTGATGTCGGGCAGCGCGTCAGCTTTGGCCTCGGTGATGCGCCCCTCGAGGCGAAGCACCTGCTCCAGGCTGAGCTTCACCGATGGGTTCGTATCGAGCGCCTGCGCCACTGCGTCTGCTCGCGAAAGCGGCTGCGCCGAAGCGACGCCGCTGAACGCAACTGCGCTGACAAGAAGCGTAAGGACTGTTCTCATAGCGGTTTGAGTCATTGCCATCCGTTGAAAATGGTTTCGACGATGTCGTCTGCCAGTTCGGGGGTCAACTCGGGCTTGCCGGCGATGACGAAGCCGGTAGCAGCCTCGCTTATCGCACCCATCAAGATCAACATCCGCGCGCCGGTCGGACCTGGGGCAATCTCTCCACGCGCAACCGCCTTGTCTGCGGCCGCAGCCAGCACGCCGACGACGCCGTCGTAAAACTGGGTGCAGTTCTCTGTTTGCGGCAACGTCGTGCCCGGGGGCGCCCAGATGACGCTGTGAATGAAACGCCAGAATAACGGCTTGCTGCTCGCGCTTTCGAACACCGCGCGCGCCAGCACCTTGACGCGATCCTGGAATGACCCGGGCGTATCCATCGCAGAGTTGACGAGCGCGCGGTACTGTTGAAATCCAGTTTGGACCAGAGCCTGCAGGACGCCGTCTTTGCTTCCAAAAAAGTGGTACAGGGTGGGCTTCGTGATGCCGGCGGCTTCGCAGATTTCTCGCACCGAAGTCGCGTCGTAGCCCTTGATGGCAAATTGATCGAGCGCGGTCTTCAGTATGCGCTCAGCCGAGGTTGTTTGTATACCTACCGGTAAATACACACCCCATTAGACGGCAATGATCGAAAATGGTTCCCGTCCGCGCAGTGAATTCCGTAACTATTTGAATTTTAAGGCTTTATTGGCTGTGGTAGAAGAAGGGACATGCCGCCGGCGACAGAAAGGCCTCCGGGTCCCATGACGGTGGGCATGAGCGTGTGGCCCAGGCCAACGAACACGCCGGTTTTCGCGGTCAGCCCCATCGACGCCCCGATGCCGAATGATGTCTGGTGCGTCCCGGCACGCGCGTATGACTGTCCGAACGTGCCGTTGAGAAAAACACGCGACGTCAGCGGGATATCTGCGCCAATCGTTCCGAACACCGATCCGCGGGAGAAATATCCTGCGGAGCCGTACACCCTGACGTCGCCGCGCCGCACTTCGAGATTGATCGGAAGCGCCCAACCCACCGGGGCCTCACTACCAGGGGAAAGCTCGAGCAGCGGGGTGACTGCGACACCGATAGCATTCGGCGCACGCATCGGATCGGCGATGAGCACCTTACCGTAGAACGAGAAGCTGCCGAATCCGTTTTCGGATAATCCATCTTCGCCGCGGAAATGATAGAACGACGCGCTGCCGCCGGCCTGCAGGCGCGGCGTGATGCCCACTGCCGCGCTCACGACCGGCGCGTCGATTTGCCGGTTGTTGGCGCCACGCCAGTAGCCCGTAGCGAGTCCGATCCACGCCTCGCCCGGCGAAACCATCGAGGCATCGTCGAGCCATGACCCGAAGTACGCGACCGCATTCGCCGACGCCGCGGGTGCGCTCGTGGAAGCTGTCGCCGTGGTCGGCGACGCGAGGCCGCTCTGCGAGGCGCGCGACGAGCTCGATGAGACCGATGAGCTCGACGCGCCGTTCTTCGCCGCCTTGTCTTTCGTTTTTCCGGGAGCGGCGTCGCTGCGGCCCTGTGCTCTAACAGGGCCGGCAGCAACGACGAGACCCAGCGCGAGCGCGAACCCGAGGCTAGCTGCCTTCACGGCTTCGGCGCAGATCTGTGTTTGCGGCGTCTTCGGCCTTTTTCACCTCGGTCTGGATTTTCGCGGGCGAGAGTATCCCGGTTTCTGTCGTCCCCGTAGTGCCTTTGAAGGATTGAATCGCCTGGCCCAGCGACATCGGTGCGGTCTGCACCGTACTGCCCGGCGTCGCGCCAGGCGCAAAGCCCGTCATCCTCGCCTTTAAATCCGCGAACGGAATGTTCAGGTTGTTCGAGACATGCACCGCCGCAACGAATTGACCCCAGTTCTTGAACCCCTGGGATGCGTCCGGAATGTTCGTGCCGGCGGGCAGCAAAGTGAGCAGACGTGCTTCGAGCTTTGGATTTTTCACCGAATGCGTCGTCGGCGTTTCCGGCGAGATAACCGTCGTGGTCAGCATAGGCGTCGGCGCCGCTGCCGGGGCCTCCGGGGTATTCCGCGCGACCTTCGACTCCGTCTTGACCGCGTGCTTCTCGGACTTCGCTGCCGTTTTCGCGGCGCGGGTGTCGGCTTTCGCCGCTGTTTTCGCCGTGTGTGTGTCCGCCTTCGGCGCGTGCGTCTCGATTTTGGTGGTCTGCTTGGTCTTGGTCGCGCTTGGCTTCGCTGCCGAGTGCTTCGGCGTCTGGGTCGAGGACTTTGCTTTTGGCGTGCTTACCGACGTTTTCTTGACCTGCCCAGTGCCCCGCCCCTGCGCGACGAGCGTAGCGCTCGGTACGGCAAGGGCGAACATCATCGCAGCTAGAACAGTAACGGCTCTCATGCGTCCTCCTTGGCGGTGGAATGCGAGAGCGGAAGTATCAACCTGCGTACCAGGCTGAGGGCCTCTCTTTCAACGACTTAGCGGTGTATTAGGGAGCCGGCGAGGAAATAATTACCGGGTCCC
>Ga0184625_10000582_pt1 | contig 14022 bp, 10 predicted proteins | sample PLM3_30_b1_FD_133151 | JGI IMG/M metagenome (GOLD analysis project Ga0184625, IMG submission 133151) | Groundwater sediment microbial communities from an aquifer in East River, Colorado, USA - PLM3_30_b1 | ecosystem: Environmental > Terrestrial > Soil > Riparian zone | place: USA: East River... | reverse complement strand
CAAGATCGCGGCCATGGAATCTGCGGGGATCAGGGTGTCGCCGTCGCCGGCCAGGATCGGCAAGACCTTGGTCGAGGTGCTGAAGGGCTGACTGCAGACGTCCTGGCGTTTCGCTTGAAAGGGTCCACGGTTCCGGGGCCCTTTTTCGTTGTCAGATCGGTCCAAATAAAGAACTGAATTCAAATTCATTATTGGCGATTGCCACTGCGCAACTGCAACATAAATAGTGTAAGGATAGGTTCCCCGTCGGGAATCCCCGTTTCTGCGGCTTTGCCTTGTGTCCGCCGCCCCAGGATCTAAAAATGTCCCGCCAAGACGCCAACGCCATTTTTGCCCATACCTCGTTTCTCTATGGCGGCAATGCCGCCTACATCGAAGACCTCTACGCCAAGTACGAGGCCGATCCCGCAGCGGTCGACGCCGAGTGGCGGGCTTTTTTCCAGAGCCTGAAGGACGAGAAATCCGACGTCGTCAGAAGCGCGCGCGGCGCCTCCTGGAAGAAACCGAACTGGCCGGTGCAGCCGAATGGCGATCTGGTGGCGGCTCTCGATGGCCAATGGGCCGAGACCGAAAAGAAGATCAGCGAAAAGATTTCCGCCACGGCGCAGGCGATAGGCGTCGAGCTCGCCTCGGCCGAGGTGATGCAGGCGACGCGGGATTCCATCCACGCACTGATGCTAATCCGCGCCTACCGCATTCGCGGCCACTTCCACGCCAAACTTGATCCGCTCGAACTCGAGCCGGAGAAAAACGAAGAGGAACTTGATCCGCGCTCCTACGGCTTCGCGGAATCGGATCTCGATCGCAAGATCTTTTTGGACAAGGTGCTTGGTCTCGAGTTCGCGTCCATGCGCGAGATCGTGGCGATCCTGCGTCGCACTTATTGCCAGACGCTCGGCTTCGAGTTCATGCACATTTCGAACGCCGCGCAAAAAAAATGGATTCAGGAGCGGATCGAAGGGCGCGACAAGGAGATCACGTTCACGCGCGAGGGCAAGCGCGCGATTCTCAACAAGTTGGTGGAAGCGGAAGGCTTCGAGAGATTCATCGATGTCAAATACACCGGCACCAAACGTTTCGGCCTCGACGGTGCGGAATCGCTGATCCCGGCGCTTGAGCAGATTATCAAGCGCGGCGGCAATCTCGGCGTGAAAGAAATCTGCATCGGCATGCCGCATCGCGGCCGCCTCAATGTGCTCACTCAAGTGATGGGCAAGCCCCATCGCGCGCTGTTTCACGAATTCAAGGGCGGTTCGGCCACGCCGGACGAGATCGAAGGCTCCGGCGATGTCAAATATCACCTCGGCGCTTCATCCGATCGCGAGTTCGACAACAACAAGGTGCATTTGTCGCTGACCGCGAATCCATCGCACCTGGAAATTGTCGATCCGGTTACCCTCGGCAAGGTGCGCGCCAAACAGGATCAGCACCACGCAAAACCGGATGAGCGCACGATGGTGATGCCTTTGCTCATTCACGGCGACGCTGCGTTCGCCGGCCAGGGCGTGGTGGCGGAATGTTTCGGACTGTCCGATCTCAAGGGTTATCGCACCGGCGGGTCGCTGCATTTCATCGTCAACAACCAGATCGGGTTCACGACCTATCCGCGCTATTCGCGGTCATCGCCTTACCCGTCCGACGTTGCCAAGATGATCGAGGCATTGATCCTGCACGTGAACGGCGACGATCCCGAAGCAGTCGTATTCGCTGCGAAAGTGGCGACCGAATACCGGCAAACGTTCCAGCGACCGGTCGTCATCGACATGTTCTGCTACCGGCGGTTCGGTCATAACGAGGGCGACGAGCCGTCGTTTACGCAGCCGCTGATGTACAAGAAGGTCCGGTCGCATCCGACCACCCTGGAAATCTATGGCAAGAAACTCATCGGCGAGGGTGTCGTTACCGAAGGCGAAATCGAAAAAATGAAGGCGGACTGGCGCACGCGCCTCGACGCCGAGTTCGAAGCCGGCCAGGGCTACAAGCCGAACAAAGCCGACTGGCTCGATGGCCGCTGGTCAGGCTTGAAGGCCGCGCGCGACGCTGACGATCCGCGCCGGGGCAATACCGGCGTCGATGCCGCCGTGCTGCGCGACATCGGCAAGAAGATAACGACTGTGCCGCAAGGATTCACCGTCCACAGGACCATTCAGCGCTTTCTCGATGCGCGAGCAAAGGCGATCGAGAGCGGCGAGGGGATCGATTGGGCGACCAGCGAAGCGCTTGCTTTCTGCTCGCTGCTCAAAGAAGGCCAGCGTGTCCGCCTTTCGGGTCAGGACACCGAGCGCGGCACCTTTTCACAGCGTCACTCGGTACTGTTCGATCAGAACACCGAGGAGCGTTACACCCCCTTCAATCATCTCGGCGCTCCTCAGGGCCGCTTCGAAGTGCTCAATTCAATGCTCTCGGAAGAAGCCGTGCTTGGCTTCGAATACGGCTATTCCACAGCCGAGCCGAATGCTCTGACGCTCTGGGAGGCACAGTTCGGCGACTTCGCCAACGGCGCGCAGGTGGTGTTCGACCAGTTCATCTCTTCGGGCGAGCGCAAATGGCTGCGCATGTCCGGTCTCGTCTGCCTGCTTCCGCATGGCTACGAAGGGCAGGGGCCGGAACACTCCTCGGCGCGACTTGAGCGCTTTCTGCAGATGTGCGCGGAAGACAACATGCAGGTTGCAAACTGCACGACACCCGCGAACTACTTCCACATCCTGCGCCGCCAGCTGAAGCGCGAGATCCGCAAGCCGTTGATCCTGATGACGCCGAAGTCGCTGTTGCGCCATAAGCGCGCGGTTTCACGGCTCGACGAATTGACGCACGGCACCTCTTTCCATCGGCTGCTCTGGGACGATGCGCAATTGCTGCCGAATGAGAAGATCAAGCTCGTCTCCGACGACAAGATCCGTCGGATCGTGATGTGCTCGGGCAAGGTCTACTACGACCTTTACGATGAGCGTGAGAAGCGCGGTATAGATGACATCTACATCCTGCGCATCGAGCAACTCTATCCGTTCCCGACCAAGGCCCTGATTACGGAGCTTTCCCGATTCAAGCAGGCGGAGATGATGTGGTGCCAGGAAGAGCCGCGCAACATGGGTGCGTGGTTCTTCGTCGATACATTCCTGCAGTGGGTGCTCAACCAGATCGGCGCTAAACACCGCACCATGCGCTATGCAGGGCGTCCGGCCTCAGCCTCGACTGCGGTCGGGCAACTGTCGAAGCATCTCGCGCAGCTCAAGCAATTCCTGGATGAGGCGTTAGGCTAAAATTCGCATTGCGTCATGCCGCCACGGCCATGACGACAAAGGAAGCAGGTTATGGCTGACATCCGCGTACCCACACTCGGCGAATCGGTGACCGAAGCGACGGTGGGCAAATGGTTCAAACAGGCGGGGGATGCGGTGGCGGTGGATGAGCCGCTGGTCGAGCTCGAAACTGACAAAGTTACTTTGGAAGTACCGGCGCCGGCTGCGGGCGTGCTTTCCGATATCGCGGTGAAGGACGGCGACACGGTCGCGGTCGGTGCGCTGCTCGGCCAGATCAAGGAAGGTGCCGGCGCTGCGCCCAAGGCGCCTTCAGCCGCAGCGACCAGGCCGGCGGCCAGCCCGACCGGGGCTCCCGACGAGAAAACTGCAACCACGAAACCGATCGGCGCCGGCCCCGAGCAGCCGCAGCTGCGTGAGATGCCTATGCCTCCATCTGTGCGTAAGCTGGCGGCGGAAAGCGGCGTTGATCCGTCAAAGGTCGCCGGCAGCGGCATACACGGGCAGGTCACCAAAGGCGACATGTTGAGCGCGATCGAGCGCGCCGCCGCGGCGCCAACTCCGGTATCCGCGCCGGTGCAAATGCGCGCGCCCTCGCCGGCTGATGATGCGGCGCGCGAAGAACGCGTGCACATGACGCGGTTGCGTCAGACCATCGCTCGCCGGCTCAAGGACGCGCAAAACACCGCCGCCATGCTCACGACCTTTAACGAGGTCGATATGAGCGCGGTGATGCACCTTCGCACCGAATACAAAGACCTTTTCGAGAAAAAGCACGGCGTGAAGCTTGGCTTTATGGGCTTCTTCGTGCGCGCCTGCATTCAGGCGTTGAAGGAAATTCCCGCGGTCAACGCCGAGATCGACGGCACGGACATCGTCTACAAAAATTATTACCACATCGGCGTCGCTGTCGGCACCGAGAGAGGGCTTGTGGTGCCGGTGGTGCGTGACGCCGACCAGATGTCGCTCGCGCAAATCGAGAAGACGATCGCCGATTTTGGCCGCCGTGCGCGCGACGGTACGCTCAAGATCGAGGAGATGCAGGGCGGCACCTTTACTATCAGCAACGGCGGCGTTTACGGCTCGCTGATGTCGACGCCGATCCTGAACGCGCCGCAGGCCGGCATCCTCGGCATGCACAAGATCCAGGAGCGGCCGGTGGTCATCGGCGGCAAGATCGAGGCCCGACCGATGATGTATCTCGCGCTCTCCTACGATCACCGCATTGTCGATGGCCGTGAGGCGGTCACATTCCTGGTGCGCGTGAAAGAAGGTCTGGAGGATCCGGCGCGGGTCGTGCTGGACTTGTAAGCGTATGGCCCACGATCTCATCGTCATCGGCACCGGCCCCGGGGGCTATGTTTGCGCAATCCGCGCCGCACAGCTCGGGCTGAGAACCGCGGTTGTGGAGAAGCGGGCCACCTACGGCGGCACCTGTCTTAACATCGGCTGTATTCCTTCGAAGGCATTACTGCACGCCTCCGAATTGTTCGAAGAGGCCGGCCACACGTTTGGCAAGATGGGCATCGACGTCTCAACGCCCAAACTCGACCTCAAGGCGATGATGGCCTTCAAGGACCAAGGTGTCGAAGGCAATGTTAAAGGCGTCGATTTCCTATTCAGGAAAAACAAAGTCGACGCCTACTACGGAAGCGGGCGCATCACCGCTCCCGGCAAGGTCGAAGTCAAAGGCGAAAACGGCAGGCCGCAGACGCTCGAGGCCAAGTCAATCGTTATAGCAACGGGATCCGACGTCGCTCGTCTCAAAGGCATCGAGATCGACGAAAAACGCATTGTCTCATCGACCGGCGCGCTGTCGCTTCCGGAGGTGCCTAAGCATCTGCTGGTGGTCGGGGCCGGGGTCATCGGACTCGAACTCGGGTCGGTCTGGCGCCGGCTCGGCTCCCAAGTGACGTTTGTGGAATTCCTCGACGGAGTTCTGCCTGGCATAGACGGCGAAGTGCGGCGCCAGGCACTGCGCCTGTTCGAGAAACAGGGCATGTCATTCAAGCTGTCGTCGAAGGTTACAGCGGTCGACACGTCAGGAAAGCGTCTCAAGGCAACGGTCGAGCCTGCGAAAGGCGGCAAGGTCGAAACGATTGAGGCAGATGTTGTGTTGGTCGCGATCGGTCGCGTCCCCTACATCGAAGGTCTCGGTCTCAAGGAGCTCGGCGTCAAATTGGACGAGCGCGGACGCGTCGTGGTCGATCACTACTATGCGACGAATGTTCCCGGGATCTGGGCGATCGGCGATGTGATCGCGGGTCCGATGCTGGCGCACAAGGCCGAGGATGAAGGTATAGCGCTGGCCGAAATCCTCGTCGGTCAAGCGGGGCACGTGAACTACGATGCTATTCCCAATGTTGTTTACACCTATCCCGAGATCGCCACCGTCGGGAAAGGCGAAGAGGAGCTGAAGGCCGCTGGTGTCGCCTACAATGTCGGCAAGTTTCCGTTCACCGCCAACGGTCGCGCCAAAGTGAACCTGACAACGGACGGCTTTGTGAAAATCCTAGCCGACGCAAAGACCGACCGCGCGCTGGGCGTTCACCTGATCTGCGCGGATGCCGGCAACATGATTGCGGAGGCTGTGGTCGCCATGGAGTTCGGCGCTTCGGCCGAAGACATCGCGCGCACCTGCCACGCGCATCCAACGCTGCCGGAGGCTGTAAAAGAAGCCGCCATGGCGGTCGCGAAACGCGCTATTCACATGTGAAGTTTCGCCGGCGAATTTCAGAACAATTCAGGGGGGGAATAGACATGGCCAAAGGCCACAAAGACAAAGTTGCGGTCATTACCGGAGGTGCGAGTGGCATTGGCCAGGCTTTTGCAAAACGGCTCGCCGAGGACGGCGTGCATGTGGCGATTGCCGACCTTGCCGACGGCAAGGACACCGTGAAGATGGTTGAGGCCGCCGGGCGGCAGGCGCTTGCTGTGACCTGCGACGTATCATCGGAAGCCGCCGTCGCTGCATTGGCAAAGCAGGTGCAGGGAAAATTCGGTCACGTCGATATCGTGGTGAACTGCGCCGGCATCTTTCCGCAGAAAAACTTTCCGGAGATGACCTTCGCCGAATGGCGTAAAGTCCTTTCCATCAATCTCGATGGCGCCTTCCTGGTGACGGCCGCCTTTGTGCCCGGGATGCGCGCGCGCAAATGGGGCCGCGTGGTCAACATGGCATCGAGCACGCTTGGCTCAGTGGTGACGGGATTCGCACATTACGTGGCGAGCAAAGGTGGCATCGTCGGATTCACACGCGCGCTCGCCACCGATCTCGCTCCCGATGGCATCACCGTCAACGCGATTGCACCCGGCCTCACACGCTCACCCGGCACGCTCGTGCGTGCGCCACGCCCGGGCTTCAAAACGATGGACGAAGAATTTACGGCGGTCGCACAGATGCAGGCCATCAAGCGCGTGGAAGTACCGGAAGATCTGGTCGGCGCCGTCTCGTTTCTCACCAGTGACGATGCTGCCTTCATGACCGGGCAGACCCTCAATGTCGACGGCGGACGGGTGAGGTCGTAGGTCGGAGCTGTAGAGGCCGGGAGCCAAACCCCGCAGTTTGTCAATGTGTTGGCCTTCGCTGGGCCGAGGACAGCGTGTCGCGCACGTGCGCCTTACCTAGGACGGCCCACCAAGCCTATATTCGCCCAATGCGCCGCAATGTGTTTCGACCGTTATGGGTCATCCTCGCGCTACTGCTGCTGCTGGAAGCGTGGCTGTGGGATCACCTTGAACCCATCGTCGCGCGGGTTGTTAATCTCGTTCCCTGGGGCAGGCTCAAAGTCGCCGTTGGGCGATGGATCGAAGGTCTGCCGCCCTACGCCGCGCTTGGCGTTTTTGTCATCCCGCTTATCGTTGTTTTGCCGGTGAAATTTCTGGAGGTCTATTTCATCGCAACGGGTAACTTATTCGGCACCATCGTTACACTTGTACTCGCGAAGCTCCTTGGCCTCGGGGTTACCGCGTTTGTGTTTGACGCGACGCGCGACAAGCTTTTGCAGATACCCTGGTTTCACAGGATGTATGACTGGTTCATTTGGGCGCGTGATTGGGCTTATGCGCAAACCGAACCGATTCGCGCCCGCATCCGAAAAATTGTCTGGATGTTCAGGCCTGAGCGCGCGCGGCGCACATTCCGACGGCTTATGCGTCTGCGCCGCTCCTATAATCGCCCGCCTGACGTCAGTGTCCCATCAAGTGAAAGGCGTGTGGCGCCCACAGGCCGAGCGCCATAAAGCCGAGGCCGAACACACCGACCAGCCCGGACAACCAGCCGAGCGCGGCGATGCCCGTGATCACCTCGGCCGAGGCCAGCACGATGCCGATCTGGAATGCGGCCGATGCGAATTCGTACTGGTGGTAGCGTGCAAGCCAGGTGTCGCGCTCGTGTTCAAGATGCTCCGCCTGAGCTCTTAGCTCTTTGCGGCCATCTTTTTCTTTCGGATCTGATTCGTATCGCGTAACCGTGGCGCGCCAGGCCTCGATCTGCTTGGTCATTGCGGCCTTGGCCTCGTCATTGGTTATCGTAGGCAATTGCGCCACCATTCCTTCAGCCGCTACGCGTAGCGACGTTTGCCGGATGGTCTTGGCCTGGAAAAAATTCCACGTGTCGGATGCCTTGATATTGTCGGCAATTGCGGCTGTTTGCGCGCTTTTCCCCAACGTTTCCGAGAACGCCAGAAACAGGGCCAGGATCGAAATAAGCAGCGCGATTTTCTTGTTGGAGTGCGCAGCATGTTCCGCGTGCTCCGCGTGCTCCAGGTTCTCATGAGCGCTCATCGTCCCCTCCGTTTTCTCCCACGGATACGATCATAGCAGAGCACCGTCGTGCGCAAGAGGCTGCGGGTAGCTTCGGCTGCGTCACCGGGCACGCGGATGCGCGCTTGTATAGACTTCCAGGAGGCGCTCCGTGTCGACAGCAGTGTAGATCTGGGTTGTCGACAGCGAGGCATGACCAAGCAATTCCTGGATGGCACGGAGGTCGCCGCCGCGTGCCAGCAAGTGTGTCGCGAATGAGTGACGCAGCGCATGCGGCGTTGCAGTGTCGGCTATTCCGAGTGCGCCGCGCAGGCGGGCCATCGCCAGCTGTACAATGCGGGGCGAAAGCGGCCCGCCGCGTTCGCCGACGAACAGAGGCCCGTCCGGTGGAAGCCGGAACGGGCAGATTGCTATGTAGTCATTGATCGCTCTGGTCACCTGCGGAAGGATGGGGACCATTCGGGTCTTGTTGCCTTTGCCGGTGACAACCAGGGCTTCCGTATTGGCACGAATATCGCCGCGCTTGAGGCCGAGGGCTTCAGACAGACGAAGCCCGGAGCCGTAAAGCAAAGCCAACACGGCCGCGTCGCGCGCGATGATCCACGGCTCGCGCCCTTCGCCTTCGCGCAGATCGGCGTCGGTAATCCGCACGGCGGCAGAAACTGCGAGTGGTTTCGGTAGCGTTTTCGGAATCTTCGGCGTTCGCACGGCGGTAAGCGCGGCAACCTTGCCCTTGCCGTTACGCTCGAGGAAACGTGCAAAGGAACGTATGCCCGCGAGTCCGCGCATCAACGACCGATTGCCAGCACCCTCATTTCTCCTCGCCGCCATGAAAGCGCGCACGTCGGCGGGAGTAAGCTTGGCCAATTGTTTCAGCGTTGGCGCGCCGCCGAGATGTTCGGCCAGAAAGGCGAGGAACTGAGCGACGTCGCGTCGATAGGCGTCCAGTGTTTTCGGCGACATGCGGCGTTCGGCACCGAGATAGCCCAGCCAACGGGCAAGTTCGGCGGATACGTCGCGGCTGACCTCGATTCCGTCCATGAAAACGAACAGTGGCACCGCTTCCTTCACTCTTCCTTAAGAGCCCGGAATCGGCCAGACCAAGTGCCATGACAATTCGGGTTGTCGACATTCTGGTACCCGTGGCGCTCGACCAGACCTATTCCTACCGGGTGCCGCAGGGGCTCGACCTGGCTCCGGGCGATCTGGTGGCAGTGCCGCTCGGCGCGCGCGAATACATGGGCGTGGTCTGGGCCGACAATCCCAACCCGAACCCACGCCTGCACAACCGCCTGAAGGACATCGACGAAAAGCTCGACGTTCCGCCGCTTAGGACCGAGCTTCGTCAGTTCGTCGACTGGGTTTCCGGCTACACGCTCGCCTCGCGCGGCATGGTCCTGCGCATGGCACTGCGTATGGGCGAGCATCTTGGTCCCGGGCGGGACCGCGTCGGAATACGGCTTACCGGGCCGGCGCCGCCGCGTTTGACCGCGGCGCGCACGCGTGTGCTTCGGCTTTTTGCCGATGGGCTTATCCGTTCTAAAAAGGAGGCCGCGCAGGAGGCGGGCGTCAGCACTGGCGTCATCGATGGGCTTATCGACGAAGGCACGCTGGAAACCGTTGTTTTGCCTCCCGAGCCGGTGGCTTCGCAGCCGGACCCCGATTTCCGCCAGCCGGAATTTTCGCTGGCGCAGCTCGCGGCCGCCGATGCGTTGCGCACAACGGTCACGCAGGGCGGCTACACCGTTACGCTGCTCGATGGCGTAACAGGTTCGGGCAAGACCGAAGTCTATTTTGAGGCGGTCGCCGAAAGTATCCGGCGTCGTCGGCAGACTCTGATCCTGATGCCGGAAATCGCGCTTACCGCGCAATTCCTCGACCGGTTTGCCGATCGCTTCGGCGTCCGTCCGGCGGAATGGCACTCGCAACTTTCGCCGCGCCGGCGCGCACGTACCTGGGCGGCAGTGGCGGCAAACGAGGTGTCAGTAGTGGTCGGTGCGCGGTCGGCGCTCTTCCTGCCGTATGCCGATCTCGGATTGATCGTTGTCGATGAAGAGCACGATCCAGCTTACAAGCAGGAGGATGGCGCGCATTACCATGCGCGCGACATGGCGGTCGTCCGTGGGTCGATTGCGAAAATTCCGGTCGTGCTTGCATCGGCTACGCCGTCAGTCGAATCGGAAGTCAATGCGCGCCGAAGCCGCTACCGGCACGTTCACCTGCCTGAGCGGTTTGGCGGGGCGCATCTGCCCTCAATCGAGGCGATCGACATGCGTACCGAGGGCCCGCCGCGCGGACGGTTCATCTCGCCGCGTCTTGCCGAGGCCATAGCGGTTTCGTTCACCCGAGGCGAACAGGCATTGCTGTTTCTCAATCGCCGCGGTTATGCACCGCTCACACTGTGCCGTGCATGCGGCTTTCGTGTGCAATGTCCGAATTGCGACGCCTGGCTGGTCGACCATCGGTTCAAGCGCCGGCTGGTCTGCCACCACTGTGGATACTCGATCCCGCCTCCGGCGGAATGCCCGCATTGCCATGCCACCGAAAGCTTTGCTGCCGTCGGGCCGGGGGTGGAACGGCTCGAACAGGAGGGCGCGGAGCTGTTTCCGCAGGCCCGTATCCTGGTGCTCTCAAGCGACCTCGTGGAATCAGTCGAGCGTTTGCGGCAGGAGCTCGACGACGTGGCGGCCGGTCGCTTCGACCTCATCATCGGTACGCAGCTCGTTGCCAAGGGACACCACTTTCCCAAGCTCAATCTTGTCGGCATCGTCGACGCCGATCTTGGACTGGGCAATGGTGATCCGCGCGCTGCCGAGCGCACGTTCCAGCTGTTGCACCAGGTGGTTGGTCGCGCCGGCCGGGAGGACGGATGGGGCCTCGGCTATCTGCAGACCCACCAGCCGGAACATCCGGTGATGCGCGCGCTGATTTCCGGTGACCGCGAGGCCTTCTACGACAACGAGATCAAGCAACGCGAACAGACCGGCTACCCGCCATTTGCGCGGATGGCGAGCCTCGTCATCACTGCGAACGAAAGGCACACAGCGGAAGCTTATGGCCGTGCGCTCGTCAATGCAGCGCCAAAAGACGAGCACGTTCGCGTGCTCGGTCCGGCCGAGGCGCCGATCGCAGTCGTGCGTGGCCGTCACCGGTTCCGGCTTCTTGTGAAGTCGCCGCGCCCCTTCGATCTGTCGGCTTACCTGCGCAAATGGCTTGCCGAAGCGCCGAAGGCGCGGGGCAACGTGCGGTTGGAAGTCGATATCGATCCGCAGAGTTTCTATTAGGTTGGCCTCTTACTTTCCTCTGCGGCCGACGCTGCATAGCGCACCAGGGGTGGCTTCAGCCCAGCCAGGATCAGCGCGCGCCGCACAGCCGGTCGCGCGGCAGCGAATACAACGCTACTGCCTGAGCGTTTGATCTTGTTGACAAAGGCAACTAGCGAATGCGCCGCGGTGCTGTCGATCAGTGGAACATCCTCGAAATCCAAAACCAGCACGCGGGGTGTTTGCCCCATACGTTCGAGGACAGTCAGCACACGCGCAGTGGCGCCGAAGAAGAATGCGCCGCTAATTCGATAGACCATGATGTCGCGATTGGTCGCCTGCTCGGCATCGTACCGTGGCCGTTTGTCAGCGCTGTCGGCAATGTCGTCGAGAGACCTTCGCCCACTATCGATCTCAACGGCTTCCGCCATCCGATGCAGGAACAATAAGGCGCCCAAAACAACTCCAACCGCAATGCCGGTAACGAGGTCGACAAAGATTGTGAGCAGAAAAGTCGAAAGAAGTACTACTGCATCGCCGCGCGAGCTGCGCAAGAGCGACCAGAATTCCTCTTTCTCTGCCATGTTCCAGGCAACAACCGCCAGAACTGCGCCAAGCGCGGCGAGTGGTATGAAGCCGACCAATGGCGCCGCCACCAGCAGAAAGATCATCAGATAGGCGCAGTGAAAAATGCCCGAAATTGGTCCGCGCGCGCCCGAACGCACATTCGTAGCGGTTCGTGCCACCGTGCCAGTGACGCAAATGCCTCCGAAAAGTATTGAGACAATGTTCGCAACGCCTTGCGCACTGAGCTCGCAATTCGACCGATGTCGGCGGCCGGTCATGCCGTCGGCAACGACCGCCGACAACAGCGATTCGATTGCCCCCAGCAGCGCAATGGCAATGCCGTCGGGTACCACGGCCTGGAGCTTGTCGAGGCTAAAGGGAGGCAAAGCCGGTGCTGGAAGGGATCGCGGAACGGCGCCGAAACGCGAGTACACCGTAGCAACATCGAGATGAAGGGCGGCGCAGGCGACCGCTGCAACTGCGACAGCAATCAGGAAGGACGGCCACGCAGGACGCAAGCGCCGTACAATTGCGATAACAGCAAGCGACAGGATTGCGATTGCCACGGTCGGCCAGTGAACCGAGGGCAGCGCATCGCGGATAGCGGCGATCTTGGGCAATAACGCCGATGGTTCATGCGCGATGGTGAGGCCAAGCAGGTCACGGATCTGGCTCGCCGCGATGATTACGGCAATGCCGGCGGTGAACCCCACGGTGACCGGAAAAGGAATGTATTTGATGTAGGTGCCGAGGCGCAGCAGTCCGGTAGCGATAAGAATCAGACCTGCAACCACGGTGGCGAGAGCCAGACCGTCATAACCGTGTCGCTCGACGATACCGGCAACGAGTCCGATAAAAGCGCCGGCAGGGCCGCCGATCTGGAAGCGGCTTCCGCCGATAAGCGAGATGATCAGGCCGCCCGCGATCGCGGTGTAGAGGCCCCGCTCTGGCGACACGCCCGAAGCGATGGCGATCGCCATCGACAGCGGTAACGCCACCACCGCCACGGTGAGACCCGACACCGCATCGGCACGTACATCACGCCAGCCGTAGCCCTCACGAAAAACCGTGATCAACTTCGGCGTGAAAAGCTCAATAAAGGCCGGTTGTTCGTGGGCCGGCGACTGGCGGGTTTGCATGGGCGCAGAATCAGGCGATGCACCAGTTTTCGGCGAATGACGTCGGCAGCGCAAGAGGGATGCCGCCGGTCTGAGGAGCCTGTTCTGAGGTCAGGATGCGAATTTCAGGCCGACGATTCCGGCAACGATCAGGCCAATGCATGAGAGGCGTAGGGCGGTCGCCGGTTCGCTGAAAAGGAAGATCCCGAGCGCCGCAGTGCCGACCGCCCCGATACCGGTCCAGACAGCATAGGCCGTGCCCACTGGCAGACTTTTCAGTGCGAGGCCCAACAGAGCCAGACTGAGCGCCATCGCCGCGACCGTGAGCAGCGATGGAACTAGCCGCGAAAAGCCGTCGGTGTATTTCAGTCCGATCGCCCATGCGACTTCAAACAGTCCGGCCAGGAAAAGGTAGAGCCACGCCATGTTGATCCCCCTTTGAAGGCGCAATCACTCCGGCATCTCATCGTGACGCACGTTCGGTTGCAGGAGCACGCATGCGGCGGCGGCAAAAATCATCGCAAAACCGATAATGTCGGGCCCGGTCAGGCGTTCGCCGAGAAAAAACGCCGATGCGCTGACTCCAATTACCGGCACCAGCAATGAGCCGAGCGACGCCGTGACGGCCGGTAGCCGGTCGACGATCGACCACCACAGAAAATGCGCAAGGCCGACACCAAACAATCCAACAAAGAGCACCGCCAAGATCGTCTCGTTATCGATGGGCCAAAGCCGCGGATGCCCTTCAAAAAGGAAAGAGCCGGCGGTAATGAAAAGCAGACCGAATACCAATTGCCAGGCTGCATTCGCCAATGGCTCGATGGTCAGATTGGCCCACTTGATGTACACAGTCGCAATTGTCCAGCTCAGCGCACAGCCAAGTGAATAGAAAACGAATGGTTGAACGCCGTCGGCAAACAACGGCCACAACAGGACCGTCACCCCGATGACGCATAGCGCGAAGGCGAGCCAACGGATTGCGTTCAACCTCTCGCCGAGAACAAAGTGGCTCAGCATGGTCGTCCAGATCGGCATCGAATAGGTGATAATGAT
>Ga0184625_10000581_pt1 | contig 14026 bp, 12 predicted proteins | sample PLM3_30_b1_FD_133151 | JGI IMG/M metagenome (GOLD analysis project Ga0184625, IMG submission 133151) | Groundwater sediment microbial communities from an aquifer in East River, Colorado, USA - PLM3_30_b1 | ecosystem: Environmental > Terrestrial > Soil > Riparian zone | place: USA: East River... | reverse complement strand
GGAAAAAGGGATGATGAAACACATGTGGCAGAAATGAAGCAGTATGATATTCCCGAGATTGACCTTGTGATCGTTGACCTCTACCCTTTTGAAGAAACTGTTGCTTCAACCACTGATGAAAAGGCGATCATTGAAAAAATTGATATTGGCGGACCTTCTATGATCCGTGGCGCGGCAAAAAACCACAAAGACGTTGTTGTAGTTGCCAACAAAACAGATTATGCTTTGCTGGAAAATATTTTGAATGAGCAAAAAGCTGAGACAACATTAGAGCAACGCAGGATGTTTGCGATAAAAGCATTTGATGTATGCACCGCCTATGATACTGCTATCTCAAATTATTTTCATGGACTTTCGGTTTTAACTCCGTTCAACAAAGAAGAAAAGACAATGCGGTATGGAGAAAATCCACATCAGAATGCTGCATTCTTCGGCAACCTTAATGTTTTGTTTGACCAGTTGAATGGAAAAGAGCTTTCTTATAATAATCTTGTTGATGTTGATGCCGCTGTTCAGATCATAAAAGAGTTTACTGATACCACTTTTGCTATCATCAAACACACCAATGTTTGCGGAGTAGCTCAAAGACCAACTGTAAAAGAAAGTTGGGATGCTGCATTGGCAGGTGATCCTGAATCTGCTTTTGGGGGTGTATTGGTTTGTAATGGCACTATTGATAAAGCAACTGCGGATGCGATCAATGAAATTTTCTTTGAAGTGCTGATAGCTCCTTCATTCAATGAAGATGCGCTGGCAGTTTTGAAATCCAAAAAGAACAGGATCTTATTAAGACACAAGGAGCAAGGTACAAGGTACAAGGCCGAAATGTTCCGTTCATTATTAAATGGAGTATTGATACAGGGAACCGATGAAGGCAATTATACCGAATGGAAAGAAGCTGGCGGCAGAGAAACAACAACAACAGAAAAAGGAGATCTGAAATTTGCCAACCTTGTGTGCAAGCACCTTAAATCAAATGCAATTGCACTGGTAAAAAATAAACAACTGATCGGTAAAGGTTGCGGACAAACAAGTCGCATCGATTCATTGCGACAGTCAATTGAAAAAGCAAAGCAATTTAATTTTGATCTGCATGGCGCTGTATTAGCAAGTGATGCGTTCTTTCCATTTAATGATTGTGTAAAAATGAGCCATGCAGAAGGAATAGAAGCATTCATTCAACCCGGCGGCTCTATTCGTGATAAAGATTCAATTGATTATTGTGTAGAAAATAAATTAGCGATGGTGATGACAGGAATGAGACACTTTAAACACTAACTGATAGTTGATAGATGATAGTTGAAATTAAACCAACTTGTCATCTGTTCACTATCATCTATCATCTGTTAAATGCCCTTATTTGACTTCAATAAAACCTTATCACAATCCACTGATGCTTTAAAAAGTTTATCGGCACTGAATCCTTTGACCATTCACAAAAAAGGAACAAGAGCCAAAGCCATTTTTGCACTCTCATTAGTTTGCATACTGTGGGGCACTACCTGGCTGGCAAGCAAACAAGGTGTAATGTATATCCCTGATGCAATTCAAATGGCCGGCATCAGGCAATTCCTCGGCGGCATTTGTTATGTTGGTTTCTTTCTTTATAAAAGAATTCCATTGCCAAAGGGAAAAGAATGGATCCCTATCATCGTGTTAAGCTTTTTAAATTTTATGATCAGCAATGGGCTTAGCACGTTGGCATTACAATACAAAATATCAGCAGGACTCGGTGCGATCATCGGCGCTATCTTTCCATTATGGATCGTAATCATTGGGCTTTTTGTATCGAAAGAGAAAATGCCGGTGATGGCAATTATTGGATTACTGCTTGGCTTTGGTGGTGTATGTGTCATCTTTTATGATCACCTGAATGAATTCCTGGATCCGCAATTCCGATGGGGCATTTTACTTTCTGTCATTGCTACATGGACATGGGCTATTGCAACACTTTATACCAAACGTCAGGCTGTTAAGTTCAATCCGTATTTCGGTTTAGGTCTTCAAATGGTCATTAGCGGAATTGTGTTGTATAGTTTTTCTGCAGCAACTGGCAAGGCCGTTGCACTTACATCCATCCCATGGCAATCCTGGGCAGCCATTGCCTATCTTGTCATTTTCGGTTCATTGATCGCTTTTGTTTGTTATTTGTATGCGTTGCAAAATTTACCAACCGAGAAAGCTTCAATTTATGCATACATCAACCCTATCGTTGCTGTTGTCCTCGGCTCTATCATATTTGATGAAAAGCTTACTGTTTATCTCGCCATTGGAGGATTAGTTACGCTACTTGGCGTTTACCTCGTAAATAGAGCATATAAGATCACAAGTGCAGAACAACCCGAAGCTGAGGGAGTTTAACCCCCTGTCCTCCGCCGCGGCGGAGAGACTTAGATTTAATCATTTATTGTTTGCTTGGAATTATTCTAATGTTGAAATAAAAGATCTAGTGATGAGGTCAGCTACATTGCTACTATTGAACTTCTGTTTCGTCGCACTCTCGCACGTTCGGTAATTCTATTCAATTTTTTTCGTGAATCGTCAGTCGTGAGTGAGGTCTATTCTCACGATTCACGTCTGACGTCTCACGGTCCAAACAAATTCCTCATACACATCTCTCCATCCCCGGAACATTGGATATGTCCCTAAAAAGTTATTATGCCAGATAGTAATAAGAGTGCCATTAACAGCTTTGACAACATTATAATAATACATCATCTCTTCATAAGCTCTTTGGGGTAAATATTTTTGTTCAAAGAATGAGTTTGCTTCCATAAAACAAAAGGGATGAAGCAAAAGATCTGTTTGTTGCTCTTTTTCCAGGTCATACCAATAAAATGAAGATGCTACGGAGGCACGGAAACCGTTAATACTGCCATACCCCATCGAATGATCATCAGTAATGCCGGCTGCGATCAATCTTCGAAACGTTTGTGGCAATGTAAATCGGATATAATGTTGCCGCGAAGTAGTTACCTTTTTACCAATTGTAGATTCAAGTGATTTGATCTCCTTTTCTAATAAACTTTCATCATTACCACTTGCCCATGACGGGTGAATGCCGGTAGAATATTTTTCAGCATGCTGCTTTATTAATTGCTGCATAGCCGGATGAGACGGAGAAATATTCTTATCATACTTTCCTTTTTCAGTTGCTACATGGAAAAAATACAAAGGCTTTAAATTATTTTTCTCATGCAGTTGATCCATCCATTCATACGCATCATAAGGATCATTTGCTTTCCCACGCAATACCTTGAACCTTTCATTCACGATCGACCATTCACCATTCACGAAGGATCTTGCAAAGCCACCTACTAACTTCGATAATTCTTTATTCTTAAATGCGAATGCCTCGTCAATATCGTAGGTCGGTTGAAAGTTGAAGGTTGAAGGTTGAAGGTTTAGAGTTGGAAATTTCTTCTTTAATACCTTTTTGAAATCTTCGATCCAGGTATTTACTAAAGGGATATTTAAAAACCCTTCTTTGAAAGCAAGCGAATTTTCATGAGCATACCTTCCATACATATCTTTTTTATGAGGAAGGTATTCTTCATAGCGGCTGAGTAAATAAAAAACAGCAGAGAAGATGTCAAAGGGATAATCTCCTTCAGATCTAAAAAATGCCGGAAAGTCGTTTAGTTTAAAACAAGAGATATTTTGTTTTTTGATCGAATCTTCAAATAACAGTGGATAATTAACGATCAATAATTCATCACCCGAAACGGGTTCATAACCGTAATTGATCTTCGGGCCATTATGATCATGGAAATAAAACTCATCCGTAGTAAGTTGAAAGGGTTGTCCTGTAATTTCTTTGCCGATAAAATCAGCTACATATTGAAGGCGGGGAGTAATCCTATTTGCGTAAATAATCACGCAATGAAGATAATTATCTGTTTCCGTATTTTTCTTTCCACATTTGATTGAAAGATTTTTTCGGAAACTCCATTTCGCTGCGATGTTCCTTCCATCCTTTCAATAAAGTATTCACCACCCAATTTTTTATTGTTCTGTTTCCCATGTTCATCAGGCTGCGTTTGAGCATTGCCTGTTTCCATAATTTCCAACCGGTACGTTCTGCAAAACTGGTATCGCCTTCATCAACTGCTTCATGCCTGTTTTCCAGCAGCAATTCGTGCAAATTAATTTTCACAGCGCATACTTCCGTACAATTGCCGCAAAGCGAAGATGCATAACTCAGGTGTTTCCATTCTTTCATTCCATTCAAATGCGGAGTGATCACAGAGCCAATTGGTCCGCTATAAGTGGCTTCATAACTATGACCACCAATATTTTTATAAACAGGACATGCATTCAAACAGGCGCCACAACGTATACAATACAGGCTCTCTCTTGATTTTTCGTTTGAAAGAATATTTGTTCTTCCATTGTCAAGCAGTATCACATACATTTCATCAGGACCATCGATTTCCTTTTCTTGTCTCGGGCCAGTTACTATTGTACTGTAAACAGTTATTTTTTGGCCTGTTCCATAAGTTGCAAGCAATGGCCAAAACAATGCAAGATCATTCATTGATGGAATAACCTTTTCTATTCCTGCCACTACGATATGTGTTTTCGGCATCGAACAACTCAATCTCGCATTGCCCTCATTTTCTGTGATCGCAATCCCCCCGATATCAGCAATAATAAAATTGGCGCCGGTTATTCCTACTTCTGCTTCAACATATTTTTTTCGCAACACTTCCCTCGCAACTAATGTAAGTTGCGCTGGTGTCAGTTTGGGATCAGTTCCTAATTTATCTGCAAAAAGTTTTGCCACATCCTCTTTGCTCTTATGCATGGCAGGTGTAACGATATGATAAGGTGGTTCACCATCCAACTGCTGAATATATTCGCCCAGGTCTGTTTCTATACTTTCGATCCCTTGTTCCTGCAAAAATTTATTAAGATGAATTTCTTCCGTCACCATGCTCTTACTCTTCACCAATGTTTTGCAATTTTTCGCCGCACAAATTTTTCCAATTTCTTCCAGGGCTTGTTTGGCATCTTCTGCCCAAATTACCTGTGCTCCACGCTTTGTAATTTTTGCTTCAAAACTTTCGAGCATCTTATCAAGGTTCTCAATCGCTTTCCATTTTATATTTTTTGCTTTCTCTCTTGCCAGGTTCACATTGCTGAATTGTTCTTTTCCTTTTGGCACAACGGCATTATACCGGCCAATGTTAAAATTGATCTTGCGACGATGCTCCCTGTCCGCAGTTTTCTCAGCGCTTTTGTCAATAAATGATTGTGAGTGTTCAGACATGTTTACAAATATAATCTGAGTTTATCTTCCTTTTTCAAAATTCCTTTTTATCCATACGACCGCCTTTTTTACATAATACTCTTCATCATTCTCCAGCATCTTTACTCTTCTCTTTATTTCAGTATGTAGTGATCTGTCTTTTGTAAATACTTCTATCATAACTAAGGATAATCGTCTTTCCCACAGATTTTTTGATTTTACCAGCTTTGCAGACAGATCAAAGATCTCTTTCTGAATTTTTTTGGCAACAGGTTTCAGGCTTTGCATTCCCACCACATCACATACAGCCCAATTGGAAATATCTTTTGAAAAATCAGCAACCAATTTTAATGAAAGCAACGGATCCTTTTTACAAATTATAGTAAGCAGTTTTGCAGCAAGTAACCTTTCTTCAAATGCTCCTGAATCCCATAACTCTTTTACCAAATCGAAACCACCTTCTTTATATTTTTTAGCCAATACATTTAACACCGGTGTCCGGATACCGTAAATTTTTTCAGCGTTTGGCACAAATTTTAGCGCCGCTGCTTTTGCTTCGGGAGTTGCATGCTCTTTTAACTCTTTTTGAACCTGTATTAATAGATCTGACATCAGCGAATACTGTTTTTGATCTTATACTTTTCACAAAGTGCATCGCTTCTTTTCTTCAATTCTTGCTGATACTGCCATGACGAGTAATAAACTGACCCGTACATCTTCTCATACTTTTCTACCAGATCAGGGTAATTATTTCTGAGAAACCTAAAAACCAGTTGCTTGCTATCACTCCCGATAGCTATCGGGACGTCATTTCCAAAAAGGGTCAGCCCCGCTATCAAAATATAATTTGCGCCATATTGTTTTGCAGCTGCCACGATCTTTTCTAACTCCACTTCGGTATCAGAGATATAAGGTAATAATGGCATTGCATTAACACCACATAAAAATCCATTGTCACTGAAAAGCTTCAAAATCTCTAATCTCTTTTGCGGAGCCGGCGCACCTGGTTCAATTTGTTTTGCCAGTTGTTCATCAAGAGTCGAAAAAGAAAATGAAATGATAACTCCGCGACCCGGATTTAGTTTTAGGTCTTTGGGCAAAATTGCGTTTGTGTCTATTTGTTTTAACAGGTCAAGATCTCTTTTTATCAATTCAGATTTTGTAGAAATAAAAACAGGAAAGCGATGTTTGAGGATCACCCGCAATAATTCTCTTGTCAAACCAAACTCTTCTTCCACCTGCATATAGGCGTCAGTAGCTGATCCAACAGCAATAAAACCGAATTCATTTTTCTTAACACGGTTTGCAAGTTGTTTATCAAGAATTGCAGCAGCCGCTTTTTTTATTACAATTTTCTCCGCAAGATTTTCTCCGTATTTGCTGCCATGTACATAACAGTAAGTACAGTTAAACCCGCAGCCCTCGTAGGGATTGATAGAATAATCATCAAGGAACCAGCTATCCCTTTTCTTATGTTTATTGAGAATTGATTTGACCTCTTTATAAGCTATCATTTCGTGCTTGCATGATAATGTTCTTTGGCTGCTTTTTCCAGGGCGTCATAAAATTCCTGTCCGTACTTTCTTATCAATGGCTCTTTTAAAAATTCGTAGGTGCGGATTTTTAATTTTTCTCCGAGTGCACAACCCGGGCTGCATAGTTTTTCCCTTGGTTCATAATTCACTCGTTCATAATTGCCATACTTACCTTTTTTTACAGTGATCGGATACAGGTGGCAGCTGATCGGCTTTTTCCATGGGATCACTCCATCATAATACGCTTGTTCAAAAGCACATTTTATCATCCCGTTTTTCTCTCTGATTGCATAGACACATATTTCGTTGTCGCTTGCAAGTGTTGGTGTTACCCAGCCAAACTCCCGGTCGTAAACATATTTTCCTTTTTGTTCAATTTCTTTTATAGAGGCTTCTGTAAGATAAGGTTTGATCTTCTCATACATCTCTTTAACGATCTCTAATTCCTCATCATCAAGCGGCGCACCGGCATCACCGTCCTCACAGCAACCACCTTTACATTTGGACAGATCACAAACGAATTGGGTTTCCACCACATCATCACTTACCTGCTTATTGTCAATTATTATCACTTCTCTATTTTCTGCAAATGTATTTAAGAATTCTCTTCCTGCTTCCTGGAAAAAATTCCACGCAATTTTAGCATGTGGTGTGAAGTGAGAAAGTGAATGACTCTATGTTCCAGCTTATGATGCAGGGGAACAAGTATCGCTGCAAGCCCAATCATCAAAGCAAGATCATATAAAGGCTCTCCATGCGTTAGGCCATAAATATTTTTCTTGAAAATAAGGAACAGGAATTCAAAAAATATCAGGAATGAAATGAAACCGATTGCCCTTATCGTATTTGCAGAGACTTTGAACCACCCCATCATAACCAATGCAATAAATAATAATCCTATGGCTATTACAATCCCCATGTATTGAATACGATTTCTTTTTTCTTTTGCTTCTTCCTTCTCAGCCAATATTTTCTCCTGCCGTTGCTGCTCATCCAACGCTTCAATTTGCGCCAGTTCATTCTCTTTGTTTAACTTTTCTATACTGTCTTTATACTTGTAATAAATAGAATTATACATACTTGCTTGCCGATAGTCACCCGTCGACAGGTATAATGAATCAAGATGCTTTGCAGCCGAACGAATACCTTCCAACGATCCATTCTTTTCACTCAACCCTTTTACTTTTTGATAGTACTCAATTGCTTTCGCCTTCTCCCCGACCTTTTTATACATATTTGCCAGCTGGAGATAAAAACTTATTTTATTTGGTTCATTTGTATTGTTCTCAAAATATGGCAAGGCTTTGCTGAAATGATATTTGGCCGAATCAAACCGGCCGAGCTCAGTATATATATAACCGTATGATTGATCGATAACCGGACTCAAACCAAATCCTGTCATAAATTGTTTCATATTATCGCCGGCAGAAGAATTGAAATAATCGAGAGCTTTTTGCGGCTGGTCACTTCGTAGAAATTGATTGATGAGGCTAAGGGAGCCGGGAATTTTCAAGGTTGTATATTTCAACGAATCAGCCATATGAATAGACCGTTCGAAATAACTGATGGCAATGTCATAGTTTTTTTTATTTGCATATAAATTGCCCAACGTGTTAATATCAATACATCGCTGGTAAGGAACATTTTTTTCCTTCATTCTGTCGAGCATTTTATGTGCTTTCATGTAATAATCGATCGCCTTATCATGGTCATCGATCCTTGTGTAAAAATTTGAAAGATGAACATAGCAATTGCGCAAAACAGTAGTATTATCTAGGTTCTCAGCAATACGCAAAGCATTCAGGAAATGTCTCAGAGCAAGTGTTTTTTCATTTCTTGCCTGATAAACCAGCCCGGATATATTATGCGATTCAGCCAGCAGGCTGTCATTTTTTAATGTCGAAATAAGAGAAAAAGCCTGGTTGATATTCTGCAATGCCTTTTCTTTATCAGGAACTGTAAGATAAATTCCCGTAAGTCGCAACCGGATCTCTCCGACCTTCTCTTCCATTTTATTCTGTCTTGCAATATCCAACGCTTTATTATAATATTCGATCGATCTGTTCAGGAAGACTTTTTGTGCAGCAAAATATCCGCAACGTTCTCCATTTGACATATATGCTTTAACCATCAATTTCCTGTCTCTTGTTTCCTCAGCAAAAGTTATTAATTGCTTACCGTATTCTTCGGCCAGTTCAAGTTTCACATTCATTGCTGTACGCGAAATAACATCAAGCCAATAAACTTTTTCTTCCGGGGTTTTTGCTTTTGCCAAAGCCGATTTCATGGAGTCAAGCGCTGCCGCTTGCTGGGAAAAAATTTTGGTGGCTGATAAAATAATACTGATGAGCAAAAGCGTTGCTTTCTGAATTCTCATAATAGTCAGTTTGGTTAACAAGAGAGTTGAGAAGTAACTCAGAACAAGATAAAGCAAATATTTACTTCCACTTCAGCGTATTGATAAGATATTGGAGATCTTTCCTTAAAAAATCATTAACTATGGAAAGAGAATCTTCATTGGGTGTAGCATCAAAGTATAATGCGCCACGCAAAAAATGTTTTACTGAATCGGTGAGAAAAAACTGGTTGGCTGTTGCTGTTTCCCCTTCCAGTGTAAAATAAATTCCATCAACATTATTGGGAGTACGAAATGGCCTGGGTTCTATTGAAGATGCTTTTTGAACATGTTGTTTATAGCTCATTGTAAAAGCATCGTTGATCAGCGAATCGAATTTGTTTTTCCCGATCTCCTTATAGCTTACAAAAACTCTTCCATGAAATTGAGGGAAATCGATATTCAGCCACCAGTCATTCTCCGGTTTGTCATCAAAAAAAGTCGTATCCTTTATCACATTGGCATAAACAGGATATTCAAATGAATAGGGATAACCAGGCTGATCGAAGAGTTTATATTGTTTTTCGGGAAAATCAATTTTATAATATCCTCTTTTCTTATCAACTGTATAGTTGGTGTTACAGGATAAAATTGAAACAAAAGATATTGTTGCGAGAAAAAAATAAGAAGCTGTTTTCATTAATCGAGATTGCGTTTAATGGTGACTTTGATTTCCATGATCCTGTTTTTATATGCTTCCACTACTGTAAATTCGAAATCGCCGGTAGAAACAACTGTGTTGGTCGCGGGAAATTCTCCCGACAACTCGAGCACAAGACCAGCCATTGATTCACTATCTCCTTTCACCTGGTCAAACGTATCCTGTCCTATCTTCATTGCTTTACACGCATCATTTATAGTTGTTTTACCTTCAAATATGAAATTACTCTCATCCAACTTCCTGATGTTGCCTTCTTCTTCATCAAATTCATCTTTTATTTCCCCTATGATCTCTTCAAGTATATCCTCCATTGTTACGATACCGCTAGTACCTCCAAATTCATCAACAACAACAGCAAAATGGATTCGTTTACTTTGAAAATCTTTGAGCAGGTCTTCTATCAATTTAGTTTCGGGAACAAAAAAAGGTTGTCGCAGTAAAACATGCCAGTCAAAATCTTCCGGCTGTTGCAAATGTGCCTGCAGGTCTTTTGTATTGAGAACGCCAACCACTTCATCAAGACTTGTTTTATAAACCGGTAATCGTGAGTAATGAAGCTCTTCCACCTTTCTAAAAAGATCATGTAATGGAAGATTGTATTCAATACCACTTACATCGAGCCGGGTACGCATGACTTGTTTAACAGAAATGTTCCCGAATTTGACAATACCTTTTAATATGTTCTTTTCTTCAAGAGAAGTTTCTTCATCAGTGGTAATATCAATTGCTTCATCTAATTCCTGTAAGCTGGCAGTACGGCTTTTTGTGGCACCAAGTCTTCTGCCGATCACATCTGCAATTGCTACCATCCTGCGGCTTATGCGTACCAGTAAAAGATGAATCCCTTCAATAACATAAGAACAATCATAAGCAACCCGCAGGTTATTTTGTGTAGCCCAAACCTTTGGCAATATGCGGCAAAAAAATACAAGGATAAAAGCGATCATAAAAACCTTGATCACTAATTCTGCTATATAAGCAAATGTGCCCAGCCTAACCAATGCAGTTCCTAAATGCAACAATTCATTAATAAGAAAGTTAGATAGCACGATAATGCAGATATTAAAAAAAGTACCTGCTATTAGTAATGAGGTATAAACTTCTTTAGGTTCATCAAGAAGATCAACAATACGCCGTGCAGAAGATTGCTGTTTTGTTTTCAGCATATTAATGTCTTTGCTATGCAAAGAGAATAATGCTACTTCGCCAGCTGCAATAAAAAATGAGAGTGTCATTAATGCAAATAATAAAGCTCCGAGAATAATAGTTCCATCGGCTTTAACAGCAAGAAGTGTAAAAAGAAGATTATCAGTAAAAGATGTAATAACCGAATGATAATCCAAAGCAAGTGTTTTTGGTGATTAATCATAGCCACGCAGGCAGATATTTACCTGCCTGCGGATATTGCTACAAAAGTAAAGTTTTCAGGTAGATTAATTAATATGGTAAATCCTGCGATGCTTCGCGATCAGCTGGAGGAACTTCGTGGCTACCCAAATTTTCTCCATGACCTGGATCGGTGTGTGAGCCGCCATCTGTTCTTTTATCGAGCATTATAAGATTATCGCCAACCACTTCGGTTGCGAACTTGCGATGTCCTTCTTTATCGTCCCAGTTGCGGGTACGCAGGCGCCCTTCTATATAAACAAGGCTTCCTTTATGAAGATATTTTTGCGCCAGTTCTGCAAGTCCGCGCCATAGTACAATAGTATGCCATTCGGTTTGCGATACTAGTTTACCTCCACGGTCTTTAAAAGTTTCTGTTGTTGCGAGTGGGAATTTTGCTACAGCGATATTGCCTTCCAATACCTGTACGTCGGGATCTTTTCCAAGATTGCCAATAAGCATGACCCTGTTTACGCCTCTCATAGTGATAATTTTTCGTTATTAAAATTCTTCTCTAGAGTTCAATGCTCTTTAAAATTAATTTTTTTTATCGGTAAATATGAAATTTTTTATAGGGCGATCAGGAGCCCTCTCTTCCAAAATATGCATTGATAAACCTGGGAAAAGCGTGGTTTAACAGTTGTTTTGAAGAGACAGGTTTAAACCCGGGTAGAACAAAGTCTTTCTTGAGAGTTATTTTAATAAACCTTCCCTGAATTTTTTGATGTGATAATTGTTGGAAGGAAAGTGGAGAAACAGACAAAAGTTGATATGAATCCTTTTTTAGGATGTCGTCTTTTTCGGCCTTTACTAAGATCTTATTTACAGAGGCGTTGCTCCTGGTTTCTATTAAAACAAACTCATGCAGGTTCTTCCAAATATCATTGGCTGTTCTCTTGTGTATATAGACTTTTCCGCGAGATTCAATAACGAGGTAATTGAACCAACGAGTTGTTATCTTAATTTTTTTCTCTTTTACGGGAAGTTTATTTACAAGATCATTTTTGAAAGCAGAACAATGATTTCTTAAAACACAATTATTGCAACCTGGATTTTGTGGTTTGCAAATAACAGCGCCAAAATCCATCAATGCCTGGTTGTAAATACCTGGTTGCTTTTTATCCAATAATTTAAACGCCAATTGAGAAAAAAACTTTTTTCCCTCCGTACTGTCGATCGGTTTTTTAATGCCGAAAACTCTTGAAAGCACACGGAAGACATTACCATCAACAACCGCATAAGGAAAATTGTAGGCAAAAGATGCAATGGCAGATGCGGTGTAGTTCCCGACTCCTTTCAAAGAAAGAATGTCTTCAAACGTATCAGGGAATTTCCCATTTAATTTTTTTGAAATGAAGCTTGCTGTTTCAATCAAATTTTTGCAGCGTGAATAGTAGCCCAACCCTTCCCACAGCTTGTAAACCTTTTTGTCTTTTGCAGCTGCCAGTTTATTTATATCAGGAAATTCAGCAATAAATTTTTCATAGTATTTCCATCCTTGTTCTACTCTTGTTTGTTGAAGTATGATCTCGCTTAACCATATTTTATACGGATCTTTTTCACCTTTCCATGGCATTTTCCGGGTATTCTGTTGCCTGTTCCATTGCATCAGCAAGACCGGAAATTTCAATAGAAGTTCTTTATTAAAAGTCATTGGTTAAAAAAAAATTGCCTATCCCTTTGACAATCACCATATTTTGTCCTACATTAGAGCAAATTAACTGCTAAAATCTTAATAAATGAGAAAAGCTGACCTCGTAAACAAGATATCTGAAAAAACAGGTATTCCCAAAGTGGATGTACTTGTTACTCTTGAAACTATGTTCAAGGAGGTGAAAGATACGCTGGCCGCAGGTGAAAATATTTATGTTCGTGGCTTCGGCAGTTTTATAACTAAAAAAAGAGCTGCGAAAATTGGAAGGAACATCAAGAAGAACATTGCTGTACATATTCCTGAACATTATATCCCCGCTTTTAAACCTGCTAAAGAATTCGTAGCAGAAGTTAAAAAATTGGTAACTGTAAAACCAGATGAAGGTCCTGGTGAAGATGCAGATAGTTGATCTTGCCTAATTTCTTTTTTATCAGCGACAATCTCGTCCTGTTCGGTTAACTTGCAGCCCTAAATTTTATTAGTGAATAAAGCACAGTGGATCACTATTGGTATTGGTGTAATAATAGTTGCGGCATTATTCCTGTTTGGCAGAACAGGTCCTTATAAAAGTGGAATAGCAAAAAATTTTCAATCATCTCCGCAAAGTGAGTTAACCACAGATTCCATTTTATTTCATGCGAAAGAAATATTGAACCCCACCCAGATACAATGGATGAACGACCTTGAACAATCTGTGATCAGGGGTGATGTAAAAAAACAAAAACTTGATGTATTTCATCAATTAGCACATTTCTGGAAAGATTCGGCAAGGATCTTTGAACCTTATGCCTGGTATGAAGCAGAAGCAGCAAGATTGGAAAATTCAGAAAAATCACTCACCTTTGCTGCCCATTTGATTTTAGAGAACCTGAGGAATGAAGAAAGTGATCAGCTAAAAAGATGGAAAGCTTTACAGGCAAAAGACCTGTTTGAAAGATCTTTGAGAATTAATGATAAAAACGACTCAACAATTGTTGGGTTGGGTGCCTGTTATATTTTCGGAAATATTGCCGAGAACCCGATGGAAGGGATATTAAAAGTGAGGCAAGTCGTTGAAAAAGACAGCACTAATATATATGCTCAGATGGTACTTGGCCAGGGGTCACTAATGTCCGGACAATACGATAGAGCGATTGACCGTTTT
>Ga0184625_10000580_pt1 | contig 14051 bp, 14 predicted proteins | sample PLM3_30_b1_FD_133151 | JGI IMG/M metagenome (GOLD analysis project Ga0184625, IMG submission 133151) | Groundwater sediment microbial communities from an aquifer in East River, Colorado, USA - PLM3_30_b1 | ecosystem: Environmental > Terrestrial > Soil > Riparian zone | place: USA: East River... | reverse complement strand
TTTGTTGAGTACGGCGACGACCTGCGGCGGCGTCTTGGCCGGCGCGACCATGCCGTACCAGTTCTCGGTTTGCAGATGCGCCATGCCGACTTCGACCGTGGTCGGCACGTCGGGCGCGCTCGGCACCCGTTCCATCGCGCCGACCGCGATGGGTTTGAGCTTGCCGGCCTTGATCTGCGGCAGCAGCACCGGCAAATCGAGGAACACCATCTGCACTTGCTGGGCGAGCAGATCGTTCACAGCGGGTGCGGCGCCACGGTAGGGCACGTGCACGATGTTGATGCCCGCGGTGAGCTTGAATAGTTCGCCGGCGAGGTGCGGCATGCTGCCGGGGCCCGAGGAAGCGAAGTTGAGCTTGCCGGGCTGCGACTTCGCCAACGCTACCAACTCCTGCATGTTGTTTGCGGGAACGCTGGTCGCGACAACCAGCATTTCCGGTACTTTTGCGACCAACGTGATCGGTTGCAAATCCCTGAGCGTGTCGTAGGAGACTTTCTCCATACTGGGGCTGATGGCGAGCGCGCCGGCACTGGCGATGGCAATCGTGTAGCCGTCTGGTGCAGCCTTCGCGACCACATCCGTCCCGACCACGCCGCCCTGGCCTGAGCGGTTGTCGATCACGATCGGCTGCTTGAGGATCTCCGACATTCGCTGTCCGACGACGCGCGCAATGATGTCGTTCGGACCGCCGGGCGGGAACGGCACAATCATGCGGATCGTCTTGTTGGGGAAATCCTGCGCGCCTGCTAAGGCAGGGCACAGCAAAGTCAGCCCGATCAGCAACGATTTAAGGCATTTCACGGCAATCCTCCCAGTTCATCCGGCGCATTAAGCGCTCGTGGCAAACATGTCTTATCTCTAGCTTATGCCATTCCAAAGCGTAGGCGCCAGCCGCATTGGGAGACAGCAAGAAACTTCAGGTTGAAAGTGAGGAGCAAACAATGGAAATCGATCTGCCGGAAGTCGTGGCCGAGGTGAGGGCGGCGTTCGAGCGTTACGAAAAAGCGCTGGTCTCCAACGATGTACCGACACTCGATGAACTGTTTCGTGACGATCCGCGCACCGTCCGCTACGGCGCGGCGGAAAATCTCTACGGCCATGCCGAGATCAGGTCGTTCCGTGCCGCCCGCTCGCCGGTGGCGCTCGGTCGCAAGCTATCGCGCACGATCATCACCACATTCGGCCGTGATTTTGCGGTTGCCTCGACGCTCTACGAGCGCCCTACGGCTCCCGGCAAGACCGGGCGCCAGACGCAGACCTGGGTGAAATTTACGGAAGGCTGGCGCGTTGTCGTCGGTCACGTCAGTCTGATGGATAAGCCCGCAGTTTAGAGCGCCGCCACTGCCTGTACTTCGACCAGCAGCGCTTCCTGCACCAGCCGGTCGACCATCAGCAACGTATTTGGCGGATAGACGCCATTCGAAAACATCTTCGGAAATTCACGCAGCCGGTACTTCATAAATTTTGGAATATCCTGCGAGTGCACCAGGTAGGTCGTGAATTGCACGATATTGCCCCAGCCTGCGCCAACCGACTTCAGGGCCGCCTCGATATTGGCGAAGGTCTGCACGCACTGGGCGTCGAAATCGTCAACGCCCACCACCTTGCCGTCGCGATCAACGCCCACTTGGCCGGCGATGAAGACAAATTCCGACGCCTTCACACGGGTGAGGTGCGAATATTGCCCAAGCGGCTTGCCGAGCGCGTCCGGGTTGAGAATCTTGATGTCGGCCATCCTCGACTCCTTCTCCCTGCGCCGCGGCAAGTCCTCTAAGGCAATCGCATCACTCCACTTGTACGCCGCTCGCCTTGATCGGCTCTTCCCACTTTTTCACTTCGCTTTTGACGAAATCGCTCAGCCATTGCGGGCTGCGCTCGTTCGGTGCCGCGACCGTCGCGCCAAGCTGAGCAAGACGTTCCTGCACCGATGGCGTTGCGATGGCACCAGCGGCGGCTTCGTTGAGCTTCTTCACAACGTCGGCCGGCGCGCCTTTTGGCAGGAATAGTGCACTCCAGGTGTAGGCCTGAACGTCGAGGCCCTGTTCGCCGGTTGTCGCAAGATTCGGCAGAACCGGCGAGCGGTCCTTTGTCATGATGGCAATGCCCTTGACCTTGCTTCCGTCGATTTGTGGCTTGGCAGTGGCGATGATTTCGCACAGGAAGTCGATGCGCCCGCCGATCAGATCCTGCATAGCGGGCCCAGTGCCTTTATACGGCACGTGCGTGATCTTGGTGCCCATTGCGCTTTCGAGCACGACGCAGCCGAGGTGAGTGGCGGAACCAGCGCCGGCCGATCCAAACTGCATCTTGCTTTGGTTAGCCTTCGCGTAGGCGATGAATTCCGTAAAATTGCTCACCGGTAGATCAGGCCTGGTGATGAGGGCGATCGGAGTCACCGCGAGATAGGCAACCGGTGTGAAATCGGTCACCACATTGTAAAGTGGGCGCTTGTAGAGCGTCTGATTTTGCGCGTGGGTGCCGACGCTTCCCAGCACCATCGTATAGCCATCGGGTTTTGCATCGGCGACACGCTTCGCTCCGGTCATGCCGCCCGCGCCGCCAACGTTCTCGACCACGACCGGCTGGCCGAGCAATTCGCTCATGCGCTGGGCGATAATTCGGCCGATGGTGTCCTGCGGTCCGCCGGCGGCGAACGGGATGACCATCGTGACGGGGCGCGTTGGAAAATCCTGGGCAATAGCCGGTCCGGCCAAGGCCAGTGCGGCCAAAGCCGCTGCAAACAGTACCCTTTTCATTGTTTTCCTCTCCACCTAGGGAGCAAACCCTTGCGCCGCGGGCCCCCGCTGGTCAAGCGGGGCGGGGTCGCATGGCTAACCGACTTCCGCAATCTGCTCGGGGAACTGGTGCAATCGGTCGCCTGGCCCATTGCCGCCGATCAGGTAGTTGTCGCAAAGCCAGTTGAGGTAGCCGCCGTGGATGTACGTCGGATGCACGACAATGTTCATGTCTTTCTGGATGGTCATCGGCTCGTCGTGGCGGATTAGCGGACGCTCCACCAGATCATAGCCCTGACCGTGGCAATAAAGACGGGCCTCGGCAGGACGGCCATTCTTGCGCATGAAATCGTTGAAGGCGTCCCAGATATCCTTGCAGGGCGTGCCCGGCTTGAGCATGTCCAGCGTCAGCTTGCGCGACGCCTTGCAGAATTCGAGCTCATCCTTCATCGCCTGCGGCACTTTGACACCGACTACGCAGGAGCGCCCGAGCTCCGTGTACATGCCGCCCGGCCCATTGTCCTCAACCAGCAATGCAATCTGATCGCCTTTTTGGATGACGCGATTTTGCAAATGGCGATTGGCAAATTTCGACGGTTTGCCGAGCGGCATTGAGGCGCAGAGATAAATGCCGTTCTCGCTGCCATGGCACTGGCTGTAGTGCTGCGCCGCCGCGGCAACCTCGGTGTCGCGCATGCCGGGCTTTACCGCGGCGAATGCGGCCCGCATTGCGCCGTCCTGCATAAGTGCAGCGCGTTTCACCAGCTCCATTTCTTCCGTGCTCTTGATGACCTTGATCTTGTCCACCATGTCGGAGGCATCGACGAACCGGGCCTGCGGGTATGCGCGCATTACGTAGTCGAGCAGCGCATAGGACATCTGATAAGTACCTAGGTAGCCGATCGTCGCCTGCGCAAACGGTTTGAGCGCGGTCGCCGCCAGTTCGGCGTCGTAGTCTTTCGTGTAATGCGCGGAAGCATAGCTCGGCGTCGTGAGGATGCGTTTGACTCCGCGCCAGTTCTGGTCGCCCTGGGCTGTTGCTTCACTGCCGCCGAACGGGCCTTGGCACACCACGGTCATTTCGTCGTCGCGCGGGAAGGCCACCGTATTGGGGTAGCCGTTGGTTGCCGGCATGTCGGTGAAATAACGTACGTAGCCGCCCATGTGGTCGTTGTTGTTCTGCATGAGCAGCACGTCGATCTTCTCTTTCGTCATCGCGGCACGAACGGCGCGCCACCGGCGCTCGAGTTCGGCGTTGGAGATCGGCGTGTTCAGTCGTTGCGACAGGGCCATGTTCAGTTACTCCAGGACGCAGGTTTGCGCACAATGTTGATCATGGATTTGAGATCGCCGGCGAGAAACTTGGCCATATTGCCGGCAATGGTCGGCATCGCACGATCTTCATAACCCTGCGAGTAGCCGCCGAGGTGAGAGAAGATCGTCAAGTTCTTAGCCTTCCACAATGGGCTGTCCGACGGCAACGGTTCCTGTGCAAAGACATCGAGCGCGGCGCCGGCAATCCTATTGCTTTCCAGCGCAGCGATCAGCGCCGGCTCGTCCACCACCCCACCGCGAGCGACGTTCACAAGGTAGGCCGTGGGCTTCATGGCAGCGAAGACCTTCGCACCGATAATGCCGCGCGTTTCAGCGGACAGCGGCGTCAGTGCAACCAGAAAATCAAGTTCGGGAGCGATCTTTACAAGGTCACCGCGGTCTACCATGCGATCAAACCCTTTCGCATCGCGCGGGCCGGTGCTTACGCCGATCACTTTCATGCCAAGCATCTGACAGATCGGCGCCAGATATTCGGCAATCAGCCCGACGCCCAGGATGCCGACAATCCTGCCCGTCAGGAGTTGGGCCGGCCAGCGTTCCCATCGCCCATTGGCTTGCGCATGGGTAGCGCGCGGTAAGTCGCGTGCGAGAGAAAGCATATAGGCGATGGTTGCTTCGGACACCGGCGCGCCGTGAATGCCGCGCACGTTGGTGACCAGCACCTCTCTGCCGAGCGAGGGGAGGTCGACGATATTGTCGACCCCGGTACCAAGGGCCTGGATCCACTTTAGCTTGGGCGCATCACGCACCACGTGGTCGGCCATGGGCGGCGAAAAGCACAGCAGGATATCGATGTCGGCAATGTACGGTTCGACATCCTTGTGGTGGCCGACCACGTTGATGGTGAGTTGTGGGAACTGTTCCAGCAGCATCGCCTTGTAACGGGCGCGCATGGCTTCCTGGACTTCGGTGAGGATGAGGACATTGGGCATGCCGGGAGGTATAGCGCGTGACCACAAAAGGTTGGAACCCGTTTTTCCAAAACGATTGGCTGAGTGGGTGACCCGCATCGCGGGTCTGCGGTATGCTGGCCTATGCATCGCGAAAGGAAGGGGTGACTTTCGATGCCGATCGATCTGGCACAAGTAGATTGGCTGTATGTTGTTGTATTGACGGCTTTCGTCTTTCTCACGACCCTGGTCGCCGGTCTGCTATCGTTTGGCCACCGGTGGACCGCCGCCATACTGTCGTCGCTGCTGTTCGCGGTGTTGTTCGTTTTCTGGACCTATTATCCGCACCGCGTGCCACTGCCGAAGACGATAAGGATGCCGAATTCGGCGGCCACCACGGTCACACCAGCGTCCCCTGCGCCCGCGGCGCCGGCAGCCCCGCAAAAGCCGCGCAACCCCGTCACCGACATTACGCCCCCGCGCAACCCGGTCACCGATGTCACTCCGCCGGCGGCGCCTGCCGCTCCACCTGCAGGCCCGGCACGCTAGGCTTGCATGCAACCGCCTGAATGATGTTCTCTCTTGCCGGCTAGACGCATAGAGGAAGAAGGCGAAAGACCTGCATGAAGAAAGTTTACCCCGATGCAAAGGCCGCGCTGGCCGGTTTGCTCAAGGACGGTATGTTGATTTGTGCCGGAGGGTTCGGCCTCTGCGGGATCCCCGAGACGCTCATCAAGGCGATCCGCGATTCCGGCGTGAAGAATCTCACGATCGTCTCTAACAATGCCGGCGTAGACGGTGCCGGTCTCGGGCTTCTGCTGGAGACGCGGCAGGTCAAGAAAATGATCTCGTCCTATGTGGGCGAGAACAAATTATTCGCGCAGCAGTATCTGGCAGGCGAACTTGAGATTGAATTCAATCCTCAGGGCACGCTCGCCGAACGCATCCGCGCGGGTGGCGCCGGTATCCCGGCATTCTTTACTCGCACAGGCGCGGGCACCGACATTGCCAAGGGCAAAGAAGAGCGCGAGTTCGATGGCGACCGCTACATCATGGAGCGCGGCATCGTTGCCGATCTTTCGATAGTCCATGCCTGGAAGGCCGATACCGAAGGCAATCTCGTCTACCGGAAGACCGCGCGCAATTTCAATCCGATGATGGCGACCGCCGGCAAGGTCACGGTGGCCGAAGTCGAAAATCTCGTCGAGCCGGGCACGATTAATCCCGACCACATCATCACGCCGGGCGTCTACGTCCAGCGCATCGTGCATGTTCCGAATGCCGTAAAACACATTGAGCAGCGCACGGTACGTAAGCGTGCGGCCGCAGCAGGAGTTGAAATCTAATGCCCTGGACCCGCGATCAGATGGCTGAGCGCGCAGCCAAGGAATTGCGCGATGGCTTTTATGTCAATCTCGGCATCGGCATCCCGACGCTGGTGTCGAATTACATTCCGGCCGGAATGACCGTGCAGCTGCAAAGCGAAAACGGCATGCTCGGCTTCGGGCCTTTCCCCTACGAGGGCGAGGAAGATCCCGATCTCATCAACGCCGGCAAGCAGACGGTGACGGAGTTACCGACCACGAGCTATTTCTCTTCGGCGGACTCGTTCGCCATGATCCGCGGCGGTCATATTGATTTGTCCATTCTCGGTGCCATGCAGGTCGCCGAAAATGGTGATCTGGCCAACTGGATGATTCCCGGCAAGATGGTGAAGGGCATGGGCGGCGCCATGGACCTGGTCGCGGGCGTCAAGAAGGTGGTCGTGGTCATGGAGCATACGGCCAAGGACGAAGCCAAACTGCTCCACAGATGCAAGTTGCCGCTTACCGGAGCCGGCGTAGTCGACATGGTCATCACAGATCTGGGTGTCTTTGTTATCGAAAAAAAACACGGCGGTATGACGCTTACCGAGACTGCGCCGGGTGTGACGGTCGATGAAATCACGAAGAAAACTGAGGCGAGCTTCAAGGTCGATCCGAAGCTGAAGCACTAGAGCGGGAACAAATTCCGGCGTTAGCCCTTGATCCGGCATGGACAGTAGGCCCGACTTTGACGCGGAAATGGATCGCCTGCAGGGCCACATGCCCGATTGGGCCAGCCGCAACTTCGACCGCCTGCGTCAGCCGCGCGCAATCTGGGTACGCGTACCGGCCGGTATCGCGCTGACCGGCGGCGGTATGCTCGGTTTTCTGCCGGTGCTCGGCGTCTGGATGCTACCGATCGGCCTTGCGCTTCTCGCCCACGACGTTCCGCCGATGCGCCGGCCGCTTGCGCGCCTCCTGAATTTCACCAATCGCAAGATCGAGGAAAGAAAAGCGCCGCAGAAGACGGACGAAAAACCGAGATAATCTGCGGCTACGGCGGCGCAGGCCTGTGCAATGAAGCGCCGCGATCACCCTCCATTTGATTTTCCTGCGCGAGCCGTTACAGCATCCATTCGACCAGGGGGAACAACCCATGCTGTCCGACGCCGACCGTAAGAAGGCCGCCGATATTTTGGTGGCGGCACAGAAGGAACGAAAGCAAGCGACTCAGCTGCACATTACCTTTCCGGACATCACGATTGAGGATTCCTACGCCATCTCGACCGAAGTGGCGAACCGCAAGATCAAGGCCGGGGCCAAGCTGATCGGTCACAAAGTTGGACTTACCTCTAAGGCGATGCAGCGATCGTCGATGATCGATGAGCCGGACTATGGTTATATCCTCGATGACCAGCTGATCGCTGATGGCGCCAAGGTCAAGCATGCCGACTATTGCAAGCCACGCGTCGAGGTCGAGCTCGCCTTCATCATGGGCAAAAAACTGGCAGGGCCGGGCGTCGGTTTGACCGACGTTCTACGTGCGACCGAATACGTGATCCCCGCGATTGAGATCGTCGATGCGCGATTGCAAGACCAGCGCAAGATCGTCGACACCGTTGCAGACAATGGCGCCGCCGCCGGGATCGCGATGGGCGGTCGGCCGGTCGGACCAATGGATGTCGACCTGCGCTGGGTCGGCGGCATCATGTACCGAAACGCCGAGATCGAAGAGACAGGCCTAGCGGCCGGGGTTCTCGGTCATCCGGCGCTGGGCGTTGCATGGCTCGCCAACAAGATCGGCCCGCACGGTCACGCGCTCGAGCCCGGGCATATCGTGCTCGCCGGTTCGTTCACCCGCGTTGTCTTCGCGCAAAAGGGAGACACGCTGCATGCCGATTTCGGGACGCTCGGCGGAATCGCAATTCAATTTGTATAACGGATGGCATCATGGTCGAATTTCAAACGAACGCGTTCAAACGTGCGCTCAGTCAGGGCAAGCTTCAGATCGGTCTTTGGTCGAGCCTTTGCAGCAATATCGCCGCGGAAATCATTTCTGACAGCGGATTCGACTGGATCCTGCTCGATACGGAGCATTCGCCAAATGAGATCCCCGATCTGGTCACGCAGCTGCAGGCCATTCAGCGCGGCACCGCAACGCCGATCATCCGGCCGGCATGGAACGATGCGGTGCTTGCAAAGCGGGCGCTCGACATCGGCGCACAGACGTTGCTGTTTCCATATGTACAGAATGTCGAGGAAGCCAAGCGCGCGGTCGCATCGACGCGTTATCCGCCGCAAGGCGTTCGCGGGGTTTCTGTTGCGGCGAGGGCCAGCCGATACGGTCGCGTCCCTGGGTACCTGACCAAGGCGAACGACGAGATATGCGTTCTGGTCCAGGTCGAAACGCGCAGTGCCCTCGACCAGCTTGAAGCGATCGCCAAAGTCGATGGCATCGATGGTGTGTTCATCGGCCCCTCCGATCTGGCGGCCTCATTGGGCCACCTCGGCAACCCACAACACGGTGAAGTACAGAAGGCGATGGAAAACGCGGTGAAGCGGCTTAAAGCGCTTGGCAAGCCAGCCGGCATCTTGACCGGCAACGAGGAGGAGGCACGCCGGTATATCGAGTGGGGTTATATGTTTGTGGCCGTCGGGGCCGATGTGGGCCTGCTCGCACGCAATGCCGATACGCTGGCCAAGAAATTCAAGAGCGGATAGCCAGAACCGACAGTTCCAATATTATCAGCTACTTAGCGAGGCGGGCTTACCTTTAGTAGGCCTTGCCGCGTGCCGCGAAAACCTGCCAAGAATGCACGACGAGGGGCTGCTGCAAATGAGCGACGAGATGATCCTCGCGACCGAGGATCTCACAAAGGAGTTTGCCGGCTTTGTCGCCGTAAACGGCGTGAGCCTGCGCGTCAAGCGTGGGACCATCCATGCTTTGATCGGACCCAATGGCGCCGGCAAGACCACCTGTTTCAATCTGCTCACCAAATTCCTGAGCCCGACGCGCGGGCGAATCCTGTTCAAAGGTCAGGACATCACCGCAATGCAGCCTGCGGATGTGGCCAGGCTCGGCTTGGTGCGCTCGTTTCAGATTTCCGCCGTCTTTCCGCACATGACCGTTCTCGAGAACGTACGCATCGCGCTGCAGCGCCAGCGTGGCGGTTCATTTGATTTCTGGCGGCCGACCTCGGTCCTCAACGATTTGAACGAGCGGGCAATGAAGCTGATCGCCGACGTGGGCCTGTCTTCTGTCGTCGACTGGCTCGCGGTCGAACTTCCCTATGGCCGCAAACGGGCGCTAGAAATTGCCACGACATTGGCACTCGACCCCGAGATGCTGTTGCTTGACGAGCCAACGGCCGGCATGGGTCACGAGGATATCGATCGTGTGGCACAACTAATCAAGCGCGTGGCGGCGGACCGCACCGTGTTGATGGTTGAGCACAATCTGTCGGTAGTGGCCGATCTTTCCGACTACATCACCGTGCTCACGCGCGGACGCGTCCTGGCTGAAGGTGATTACGAGACGGTTTCCAGCAATCCGGAAGTGCGCGAGGCCTATATGGGAGTCGGTCATGCTTGACTCGCGCGCGCCGCTTCTTGCCGTCAATGATCTGCAAGCCTGGTACGGCGAGTCGCACATCCTTCACGGCGTGACTTTCGACGTCCGCGCAGGCGAGGTGGTCACGCTGCTCGGGCGCAATGGCGCAGGCAAAACAACGACGCTGAAATCGATCATGGGCATTGTCGGTCATCGGACGGGCTCCGTGCTATTTCAAGGCGAGGAGCTGATTGCTCGCACTTCCGATCAGATTGCGCGCACCGGTGTTGCGTTCTGTCCCGAGGAGCGCGGCGTGTTCTCAAGCCTCAACGTCGAGGAAAACCTGCTGCTACCACCGGTGGTCAAACCCGGCGGTCTCGCGCTCGACCGCATCTTCGAACTTTTTCCAAACCTTAAGGAACGTCTCAGTTCGAGCCAGGGCACCAAGCTCTCGGGCGGCGAGCAGCAAATGCTGGCGATCGGCCGCATCCTGCGCACCGGGGCGCGATTATTGTTGCTTGACGAGCCGACGGAAGGGCTTGCTCCTGTTATTATCCAGCAGATCGGCAAGACCATCCGCGCGCTCAAGGAACAGGGCTTTACCATTCTGCTGGTGGAGCAGAATTTCCGTTTCGCCTCGACCGTTGCGGACCGCTACTACGTCATGGAACATGGAAGGATCATCGACCAGTTCGCCAATGCGGAGCTGGACGCAAATGTCGACAAGCTTCACGACTATCTCGGTGTCTAAACAAGAAATCAGAGCGAAAGCCAGGAGGACATGTCAATGAAACGCGTGATTAGCTTGACGGCTCTTGCCGTCACCTTGGCCTGCGGGACAGCCAGTGCCCAGCAGATAAATGTCAAAATCGGCGTGCTCACCGACATGTCGAGCCTTTATGCCGACGTCACCGGACCCGGGTCCCTTCTTGCCGCCAAGATGGCAGCCGCCGACTTCATGAAGGACAATCCCAACGTCAAGGTTGAGGTGATCGGCGGAGATCATCAGAACAAGGCGGACATCGGCTCGCAAATCGCCAACCAGTGGTACGACGTTGACAAGGTCGACATGATCGCGGACGTGCCGAATTCCGGCGTCGCGCTGGCGATCAGCCAGATTTCGGCGCAGAAGAACAAGGTGTTCGTCGGTTCAGGTCCCGCCACCTCCGATCTCACGGGTGCAAAATGCAACGCCAACACCGTGCATTGGACCTATGACACCTGGATGCTGGCAAACGGCACCGGCAAGGCAATCGTGAAGACCGGCGGCGACACCTGGTTCTTCCTGACGTCGGACTACGCATTCGGTCACGCACTTGAGCGCGACACGGCTGCTGTCGTGGAAGCCAATGGCGGCAAGGTGCTCGGCAAAGTGCGCCACCCCATCAATACCAACGATTTCTCTTCATTCCTGTTGCAGGCGCAGTCGTCGAAGGCGAAGGTAATCGGCCTTGCCAATGCCGGCGGCGATACCATCAATTCGATCAAGCAGGCGGCCGAATTCGGCATCGTTAAGGGCGGGCAGAGTCTCGCCGGCCTGCTCGTGTTTGCCAGCGACGTGAACGCCCTGGGGCTGAATACGGCGCAAGGCCTGGTCTTCACGGAGACCTGGTACTGGGACCTGAATGACGCCAATCGCGCCTGGACCAAGCGCTGGCAGAGCGAACGCAACGCTACGGGCAAAGTACCGACCATGAACCAGGCCGGGGTTTACGCAGGCACGCTGCACTATCTCAAGGCCGTCACCGCGCTCAAGAGCGCCGCCGATGGCAAAGCGGTCGTCGCGCAGATGAAGGCCATGCCAACCGACGACGCGTTGTTCGGCAAAGGCACCATCCGCGCCGATGGACGCAAACTGCATCCAGCCTATCTCTTCGAAGTAAAGAAGCCGGAGGAATCGAAATATCCCGGCGACTTCTACAAGCTGCGCGCGACGATCCCTGCGGATGAAGCCTTCCGCCCGCTCAAGGAGGGCAATTGCCCGCTCGTGAGCGGCTAGGCACTTTCGAAATATCCAAAACAACAAGGAGGAATGCACCTATGAGAAAAACTTTAGGACTGGCGGCGCTAACCGCAGTTCTCGTCTGTGGAGGGGCCCACGCCCAACAGGTAACTGTCAAAGTCGGCGTGCTCAGCGACATGTCGAGCCTCTATTCCGACATCGGCGGAGCGGGCTCAGTTGTCGCCGCCAAACTGGCAATCGCCGACTTCACCAAGGACAATCCGAACGTCAAAGTCGAACTCATCTCTGGCGATCACCAGAACAAGCCGGACATTGGCTCGCAGCTCGCCAACCAATGGTACGACGTTGACAAGGTCGATCTTATCATCGATACGCCAAATTCCGGTGTAGCGCTGGCGGTGAGTCAAATCACCTCAACCAAGAACAAGGTATTTGTCGTCTCCGGCGCTGCGGCCTCTGATCTCACGGGTCCCAAATGCAACGCCAACACCATCCACTGGACCTATGACACCTGGATGCTCGCCAACGGCACTGGCAAGGCGCTGGTAAAGACCGGCGGTGACAGCTGGTTCTTCCTGACGGCGGACTATGCCTTCGGCCACGCGCTCGAGCGCGACACCATGGCGGCGGTCGAGAAGAACGGCGGCAAGGTGCTCGGCAAGGTTCGCCATCCGCTCAACACCAACGACTTCTCGTCGTTCTTGCTGCAAGCGCAGACTTCCAAGGCCAAGGTTATTGGTCTTGCTAATGCTGGCGGCGACACCATCAACGCGATTAAGGCGGGCGCCGAGTTCGGCATCGTCAAGGGCGGACAGAAGTTCGCCGGGTTGCTGGTGTTTGCGAGCGATGTCAATGCGCTCGGATTGCAGACGGCGCAGGGCCTCACCCTGACGGAAACCTGGTACTGGGACATGAACGACGCCAACCGTGCTTGGACCAAACGCTGGCAAGCGGAACGCGGCGCGGCGGGCAAGTTCCCGACCATGGTGCAGGCCGGCGTCTATTCGGGCCTCACGCACTATCTCAAGGCGGTGGCAGCCTTGAAGAGTGCTGCCGACGGCAAGGCAGTAGTAGCGCAAATGAAGCAGACGCCGACTGACGATCCGCTGTTCGGCAAGGGCACCATCCGTGCCGATGGCCGCAAGGTGCATCCGGCCTATTTGCTCGAAGTGAAGGCGCCGTCGGAATCGAAGTATCCCGGCGATTTTTACAACGTGCGCGCTACTATCCCCGCGGATGAAGCCTTCCGGCCGCTCAAGGAGGGTAACTGCCCGCTGGTCAGCGGCTGATTATCACAAGCAAGTCACTTCACCCTGAGGAGCGCGAAAACGCGCGTTTTGAAGGGTGAGGTGACAAATTCCTCCCTCATCGTTCGAGACGGCGACCAGCTTTGCCGGTCGCCTCCTCAGGATGAGGCCCACCTCGCAGGTCGGCATGTTTGAGATCTTCGGTGTCCCATCGACTGCGCTGTTCGGCCAGCTGCTGATCGGTCTGATCAACGGTTCGTTCTACGCATTGTTGAGCCTGGGGCTTGCCGTCATCTTCGGCATGCTCAACATCATCAACTTCAGCCACGGCGCCCAGTACATGATGGGCGCCTTTGGCGCCTATCTCCTTCTGCAATATACGGGTCTCGGCTACTGGCCGGCGCTGATTATCGCGCCGATTCTCGTCGGCATCACCGGCGTTATTGTCGAACGGTTGTTCTTGCAGAAACTGTACAAGCTCGACCACCTCTACGGCTTGTTGCTCACTTTCGGGCTGGCGCTGATCTTCGAGGGCGTGGCGCGCAATTATTTCGGCTCTGCTGGCTTGCCGTATACCGTTCCGGAGTCGTTGCGCGGTGGCCAGAATCTCGGATTCATGTTCCTGCCAAATTACCGCGCCTGGGTAATCGCAGCCTCGCTCTGCGTCTGCATCGGCACCTGGTTCGTCATTGAACGCACGCGGCTTGGCGCATACCTGCGCGCCGCTACGGAAAACCCGACGCTGGTGCGTGCCTTTGGCATCAATGTGCCACGTATGATCACGCTCACGTACGGTTTCGGCGTGGCACTCGCCGCTTTTGCCGGCGTGATGGCTGCGCCGATCTATAACGTGTCGCCACAAATGGGCTCGGAGCTGATCATCGTGGTTTTTGCGGTGGTGGTAATCGGCGGCATGGGCTCGATTCTCGGCGCGATCATTACCGGCTTCGGTCTTGGCGTGATTGAAGGCTTGACCAAAGTATTTTTTCCGGAGGCGTCCAACACGGTGATTTTCGTTATCATGGCA
>Ga0184625_10000578_pt1 | contig 14091 bp, 10 predicted proteins | sample PLM3_30_b1_FD_133151 | JGI IMG/M metagenome (GOLD analysis project Ga0184625, IMG submission 133151) | Groundwater sediment microbial communities from an aquifer in East River, Colorado, USA - PLM3_30_b1 | ecosystem: Environmental > Terrestrial > Soil > Riparian zone | place: USA: East River... | reverse complement strand
GCGCGGGCGCATCCTGGGCTGTCGCGAAGGTAGCCACCGCAGTGGACACAGACAGCAACACCGTTACGATATGAATAGCCATGGCAGCGGCCCCTAGGTTGAGTCGGAGGGAGATTTGCCGCGGGGAGTGTCGGGAACCCCGTGACAAGATACATTGTACGCCGTCGAGCGATCACCGTGTCAAGTTCCGAACGTACTTCGACGGCGACTCTATTAGCTATACGTAAAGCGAACTTATTGGAACACGCGTGATCTCAAAGCCCAGGTTGCTGGTGGTCGACGACGACGCGGACCTTCGCGGCCAGATGCGATGGGCGCTGGCCGACGAGTTCGAGGTCAGCCTTGCGGGCGACCGCGAGGAAGCGCTCGCGCGCGCGCGCGACGACCAGCCTGCGGTCATCACGCTCGACCTCGGGCTGCCTCCGCATCCGGGCGGCGTCGAGGAAGGCTTCGCGACGCTCGAAGCGCTGCGCTTCGCGGACGCCGCCGCCAAGGTGGTGGTGATCACGGGGCGTGAGGAGCGCGCGCACGCGCTGCGGGCGGTCGACCAGGGCGCCTACGACTTCTTCGTCAAGCCGATCGACGTCGAGGAGCTGAAGGTCGTGCTGCGCCGCGCGCTCAAGCTGCACGCGCTCGAGCGCGAGAACCGCGAGCTGCGGGAGCAGACCGCCTCCGACTTCGAGGGCATGCTCGGCACCAGCGCGCGCATGCAGGAGGTGTACGCGTCGATCCGCAAGGTCGCGACCGTGGACGCGCCGGTGCTGGTGCTCGGCGAGAGCGGCACCGGCAAGGAGCTCGCCGCGCACGCGATCCACCGGCTCGGCGCGCGCACCGCCGGGCCCTTCGTGCCGATCAACTGCGGCGCAATTCCCGAGGCGCTGCTCGAGAGCGAGCTGTTCGGCCACGAGAAGGGCTCGTTCACGGGCGCACACGCGCAGCGGCGCGGGCGGATCGAGACGGCGAGCGGCGGCACGCTGTTCCTCGACGAGATCGGCGAGCTGCCGACCGCGCTGCAGGTGAAGCTGCTGCGCTTCCTGCAGGACCACAAGGTCGAGCGCATCGGCGGACGCGCCACGATCGCGGTCGACGTGCGCGTGGTGACCGCCACGAACGCGGACCTGCCGAAGCTGCTCGCGGAGGGCCGCTTCCGCGAGGACCTCTACTACCGGATCGGAGTCGTGACGCTCTCGATGCCTCCGCTGCGCGACCGCGAGGACGACGTGGTGATGATCGCCGAGACGTTCGCGCGGCGCTACGCTGCCGACGCCGGCCGCAAGCTCACCGGCTTCACCAAGGAGGCGATCGCGGCGATGCGCGCCCACTCCTGGCCCGGCAACGTGCGCGAGCTCGAGAACCGCGCGCGCCGCGCCGCGGTGATGGCCGAGGGTCCGCGCATCACGGCCGCCGACCTCGAGCTCGAGTAGGGCGCGAACGCCGCCCGGCAGGGGCTGCGCGAGCTGCGCGCGGGGCTCGAGCGCGACACCATCAAGGCGGCCCTCAAGCGCAACCGCGGGAACATCTCGCAGACCGCGACGGAGCTCGGCATCAGCCGCCCGACCCTCTACGGGCTGCTCAGCAAGTTCGGGATCGAGCGCTAATAGCGCCCGGCCCCCCGCTCAGCGCGGTGGCGGCAGCGCGGCGAGCGTGGCGCGCGCCTCCGCGGCGCCCGCATGATTGGCCGAGAGCTCCAGGCTCTTCGCGAGCGAGGCGCGCGCCTCCTCGTTGCGGCCGACCTTGGCCTGCGCCATCCCGAGGTGGTAGAGCACGTCCGGGTTGGTGGGAAGCTTCTCGGCGGCCTCGCGCAGCAGCGCTTCCGCGGCCGGATACGCTCCCTGCTTGTAGTGCACCCAGCCGAGCGTGTCCGCGATCTGCGGGTCCTGCGGCGCGGCGTCGCGCGCCGCCTGGGCCAGGAGCATCGCGCGCTTCAGGTCCTGCCCGGGACCGTCCTCGGCGAGCATCCACGCGAGATTGTTGCCGGCGGGCGCGAAGCGCGGGTTCGTCTTGAGCAGCTTCTCGTATCCCTCGCGGGCCTTCTCGTTGTCGCCCTTCATCTGCTGCGCGATCGACTTGAGCATGAGCGCCGCGGGCTGGTCGGGCCGCGACGCGAGCGCCTTGTCGAGCTCGGTGATCGCCTGGTCGTACTCCTTCGAGGCGCCGTAGATCTGGCCGAGCCCCACGTAGGCGGGCACGGCGCTGGGGTTGAGCTCGACCGACTTCCTGAACGCCCGCTCAGCGCCCTTGGTGTCGCCGCTCGCCTGGCAGACGCGGCCCAGCAGGTACTGGATCGCCGCCGACTTCGGCTCGAGCATCGCCTGGCGCTCGACGCGCGCGACCGCGGCCTGCGGATTCTTCTCGGCGAGGCTCATCTCGGCGAGCTGGTCGAGCGGCTCGACGAATCCTGGGGCCATCACGAGCGCCTTCTCGAACTGCTGCTTCGCCTCGGCCGACTTGCCCTGCGCGCGCAGCGAGACGCCGACCAGGAACGCGCCGCGAGGGTTCGACGGAGCGAGCTCCACGGTCTTGTTGAACGACGCCTGGGCGCTGGTCATGTCCCGCGTGCGCAGCTGCGCCTTGCCGAGCGCCTCCCAGGCGCGGGCGTCGTTCGGCACCTGCTCCAGGTACGCCTTGAGCCCGCCGACCGCACCCACCGTGTCGCCCGACTGCAGCTCCAGCTCGGACTGCAGCACGGCCGCCTCGCCCAGCTTCGGCGAGCGCGCCACGGCATCGCGCGCCGCGGCCAGCGCGGCCGTGTTGTTGCCCGCCGCGACCTGGGCGAGCGCGAGCATGTAGTACGAGAGGCCGTTCCCCGGCTGCGCCTTCACGGCTTTCTGGGCGGTCTCCACGGCCTTGGCCGTCTCGCGCTTGGCGAGCAGGATCCGCGTCTGCAGGATCAGGGCGGACGCATTGTCGGCGCTCTTCGTCAGCACGGCGTCGACCGCCTTCTGGGCGTCGTCGAGCTTGCCCTGGGCGAACGCCACCTCCGCGAGCCGCAGCCACGCCGGGAACGCGTCCGGCGCCTCGTTCGTGATCTGCGTGAGCTCCTTCACCGCCTCGTCGACGCGCCGCGTGAGCAGGTAGAAGTCGGCGAGCTGCAGGCGCGCGTACGATCCGGCGGGGGCGAGGGCCGCCGCCGCCTTGAACTCCTTCTCCGCCTCGGCGAGCTCCTTCTTCGCGAGGTGCAGCCGGGCGAGCGCCAGGTGCGCCTCGGGCGAGTCGGGCTTCGAGGTCACGGCGCCCTTGAACTCCTGCTCCGCGCGCGGCACGTCCTGGTTCTTGACGTACAGCATGCCGAGCGCCCGCGACACGCGGTCGGGGTCGCCGAGCGCGGCGCGGCTCTGCTCGATGCGGGCGATCGAGTCCTTCACCTCCTCCGGCGTGTCGGCGGACTCGGCGAGCAGCAGCATGGCGTCGAGGTCCTGCGGCTTCTGCTTGAGGATCGCCTCGGCCTGCTCGCGCGCCTTGTCGGGCGCCCGGCCCATCAGGTAGATCACCCCGAGCTTCTGGCGCACCTCGAGGTCTTCCGGATGCTCGTGGAGGTAGCGCTGCAGCGGCGGGAAGGCCTCGCCGAGCTGCCCGTTGTCGAAGAACGCCAGCCCGAGCCCCTTTACCAGCGCCAGGTTCTCCGGGTCGTAGCGCAGCGCCGTCCGGAACTCGATGGTGGCTTCCTTCCACTTCTTCTCGGCCACGTAGCGATTCGCCGCTTTCGTGTGACGGGTCTTGCGGAAGTCGTTCAGCAGCCCGCAGCCCGTCGCCGAGAATGCCGCCACCAGCACGACCGCCCATGCCGCTCGCCGCTTCATGGCGTCTTCTCCTTTGTCGCTCCCGAAGTCTGCACGACCGCGGGCGCGGAGGCAATCGCCGGCAGCTCCACCACGACGCGCGTCCCGCGCCCGACCTCGCTCTCCAGCCGTAGCGTGCCCCGGTACGATTCCACGATGCGCTTCGACTCGTAGAGGCCGATCCCGAACCCGCCGGCCTCGCCCGACTGGAACGGCTGGAACAGCGTGCGCAGCCGCTCCGGCGGGATGCCGTTCGCCGAGTCCGCGACCTCGAGCCGCACGCGATCGTCCGCTCTCGTCACACTGACGCGCACCGGCCCCTTGGCGCCGTCGCGCTCCACGGCGCGTTTGGCGTTCAGCACCAGGTTCAGCAGCACCTGCTGGAGCTGCTCGGGAACCGCCAGCACCTGGCCCGGCTCGCCCTCGAGCTCGAGCGCGACGCCGGCCTCGGGGCCCAGCGAGCGCAGCGTCGCCGCCACGAGCTCCGCCACCTCGAGCGGCGCGACGCGGCCGTGGCCGGGCGAGCGGCGCGACAGCTGCGCCATCAGATCGCCCATCTGCTCCGCCGTGCGCGCGATCGTCTTCATCGATTCGGCGCGAAACTCGGGATCCTCTCCGTGCTTCGCCGCGTTCTGGGTCACGAGCGAGAGCCGGGCCGCCAGGTTCTTGAAATCGTGCAGATAGAAGGCGGCGAACCGGTTGAGCGCGTCGAGCTCCGCCGAGGCCTGGCGGTCGTCGGCCATGCGCGCGTGGCCGAGCAGCACGCCGGCGTGGTGGGCGATCGCCCGCAGCATGTCGCGGTCGTCGACGTCGTAGCCCTCGCCACCGGGCCGCGGGCCGAGCGTCACGAACCCCAGCAGCTCGCCGGCGCCGCGCAGCGGCACGCCGAACACGGCGCGCGTCGCCACCAGGAAGGCGTCGTCCGTGCCCGCCTCCGAAGCGCGCAGGTCGCTGGGCTCGTCGGCCCCGGAGAGCGCCACCACCACCGGGTGAAGGTCGCCGATCGGCGCGGGGGGCGCCTCGATGTTGAGCGAGCGCTCCTGGTGGAAGCGGGCGTCCGCCTCGTAGCGCATGAAGATCGACAGCCGCGGCGCCGCGAAGGTCCGCCCGAGGACGTCGAGCAGCCGGTCGAGCACCTGCTCCACGGTTTCGGCGCCGCGGAAGGCGTCGGTCACCTCGAGCCATTTGGTGCGGTAGTCGTAGCGCGAGCGCAGCAGGTTCCGGCTCACCAGCTCGCGGACTCGTGCGCGCACCGCCCGCGAGGAAGCGGCCGCGACGAGCGCGAGCGTCGCGACGAACACGCCGAGCTCGGTGAAGCCGACGCTGAGCGTGCGCCCCGAGAGCCGCAGCGCCTCGCCGAGCAGCCCCACGCCGAGCAGGTAGAGCCCCACGCCGAGCAGCGTGAACGAGCCGTAGACCGCCTGCGGCGACACCGACACCCGCTCGAGGGTCCGCGCGAGCCGCATGCGTCCGAGCCCGAAGGCCAAGAGGCCGACGGACACGATCGTCACCAGCCCCGAAAGCGCCGCGTGGTGCAGCCGCCACGAGCCGAGCAGCATCGTCTGCGAGGCGACGTACACCTCGAAGCCCGCCAGCGCGCAGAGGCCCAGGATCAGGAACTTGATCCGGAAGCGGAAGGGATCGCGGCTCGCCCGCAGCACCGACTCGAGCTGTGCGATAGCCAGCACGAGCCCCAGCAGCAGCGCGACCTGGAGCCAGCGCCCGTTCGGCCCCAGGCGCACCAGCCCCGCCCCCTCGGCCATCTCGTCGATTCCCGAGAAGCTGCCCCACCAGGCGATGGCCGCGCCCAAGAGGCCCGCGACGACGGCGACGCGCGAGCGTCGCTTCAGGCTCGAGCCGAGCTCCGAGGTGCCGACGATCAGCGCGGCCCCGGTCAGGAAGAACGCCCCCATGCGCAGGAACTCGAGCGAGAGCCCCGCCTGGCGGAAGAAGACGGCGTCGCTCGGCACGAACAAGAGCGCCGCGTGCGACAGCTCGACGAGCGCCGTGAGCGCGAGCACCAGCGTGAGTCGGCGGTGGAAGACCTCGCTCCAAGGCCGGATCAGGATCCAGATCGCGAGCCCTGCCGCCGCCAGCGCGGCGAAGAGCGGGAGCAGCCAGATGCTATCGGGCAGCGCCAGCATCGCGACCTCTGCCGGGCTAGCCGGGAAGATGTGCGGAGAGAGGAACGAACGCCGCCTGCACGAACGCCGTCGCGTGCCGGAAGGCTTCCTCATCGGTGCCCACGATGGGCGTCGATATGCGCACGAGCGCCCCGTCCGTGCGATTGTGGGTGGTGGCGTCGAGGATCAGGTAGCCTTTGGCGGCGTACTCGCTCGCGACGATGCGTCCGCGGTCCTGGTACCAGTAGAGGATCAGCTGGCGATCGAACCCCTTCTCGATCACCACGCGGTTCACCTCGGCATCGGGACGGCCCGGAATCACGCCCGACACGCGGTCGTTCGAGCTGAACACCCAGCCCCCGCCCGGCAGGCAGTTCTTGGGTGAGTGATAGGTCGCGCCCGTGCGCTGGCTGCCGTAGTACCCCACGTAGAGCGCGACGGGCGCGGCCGCCTGCCGCGTTTGCCCCTCGAAGGCGCCCCCCGAGGAGGCCTGCGCCGAGCCGGGCACGTAGACCCGCATCACGTAGTCCGTGAGCTTGAGCAGGTCGAGCACTTCCTTGTCCAGCTCGCGGTCGCGGCCGCTCCAGTCGCCGAGCCGGATGGGAAACTCGGCGAACGGCTTACGCGCGAGCTCGGGCTCGGCCTGCGAGCGCGAGGCGAGCAGCATCCAGGTGCCGCTCATCAACGCGAGCGCGACCACGAAGGGCCAGCGCTTCATGCGGGCTTCTCGACGGCTGGCTGGCTCGCGCGCACCCTCGAAAGCAGGGTGCCCACCGCGAGCAGCAGGACGAAAGCGACGGCGAAGACGATCCAGCCGGCGAACGAGTGGTAGAAGCCGTGCGCCGCCTCGGGCCCGATGTAGTGGGCGAGGAAGCCGGTGCCGGCCACGCGGAACGCGTTCGCGGCGATCGCGATGGGTATCGACAGCACGACGAGCGCCCACCGCTTCCAGGCCAGATTCTGCGTGAAGTAGCCGTAGACCGCCCCGAGCGCGAGCAGCGCCTGCAGCGAGCGGATGCCGCTGCACGCCTCGGCCACCTCGAGCGTCGTGTTCGCGAGCACGATCGTGTTGCCTTCGCGCAGCACCGGGATCCCCGCGGTCTCCATGCAGAACGACGCGGTCTGTGCCGCGAAGAGCTGGAGCGGGAACGCGATGGCGTTCATCACGATCGCCGGCAGCGGGATCATGAACACCAGGAACGCGATCGGGAAGGTGAGCTCGCGCAGGAAGCTCGTCCCCAGTATCAGCCAGGTGAGCCCGGCGATCACGACGATCAGCGAGGAGCGCTGGAGGAACAGCTCCGCACCGACGCGGCCCACGAGGAGCATCAGCAGGCCGAGCGAAAGCAGCACGGCTCCGAGCACAGCCGGGCGCGGCTCGAGCGCCTTGAGCGCTTCGCGCAGCTCCCAGACGAAGTAGAGCGCCAGCGGAACGATAAGGAAGCCGTGGGTGTAATCCTCTTCCGCCGCCCACTGGCGAACCAGCCCGGGCACCACGTCCACGTAGAGGGCGGCGAGAACCAGGACCGTCGCCAGGACCCAGAGGCTCGCCGAGCTGACGAGGAGCCCTTCAGCTGCCCGACGAGCTCCCTGTGCGTTCGTCGCTTCTCGTTCCACGGGACTCCCGCCATGCCCCCGCTTGGGCGCGAAGGGGGGATGCCGGAAGGCTAGCATGAACGCGCGGCCGTCGAGTCATCGCGAGCCTGCTGGTACGCCCGTTCGGTCTGCTCGACGATCCGGGGCCAGCCGTACTCCGCCTCGACCAGCTTTCGGCCCGAGGCCCCCAGCGCGGCCCCAAGCCCCGGCTCGCGCAGCAGCCGGATCACGGCTGCCGCGAACGCCTCGGGGGTGTCGGCCACCAGCAGGTTCTCGCCCGGGCGCCCGGCCAGGCCTTCGCAGCCCTTCGTGGTCGAGACGACGGGCGTGCCCATCGCCCAGGAGTTGAGGATTTTGAGCCGCGTGCCCCCGCCGACGTGGACCGGGACGACGCTCAGGGACGCATCGGCGTAGTAGGGCCGAACGTCCTCGACCTCGCCCGGGCAGAGGACGCCCTGCGATTGCCAGCGCGAGACGGGCGCTTCTCCCGTCCGTCCGACGAACGCGAGCGTCGCCTCCTTCACCGAGGCGCGCACTCGAGGCCAGACGTCGTCCACCAGCCACCGGGCCCCGTGCAGGTTCGGCGCCCAGTTCAGCCCCCCGATGTGCACCACGTTCGGCGCTCTCGGCTCCGACGACGTGCGCGGCGAGAAGTAGTCGAGGTCCACTCCGTTCGGAACCACGCAGGCGCGGGCACCGTCCATGATCTCCGCCAGCCGCGCGGCATCCCTCGCCGAGCAGGCGATGTGCGCCCCGAAGCGCGGCCCCATGCGCTGCTCGAACCGGCGCATCTTCGCCGCTTCGAGGCTCGTGAACTGCCGGCGGAAGAAGAGCCGGTCCGAGGCGGCCCGCTGGCGGAAGAGGTCCGACTCGACGTTGTGGTGGACGAGCACGCGCGCTCCGGCGGCGAGGCCCGTCACGTGATCGCCGAGCAGCGTGTTCTCGACGTGCAGCACGTCCATTGGCTGTCTCGCTGCGAGCGCCTTCATGGTCCGCAGAGCCGCTCGCGACCGGTAGACGCGGCTCGAAAACGGCAGCGATTCGACGAGGCTCGCGACTCCCGTCCAGACGAGCGACAGCTTCGAGCGCTTCGAGGGAACCTCGAAGACGTCCACCGACGCGCACAGCTCGCGCAGCCGCGCCTCGGCGACCCGCCTGCGCTCGTCCGGGTCCTCGCCGTGTCGCTGGTCGAAGCACACGAGGTGGACGCTGTGCCTGCCAGCCAGGCCGCGCAGGACGTTGTACGTGCGCAGCATGCGCCCGTCCTGTGGCGGGTACGACAGGTCGGTCGTGAGGAAAAGGATTCTCATCAGCCGCGCGCGCATCGGGTGACCGGACTCGGTCGCTTCAGCGCGTGCTCGGGGTGGGTCTGAAAGGCTAGCACGAGTCGCCCTCAGGGTGCCTCGCGCGTCGTCGCGAGGGACCGGACCTCCGCGCCGAGAGCGGCCGCCACCCGCGCCGCACCCTCGTCCGTGAAGTGCGAGAAGTCGGCGTAGTACCTCGGGTCCTTGCCCGTGAGCTCCTGGACGTCCACCACGCGCAGCCCATGCTCGCTGCCCAGCCGCCGGACCGCGTCGTTGGCCTGCCTTTCCATGTCGAGCAGGCATTCCGGCGAGGCGCGCGGGTAGAAGCGGATCCAGCCCAGCATGATCGCTTCGTCTTCGGAGCGGGGCGGCGACGCGAAGCGGTTGGCATGGGTGGCCAGGATCACGCGAGCCCCGCTCCGCTCGATCGACTGAACGAGCTCGAGCAGGTCGCTTTCGAAGAGCGCCACCCGCTCGGGCGGCGCCGCGCTCCAGACCCACTGGGGCGCGTGCGCGCGCCGCACCTTGTCGAGCTGTACGCGCTTCAGCCATGCTTGGAGGCCGGCCGGCAGCAGCTCCCTGAGCGCTCGCCAGAGCTTGTCCGGCAGCCGCAGCGAGAAGGCTTCGGGCGCGCTCGCTCCGTGCCCCGCGTGCGGCCCGACGGTGTGCGACGGCGGATCGACGTCGAGATAGAACGCGGGCGTCGGGTAGACCACGACGGCGTCGAAGCCGAAGCGACCCGCCCAGCGTTCGAAGAGCTCGCGCAGGCGCGGCGGAGTGATCCCTGCCGAGGCCAGGTTCACGACCTCGAAGCGACCGGGAGCGGATGCCGACAGCTGCTGACGCAGCTGTGCGGTGACGTCCTTGTCCGGGCTCTCGTAGAGGCCGAAGACCTCCGAAGCTCCGGCGACTCCCACCCGCACGACACCGGGGGCCTTCTCGACCTGGAGCTCCGGTCCGCGGAATCCGGCGCTGTTGATGACCCACTTCTCGAACCGGGCCCCGGGTCGGTTGCGCGTGCCGATCTCGTCCGTGATGCGCAGCATCTCGCTCGAGTAGGGCCCCCAGAAGGGAGCCTCCCACCGCCACGAGGCCTCGACGCGAGTGCAGACCTCGAGCGTCGCCACGAACAGCAGGCAGAGAAAGAGAGCGCGAGCGGCCCGACGCATCACCACTCCAAGGCTCATTGCACTGGCGCTAGAACTGCGCGTAGAAGAAGCCTTGGCGTCCGCCGCGCGTCAGCAGCAGGGCGTAGGTGAGGATGCCGAGCAGCACGGTCTGCGCCGAGACCCGCAGCAGCGGCGGAACGCGCATCCAGACGCTCCGCGCCCACTCGGCCCCCAGGTAGGCGAGCAGGAGCGCGCTCGCCACGATCGCGGGCACCGCCAGAGCGGCGGCGCCGCCGCCGCGCCAGGCAAGGGCGCCCCGCATCAAGGCCCAGGCGTCCGCAGGCGCGAGGAAGAAGAAGATCCAGCCGATCGTGACGAAGCCGAAGGTGAGGCCGGTCGCCACGGCGTCTCCCAGGAACCGCTTGCTGTACGCCTGCAGCGTCTCGCTGCGCCGCTCCGCGTCCTGGAACAGGTGCACGCCCACGAGCCCGATCCCGTGCCACAGCCCCCAGACCAGGAACCCGACGCCGGCCCCGTGCCAGATCCCGCAGAGCGCCATCGAAGCGAGTGTCGCCCCGTGCAGCCGCGCCTGCGAGGGCCTGCGGCCCGCCAGCTTCATCATCAGCCGGCCGCGGATCCACTCCGACAGCGAGATGTGCCAGCGCCTCCAGAACTCGGTGAGGCTCCGGCTCGAGTAGGGCCGGTCGAAGTTCTCCGGCACCTGGTAGCCCAGCAGCCGGGACACTCCGATAGCGACGTCGCTGTATCCGGCGAAGTCCCAGTACACGTAGAGCCCGAGCAGCACCGGCAGGACGAGGCACTGGTAGGGCTCCAGGCGGGCGACGCCTCGCTCCAGCCAGACGGCGATCACCAGCGAGTAGAGCGTGTCGGCCAGGAGGAACTTGCGGGCAAGCCCCTGCAGGATGCGCCACCCCGCGTGCGAGACGATCTGACGCGCCGTCTCCCCCGCCTCGGCATCCCGAAAGGAGCGGACCGTGGTGATCGGCCCGGCCGGAAGTGTCGGCAGGAAGAGCGACATCGCGAAGAGGCGCGAAGGCGCGAGCGGCGTCCTGAGCGCGTTCACGTCGAGCACGACGCCGATCAGTCGGAACACGGTGAACGACAGTCCGAGCGGCACCACGCCCGGCCACGCCCCCGGGACGTACTTGAACCAGGCGAGTGTTGCGACGAGCAGCGCGACGACGAGCGCCGTGGGCAGCCGAGGCAGCGCGTCCTGACGCCCGTGGCGCAGCGCGAGCCTGACGAGGCCCGTGAGCGCGATTGTCACCAGCAGGCCCGCGGGCTGCCAGATCCCGAGCACCACGGCCGACATCAGGGCCAGGAGCGAGTCCCGTGTCCGGCCGGGCCGCCAGATCTCTCGCCAGGACGCCAAGCCTCGTCCCTCGCCTACGTGCGTGAGCCGTGGAACGTCTCGAGGAAGCGATGCAGGTTGGGCGCACGCGCGATCTTCCCGCTCGAGGTCTTGAGCAGCCACATGTGGGGCAGCAGCCGCAGGTCGTCGATCACGCAGTCGAGCTCGCCCGCGAGCTCCGTGCGAACGGCGGCGGCGAGCGCCGGATCGTCCACCTGCGACTCGGTCTCGACCTCGGCGAGGACGATCAGCCGCTGTGTCCCGATCGAGGGATCGTCGAGGCCGAGTGCCACCACGCGGCCGGGGTAGACGCCGGGCACGGCGGACACCACGCGCTCGATGTCCTGGGGGTAGTAGTTCTTGCCGGCGATGATCAGCAGGTCCTTCTTGCGGCCGGTGATGAACACGTGGCCGTCGGCGACGTAGCCGAGGTCCCCGGAGTAGTACCAGCCGTCCGAGAGTGCCTTGGCGGTCGTCTCAGGATCGCTGAAGTATCCGGTGAACAGCGAGTCGCAGTGGATGGCGATCTCGCCCACGCGGCGGTCCTCGAGCTCCTGGCGCCGCTCGTCGACGATGCGAACCTGCGTGCTCGCGAGCAGAACCCCGCCGGACATCACCTCGACCGCCGGCGCTCGGTCCTCACCGACCGGGATCGCCGCGCCGCGGGTCTGAAAAGCCTCGCGCTCGAGCCGCTCGATCCGCGCGGGCGCGGCCTCCGAGGCCTGCGACACGGCGAAGACGGTCTCCGCCATCGCGTAGCACGTCCAGAGCGACTCGCGCGTCACTCCCAGCGCCTCGAAGCGCTCGAGGAAGCGCCGGTGGGACTGCGCGATCGTCGGCTCCGCGCAGTTGATCCAGGCCCGCATGCTGTCGAGCCGCACCTCGCCGATCTGGGACGCGCGCACGCGCTGGGCCAGGAACTCGTAGGCGAAGTTCGGCATCCAGGTGAGCGTGCAGCGGTAGTCCGAGATCGCCTTCAGCAGGACGGAGGGGCGCGTCACCCACTGGAGCGGGCTGATCGCGGTGACGGGCACGCCCGTCACCGCCGGCAGGATCGTGCAGGCGATCAGGCCCATGTCGTGGTACAGCGGAAGCCACGACACGATCGCGTCGTCCTTCGCCAGGCGCAGCGTCGGGGCGTAGTTCCGGATCTGCTGCAGCACCGCCCGGTTCGAGAGCGCGACGCCCTTCTTGAGCCCGGTGCTTCCCGACGAGTGCTGGAGCAGGACCAGGTCGTCGGCCGCGGGCGAGACCTCGGGCACCGCCGCGGCGTCCGGCGGCAGCTCCCCCGCGAGCAGCACCGTGGCCGTGCCCAGGCGGTCGACGTTCGCGCCGACGAGCGCGGCCGTCTCCTGGTCGGTGACGACCACGCGGGCGTCGATGCGCCGGAGCAGCGCTTCGAGCTCCTCGCGGTAGTGCTCGCGGTTGAGCTTGAAGCTCGGCGGCGCCAGGATCGACGGCACCTGGCCACCCAGCACGGCCCCGAAGAACGCGCAGAACAGGTCGGCCGAGTGGGGCAGGATGACGATCACGATGTCGCCCTTGCGCGCACCGCGCGCTTCGAGCGCGGCGGCGAACTGGCTCCCGCGAGCCACGAGGTCGGCATAGGTGACGGGCGCCACCGCACCGTCGGGCATCAGGCAGCGGACGTAGAGCCTCTCGGGCTCCCGCCGGTAATGCTCGAGCACGACCTCCTTAAGCGTCTCGGGCATCAAGGGCATCGTTGGCGAGGAGGTGCCTCAGGCGTTCGCGTAGGTGTCCATCAGCTTGACGATCTGCTCGATGGAATCCATCGCGGCGGCGGTCGCGGCCTCGTCGGGAATCACGATGCCGAACTCGTCTTCGACGAAGGCCAGAACCTTGATGAGCGAAAAGGAGTCGACGAGGCCGGAGGAGATCAGGGGTGTGGCGGCCATGACGGGCTGGCGCGGGTCTTTCGCCACCTCGGATTGGATGAATCGCGCCAGCTTTTCCGGGGCGTCGGGGACCATCGCCCGGAGAGTGCCCCGTCCTCCCGAGCCTGTCAATCCGCGAATTAGGCTACGATGCCGCAGTGGGTCAGCTGTCGCCATCGGCCATGCGCCCCTCGCCGGGGCCGGCCGGGCGGCCCGCCCCCGGCGCCTCCCCCCGGCTGTCGGTGATCGTTCCGACCTTCAACGAGCGGGACAACGTGGAAGCGCTCCTGCTGGGGCTCGAAGCCGTGCTCCCGAGCCAGGCGTGGGAGGTGATCTTCGTCGACGACGACTCTCCCGACGGCACGGCGGAGCTCGTCAGGTCCCTGGCCCGGGAGCGGCCGCACGTGCGCTGCATCCAGCGCCTGGGGCGACGCGGCCTGTCTTCGGCGGTGATCGAGGGCTTCCTCGCCTCGAGCAGCCCCTACCTTGCGGTGATCGACGGCGACCTGCAGCACGACGAACGCCTGCTGCCCGCCATGCTCGAGCTGCTCGAGACGGACGCGGCCGACGTCGTGGTCGGGAGCCGGTACACGGCCGGCGGCAGCGTGGGCCAGTGGGACGAGCGCCGCGCTGCGATGAGCCGTGTCGCCACCTGGCTCAGCCGCCTCGTGCTCAAGGCGTCGCTCGGCGATCCGATGAGCGGATTCTTCATGATCCGCCGCTCCGCCTTCGAAGGCGTGATGCGACGGCTCTCCGGCACCGGCTACAAGATCCTGCTCGACGTGCTCTCGTCGAGCGCCGGCCAGCTGCGCTGGCGCGAGCTGCCCTACGAGTTCCGCGACCGCAAGGCGGGCGCCAGCAAGGTCGACAGCGTCGTGCTCTGGGAGTACCTGCTGCTCCTGGTCGACAAGCT
>Ga0184625_10000576_pt1 | contig 14129 bp, 12 predicted proteins | sample PLM3_30_b1_FD_133151 | JGI IMG/M metagenome (GOLD analysis project Ga0184625, IMG submission 133151) | Groundwater sediment microbial communities from an aquifer in East River, Colorado, USA - PLM3_30_b1 | ecosystem: Environmental > Terrestrial > Soil > Riparian zone | place: USA: East River... | reverse complement strand
TTTCAAGGGCGCGGCAGCTTGGCCAGATCTGTTTTGCCGAACGCTACATCGATGGCCGCGAGTTCAACCTTTCGCTGATCGCCACGCCGGATGGCCCGCTCGTGCTGCCGCCGGCCGAGATCGACTTTTCCAAGTTCCCGGCGGGCAAGCCCAAGATCGTCGGTTACGCCGCCAAGTGGGAAGAAGCGGCGTTCGAATACGAGAACACGCCGCGGAAGTTTGATTTCAAGGCAGCCGACTCGCCGCTGGTCGATTGGCTGCGAACGCTGGCCGTGCAGTGCTGGGAGCTGTTCGGCCTGCGGGGCTACGCCCGCGTCGATTTTCGCGTCGATGCCAAAGGGCAGCCTTGGATCCTGGAGTTGAACGCCAACCCGTGCCTCTCGCCCGATGCCGGCTTCGCCGCAGCCCTCGCGCGGGCCAACGTGCCGCTGGACTGCGCGATCGCGTGGATTCTAGAAGACGCGCTGCGCTAATCTTCTTCGACGTCCGGCTCGACCTGCCGGCTGATCCGCCAGCCGAAGAGCAGCAGGCTCAAGACGCCGATGATGGCCAGCACGGTCTTGCCCTGATCGACGGGGCTGATGCCGCCGACTTGACGCCAGATCGCCGCGGCCAAGGCGGTGGGCGGCGCTTGATTCAGATCGACGCCGCCGGCGCTCGCGGCCGGCACGGCAAACCGCGGCGGCAGCGAGTTGTGAATCATGGCCGGAACCTCGCCCGGCACCTCCGCGGCGGTCGGCGCCACGCTGGCGCGCGGACCGTCGAGGCGATCGCCAGCCGGCGCTGTTGGATGCGCAAAGCGCTCTGCCAATTCGCCCTGCGGTGGCGGCGCCAAAAGCGGAATCTCCAGCGGCGGCTGCACGGGCGGCGCGGGGCTCGTTGCTACAGCCAACGGCCCGCTGGCCGGTGGCGAATCGAGGAGTGGCGGCGTCTCGGGTGGCGGCGGGCCGTCGTTGCCGAGCTTGCCGCCGGGCACGACGCTGGCGAGAAAGTTCAGCACGCGCGGTCCATAGCTGCCATTGGTGTAACCGTGACCGGCGCCGAACAGCACACCGCACAGTTCGCCGCGGGGATTGAAGATGGGACCGCCCGAGTCGCCTTGGCGTGCCTCCACGCCGGCCAGGTCCAGCATCTCCTGCGGCAGATCGGGACTGGGCGAGACAAAATTCGCCAGCGAGCCCGAAGCGGCGCGATAGTCGCCGCTGCCGTAGCCGGCGATCGTCAGCGACTGGCCGAGCTGCGGAACTCCTGTGGCAATCGGCACCGGGGCCACGGGCGGGCGTTGGATCGAGAGGGCGGCTAAGTCCCAGTCCTTGTCGGTCTTGACGACTTGCGCCGACGACTTGAAGCCGCCGGGAAACTCGACGCTGACCTGCCCGCCGGCATCGCGGACGACGTGCCAGTTCGTGACGACCAGCCCGAATTGTCCACGGGCATCGACCAGCGTGCCGCTCCCGTAAGAAATCGCGCCCTTCTCAGGCACGATGATCCGGGCCACGGCGGGATGGGGCGTTTGCGGCGGCCGCACGGCGGCCGGGGCACCGCCGAGTACCGCCGGCAACGGATTTGCCGGTGGCGCGTTCTGAGTCGTGACGTTCAGCCGCGGCGTGAGCTGCCGAATGGGAAACTGTGCAGCGAGCGGCGCAGTCTGCGCCGCCATGAGAAACGAGGCTGCGAGGGCCAGAAATCCCGCCGGCGCCTTGCGCGCACGGAGCACCCGCATACGGCCGAAGCCGTCGCCGCAAGCCCTGGGAGGGGCGACCGGGGGGCTGGACACTTCGCACCTCGATTTCCGCCACGCGAGGTGACACACGCGCTGGAACGGCGACCGCACATTCGGCTTCGGAGGGGCCGAAGAGCTCGGAGGTAGCCGCCGACCAGCGGTCATGCCTTACCTTCATCGCCCAGCGGCCGCCGGCGGCTGGACTCGCTTGCGGCTGACCGCCACGGGCGGCATGGACGTTGTGGGGCAGACATTCCTGTCTGCCGTCATAATTGGGCCGGCACGAATGTCCGTCCCAGTGACAGACACGGCAGACACGAAGTCTGCCCCACTTAGAGCTTCGCGATGGCGCGAAACTCTGACGCCAGTGCGGGATAGAGCCGCTGATACTGGGGAAAGCCGCGGTCGTAAACTTGCGCGGCGGATTGGTTCGTTGGCGTGCGGCTGACGACGCGGATCGTAGCGGCACAGGCTTCCTCGATGTTCTGGTACGCCCCCGCGCCGACGGCGGCGAGCAGGGCCACGCCGTAAGCCGGGCCTTGCTCGGCGTTGATCGTGACGACGTCCTGGCCAAAAACGTCGGCCTGAATCTGACGCCAGAGCGGGCTCTTGCTGCCGCCGCCCGAGGCGCGAATCTCCTTCACCGGCACTTCCAGATCGCGAATGATGGCCAGGCTGTCCTTGAGGGCATAGGTCACGCCCTCCATGACGCTGCGGGCCAGGTGCCCGCGGCTATGAGCGAGCGTGAGGCCGATGAAGCAGCCGCGAGCCAGCGGATCGGCGTGCGGCGTGCGTTCGCCGGTCAGATACGGCAGGAAGAAGAGGCCCTCACTGCCGGGCTTGACCTTCGTCGCCTCTGCGTTGAGCACGTCATAGACTTTTTGGCCTTTGCCGCCGGCGTCCTGGCAAATCTGCTCGGCGAACCATTGCAGCGAGCCGCCGGCGCTCAAGCTGACGCCCATCATGTGCCACTTGCCATGGACGGCGTGGCAGAACGTGTGCAGCCGGCCGGCGGGATCGAACTGCATCTCGTCGGAGTGGACGAACATCACACCGCTGGTGCCGATCGACGTGGAGAGGACGCCCCGCGTGACAACGCCGGTGCCGACGGCGTTCGCCGCACAATCGCCCGCTCCGCCCACGACCACGCAGTCAGTCGAGAGTCCGAGCTGCTTGGCCACGGCGGGCATGAGCCGGCCCGTCACTTCTTCCGACTCGTGGCACTTGGCCAGCAGCGACTCGTCCAGCTCCAGTTTTTCGAGCAGCTTCTTCGACCAGCGGCGTTTGGCAACGTCGAGCAGCAGCATGCCGCTGGCGTCGCTGACCTCGGTGGCGAATTCGCCGGTCAGGCGGCGGCGAACGTCGTCCTTCGGCAGCAAGACTTTGGCCAGCCGGTCAAAGTTCCGCGGCTCGTGGTTCCGCAGCCAGAGGATTTTCGGCGCGGTGAAGCCGGTCAGCGCCGGGTTGGCCACCATCTGGATCAGCTTCTTCCGCCCGCCGGCGCGCTGCTCGATCTCCTCGCACTCGGCTGCCGTTCGCTGATCGTTCCAGAGGAGAGCGCGGCGGATGACCTTGCCGCTCTTGTCGAGAAACACCGAGCCGTGCATTTGCCCCGACAGGCCGATCGCCTTGACGTCCGCGGCCTTGAGCTTCGCTTTCTTCACGACGGCCTGGATCGTGCCGACCGTCGCCTGCCACCAGTCGTCCGGATCCTGCTCGCTCCACAACGCATGCGGGTGATAGCAGGGATATTCCTGCGAAGCCTCGGCCAGAATCTTGCCTCGCTCGTCGATCGCCAGCGTCTTGGTGCCCGACGTGCCGATATCGCTGCCCAGAAACACGGCCATGAGGTCCTCGAATACGGAATTCAGGATGCGGATCGCGGAATGAATATGGTAGCGACTGCTCCTAGCCGGGACCAAACCTGGTCCCGGCGTTCGACTTCAGTGCAACCATTGCGAACCCATTCGACCCACGCCGCATCGCTGCACTCCGGGACCAGGTTTGGTCCCGGCTAAGAACAGCTACAGCGAAACCGCGGTCCACTGCGTGCAGTTCTTCTTCAACTGGGCGAAGCTGAGGAACAGCTGGACGGGCTTGGAACCGTTCGCGCCGTGCGGGTTGCGCAGCTCGAAGCGGTCGGTCGTAGCGTTGTAGCCGACCAATTGGTAGGCGTGGTTGCCGACCACGTCCGCGTCGGTGCCGCCGTCCTTGGTAGCCACGACGATCGCCTTGCCGCCGTTGATGTCATTGAGCAGCATGTTTTTCACCATCGGGTCGGTGTAGGGGTACATGCTGAAGTTGCGATTGGTGGCCGACTTGCCGCTGAGGTGGCTGAAGGCGTCGGCGGGCCAGCCGAAGTCGATACCGGGGTAGGAGTTGACGCCGTCCTGCCCGATCCAGCCCGATTCGTTGAGCTGGGCATAGGCCTTCTCGGCGAGGGCCACCCACAGCTCGTTCCCAGCGGAAGTGAAGCTTCCGCCGCCCCACCCGGCGAACTGAGCGCCGGTCGAATTGTTGTTCACGGGCAGGAAGCTGTTGACCGTCACAAAGAACGACGAGCTGCCTTTGAAGAACCGCACCGTGAACGTGCCATCGCCGTTGGAAATGAACATGTTCTGGAGCAGGCTCGGCTTGTGCTGGGCAACCTCGCCCAGCGCGGCCAGGAAGTAGCAGTCGCTGTCGCCGCCTTGGTCGATGTCGTCGAAGGTCGGCCCGCTCACAAACAACTGGCCGCTGACCTTCCGGTAAGTGGCGTTGGTGCCGGCTTCGAGCCGCGGGAGGTCGCCGCCCAGGAACCACTTATCGACCAGCCGCGTGAGGTGCAGGCCGCTGGCCCCATCGAACAGGTTGCCCAGCGTGTTGCCGTGGTACCAGCCGTTGGCCCGGTCGCCGTTGACGACCTTGCCCAGGAAGAACCGCGTATCGATGGGCGTGGTGAGCTGCGTGCTCAATAGGTCCTTGAGGTCCGCCAACTCGGATGTATTAACGTAGTTGTCGCTCGAAACCACTTTGAACAGCTTGAGCATGTCGTCGCGCATCAGGAAGTTGTCGCGATAGACCAGCCGCGCGGCCGAGCGGAGGTCGGGATTCTGCATGTTCTTGTCGAACCAGTCGAAGCGTTGGAAGCCGACGATCGTCGAGGTGTTCGTGCCATAGTCGGCGAATTTCTGGTTCGTGCCGATGTTGTCGGTGATCGTGTCCAGGCCGGCGCCGCCAAAGATCGTGTCGTTGCCGCCTTCGCCGAACAGCGAATCGATGCCGTTGCCGCCGTGGATCACATCGCCGTCGGCCCCACCCAGGATCAGGTCGATCCCGTCGTCGCCGAACAGGGCGTCCACGCCGGCCTCGCCCCAGATCTGATCGTCGCCGCGGCGGCCGTCGATGTAGTCGTTGTCCGGCCCGCCCAAGAGCACGTCGAAGCCGAAGCCGCCGATGATCGTGTCGTTGCCAGCGCCGGCATAAGCCCGCAGCTTGGTCGTCACGTTGTTCTCGATCGTGTCGCTGCCGCCATAGGTGTAAACCACCACCTCGCTCACGTCGGCGAAGTTGTATGCCTGGACCAGCGGGCTGTTGATGTTGCCCAGCAAGATGCTGAGCTGGTCGTCGGCGGTCGTGGCCGTGCCGCGCGTGTCATAGACCATGCTCACGCGGTCGTTGTACTGCTCGGTGCCTTCGACGATGACTCGCTTGTTGGCAGCGTCATAGACGATGCTGCCTTCCGCCTTCAGCTGCTCGAGCACGGGAAGGTCGTCGAACACGATGTCGTCAAAGACTCCCGAGAAGAACCCCGCCATCACACGGCGGTCCTCCACGCGTTCGAAGCGAAGCTTGCGGCTGTCACGCTTTGGGGCGCGATTGGGTTTGGTGGGACGGGTCTTGCGCGCACGGCGGAACCAGGAAAACATGGCTCGGATTCCCTTCGAACGAAGGCTAGTGGAAAAGTAACGACGCCTCTTTGCTCCGCGGAAACGCGAAGGGCTTGTTACAGGGCGGGCGCGAGATGGATGGTTGTAGTGGCGGCGTGGGGGATGGAGTGATGGAGAGACGGAGTGAGGGAGAGACGGAGAGACGGAGGGACGGAGTGCCCGGCTTACGTTGTGCGAATCGGCAAGGCACAATGGTCCTGCGACTCAAACCAATCTGTTGGAAACTCACGCATGACCCGCTCCACAACTGTCACCGCTGTCGTTTGTCTGTCGGTGCTGGCCCTTTGTGCGCGAGCGCAGGACGCCGTCACCTGGAACCTCGACCGGCTGGACTCGATCGGCGGGCACAAATTGACGGTGCTTGGGCAGCCGCGAGTGATTGAGACGCCGCAGGGGAAGGCGCTGCAGTTTGACGGCGTGGACGATGCGATCTTTCTGGAGGTGAACCCGCTGGCGGGGCTGAAGGAGTTCACGGTGGAGGTCATCTTCCGGCCGGATGCCGGGGGGCCGAAGGAGCAGCGGTTCTTTCATCTGCAGGAGGCGGGCAGCGAGAACCGCGTGTTGTTCGAAACGCGGCTGACCGATGATGGCAAGTGGTTCCTCGATACGTTCCTGAAGTCCGGCGAGGGCAATTACACACAGTTCGCCAAAGACGCGCTGCACCCGCTGGGGCCCTGGTATCACGCCGCCCTGACGATCGACGCGAAGCAAATGCGGCACTACGTCAACGGCAAGGAAGAGCTGGCGACGGCGATCGACTTCAAGCCGCTGGCCGCCGGCCAGACTTCGCTCGGGGTCCGCATCAACAAGGTCCACTGGTATCAGGGCGCGATCCGCCAGGTCCGCATCACGCCGCGGGTGCTGACGCCCGAAGCGTTTTTGAAGCCGTGAGAGCGCACGAAAAGGGCCGGCTTTACCTGGCTGGCTCAATGCGGGCCAGCTCGTTGCGGGTGGCGACGTCCCATAGTCTCACGGTGCCGTCGTCGCTGCCGCTGGCGAGCAGCTTGCCGCTGGGGGAGAAAACCCCGGACCAGACCTTGCCCTCGTGGCCGCTCAGCCCGCCTTCCGTCGGTGCAGTCAGGATTGCCTGACGGGCGCGGCGGGCGCGAATCCGCACCTCGGCCGTCGGCGACTCGCTCGCCCGCTTCAGCTCGGCTTCGGCAATGAAGCCCAGCTTTTGCAGCTCCGCGCTGGCCTGCTCACGGGCCTCATACGGGTCCAGGTCGAATTTTGCCAAAACCGCGCGGACCTGGGCGAGTTGGTCGGCTGACGGCTCATCCAACGGCAGCTCGATAAGCTGCACGTCCTTGCCTCCGCCACAGATGGCCAGCAGCCGCGAGTCGGCGGCGTAGTGCAGCGCGTCCACGCCGCCGGTGCCGGAAAGGCGGGCCCGCACAGCGCCGCTGGCGGCGTCCCAAACTCGCGTCGTGCCGTCCCAGCCGCCGGTTACGATCCACCGGGCATCCGGCGAGAACAGCGCGGACCGCGTGAATGAGCGGCCGTGCTGCAAGACGTGCTGGGGCTTGCCGGTCGCCAGGTCCCACAGATAAACTCCCGCGCTGCCGCACGGCGTCAGCAGCAGCCGGCCGTCCGGTGAAAACGCGAAGCCCCCGTAGGTGCGGTCCTTGGCGCCTGTAAGCACCTGGCGGTCGGTTTGCGCCTTTACGTCCCAGAGCGGGATCGACTTGTCCATGCAGCCGGTGGCGAGCGTCTGGCCATCGGGCGAAAACGCGAGAGGGCCGCGGCGATCCTCCGCCAGCGTGGCCACGATTTGCCCGCTGGTGACCTCGAGCAGGCGCGGGGGCTGGTCGTAGGGGGAGAATGCGATCAGGCGGCGGTCGGGCGAGAAGGCGGCCGACGAGACGCCCCGCTCGTGCTTCCAGCGGAGCGCCTCGCGGCGCTGGTCCACGTCCCAAATCAGCAGCCCACCGGCGATCTCCTTGGTGCCATAGCCGATCGCCAGCAGCTTGCCGTCCGCCGAGAACGCGACCGTCCGCGTGGGAACCGGGGCCGCGGCTTCCTGGGCGTACAGTCCACGCAGGGCGAGCAGCAGAGCGGTGGCGATGAGCAGCGCGGGCGATTTCATGGGGTCGCCTTTCGGAGAAAGAGCCAGACAAAGCCGTGCGCCTGGTATCCCGGCTGATAGTGCTCCTGAATTTCCTGCACGCGGGCGATTTCATCCTTGAGTCGCGCCATCCGCTCGCGGGCAGCAGCCAGTCGCGCAGCGGCGGCATTTTCGCTCGGTGCGGCCTGCAATTGGCGATACTCGGCAAAGGCCGCGGCCCAGTTGCGGCGCAACTCCGGCAGGCGATCGTTGGCTTGGCGCTCCTCAGCCTTTTCGGAGTCGGTCTGCATCGGCTTGGCTTGAAAGCTCCCGCAGCGGTCGCCCAGGAGCAGATCGAGGCGACCGTCGCCGTTCCAATCGACGGCGCACGGCTTGACCCGCAGGCCCCAGTCGTGCCGGGCCCGCTTTTCGTCACCGCCCCAGCCCAGCGGGCTCTCGCCGATCAGGGTTTGCGCCGCGGCCAACTTCGGCTCGCGCGCGCTTCCCTCGTTGCGGAACAGCAGCACGCTGCCGTGGCCGGTGCCGACGATCAGGTCGAGCAGACCGTCGCCGTTCCAGTCGGCGGCGATCGGGGCGGTCTCGCCGCCAGCGATGTTGATCGGTTCACCGCCGGCCGCCACTGGCCGCGAAGGGCCAAAGGCCAGCCGGCCCGCGCGCTGGCCGGGGAGCAGATGGACCTCGCCAACGAGGTTGCCCACGAGCAGGTCGAGCGTCCCGTCGCCAGTGAAGTCGATCGCAAAAGCCGTCGAGGCGGAACCCATGTTGATCGTCTTGCCACCCGCGTCTTTCAGTTGCTCCGGGGCGGCAAACGTCCCGTCCGCTTGCCGGCGGAAAAAGTACAGCTCGCCGGGCCAGGAGCCGGAGATCAAATCGCTGCGTCCGTCCTGATCGAGGTCCACCAACTGTGGAACGAAGCCGATGCATCAGCCTTCGGGCACACGGCCGTCCTGCCCGCCCGCGGACAGCCAGGTGTGGGCGTCGAACCGCGGCTCGGAGTTCGTGCCCAGGTTGCGATAGATCCGCAGGCGGCCCTGCTCGTACTGGCCCACCAGCAAATCGCGGACGCCGTCGCCGTCGAAGTCGCCGGCAAACGGCGCCGAGTGCCCGCTTCGCTGGACATCCAGCGGCTGCCCGCCGACCTGAATCTGCACGGGCAACTGCAAGTCAGCGGCGACGTCGGCCGCGGCCGCGCCAGTGGCTAGCATTCCCACGATGGCGATGCTTGAGAACATGCCAGGCCATCCAGCTAATCGTCGAGCTTCTATTCCTTGAGCTTCCACACCAGGGCGGTTGAGTCGGCCTGTCCAGTGACGAGCGAGCGGCCGTCCTGCGTGAAGCACAGGCTCCACGAGCGTCCCGGCACGCTGTCGATCGTTTGCAGCTCCGCGCCCGTGTCGGTGCGGTAGATCGTGACCCTGTCTTGCGGCTTCATCGAGGAAACGGCGAACCGCTGGCCGTCGGGCGAGAAGGCCACGGGGCCCGCGCCGCCATCGGCGAGCAGGACCTCTTTCACGACCTGGCCGCTCGACAGGTCCCAGAGCGTGATTGGGTTGTTCTTTTCCGTGGTGTAGAGCGTGCGGCCGTCGGCCATCTTGATCTGCTGCTGCTTGCCCCACGCGCTGCCGAGCAGGTAGCGGCTGTCCGGCGAGACGGCCAGCGCGGAGACGTGTGAGCCGCGGTTCTCGATCGCCCGCAGCTCCTGGCCGGTCTCGGTGCGGAAGACAAAGTGCTTGCCCAGCGAGAGCACGAATAGCGAAGCATCGCCCGAGAACTCCGCCCGGTCGATGTGGAAGAAATCTGAGTCCTCGCGCTCGCCTTCCTCCTCGGGCACCTTCACGCCCGTCGGACGCAGCTTGTGTTCCAGCAGGGCCTTGCCCGTCCGCACGTCCCACATCCGCAGGTAAAAGTCGTCGCCGAACGAGCCGAAACTCTGGCCGTCGGCCGCGAAGGCGACGGCCCGGGTGCCGCCCATCCGCCCGTGACCTGGCAGCCGATAGATTTCCCGGCCGCTGGCCACTTCCCACAGCCGCACGGTGTCGTCGAGCGACGACGAGGCCAGCAGCGAGCCGTCGGGCGAGACGGCGACGGCGCGGACCCATTTGGGGTGCTGCAGCATCAGCCGCTGCCGCTGCGTGGTGGGATTCCAGATGCGGATCGTGTTGTCGTCGCTGCCTGTGACGATCTCGCCTTGCGGCGTAGTCGCCAGTCGGCCGACGCTGGCGCGGTGGGCGTCGCCAATGGGAGCGATCTCCTCGCGCGAGGGCCATTTCCAGACCCGCGCGCTGCATTCGCCGCCGACCGCCAGCAGTCGGCCGTCAGCCGACAGCGCCAGTTGTCCGCCATCGGGCACGTCCATCCGCCCCTCGTATTTGCCGCTGATCGGGCTCCAAAAATGGATCGCCGCGGGGCTGCTGCTGTCGTTGCGATAACCGGGCACGGCCAACGTCTGCCCGTCGGGCGAAAACACGGCCACGCCGCCGAGGTGGCGGTTGCGCTCGGGCAACGCTAAGCGGTGCAGCACTTTGCCGTTGGCCACGTCCCAGATTTGCAGCGGTTGATCGGCATTTTCCACGTTGACTGCCAGCCGCGAACCGTCGGGCGAGAACGCCAGCGCGCCGGCGTTGCGCTCCGTCCCGGCAATCGCCAGCTCTTGCGGCGGCTCGCCGCTTTGCCACTTCCACAGGAAGAACTTGCCGGTGTTCGCGCCGGTCGAGACGGCGATCGTAGCGCCGTCGGGCGACAGTGCCAGCGCGGGGCTGTTGTCGCGGGCGAATTTTTCCTGCAAGATTTCGACACCCGTGGCCAGCTCCTCAATCCTCAGGATGCCGGCCGTGCCGAGCGAGACGAGCAGCTTGTTGTCGGGCGAGAAGGCCATCGCGTGTCGGTCGAGGTCCGAATCGGCGCGGTCCAGCGTCCGCACGGTCTGGCCGGTGGCCGGGTCGATGATCCGCACTTGCCGCTCGGAGCGCGTCTGGTCGTCGCTGTACCAGGTGCCAGCTGCGGCAGCCAGCTTGCCATCGCGCGACAGGGCGAAGCCGCGGATGTACATCGGGCTGACGTCGATCTTACGCACCAGCCGCCCGCTGGCCGGGTCCCAGCAGTGGATCGCCCGTTCGCCGCCCGCGATCAGCAGCGAACCGTCCGGCGTCAGAGCGAAGCCCTTGCCCCAATCGCCTTCGCGGCGAAAGCGGGTCGTGCCCAGCCGGGCCGTCGCGCCGCGGGGCAGCGGATCGCCGTAGAGGTCAAGGCCCGGCGCTGTCGCCGGCTGCTGCGCTAGTAGCCCGGCGCTGCTCGTCAGCAGCCAGCACGCAAGCGCGATCCGTCCGAAGGCGGTGTGCATCGCGAACCTCGCACAAGAAGAGGAGGCGCGAACTTTGAACTGTCCAGGCTAGCGGATATCCAACTGCGACGCCAGCTTCCCCGGCGGTTCGCAGCGCGCCTAACCAAACAGCAAAAACAGCAGCAGCGAGAGTTGCAGCACGGCCAGGGCGGCGGCGAACCAGATTCCGACCGCGGCCTGCTTCCAGTACATGAGCAGCAGCACGCTGCAGGCGACGATCGTGCCGGCGAACTTGACCCCGAGCAGGCCCCACACCTGGCCGCCCGTCGCATGGATCAGCAGGCGGCCGACCGGATTGAGCTCGGTGATGTGGATCAGGTGGCGGAAGCGGAAGACCAGGTAGCCGTCGATCACCGACACGAAAATGATGAACAGCCACAAGGCGAAGAAGATCGCGGCGCGGCGCTGGGCGGGGGAAGCGAACATCGCGTCGGCGGGCAAACGAGGCAGGTGGCTGACGGACATGGTTTCCTCATCCGGCCAGGGGCGTAACGTCGATCGTGAGCACGCGCGGCGGCGAACGGCCGGCCAGGTCCCAAATCCGAATCGTGCCGTCGGCGCTAAAGGAGCAAACCCGCTGCTCGTCCAGAAACGTCACGCCGTTGATCGACTTGGCATGTCCGCGGAGCTCGCCTTCGAGCCGCATCGTCCGCAGGTTCCACACCGCCAGCGTGGAGGTGTCGCCGCCGCCCGTGATCAGCCGATCGCCGGACGGCGAGAACTGAGCGACGCAAGATCGGAACTGGTGCGGGCAATCGCGCCAGTCGGCCGGCCAGGCGGAGAGGCCGGTTTCCCAATTCAGCAGGTGCAAGCCCCCGACGGCTGAGACGAGCACCGCCAGCCGGCCATCCGGACTGAAGCTGGCGTGAGTCGCCGACTCGCAGGGAGCGGCGATTGTCCGCAGCGCCTCTCCCGTTGCCAGCTCCAGCTCGACGACTCTGGCATCGGCAAGATTCACCAGCATCCGCCGGCTGTCGGGGTGAATGGCAAAGCAGCGCGGCATTTCGCGATCCAGCGACCAGGCCACCTTGCCGGACGCCAAATCGAGCACTTGCAGAAACTTCGGCCCGAGCGACGCCAGCCAGCGACCGTCGCGCGAGCACGCCAGCGAATGCGGGCCCAGCTCCGGGTGCTTGCCGAGTTGCTGCGGGGCCGCGCCGGACTGCGACAGATCCAGCTTCCAGAGCCGCCCATCCCAGCAACCCACGAACAACTCATCCGGCGACTTCCCTGGCGCGGCACTCGACGGCCGCAGTTGCGGCCAGGGCATTTGCAGCTCCGGCCGCTCGCCCGCCAGACCGTGGCGGACGAATTGATGTTGCCAACCCGCCGCGGTCGAAAACGGCATATACCAAATGAGCGAGACCGCTTGCTGCGAATCGGGACTCAAGTGGCAATGGATGATCGAGGCATACAGCGGCTGGCGAATCGTCTTTATGTCGGCCGGCAGCAGCACGAAGCCCACCAGCACGGTGAACAGCGAGACGGCTGCTAGCGACGACAAGAGCGCACTGACGACCTGCAGGAACTTCCACTCACTCAGATTCAGCACCAGCCGCATGACGCATTTCTCCTGCAAAAAGCCAGTTGCGGGCGATTATAGACAATATGTCTTAAATGTCAAGGCGCAGATTTCCGTGCCCGCCCGTTGCGTTTACCGGGCGGCCACGTAGTCAGACGACCTAGACGAGATTCGGTTCTTGGCCGAGGTTCTTTCGTCTCGTATAATGAAGTTGTTACATTGTGAAAAAAATCACGGGCGAGGCAGCTAGCGATTGGCGACAATCGCAAGCCGTTTTCTGCCCAGGACTTTCGTCATGGCCAAAGCCGGACCCCGCAAAAAGCTGCCCAAAGAGATCGCGATCATCAACGCCGATAACTGCACCGGCTGCGAATCGTGTCTCGAGGTCTGCCCGGTCGATTGCATCGTCCTCAAGGAGATGCACCACGGCGTGAAGGGCAACCAGTCCTGGTGCGAGATCGACGTCGAGCGGTGCGTCGGCTGCGAAGTCTGCGTCCACATTCCGCAGAAGAAGACGAACCCCTACGAGCTGACCGTCTGCCCGTGGAACGCGATCGAAATGGTGCCGACCGAGCTCGCCGCCCAGTATGTCGCTCAGATCGGCGGTCCGCCGGAATACATCCAGGCCAACTGGGACCGCCTCGTCGGCACCGCGCAGCATCTGGCCGAGCTGAAAGCCGCGGGCTAGTAGGACGAAGCCATTGCTTCGTCCGAGCTCCTAGAAATCCGCAACGAAGCCAAGGCTTCGTTCCACGGCGCCTACGGCTGCGGCACCTGCGGCGTCTCGAAGCCGACCTTGGTGCGGCGTTCGACGCGGATGAACCTCACGTTCTTCCACACCTCGGGAGGCGGCAAGATGAATGCCGCCTTCAAGGCGTCGCCCTTCTTGCCCGTGATCGCCGTAAAACCGATCTGCATGTCGTATTCCACCGGCACGCGATCCGCGTCGAGCAGCACCGCCTTGAACGGCGAGCCGACGACGTCCTTGTGCATCAGCACTTCGCCTTCCAGCAGGTCCCGCGCGATCCGCAACGTCCAGACCGCTTTACCGTGAAAGTTGGGATACTCCGGCAGCTTGTTCATGTCCAGCTCGCCCCGGACCGGGTCGTAGGTCGATTCGACTTCGCGAAAGTCCCACTGCTGGTCGCCCATCGTCCAGGTGATGACGACGTGCCTTTTCGCCTCGAGCGGCGGCACCATGATCGCCGGGGGCGGAGGCTGTACGGGTTGCAGCGGTTGCTCCTGCCCGCTGACCAGGTTCGCCGACAAACCGAGCACGCCCGCCAATCCCAACGCCAAGAGCCGTCTCATGTGCGATTCCTTGTGTAAGCCACTCCCCGCGGGCGCAGCACCTGGAGCAATCCCTATCCTAAACCTTCGGCCGGCCGCGAGGGTGGGCCGCAGTTTTCGCTAGCAGCCCCGCATTCCGCTTCAATTCGCTTTCTCCCGATAATCCAGCGGCGGCTTCTGATCGGCCGGCAGCCGGCTGCGATACTCCTGACCGGATTTGCGGTCGGCGAAGTTTTTCCGGGCAGCGGCCAACTCCTTCG
>Ga0184625_10000575_pt1 | contig 14131 bp, 9 predicted proteins | sample PLM3_30_b1_FD_133151 | JGI IMG/M metagenome (GOLD analysis project Ga0184625, IMG submission 133151) | Groundwater sediment microbial communities from an aquifer in East River, Colorado, USA - PLM3_30_b1 | ecosystem: Environmental > Terrestrial > Soil > Riparian zone | place: USA: East River... | reverse complement strand
TTACCAGCTTTTGCTTATTTGCTCAAAATCCAATGCAAAGACCCGGAGGCGGTGGAAATGGCCAACAAATGAATGGCCGTATGTATGGAAAAGTGGTAGAGTCCCAATCCGGTAAACCAGTGGATGCGGCTTCAGTTCAGTTAGTCCAAAGCCGTTTTGACACAGCCACCAAAAAAAGTAAAGAAGTAATAATAGCCGGCATGCTTACAAAAGCAAACGGGGAATTTTCTTTGGAGAACGTTCCTCTTTTTGGGAAATCCAAATTAAAAATTACAGCTATTGGTTTTAAACCAATCGAACAACCTGCCGGCTTTGAAATGAAACCGGGCGGGGATATGAGTGCTATGTTAAATGCAATTGATAAGGACCTTGGTAATATAAAACTGGAAATAGATGCACAAGTATTAGGTAATGTGACTGTAGTTGGTTCGAAACCGCTTTTCCAATTAGGCATTGACAGGAAAATATATAATGTAGAGAAAGATGTGATAGCGGCAGGTGGTACTGCGGTTGATGTTATGAAAAATGTTCCTTCTCTTTCAGTTGACCTGGATGGCAACGTTACACTTCGTAATAATTCACCTCAGATCTTCGTCGACGGCCGTCCAACTACAATGCAGCTTGAGCAGATCCCGGCTGATGCGATAGAATCAGTTGAAATTATTACAAACCCTTCAGCTAAGTATGATGCATCTGGTGGTACATCGGGAATATTGAATATTGTTTTAAAGAAAAATAAGAAAGTTGGCTACAATGGTAGTCTTCGTTCAAGTATTGATTCAAGAGCAAAAATTGGCTTAGGCGGTGATTTTAGCCTTCGTCAAAACAAAATAAACGTTTTCGGAAGCGCCAATTATAATCAACGTAAATCTATAAGCTCCGGTTATACAGATCGCACAAATTATGTCGATAGCACCTTGCTTCACCAGGATGACAGAAGTGAAATGACTGGTAATTTTAAATTTTTCAGAGCGGGTCTTGATTATTTTATTGATAACAGGAACACCCTTTCTGCCAGCACAAATATTGGCAATGGAATATTCCGACCTGAATCAATTAGTGAAATGCTGGTACAGCCGCTTGACATCTTGAAAGAAACTTCGTATCTCGAAAGAACGACAAACTCAGAGGGGGAATTCAAATTCAGAGGCGCCCAATTAAGTTTCAAACATAATTTTCCAAAAGCAGGAAGAGAATGGACTGCAGATGCTACCTATAATAAGAGAACAAATATTAATGAGAATCTTATTAGAACTGATAAGTATGATTACCCTGCAAACAATCTTCTTGCTCAAACTATTCAGCAACAAAATACATCCAGTACAGGTCAAAGTGTAATAGTACAAACTGATTTTGTCAACCCCCTTACGGATAAATCAAAGATAGAGATGGGCGTAAGAGCTGCATTCAACAAAGCAAACAGCACAAGTGCATTTTATTATATGGATCCGGTGACTGGCAAGCCAACACTTCAGGAAAAATCAGAAATCAATTATACCAGCGAAGATCATGTGTTGGCTGCTTATACAACTTATACGAACAATATAAAATCGTTCGGATACCAGCTCGGACTTAGAGTTGAAAGCTCCGGCTATGATGGTGAGTTAGTGAAAACACATGAAACATTCAGTAACTCTTTTCCACTTAGCTTTTTCCCAAGTGTCTTTCTTAGTCAGAAGCTGAAAAAAGAACAGGAATTACAATTAAATTATACCAGAAGGATCAATCGTCCAAACTTTTTCCAGTTATCACCGTTTACTGATTCATCTGATTTTCTTAACCTGAGAAAAGGTAACCCGGATCTCGACCCTGAGTTTACAAATTCATTTGAGTTATCTTATCAGAAGATATTTAAGAACAAAGATAATTTCCTTGCTTCCATTTATTATAAGCACACAGACAACATGATCACCAGCTACCAGGAGAAATTTACAAGCCCGGTAGATAGCAATGATTATATTCTCAATTCTTTCATAAATGCAAATTCGAGTTATGTAACAGGTCTTGAACTTACAATGAAAAATAAGATAACAAAATGGTGGGATCTTACTTCTAACCTGAATCTGTATACTTCAAAGATAAATGTTGATGATTCGTCACAAGTTGAGCAAGATCAGTTTGGGAGTTGGTTTGGAAAAGTGAATAATACTTTCAAGCTTCCTAAGAATTTCTCTATACAATTAACTGCAGTGTACAACTCTAAGACAGTACTTCCTCCGGGAGGTAGTGGCGGTGGTGGCGGCGGCGGAATGGGAATGATGTTTGGTGGCCCCGCATCATCAGCGCAGGGATATGTTCGTTCAAATTATTATGCGGATTTGGGGATCAAATATGAATTTTTAAAGAACAAGGCTGCGTCTATTTCACTTACTATGAGCGATGTTTTTGGAACCCGGCGTTCCTATACACATGCAGAGTCAACATACATTACACAGGATGTGTATCGTCAGCGTGATCAGCAGATGCTTCGTCTGAATTTCAACTGGAGATTTGGAAAGTTTGATCCGAATCTTTTCAAACGTAAGAACCTGAAAGGTGAGAGAGAAGGGATGAATACAGGTGACATGATGCAATAAAATCTTTTCAGCATATTTTGTAGTCCCGCCTCTATGGCGGGACTTTTTCTTTTATATTTGAAAGAAGTGAAGAAACTTGTTTTTACCGTTACAAACGATCTTAGCTATGACCAGCGAATGCAACGTATTTGCAGCACACTTGCAGAAGCAGGTTATGATGTGTTGCTGGTTGGCAGAAAATTAAAGACCTCACTCCCGCTGTCAAAAACAAATTACCGCCAGCAACGACTTAAATGCTGGTTTAGTAAAGGAAAACTATTTTATAGCGAATTCAATATCCGGCTTTTCTTTTTTCTTCTTTTTAAAAAGATGGATTGCATTTGTGCCATTGATCTTGACACGATACTTCCCTGCTATTATATTTCTAAATTGAAAGGAGTGAATCGTGTTTATGATGCTCATGAATATTTTTCACAACTGGATGAAGTTTTCAGTCGTCCAAAGATATATCGCTTCTGGAAAAAGATCGAAAAAAGAATGATCCCGAAATTTAAAAATGGCTATACAGTTTGTGATAGCCTCGCGGAAGAATTTAAAAAGAATTACAACGCCAATTATAAAGTAATTCGTAATGTGCCTTTGCTTATTGAATCAAATGAACAGGCAAGATCGGAAGATATTATACTTTACCAGGGAGCAGTGAATAAAGGCCGGGGACTTGAAAAGCTGGCTTTGTCAATGAAAAATGTGAATGCAAAGCTTTGGATTTGTGGAAATGGGAATTTTATGGATGAAATGAGATCGGTGGTCCAGGCAAATGAACTATCAGGAAAAGTGATCTTTTTTGGAATGCTTCTACCTGAGGAATTAAAAAAGAGAACTGCGCAAGCTTATATCGCTGTGAATCCATTTGAAGGAAAAGGCCTAAATCAATACTTATCTCTTTCCAATAAATTCTTTGATTACATTCATGCAGGTATTCCGCAGGTGACAATGAATTATCCGGAATACAAAAAGATAAATAACCAATTTAAGATCGCGGAATTGATTGATGACCTTGATCCGGAAACTATAGCTAAAGCAATAAACAAGCTAGTTACGAATAAAGAACTTTATTTACTGCTTAAGCAAAACTGTTTAGCAGCAAAACAAGAACTAAATTGGCAAAAAGAAAAAGATAAGTTGCTGGATTTTTACAAGGAATTATTTAATGAGTAAGACACTTCATATTATTTGCCATGATGTGCCCTGGCCAGCCGATTACGGAGGTGTGGTTGATCTTTTTTATAAGATCAAAACCTTGCATGAAGAAGGCGTTAAGATCAGGCTTCATTGTTTTGATTATGGAAGAGGTCAGCAGAATGAATTAAATAAATATTGTGAAGAAGTAAATTATTATAAAAGGTTATCAAAATGGGAAAGCATATCTCTCACCATGCCTTATATAGTAAAATCGAGAGAGAATCCATTATTGCTGAAAAACCTGCTTAAGGATGATCACCCTGTTTTAATGGAAGGAATTCATTGCACAGCTTTTTTACGACCATTGCTTTTAAGTGAAAGAAAAGTCTTTTTAAGACTGCATAATGTGGAGTTCTTTTATTACAGTCAATTATTTCAAAGCGAAAAAAATCTATTTAAGAAGATCTATTTTTTAAATGAAAGTATGTTCCTAAGGCAGTATGAAAAGAAGTTGCCGGAGGAATTACCAGTCATAGCCGTGTCACACAATGATGCAGTTTTTTACCGGGATGAATTAGACAAAAACCTGACAACATACTTACCTGTATTTATTCCTTATACACAAGTAAATAGTCCTGATGGTATAGGCACCTATTGCCTTTATCATGGTAATTTATCAGTAGCCGAAAACGAAAAGGCTGCTTTGTGGTTGCTTGATAAGGTTTTTTCACTGGCAAAAGTTCCATTTATTATTGCTGGAAAGGATCCCTCAAAACGCCTGATGAGGAAGATCGAAAAAAATAAAAATGTAAGTATAGTGAGTAATCCTTCTGATGCAGAATTAAATGACCTGATCGCTAAAGCGCAAATTCATGTATTACCTTCCTTTAACAAAACGGGGATCAAACTTAAATTGATCAATGCACTTTATAATGGACGGCATTGTGTGGTAAATGATGAAGCCGTTGAGGGTTCTGGGTTAGAAGATGCTTGTCAGGTTGGTACAACAAGCCATGCTATTGCATCAATTATAACTCAACTGTATAACCATCCGTTTGGAGAAGAAGAAATAAATCTCAGGAAAAGATTGTTAGGGCAAATTTTTAATAATAAGGCAAATGCCCGGCAGCTTATTCAATTGATATGGTAGCATTATCAATTACCCTTCCTCTTTCTGTACGTATCATCCGGGCCGGGAATTTTTGTACAACGATATAATCATGTGTTGCCATCACCACGGTTGTACCAAAATCTTTTGCAATATGAAATAGAAGACTCATGATCTCATCCGATGTTTCAGGATCAAGATTACCAGTTGGCTCATCTGCCAATATTAATTTAGGGGAATTAAGTAAGGCTCTTGCTACATCTACTCTTTGTTGTTCGCCACCGCTCAATTCAAATGGCATTTTAAATCCTTTGGCTCGCAAACCTACTTTGTCTAAGACATCGGATATTTTTTCATCCATCAATTTTTTATCTGTCCATCCTGTGGCGGTAAGAACGAATCGCAGGTTCTCGTTTACATTTCTATCAGTTAATAATTGAAAATCCTGGAACACCACACCAAGAGTGCGGCGCAGATAAGGAACTTTTTTCCAATCCAGTTTTTTCAGATCAAAACCATTTATAGTGCCCTCACCTTCGGTCAGCTGTAATTCACCATACAATGTTTTTAATAAACTGGATTTACCGGTACCGGTTTTCCCAACGAGATAAACAAATTCGCCCTTTCTAACCGACAGATTTACATCCTGTAAGATCGGGCTTCCACTCTGGTAAATATTTACATGCCTAAGCTCAATTATATTATCAGCCATCAAAACGGATTTGTTGCAAAATAAGTTAAACAAAGCAAGACAAACTCAATTTTTTTTCACATAACTAAAAATTTAGTTGTTAAACTAAGTTTTTAGTTATAGCTTCGATCTATCAATTTTTATGAAATGAAAATTCTAACCAAAGCAGAAGAGCAAGTGATGCAGGTATTATGGAAACTTGAAAAAGGTTTTTTGAGAGAGATAATCGATGCGATGCCTGTACCAAAGCCACATCAAAATACAGTGGCCACTCTTCTAAAAATTCTTGTGGATAAAGAATTCGTCAGCATCACAGTTTTAGGCCGGCAGCATTTATACACTCCGCTGGTTGGAAAAGACGAATACTCAAAACGAACGATGAAACAAATAGTGAAAGGATATTTTGAAGGGTCATTCAGTAATGTGGTCTCTTTTATGGTTAAGGAGAATAATATTTCCATAGAAGAATTAGAAAACGTGTTGGCACAAATTAAAAAACAGCAAAACCAAAAGAAATGAACTCACTTCTTTTTTACCTGCTCCAGGTAATTGCCGCCTCAGGATTATTGTATGGCTATTATCATTTTGCTTTGAGAAATAAAAAGTTCCATCGTTATAATCGATTTTATTTATTAATGACTATTGTCATTAGTTCTTTGATCCCATTTCTTAATATCCCGGTTTATTTTTCTGCAAATGAGACAGAGTCATCAATAGTGTTGCAAACCTTGCAAGTGATCTCCTCTCCTGCTGTCGAAGAAACAATTACACCCGCTTTGCAAACTGAACCTGTAGCAAGCATATGGTTCAATGCTGAAAGATTTGTCTATCTTTTTTATATTCTTGTTATTTTGTTTTTCCTAATAAGAGTTTTTATTTCTTTAAATAAAATAAGATCCATTATTAAAAGAAACCCGGCAGAGCAGATCGATAGAATAAGATTTATAAACACCGATGAGCCAGGTACTCCTTTTTCTTTTTTCCGCTGGCTTTTCTGGAACAGGAAGATCGAATTGCATTCAGAAAAGGGAGAACAGATCTTTCGCCATGAATTATTTCATATTCAGCAAAAGCATAGCTGGGATATAATTTTTATAGAATTTATTTCAACGATTTTCTGGATCAATCCTTTTTTTCATCTTATAAAAAAGGAAGTGAAAGCCATCCATGAATTTCTTGCAGATGAATTTGCTATAAGGGAAAATATGAACTGGCAATATGCTGAATTGCTATTGATGCAGGTGTTAAACACAAATACTCATCTTGTAAATCCTTTTTTTCATAACCAGATAAAAAGACGTATAGCCATGATCACCACATCTAAAAAACCGAGCTACCAGTACCTTCGAAAGTTGATGGTACTGCCTGTAGCAGCCATTATCTTTTTCCTTTTTGCTTTTAGTTATAAAAACAGGAAAAACGACCCACATGAATTTGAGAAAGCAATAAACCCGATCACCGTTGTAATAGATGCCGGTCACGGAGGAACGGATGGTGGAGCAAAAACTAAAGACGGCAAATACAAAGAAGCAGAACTTTCCTTAGCGATCGCAAAAAAAATTGAAGCACTTGCTCATGATTATAATATTAATCTCATCATGACAAGAGAAGACGAAAAATTCCCATTCGAAGCAACGAATAAAAATGATGCATTGAGAAAAAGAGTTGAGTTGGTAAACAATCGGAAACCTGATGCTTTGATTACAATACACGTGAACAACAGCTCTGAGAATGAACAGAACTCTAAGTCAGGCTTTGATGCTTATGTTACAAATAAAGGATACAATCTTCCGGATGTACAATTAGCTTCTTCTGTACTTGGTGAATTGAAAAAAATCTATACAACCAATGGAAATATCAAACAGCGAGGTAATGCAAGTATATATGTAATAGATGAAGCTAAAGCCCCCTCACTTTTATTAGAATGCGGTTATATTAATAATCCAAAAGACGTTTCTTTTATTACTAATGAAAGCAACCAGGAGAAAATTGCGAAGGCCATCTTAAGGGGCATTGTAACTTTTGCAAATAATATAACGCCGGCTCAAATATTGAATCGTGCCCGAGTTGTAGCTGATACAAGTAAGCAATTCCAAAACGCATTAATTATAATTAATGGTGTAGTTCAGGAAAAAAGGGGGATTCAAAATATTGACACAACTATATTCTCTAACAACGAATTTAAAGGAGAAGCAGTTTATGTCTTTGGTGGAAAAGAGGCTATTGTTAAGTATGGCGAAAAGGGAAAAGACGGCGTGATTGAGTTTTTCTTTGATCAACATGGCGATCCAATAATAGACACGATCCCAAAAGTTGATACGGTCTATTTGACAAGAGATCTGCCTCCACCAGCAAAGAAATCACCTACAAAAGCTCAATTGGATACATGGAAAGATCCCAAAATGTATGGTGTGTGGATAGATGGAAACAGGATAAGCAATGCAGATCTGGAAAAGTATAAACCATCCGATTTTGATTGGTATAACGTCAACAAACTCGCAAAAAATGCCATCAACTACGGCAAGCATTATTACCAGGTTAATTTATATTCTCAAAAATACTATGATGAAGAAATAAACAATGGAAAAGTAAGACCATCAATGTTAATAAGAGAGGTGACACTTACTGATACAACAAAACCAAAAAAAGATGAACCATTAATTGTTATTGATGGAAAACAAACAACAGATTTGACTTTGATTTCTCCAAATGATATTGAAAAAATAAGTGTGTTGAAAGGTAAGAATGCTACAGACAAATATGGTGAGAAGGCAAAAAATGGAGTTATTGAAATAATTACAAAAAAAATAACTGTGAGAGAAATTACATTAACTGAAAAAAAATATGAAGTCAATGACGATAACAAGGTTTTCGAAAAAGTTGAGGTGGAAGCAGCTTTTCGCGGAGGTGAAAAAGAATGGAGGAATTATTTTAACAGGAACCTTGATCTAAATGTGCCAGTAAAAAATGGATGTAAGCCGGGTACATATACAGTAGTTGTTCAATTTATTGTTGCAAGAGATGGCAGTGTATCAGATGTGAAGGCCTTGACGAAACATGGATTTGGGCTGGAAGAAGAAGCAATGCGAATGATCAAGAAAGGACCTGATTGGATACCGGCGATTCAAAATGGTCATAATGTAAAAGCATATAGAAAACAGCCATTCACATTTGTGATAGCGAAACCGATTACAAATGTTGGCAACATTCCATTAGAAAAAGTTCGAACTATTGAGCAGGAAAAGACAAATTCAAAACAGATCTTTTCATTATTTGGCGAACCAGGTTCTATGACACTTGACAACAATAATATTTATTGGAAATTCACCAACGGATCTGCCCAACTAGATATTCTGTTTGAAAGATCAACAGGAATAGTTACCAGTTTCCATTTTGCGGCTATAACAAATCCTGTAAAACAAAATGTGGATTATGATAAAATAAAAACAATTAAACAAGGGCAAAGCACTTTGGCAGAACTGGAAAAAATGTATGGCCTGCCTTTCAAATTAGAGATAGATGATAATAACGAATCATGGTATTATGAAGGCAACAATTCAAGACTCGCTGTTTTAAGTACGAACCGCAAAAGTGGAGTGATCAGTGATCTTCGATACAACTATTAAAATGAAAGTGTCCCGGTTGTGAGTATTATATTCAGTTCTTTTTTGGTACTCTCCTCTACCCTGCCAATAACCTGTGCATCCACGCCAAACTTTTTTGCAATGCCGATGATCGTAGCAGCATCTTTCTCATTGGTATAAATTTCTAATCTTGTTCCCATATTAAAAACCTGGTACATTTCCTTATCATCAGATCCGCTTGCTTGCTGGATCAATTTAAAAATAACGGGCGGTTCAAATAGATTATCCTTTATGACCCGAACATTATCCGGGATATATTTCAAACATTTTGTTTGTCCGCCACCACTGCAATGGATCAGGCCGTTGATCTTTTCAAAATGATCTTCTAATAGTTCTTTTAGAATAGGCGCAAAAGTTCTTGTGGGGCTCAATAGTAATTCTCCAACTGTGGCAGATAATTGTTCATTACGCAAAGAATATTGAACATTTTCTCTTAACCTGTGAGGGCCAATATAGACAACAGAATCATCCAGGGAATTATCAAATGATTCACGATAATTTTCTGCATAATTTTTTTGAAGCATATCATGTCTTGCACTCGTAAGTCCATTGCTGGCAATACCACTGTTATATTCATCTTCATAATCAGCTTTTCCAAAACCCGCCAGGCCAACTATAACATTTCCCGGTTTTATTTTTTCATTTGTGATCAACTTTGATTTTGGCCATCTTGACGTCATTGTACCATTCACTGCAATTGTTCTTACCACATCACCTACATCAGCGGTTTCCCCACCCATGTAAGTAATATTTACGCCAAAACTTTTCATTTTATCAAAAAACGCCTGTGTGCCCGTTATTACAGCTTCAAGAACTTCAGCGGGTATCACATTTTTATTTCTATCGATCGTAGAAGAAAAAAGCAAATTATCATAAATGCCTACACAAAGAAGGTCATCAAGATTCATCACAATAGCGTCCTGTGCGATTCCTTTCCAGATTGAAACGTCACCCGTTTCTTTCCAATACAAATAAGCAAGAATTGATTTTGTGCCTGCACCATCAGCATGCATAACGTTTACCCATTGATCATCGCCACAAAGAACATCAGGATAAATCTTGCAAAATGCTTTTGGATAAAGTCCTTTATCCAGACTTTTGGTGGCAGCATGGACTTCTTCTTTCTGCGCTGAGACTCCTCTTTTTGAATATAGGCTCATGAATTGTATTGAGTCGCAAAAATACTTGAACAAAGAGTATTGCTTATTGAACATTGAACATTTATTTTGCATACATGCAGGTACACAGGGATATTGATAATTTACCGGTTTTTCATAATGCAGTAGTCACAATTGGAACTTTTGATGGGGTGCATGTCGGTCACCGGCAGATCATAAACAAGCTAAAGGTTGAAGCCATCAAGATAAATGGTGAATCTGTTATCATCACATTTCACCCACATCCCCGCAAGGTTATTTCTTCAGCAATACTGGGCGTAAGACTTATTAATACGTTAGAAGAGAAAATTGAAGTGTTATCAGGTCTTGGCGTTGATCATCTTGTAATTGTTCCTTTCACTGATGCTTTTGCCAACCAACCAGCTGAGGATTATATCCGGAATTTTCTTTATGAAAAATTTCATCCTGATACTATAATCATAGGCTATGATCACCGCTTTGGCCGGGAACGGTTAGGTGATTATAAGCTGATGGAAAAAATGGCACCCCAATTTGGATTTAAAATAAAAGAAATACCCAAGCATATTTTGGAGGAGATCGCTATCAGCTCAACAAATATCCGCGAAGCAGTTCTTCATAATGACATTGAAATGGCGAATAAACTTCTCGGCTATACTTTCTTTTTTGAAGGTGAAGTTGTACATGGAAATAAGTTAGGAAGACAATTGGGATATCCCACTGCGAATTTAAAAGTTCATGATCTGGAAAAGGTAATACCAGGTGACGGGATATACGCAGTATATGCGAGTATTAAAAAAGGGATACAAAATGAAGAAGCGACAATGGATGAGATCAACTCCTTCCCCATTGCAGATGCTCAATATAAAGGAATGATGAGCATTGGCTTTCGTCCGACAGTAGATGGTAAAAAAAGAGTGGTGGAGGTAAATGTCTTTGACTTCAATAAAGAGATCTATGGAAAAATAATGCGGGTCTATGTAAAGAAATTTCTAAGAGCTGAAGTAAAATTTAATACGTTGGAAGAATTAGTAAAGCAAATTGACCAGGATAAGATCAATAGTTTGCAAGTATTATAAAAAAGCCTCCATATCGGAGGCTTTCAGTTAATACTCAATATTGTATTCAAAGTAAGAACCATCTTCAAAGAAATCATCAAGGGTTCCTTCTATTGTAATTTTTTTCTTGTCTTCTGAAAGTTTAACTCCTTTTCCTTCTGCTTTTTTTACAGGCTTTGGAAGATTAATAACTGTTTTCATATTTACAGACATACCCATTTGGGCCATTTCTTGCATAGTTTTCAAAGATTTATCATCTTCTACTTTTGCATATTTCTCTTTGTTGAGTTTGCGGGAGAACTTGCCTTTTTCGTAAACGGTGGTATAGTATTGACCAAGATTTACACCCATTTCTTCGGGTTTATCTTCATCGTCCATGTCAAACATCCCCTTATTTTTATTGTCATCTTCTTTTTTGCCCTCTTCACCTGTTATTTTAGGCATTATATTCTCGATGACATCAGTTTGTGCTTTTTTCAAAACATTTTGGATCGGGGCGATCTCGGATGTATTTGAAAAAGGAAATGTGAATGTGAAATTTACCTTATCTTCTTTCGCATCTAATTGGACCCTTAACTTGCCGGTAGCGGCTATCTTTTTCTCCGCATCATTTAAATTTTTCAGGCTGTCTTTGATGTCTTTTAAATTAACAACGGTATCTGTTTTCAGTTTCTCAAATTCTTTCATCTCATCATTTCCGCCGCCCATAGTTTTTAAAAGACCCAACACCTTTCCCATATCAAAGCTATTGACAAAGGTGCCGCTACCATTTTCAGCAATTGTGATTTCGTCGACTGTATCAAAACATCCGGCAATCACAACCAGCATTAACAGGCCGGCGATCCAACTGATTTTTTTCATAATTAATATTTTACTTACTCAATGCAAAGAAACATGTTTTACCATTATAAATTGGTTACGCTGCAATTATTTTAAATACCATTTCTTTTAAAAGTGATGCGTCTTCAGTGCCAATATCTGAAACCCCAACCGATTTTAAGTTGTATTGATGCAATAATAAGATAGCTTTCTCTACTTGCGGAAAGCTGTAGACTTTTACCGCCTGCAAATAATCTTTAATAAAAAATGGATTTACGCTGATAGCTGCAGCAACCGTTTTGTCATCGCGGCTACTCAAACCGTGTATCATATATAATTTGCTGAAAAATGAATAGAGCGATGGAAATATCAATTGAATTGGCGCTGCTTTGGGATTTGCTTCAAAATATTGAACAATGCGAATACAGCCCGAAAGATCTTTATTAGCTAGAGCGTTTTGAAATTCGAAAACATTAAACTCTTTGCTTATCCCAATGAATTCTTCAATATCATCCTCGTTTATCGTTTTTCTTTTGCCAAGATTAACCAATATCTTCTCTATTTCATTTTCGATCCTGCTCAGGTCATTACCGATATGATCTACTAACAGCATCAGGGCCTTTCTTGAAATTTCATAGCCATGGTCATGAACGATCTCTTCCGTCCACTGAGGAAGCTGGTTTTCATAAATTTTTTTTGTCGAGAGCAGAACGCCCCGATCTTTTAACAGCTTAGCAAATTTTGTTCGACCATCAATTTTCTTTTCCTTATATGAAACAACAAGGATGGTTGAACTCAAAGGGTTTTCTATATATGACTCAAGTTTTTCAATATCCCGCATCTGCTGTGCTTCCTTTAATAATACTACCTGTCGTTCGGAAAACATGGGATAACGGCGACATGCGTTAATTACGTCGGGCCAGGCTGCATCCTTACCGTAAAATACCGTGAGATTAAACCCTGTTTCGGCTTCGCTAAGGATTTTGTGCTCGGCGTAATCCACAACCTTATCAATAAAGTATTCCTCCTCACCCTCGAGCCAGTAAAAAGGCTTAAAAACTTTTTTTTTCCACTCTGCTATTATCTTTTCATGTGACATAAGGCGCTAAGTTACAGGGATTCACAAACAGAATCACGAATATTTGTTGACATTAGGTTTTAAGTTTTTTTCGTTTTTTGGCATGGTTTTTCTTTAATGAGGTGTGACACAAAATTGTGATCCTGTTAATAACTAATGCTACTTATTTTGAGCGATTCCAATTATTTTGAAACTGTAAAATTCAAATAAAAATGACAAACACAAATTATCCATCTGCTACGCCTACGACAACACCGCAGAGAAGCAGCAATTCAAAAAACATCGTTATTGGCCTGCTGGCCGTTGCCCTGCTGGGTTCATGGGCTTATTTTCTAATGAAAATAAACAGATCCGACAAAGAAATCCTTTCAAAAACAGAAGAAGGTGTTCATTACATGAGTCAGCGTGATTCATTAGAATCTCTTTACAAGTTTACACTTGATAAATATGATTCAGTTACCGTTGCTAATAATGACATGTCAGGTAAACTGACCGCTAAGCAAACTGAGATCTCTAAGTTAAAAGCAGAGATCAACAGCATTCTGAAAAAGAAAAATGCTACCTCATCTGAACTTGCAAGAGCAAAAACATTGATCGAAGAACTTAATGGTCAGATCGAAACTCTTCAGGCTGAAAATGCAAGACTGACCGGCGAGAATCAGACTTTGACAGCTGAAAAAACACAGCTTATTGTTGAAAAAGATACTTTAACAGCAAACCTGGTTACAACACAGGCAGAAAAGAAAGTATTAGAAGAGACAGTTGATGTTGGTTCTACATTCAGCGCAAGCAACATTGCCATAATCCCGGTAAACGAAAAGAATGGTGGTAAAGAAAAAGAAACAACAACAGCTAAAAAAGTTGACAAACTGGTTGTATCCTTTGACGTTGAGAACAGG
>Ga0184625_10000574_pt1 | contig 14149 bp, 26 predicted proteins | sample PLM3_30_b1_FD_133151 | JGI IMG/M metagenome (GOLD analysis project Ga0184625, IMG submission 133151) | Groundwater sediment microbial communities from an aquifer in East River, Colorado, USA - PLM3_30_b1 | ecosystem: Environmental > Terrestrial > Soil > Riparian zone | place: USA: East River... | reverse complement strand
GCTCCGCTTCGGCTGGCTGCTGACGGGAGGGCAACCGTGATGCGATTCCGCACCCGCAATCAGCGGCTCGTGGCCGTCCGCGAGCTGTACATGGAAGCCCACGGCCGGCTGCCCGTCGAAGACCCGTTTTGGTTTGTGCACTGGGCGAAGCGGGCCGGATTGCACCCGGTGCCGGCGAGCGGCAAGGGCCGCAAGCGCCGCTGGACGAACCGCTACCAACGCGCGCGGCGGGCCCTCGGCAAGCAACGCGAGCTGCAACTGGAAGGAGCCGGCCAGTGAACGACGGCGTATGGCAATTGTTGGTCGGGCTAGGCTGTGCCGGCCTGCAGCTCTCGTGTGGCGTCTTCATCCTCGTGTGTGCTGTCAGTCTGGCCAGCATCATTTCGAAGGGACCGCCCAAGTGAGCAAAACCGCGCTCCTCAAGTGCGAGACCCTGCACCTGGTGCCGGGGCTGAAAGCGGACTTCGACGCGCAAGTGACTGCTGCCGTCGAGGACTGTCGGCGGCGGCCGGGCGTCAACAAGAAGCGGACGGTGATCATCGAGGTCGAAATCAAGCCGCACCCGCAGGATCCGGAGGACGTCTGGATCGAACCGGTGATCAAGAGCAAGCGGCCGGCGACCAAGATCGATCCGATCCGCGGCCGCATCACGCGGACCGGGCAACTGCAACTCGATTTCTCGGAGGACGGACTCTCGGATGCTGAATAATCACGGACCAACCGACAACTGCGGCGAGCTGGTCGATCACCTGGCCAAGGTGGCCGACGATCAATCGCTGCTGCTGGCGATCGGCGCGGAGCCGACGCCGGCGCGGGAGCGGATTGCGGCCATCCTGGCCGAGCATCACTGCGCGTCGCCGTGCAAGATGCTGACGGCGCTGGACCGCTACGACCGGGCCCTGGTCCAGGTGACCAGCCTGCTCGACGCCGTCCGCCGCGGCGAGCTGCTGCCCTCGGCCGTTCAAGACTCGATCGACGTGGCGCAGCTGGCCTACCTGGAAGCGACGGGCCAGGAACCGCTGTCGCTGCTCCAGCTCTCGACGACGGAGTTGGACAGGAACCCGTTTCGCATGTGCAAGGACGCGTAGCGAATGGCACGCAAGCGAGTTTACACGCCCCAACAGAAAGCAGCGCGAGCTGTTGTACGCAAGCGCCATTACGAGCGCAACAAGGCAAAAGTGTTGGCGCAGGTGAAGGCCTATTACGACGCGAATAAATCAGACGTTCTCGCAAAGCAAGCGGAGCGCTTGGCCGCGCCAGGCATGACGAAGCACGAGACGGCCCGAAAAAGGCAGTGGCGAAACGCCAATCTACCGCGTGTCCGGGCGACCGAACACGCACGGTATTGGCGCGACCCGGAAGCGATCCTCGCTCCACGACGCGAGCGCCGTGCGGAGAAGCGTGGCGTAGTTCCGATCGTCACACGCGCCGAGTCGTCGGCGAAATACAAGTGTGCCCATCCCGAGTCTCGATCTAGCGCTGTTCACCCGTTGGAGAAAGCGAGCGAGCTCTCCCGCGCGGTTGCCATCATGCTCGCTCAGGAGCCACAGAAATGAACGACTGGTCCCTTTCACAGGTTCGCGAGTCCAGTGACACCGAGGCACTTATTACTGTGTTTCGTGAGGCGTTTACCAAATCCGTCGAATGGCTTCGACTGGCCGCCGCGGCGTATTGCCGCTTGAAATCGCTTGGGGAACCCGTGCCTGTCTCGTCACGGATGGGAGCGATCTTCGAGCGAATCGAAGCGGGACAGCTATCGCCGGCGTTCGTCTGGAAAACGCAGGGCAATGCGCTTCTCTACAGTCGCTGCCACTCCCTGCCTGTTTCGGTGCAGGAACGGATCGCCGCGGGGGACCCGTTCCGTCTGCTTAGCGATGCCGGGCGCGAGCGGACGGTGCCAGCGCTAGAAATGGATGGCGATCAACTGCGGCAGGTGTTTGCCCGCACGCGCGAGCGGTCGGATGCCGAACAAATCAGCTTTCGCGAGCGCTCCGCAGACGCCGTTCCCGATCCCGAAAAGGCGGAAATGCTGATGGAGGTTGACTGCCGCAGGCAACTGGTTTGCTTTTACCGTCCGTGCAAAGTTCCGCGTCAGGTGCTGGAGCAATTGCTCGAGCAACTGAACACGCGGCGCCGCAAGCGTAAGTCGAAAAGCTAATGGGCAAGCGCAAGCGGCGGCAACCTGGTGAATACAGCCCCTTGCCGGGGAACCTGTCGTACGACTACTCGGCCGACGAGCGGGAGTTTGCGGAGGCGGTCGATCGCTTCAAGGCCAGCGGCCATCCGTTCCCCACGCTGGTCGAGCTGCTGCGGATCCTGAGAGACCTGGGTTATCGCAAGGAGCCGGTGAAGCCATGCCAGGAGGGTCGAAGGTGATGAAGAGCACGAATCGAAACGAGCGGGCCCGGGCCGGGATCCGGAGGCGGGCGGCGGCCATGCAGACGCGGGCTTTGTCGCAGTTGCCGGCCAGCGTCACGGCGCATTGGGCCGCCGGCTGGGAGGATTTGCCGGAGCAACTGGAGGCGCACGCCGATGCGGCGATCGCCCACGCGACGGCGAAACTCCGCGAGCAGCACCTGGCCGAAATGGGCGCGGTCCTCGATCCGCGCGGCGAAGAGTGATAGCCACAAAAAACACAAGGAGCCACTAGAAAGTCCGCCTAAGACGACATGCGGGGCAAAAGGGGTCGCTTGCTTACCCGTTCGACTGCCAAGAGACGGCGGGTTGAAGGCTTGCGATGAGATATGCCAGTAGCGGAGCGAGGGGCACTTGGATGTCGCCCACTTGCCGAGCGTCAACCGTAGATCGAGCCGCGCAACCTTGCGGTCCAAACCGAGACATCAGGTAGGTCGTCTGAGCGTTTTCCGGGATCGCAAACCGGGCTTTTAACACGCGTTGTTCCAGCGATCCGCCGCGGCCGCATTGAAGTTCGGTCGCTCCAAACGCTGCATCGGCCAGCGTGCCGACTTCCGCGGCGGATCGCTGGGGGAACCCGTAATTCCAGGAGGAACCAATCATGCCCGCCGTGCTTGACCGTCCGCTCCGTGCCTCTGTGCCTCTGTATGAGACTCCGCCTGTGGCCGTGTCGCTCGACGATCGGGCCGCGACCGTGCTCCGCGTGGCCGGCGAGCTGTTCATGCACACGCCCGATTGGCCCACGTTTTACCGCGACGTGCTCGGGCCCAGCGGCGCGGCCGGCAAGCTGTTTCCCTTGGCGGCCGACTATCGGGCCTTCACGCTCACGAGCGAGTACGCCGAAGTGCAACGGCTGCTGGAGCGGCTGCGCGCGATGCAGCCCAACGACCGGACGCGCGAGCCGCTGCAAGTCATCACCGTGCGGCTGCCGAAGGCCCTGCACGAAGGGCTCAAGGCGGAAGCCCACGATCACAACACGAGCCTGAACCAGCTCTGCGTCAGCAAGCTGCTGCAGGCGCTGGCGGAAGCCCAGTAGGCACCTAACTCGCAAGACGCGCGGACGATGCCCAAGCCACCCACCGACGATCCGGACCAACAGCCGTTGCCGTTCGTCGCCGGCGAGATTGCCCGCGGCGAAGAGCTGCAGTGGCTGGGGATCGCGCTGATGAAGCTCGATTGCAACATTTACGCGGCCCAGCTGATGCGGTGGATCTTCAATGTGACCGACGGCGGGAAGCGGGGCGTGCTCAAGAAGAGCCATGCCGAGCTGGCGGCCCGGCCGTGGGGGCTGTGCTGCCATCCCAATCAGGTCGCGGCGACCGCGAACCAGCTCAAGCGGGCCGGCATCCTGCAAGTCACCCCGACCTGGCTGAGCCAGGGCATCCAGGGCGCCAACGAGTACTCGATCGACTGGGCCGGCGTGCGACAAGTTGTCGGCATCGGCAGGCAGCTCCAGGAGGCCCGCCCGCCCCACACCACGTGTGACCCGCCCCACACCACGTGTGACCCGCCCCACATGGAGAGTGAGGGGGGTCACACCACGTGTGGACAATATAAGGAAACTACCTTTTCTCACCTCCCTTCACCTCCTAACACTTCGATCGATCGATCGAAGACGGGATCGATCGAGCTGATTCGAACGATCCCGGAGCGGCCGCAGCTGATTGCGGACGCCTTGGAGCGTGAAGGCGTGTGGAGGGTGGCCGCGCTCCGGGCGGCAAGGGAGCGAATCGTCGCTCCCTTGCCCCCGGAGATTCTTGACCGGGACCCGTTCGCGCCGCTGAAAATGGCGCACCTGGGCGAAGCCGGCACGCTGACGCGCTGGTTTCGCCGGCAGCTCTCGATCGTACGCCCGCTGACGGGCGACAGCCACGCCGAATTGGTGCTCGTGCTGGCCGCGGGCCTGGCGGCGCTGGCCATTCCGCGGGGCAGCATCCGCCACGCGTCGATCGACCGGGGCCGCATCGGGTGCTTCATCACCACGCTGACGCGGCGGCTGTGGGGCAAAGTGCTGTGGCAGGTGGAGCGGGCCGACGAGGAGCTGGGCGCTCTGCTGGCGGCCTATCCGGAGTGTCTCACCACGGCCGACTGGCCGGGCCCGCGCGCTGAAGCGCTGGCCGACGTTCTGAACCCTGAACCCTGAACCCGGAGGTTTCATGTCCGGTTGGCAACGCCTGCTCTTGCGGCCTGGCCGCGAGCTGAACGTTCCGAGCAAGTCGCAGCGGGCGCTGTCGCAGCGCTGGCGGAAGCGGCTCACCAAACGGCTGCGGCAGCGGAGCCTGCGGCGATGAGCGACTTGACGCAGCGACAAGCCGAGATTGTGGCCTGGCTGAAAGCCTACGTGGCCCGCAATGGCTACGGGCCTTCGGCGCGTGAAATCGGGAAGCAGTTCGGGATTACGTCGCCCAACGGCGTCATGGGGCACCTGCGGGCGCTGGAGAAAAAAGGCGCGATCGTCCGGGATGTTGGCCCGGGCGGCCGAGCGATCCACCGAGCCTTTCGATTCCCGGAGGAGCCATGAGCGACTTGCAACTGCGGGATTTCATCACGGGCATCTGGCAGCGGGCCGCTGAGCTGCCGGTGGAAGTGCCGGACGTCGTCGTCTTCCACGACGGGGTCGATTTCCTGCTGGAAGTGCGGGGCAAGTGTTTTGCGGTCGAAATGCGTTTTGCGCCGTGCGTCTTCGGTCTGACGCCGGCTTACTTTTCCATCAATCCGGAGGTGCTGGTATGAACGCGACGAAGAAACTCGACAAGTTGGGCGACCAGGTCACGAAGCGCGAGCAGCGCGACAAGGCGCTGCTGGGCAAGCGGCCGAGCTTTGAAGAAGTGATGAAGTCGGAACGGGCGGCGCTCGCCAAGCGGAACGGCAAGGCGGTTGAACAGAAGGAAACGAAGGCAACGAAGGGGAGCAACGGGCATGCGGCCAATGGGAGCGGGCTGTTTCAGGAGCTAACCCAAGGGCTGTGGGCGAAGCTGGAGAAGGTTTGGGGACAGGGAACGTCGGCCGGCGTCAGCTCCGATGACATTGGCTTCCTCGGTGAGCTGCTGCGGAAGCGAGCCCACAAGCGGCCGCTGGCGAACGGCGAAGCGCAGCGGGCCGTGGGGATCCTGCATCCGGCGGGGCATCCGGCGGAGATTGAACAGAAGGAAACGAAGCCAACGAAGGGGAGCAAGGGCAAAGCTGTCCCCGAAAATGTCCCGGTCAGCATCGAGCTCAACACGATTCACCGGCATCCCAAGAATCGCCAGCCGGACAAGGCGGCGGTCAAGCGGCTGGCGGCGTCGATCGACGAGCACGAGCTGCAGCAGCCGATCTTGCTCCGCAAGCCGCCCAGTGGCTCGCTCTACCCGCTCGCCAGCGGCCATTTGCAAATCGTGTTCGGCGAGCGACGCTTCGCGGCCCACGAGCTGCTCGGCAGGAAAACCATTCGGGCTTTCGTCCGCGAGGACCTGGACGACGTGCAGACGCTGGTGCTGATGGCGGAGGAAAACGCCAAGCGCGAGAACCCCAACCCGGTCGAACGGGCCCGCCATATCGAAACGCTGACTGCCCCGATCGAGGACGGCGGCGGCGGGATGATGGTCAAGGATGCCGCAGTCCACGTCGGGTTTCACGATGCGGCCAGTGCGAGCAACGCGCTGCGGCTGCTCAAGCTGCCGGCGAAGTGGCTCGACCGCGTCGCCGCCGGCGAGCTGCCCGAAACCTTCGCCCGGCTGCTGGTGCCGATCTGCCACGCGCCGAAGCTGATGGACCTGGCCGATTCGATTTGGCAAGCGTACGCCCGCGATAAAGACTGGAAGCCGGCCAAGGGGCTGCACTATGGCAACTTCGGTTCGGGATTTGACACGCGGCGGGAGGTCGAGTCGCTCGTCAACTACCTGCTGCGTGAAGCGACGCGGCCAATGGACGGCACGCATCAATACAACAGCTATGAGCTGGGCATCCCGTACGACAGGTACCCCAAGCTGTTCGAAGCGGACGAAGCCACGCTCAAGCAGCTCGACGTGCAGGAGTTCACGATCGGCAAAGAGACCGAGCGGTTGGCCACCAACTGGAAGCTGTACGACGAGCTGCAGCTGCCGGCGATCAAAAAGCACTTGGAGCAAAAGAAGACCAAAGCAGCGGCCAAAAAGGGGAAGGATAAGGCGGCCAAGAAGGAGCTGACGCCGGCGGAGCAGAAGAAACGCGACGCGGAGGCGGACGAGCAGCTCGCCAAGCACGTCGCCGCCTGGCGGCACGATTGGCTCCGCGGCCTGGTCGCCGACTGCGTCGAAACGGACGGGCCGCTGCGTGAGCGGCTGATGCTGCTCTTTGCGGCCGACTGCCTCGACGGCGTTTATGCCGACGACATGGACGAAGCGATCAGCGCGGCCGTGGCCAAGTATCAGCCGCTCAGCAGCAAGATGCCCACGCGGAGCAGCGCACACGTCTATGACGCGATCGCCGCGACGGACCGCTCGACGCAAGCCCTGACGGCCGCGGCCGTCGCAGTGTGCCGGTGCAAGCTGACGGCCAAAGACCACGACTGGGAGTATCCGGCCATTGTGCGCGAAACCATCGACGAGCTGGCGGCGTTCGCCGGCGTCGATTTGAAAGCGGCCTGGGGGCAACTGCAACAGCCGAGCGTGCCCAAGGAACCGCTGATCGATCGGCTGGGCCGGTTGGAAGAGCTGTTTCAGCTCCACAACAGCCGGCAGCTCGACGTATTGGGCAAGGAGCTGGGCGTCCACGTGGCCGACGCGCGGAGCAAGGATGCGAAGGTCAATCTGCTGATGTCCCGCGATCGCCTGTTGAAGCTGCCCAAGTGCATCGCGCCGCTGCCGGCGAAGGCAACCACGAAAAACACGAAAGCCACGAAACGGGGCCAGCGATGAAGTTGCTGTTCTTGCTGGCCTTTCGCGCCGACAATCCGCGGGTGATTCCGGAGCTGGCCCGGATCCGCAAACCCTGCAGCCGCTGCGGCCAGGTCTGCCGGATCACGCTGGCCTCATCCGTCGTCGCCGGTGGGCTGCCCGTCGTTTGTACCGAGTGCCTGACGCCGCGTGAGATGCGCAAGATGCGGGCCCACGTGACGCCCGAGCAGCTCGCGGAATGTGCCGACCACCTGGCGAGGCAGCTATGAGCATCAACTACGGCGACTTGTGCCGGCCGCCATTTCGGCCATTGCCGCCGCCGCCGACCGACCTGGCCGCGCTAGTGCGCGAGCTGCGCGTGCTGCAGCGGCGGGCGCGGCGGCAATGTGGCGACCCGCCCTATCGCACCAGTTACGAAGGCACAGCCGCCGCGGCCCGCGCGATGGAAGCCCTTGTCGATCGAGAAATCGGACTCTTGCCTTGGGAGTGAACGGAATGCACGACGACGTTTTCAGTTTCGATTGCCCGCGGTGCCGCCGGATGCGGGGCCTCAACTGGCTGATAGCCGGCGCCATGCTCGTCATGCTGCTGTGCAACTATGGAACCTCCCGCCAGCGCGACGCGGCGCAAGCCGACCTGCACCACGTCGCCGGCGAGGTCCGCGACATGCAGCTCACGATCGACGTGCTGCGGCGGCAGCTGGCGGACCAAAGCCAGGAGTCAGGGGCCAGGAGCCAGGAGCCAGCAGAGAAGAGAAACCCGTAAATGAAAACACTGCAACAAATCGCGCACGCGAGAAACGTTCTGTGCGAGACGCTCAAAACTCCCGGCCTCAATCCGGAGCAGTCCGCGATGTTCGCTGGGATGCTCAACGCGCTGGCCTGGGTGTGCGACAGTCCGAACGGAACGACGCTGGATCGGCTGCTGGCGGGTGAGCCCGTTGCAGCTGGCAAAGACCCGTCCGCCGCCGTGAAGCGGCTCGAGTCTCTCACCCACCTGGCTACGGGTTCCCCAAGCGATGCAGAGAAGAGGAACCCGTAGTGCCCTATCCAATCGTGTTCGACGATCCGAAGATCCAGGCGCTCTACGAAGCTGGCCAGGCGCTGATTGACCGCATGCGGGCGGAGTTGGTTCGCGACGAACACGGCTGCATCGCACTGCCGTTTCGTTGTTACGGCTGCGACCAGTCGCGTTTCGACCTGGCCATGATGACGGGCGATGGATTGCCCTTATGCTGCGGCTGTTTCAATGGCGGTATGGATGCGCTTCGCGCCGATCTTCACCGCGGGATGGCTGAATGACCAAGCTGCACCTGGCTGAGAATCTGAAACTGCCCGTGGACGCGGCGACGCAGACGTTTGCGTTTATCGGCCGGAAGGGGTCGGGCAAGACGTATGGCGCCGGCAAGCTGACCGAGCTGCTCATCGCGGCGGGCGTGCAAACGATCGTGCTGGACCTGGTCGGCAAATGGTGGGGCCTGCGGCTGGCGGCCGACGGGAAGAGGCCCGGCATCGACATTCCGGTGCTCGGAGGGCTGCGCGGCGACATCCCGCTGGAATCCGCCGGCGGAGCGCTGATCGCCGAGGCCCTCCTCGAAAGCGGCCGCAGCGCGATTCTCGACCTGAGCCAATTCAGCAAGAGCGGACGGCAGGAATTCGCCTACCGCTTTGGCTTGCGGCTGTGGCAGTTGCAAAAGGCGCAGCTCAACCCGGTGCCCGTACACCTGGTGATTGAGGAAAGCCAGCTGATTGTCCCCGAGAACATTCCGGCCGGCGGCAAGGGCGAGTTCCTGCGGGAAATGTACGGCGTGTTCGAAGAGATTATCCGCCTGGGCCGCAACTACGGCATCGGCATCACGCTGATCACGCAGCGGCCGCAGAGCGTGGCCAAGGAGGTGCTCAATCAGGCCGAGCCGCTGCTCGTGTTCCAGGTCACCGGCAGCCACGAGCGGAAGGCCATCAAGCAGTGGATTCAGCACCAAGGCATGGACGAGGCCCTGACGGATACCTTGCCGGCGCAGACCAAAGGGCAGTGCTGGTTCTGGTCGCCCGAATGGCTGGGGGAGCTGAAGCAAGTCCAGATTGCCGCCAAGTGGACGTTCGACTCGACCGCGACGCCCAAGGTCGGGGCCAGTGCTCCCAAGGCCCGCGCCATCAAGCCGCTCGATCTGTCCGACCTGCAGACGAAGATGGCCACGACGATCGAGCGGGCCAAGGCTGACGATCCCAAGCGGCTCAAGGCGCGGATTGCCGAGCTGGAGAAGGCGGCGAAGCTTGGAACCACGAAAGGCGCGAAAGACACGAAAGGGCCGCCCGATGAGGCGGTTGTTCAGCGGGCAGTCACCGCGGCGCTGCGGCTGGCCTCGGCCGAGTGGCTGGCCGAAAAGAAGAAGATGCACCGCTCGCTGGGCCAGGCGTGCAAGATTCTGCGGCAAATCGGCGGCCTGGCGGGTGGTACAGATTTCTCGCAGTGGGAAGGCGAGTGTACCGCGCCCGTGCTTCCTCCTTCGCTTCCTTCGCTGCCTTCTGTTCAAGCTCCCCGCCCCGCTCCGCCGCGGAAGATGCCGGCCCGCGATGTGTCGTTTGCCGCCAACGGCGATACGACGCTGTCCAAGGCGGAGCGGGCGATTTTGGCGGCGTTCTATTGGCTCAAGGATGAAACGGCCACGCCGGCGAAAGTGGCGTTCTATTCGGACTACTCGGCCGGGAGCTCGACGAGCAACAACGCGCTCGGCAAGCTGCGGCACGGGTTTGTCAGCGGCTGGAAGATTACGCCGGAAGGGGCCGCGGCCGCGGAGGCCCTCGGCGTCGGTGCGAAGCCGGCCGGCGCGGAGCTGCTGGCCTGGTGCAAGGGCAAGCTGGGCCGGGCCGAGTGCGCGATGCTCGATGCCCTGGTCGCCGCGCATCCGCAGCGGCTAACGTCGGCCGAGCTGGGCGAGCGGAGCGGCTACAGCGTGGGCAGCTCCACGTTCAACAACGCGATCGGCAAGCTGCGGACGATCGAAGCGGCCGAAGGCTACGAGCGCGACGGCGGGACCAAAGCGGCCGACGTGTTCCTGGAAGGGTGAAACGGGCCAGCCAAAAGGCGGCCGAACTGCCGGCAAAATGGGCCGTCATGGTTCGGCTCTATGGGACCGTTGTCCGCACGCTGGAGGGTCGCGTGCTGTTTCGCGTGGCCGCCCACTATGGCGACGCGCAGCGGCTGGGCTTTGACGACGGCGCGGAGTTTTGGGTCGGCCGCCGCCAAGGCGTGCTCACCGAAGCGACCGAAGCGCCGGTCGGCGGCGTGCCGCTGGATCTGTTGAAAGTCTCCTTTGAGCTGGCCAGCTATCTCGCGCAAACCCTGGCGGAGGCAAGCTGATGTCGGCGACCGAAACCGTGCGGCTGCCACGCCAGAAGCTGGCGAAGTGGCTGCGGTGGGAAAAAAGGCGGCTTAAGTTCCAGCGGCAGTCGAAAGACTGCGCCGCGCAGCAGGAGCCGCTGGAGGCAGAGCTGGAGCAGCTCGTCCGCGACCACGGCGGCGACGCCAAGGCCCTGGCCAACAGCGAGGGCTGGCGGGTGTATCTGGAGTCCAAACGCAAGAACGTCGAATGGAAAGGGCACTTCATCCGCCAGGTCGGCGAGAAGGGCAGCGAAGAGGCGGAAAAGATCATCGCGGCGCAGCCCACCAGCGACAAGCTCGTCATCGAGCCGCCGCCGGGCAGCCTGAACTAACGACTCACGCTACAGGTAAGGAATCAAGTCATGCACTATCGCAACGGCCGCCTGGCACAGAACGGTGACAAGGTCGTCCAGATTGGCGGCTTCGGCAGCGGTGCGGAGATTACCGCCGTCGGCGTGCTGCACAGTGCAACGCCCGGCAACGATCACTGCAACGGCAATATCTCCCCAATCCAGAACGCGATCACCGGGGCCTGCCTGTGCGACTGCCTGCACGTCGATGACGTCGCGGCGATGCTCAAGGAAAAGGGACTCGACAAGCGCCCGGCCGGAAAATGAACGGCCGCGGCGGGCCGCGTGTCCCTGGTCGCGAACAATGTCCGTGAGGACACGGGGACCAAGGAGGACGTCATGCTCACGCGCCGGCAAGAACAAATCGTGCGGGCCCTGTATCGGCTGGCCCTGAGCAAGCCGATCGTGGGCGTCGATTCGAACGACCTGATCGAACTGATTCACCTGGTCTATGGCGCCAGCCGGCGGCCGGGTGAAGCGCACCGCACCCTGGCGGCGCGCGTGACGGAAGCCGAAGAGCGGCTCGAGCAGCTCGGCCTCGGGCTGGATGAGCTGGCCAACGATCCCGCGCTGCCGCTGTTTTACCGGAGAGGCAATGCGTGCAATCGCAAGACCCGTCGCCGGAGCGGTGGTATCGCCAGGCGGTTGCCGCGCTAAGGGCTCGGAAGTGCCCGGGGTGTGCGGCGTGGGAAGACACCGAGCTGGAAGAGCCAGCGAGGGCAAGAAACGCAACCGGGCGAATCGCCGGAAGCGCCAAACCAAGGGCCCGTGCCGCGAAGCATAGCCCGTCGGTGCGTCATCCCTAACGCAACAGCACCCCGCAAGGGGATGCTGGGCTGCATCCTGCATCCGACGACCGCCCGATCGCACGCTTGGCCAGCGCTCCACATGACCCCCCGCAACGCGGAAGGCCGATAAACAGCGTAGCAGAAGTGCCGCGCCAAATGGAAGCAATTTCCGGCCGATGGGCTCAATTGCCCCTCCGGCCAGGGGGCGGCATGCAAGCGGTGGACCGCGAGCGATATCTGACCAGGCTCCGCCAGCTGGTCGCCGCTGGCGCTTCCTTGCGGGCGGCCGCCGCAGCGCTCGTGCGGCCGAAAACAACGGTCCAGCGGTGGGCCAAAAGGGCCGGAATCGCCGGCCGGCAGACGCGGCTTTCCAAGGAAACGCGGGCCTCGATCGACCGGCGGCTGCGGCAGGGGCAGACGATCTACCGCGTGGCGCAGACGGTCGGAGTCAGCACGGAAACGGTCTGGCGGCGGTACATGAAACGCTTGCGTGAAGTCCTCGGCGTCGGTCCCCTGCCGTGTGCCGAGTGGCGCTGTCCGGAGTGCGGCGCCAAGCTGAACGTCAACCGCTGCGTGCTCGACGGCACGCGGAAGCCGGCCAAGACGAAGACCCCGCGGAGCGGGCCAGCCAAAAGGCGGCCGCCAGAGCGCTAGGCTTCTGGTATGGGACGTTGCTTTCTGGCGGCCGGCGCTCTGCTCGTTCTGGCGTCGCTGGCCCATACGCCGAAGTGCCTCGATGGCCACTGCCCGGTAGAGAATCTGTCCAGCTTGCCGCGGACCGGCGACATGCCGGTGCGAGCTCACACGGGCATCGTGCTCGAGCTGCCGCCGGCGGTCCGCACGCGGAACTGGGGCGGCGGTAGCTGCGTCCACGCTTCGAACGTCAACCTGCTCAAGCAAATGGGCCAGCAAGAGCTGGCCGACTGGTGGCGCAAGAACTATTCGGGCGGCGAGTATGACACGCGGCTCGTGTCCCGGCTGGAAGCGGCCGGCCTCAAGTACGCGTGGATCAGCGATAGCCGCTCTCACGACAGCGACGGCGACGGCACGGCCGACGGCGAGGAATTCTTCTATTGGTGCATGCGGACCGGCCGCGGCGCCGGCATCTTCTACAAGCCGTCGCACTCGATCAACTTCGCCGGCATGGACGAGCAGTACGTCTATCTCCTCGACAACAACGCGACGGACTATCCCGAGCGCGTGGGCTATTACGAGCGCGTGCCGCGGGCCGATTTCTTCCGCCGCTGGCGAAGCTACGGCGGTTTCGCCTGGACGCTGATTTACGATCCGCTGCCGGGAGGCCCTCAATGAAGTCCTTGTCGCTAGTCTCTTGCCTGCTGTCCGCGCTGGCCCTGGCGGCCGTGCTCCTGCAGGACAAGCCGGAGCCGGTGCTGATTGAAGCGGCCGAGCCGATCGCCGATCGCGTGATGGACCTGCCCGAAGACGGCGGCCGGTGGAGCACGATCGTCGTCTATCCGGACGGCGCGAAAGACATCGAAAGCCGGGCGGTCGCCAGCTGGTTTGCCACCGAGCCGCGGTTGCAGTCGCTGCGCGCGCAGACGCGGTTCTTTGAATTCCCGCAAACGGCCTGGTGGCCGCGGTCGTACTTGCCGAACACGCCGGCGCCCTACGTCATCGTCCTCGACGAGAACAACCGCACGATCTACCACGCCTATCGCGGGGCCCTGCCCGCGGACGGGGAGAGCGTCGCGGACGAAATCCAAACCCGCATCGCCGATTGCTGTCCGGACGTGCCGGACCAAAAGCCGCAACACGAATGGCAGGCCCGGCGAAAAGTGCCCCTGCTGCGGCCGAGCTCGCCGGCGAGCGACGACCTGCTGAGCGGCCTGGCGGCGATCGCGGCGATCGGCGGCGCGGCCTGGTTCGGCTGGCGGAGCCGCGAAGCGGCGTAACCACTCACCACTTAACCACTCACTGGAGCCTGGAATGCTGCCTGCCCTTTTTGCCGTGTCGCTGCTGAGCCTGTTTAGCGGCGACTGGATTACGACCGGGCTGACGATCGCCGGCGTCGTGTTCGCGTTCCTGGGGGCGCGGAGCATTCCGGCCGGCAAGCAGGCCGGCCCGCTCGTGCGGCTCTCGCAACGGGCCAGCACGCTGCTGCAGCACGTGAATAGCCTCGGCGTGCCGGCCATGGGCCCGCTGATTCGCGAATTATCGCAAGGCAATTTCAGCACGCTGCCCGCGGCCGTGCATGCCCTGCTCGACCAGCTCGACGACAAGAACTTGCGGGGCCCGATTCTCGACCAGTTGTTTTACGCGCAGCTCGAGCGGCAGCTCGGCGACGAGACTCGCCGCCACAAGCTGCTGACGGAGCTCCACAACCGGGGCTTGCTCGACG
>Ga0184625_10000573_pt1 | contig 14179 bp, 15 predicted proteins | sample PLM3_30_b1_FD_133151 | JGI IMG/M metagenome (GOLD analysis project Ga0184625, IMG submission 133151) | Groundwater sediment microbial communities from an aquifer in East River, Colorado, USA - PLM3_30_b1 | ecosystem: Environmental > Terrestrial > Soil > Riparian zone | place: USA: East River... | reverse complement strand
TATTTTAGTTAACAGATATTCTTAATACCTTGATATATTAAACTAAAAACCCTCTTATGAAAAAAAATCTATCCTTTCTTTTCTTTGCATTTATTTATTTTTCTGCTGACACCATTGGGCAGGAAAATCTAAAGAATAATAAACCCGCTTAAGAGAGGTCAAGGCTATTTCTCGTCCTGCATCAATGGAAGCAGGGTCATTGCGCCGCCGGTAAGTGGTCAGTTGATTATGCATTCCAAAAGAAAGCCTAAAATAATTTTGCATCCTGCGAAAATGATTTACCGCCACTCACTGTGGTGGTTTTTTTATTTTAATTAACAGGTATTCTTAATATCTTAATATATTAAACTAAAACCCTTCTTATGAGAAAAAATCTATCCTTTCTTTTCTTTGCATTTATTTATTTTTCTGCTGACACCATTGGGCAGGAAAATCTAAAGAATAATTTTCAGCTTTACTTAGCAAGGTCATTTCATGGAACAGGTGATCTGCGAGGTATAAACTTTACTGGTGAATATGGACATTTATTAGGTAAACGTTTGGATATCTCTGGCAATATCACTTCAACGATCCATTGGGGCTCTTTCGGACTTATTGTGAATTCACCCAGCGGAAGTTTTGATGGCTCATTCCGGTACGTGACTGCAGGTTTGCAGGCAGGAAGTAAACTTGGATTTGCTGTATTAAACTTGCAGCATCATATTGTCAAAATTCAAGGTGGTTTATTTGTTCGTTTCCAGTCATCATCTTATCCGGATTCATATTCTGTAACTTTTCCTCCTCCTGTGAATTATCCTGAACCGTTTTATACTTTTAGGAATGAAGAAAAGCAAAATATTTTTACACTCGGTTATGTTGCTGAGCTTTCATACGCCTTTATCACGGGAAAAAATATGTTGCTGGGAGCAAAAGCGGGATTTCAGAATGATACTAACGCCGATGTAATTTCCTATTACGGGATTTTTATTGGTAAAAAACTCAAGGCAAAAGGGTGAAAATTATTTAATCATCAATGGCATTTATGGAACTGGGTCATAACCGCTGCCTCCCCAGGGATGGCATCGGGAGATCCTTTTGATCGCTAACCACATCCCTTTAAATACCCCATGCTTCTTCAATGCTTCAGCCGCATAATGAGAACAGGTTGGTGTAAACCGGCACTTCGGGCCAAGTATGGGAGAAATGATCCATTGATAAATTTTTATCAATGCAATAAAAGGAAGGCTAAGAATTCGCAGGAATGTTTTCATCAATTTTATCAGCTAACTTTTTCAAAGCTACAGCTACTTTATCTTTGACTGTTATAAAATCAGGAAGTTCTTTACCGGTATAAATAAAAAAAACATTCAATTGCTTTTGTGTTGTTTTTATCTTTTCGCTTAAATCAATTTTCTGCAAACGCCATGCTTCTCTTGTCAATCTTTTAATTCGATTACGATCCACTGCCTTTTTAAAATTTTTTGCGCTGACACCAACTCCAAATTGAAGTCCATGTTCCACGGTCAATGGTGCATGGACCAAAAAATAAATTCTATATGGATTCACAACAAAATTCTTTCCTTCAGCAAACAGCTTTTCAATTTGCTTTCGGCTTTTTAACCTTTCTTCTTTCCCAAGTGTGAAATGTTTTCTCACAGATAACACAGATTTACACAGATATTTTTGGAAATAAAAATAGCCCCAAATATGAGGCTATTCAAATTATTGAGAATCTTCAAAAGTCCCGCATTAGGCGGGATTTGAAGGGGCTTTTATTTCGCTTTTCTTTCGCTGGAAACTGTTAGTTTCTTACGGCCTTTTCTACGACGTGCTGATAATACTTTGCGGCCATCGGCAGTCTTCATACGCTTACGAAAACCATGCACCGATTTGCGGCGGCGTTTATGTGGCTGATAGGTTCTTTTTTTACCTGGCATAATCTTAATTTTTTCCTTTTTAAAAATGCCCGTGGAGAAACGGGGGAATTTAGTTCACCAGCGGAAACACCACTTTCCACTGTTTGTGAAAGGACGGCAAAGGTAGGGGTTGAAGGGCAGATTTTAGATTTCGGATTTAAGATTTTATCAAGGAGATTGAATTTTTATTTAGCCAGCTTTTGTACCCTGATTTATCTTTTGTTGCCTTCGAATCTTCCAGTGGAAGATTCGCACTCTCTACGTTTAGTTCCCTGAGCATCAAAGTTTTTGAGCTTCAAGATCAACATGAGCAGATCTTATTTCGGCGCCATAAAAATTGGCGGCATGCTTATCAAAATCTTCAGTAGAATCGGTCGTGTAAAAATGATGACTTGCTCCAAGGCTTATTTTTCTTTCTATTTCAGAATGGCGTTGCAGGTAATTGGCCAGGCTATTCGCTACAATTTCACCCTGTGACAGGATCTTTATATCGGCCGGAGTAAACTCCCTGATCTTGTCATGAAGTAAAGGATAATGTGTACAGGCCAATAAGATTGTATCGATCACAGGGGATTGATCAAGTAACTGGTTAATGTATTTCTTTATAAAAAAATCAGCGCCATGTGTGTCATATTCTTCGTTCTCAACCAATGGTACCCACATGGGGCATGCCTGCTGAAACACTTTTACTTCCGGAAAAAACTTTTCGATCTCTATTACATAACTATTAGAGCTAACAGTTCCCGACGTTGCCAATATCCCGATATTCTTTGAGTCTGAATAATTGCCAATAACTTCCGTAGTTGGTCTTATAACACCAAGCACTCTTTTCTGCGGATCAATTTTGGCCAGGTCATTTTGCTGAATTGTTCGCAATGCTTTTGCTGATGCAGTATTACAGGCCAGCACAACCAATGGGCAGCCCTGGTCAAAGAACCATTTCACACATTGCAGTGTATAACGATAAACAGTTTCAAAAGATCGTGGACCATATGGAGCCCTTGCATTATCACCTAAATAAATATAATCGTAACGGGGAAGTTTGTTTACGATCTCTCTCATTACAGTTAAGCCGCCATAGCCAGAATCAAAAATACCAATAGGGGTGAGTGAAGACATATTGCAAAAGTAAAAGAGGCTGTTGTAAGCAACAGCCTCTTTCAAATATTTGTTTTCCCCGAAGGGAGTCTTTTGACAAACCTTAGTTGCCTGTTTTCGGAGCTGGTTTCTGTGTTTGTGCACCAGTCGGTGGTAATTTCACTTTTAGCTTTTCAGCAACCAATGGTAATATATTATCCGCTGGCGGACCCACTAATAAGGATTCACGGTTGAATATATACGTGTATCCTTTTTCTTTTGCTACTTCATCAATTGCTTTTAAAACCTTATCATATACTGGCTGTAAAAGGGAATTTTGCTTCGCTTCAACCAGCTGTTGAGCTGAGGCCTGCCAATTCTGTAATTCACCTAGAAATTCTGTTCTTTGTCTTGAAGCTTGCTGGCGTACTACTAATGTTTGACGAGCAGAGTCGTTTGCTATGCTATCATAATGCTGATAATTAGACAAAAGATAATTATATGTTCTTGGCAAAGTATCGTTTTGATAACTTGTGAGTAAGGTATCTATCTTTTTCAATTCTGGCATCAGGGATACCATTTCATCAACCCTGATAAACCCTAATTTGCTTTGAGCACTTACAGTGCCACTAACCAGGCCGGCAGCCAACACAAAAATTGCAATGATCTTTTTCATTTTGATTTACGTTATTGTTTTTTTATGAGTATTTTCTGAAGAGCAAAGTTGCCTCTTTAGAAATCTTTAACACTTTTTGGCCACCGATCTTCTTTCTATTTTATTCCCAATTCTCTTAATACATCCTCGCTCTTGTCCAATTTTGGGTCGGCAAAGATAACGGTAATTCCTTCACTTTTATCTAAAATAAAATCGTAACTGCGCTGTACGGCGAGCTTCTGTACTGCATTGTAAACCCTGTTCTGGATAGGCAATACAAGCTCCTGTCTTTTCTTAAACAGATCGCCTTCAAAGCCAAAGCGTTTACGTTGCAGATCGCGCAGCGCCTTCTCTTTATTGAATAGCTGATCTTCTCTTTTTTTCTTTAAATCATCACTCAGCATTACCTGCTCCGCCTCAAAATCACGATACATTTTATCCAGGTCGGTTTGTTGGTCGTTAATTTCTTTTTGCCAGCCATCAGCAATGGCATCAAGTTTCGTTTGTGCCTCTTTATATTCCGGCAATTTGTCCAGGATATACTTGGTATCAATAATAGCGTATTTCTGTGCATTGACAGCGAATGTTGCAAGCCACATGCTACAAACTACAAGCAATACTTTTTTCATATTGAAATTTTTTAATGATGAATAGAATTACAGTACGTATCCCGATAGCAATCGGGACGACGCATTTGCTGAACATTGAACAATATGTTGAACGGAGCGTCGCAACGGAAGTTAAATAGTAGTAATGAAGTTTGGTTAAAAAAAATTTATTCCGGTTCATAACCCAGCATAAATGTAAACTTGGATGCATCTTTCAATCCACCTCCCGGTTTAATGCGGTCTATACCTATACCATAGTCAAATCCTAACAAGCCAAACATAGGCAGGAAGAAACGCATACCTACACCAGCACTTCTGCGCAGGCGGAAAGGATTATATTCTTTAAAACTATACCAGCCATTCGCTGCTTCAAAAAATGCCAGGCCGTAAATAGTACTTTGGGGGTTAGTTGCAAAAGGATAACGTAACTCTAACTGGTATTTATTGAATATGGTAAAGAATCTTGATGCTTGTGATACATCCTCAGATGGATTGATACTGGGGTTTGAGTTTTGATAAATGGGGTAACCGCGATGGGCAATGATATCGTATCCTAATACTCCCATGCTATTTGACATACCGGCATCGCCAAGCTGGAATCTTTCGAATGGTGATATTTCAAGATTGCGATTATACTTGCCCATGAACCCGTACTTCGCCGCTATTTTTATTATGAACTGCCTGTTCTTTTCCGCTCCCATTGGTTTACCAAGTGGCACATACCACTCAGCATTAAATCTCCACTTGTGATATTCAGGATGCCTGTATGAGTTTTCTATTTCAATATTTTGATTGAAGAGAGAATAAGGTGGCGTAAACTGAACACTTGCCAGGAAATTAGAACCGCTGGTAGGAAATATTGGATTAGGACCTGCAGAATTTCTTTGCAATGTAAGTTTATAACTCACGTTGGTTGAAAGCCCACTGTCAAGTCCCGGAAATATCGGGTAATTCTTCATGTTATACTGCGTGAAGCTAAGCGTATGAATAAGGCTGAAAAAATCATCCGGCCATTTCAATTGCTTTCCAAGCGATATACTGAAGCCCGTTGTTTTCATGTAACTGTTCTTAGCTATTTCGTCACTAAAACGATTGTTTACATAATCGTATCCATTAGCATATTTGCTTTTATAAAAAGAGAGAGTTAGTGAGTTTCTTTTTTTACCACCAAGCCAGGGTTCAGTAAATGAAAAATTATATGAGCTGTATTGTTTACCATTTGATTGTAATCGAAGACTCAGTTTCTGCCCATCCCCGGTTGGCAAAGGATCCCACGATTTTCTATTGAAAATATTTTTTATAGAAAAATTGTTGAATGAAACACCCAATGTTCCTGTAAGACCAATTCCACCACCCCAACCTGCTGAAAGTTCCAACTGGTCAGAAGACTTTTCTTCTACCTTATAATGAATATCAACTGTTCCGTCTTCAGGATTTGGAATTGGGTTAATGCCGATCGTTTCCTGGTTAAAATAATTTAGCTGACCTAATTCTCTTTGTGAACGGATAAGATCGGTACGACTGAATAGTTCACCCGGAATTGTTCTTAGCTCACGACGAATAACATGTTCTTTTGTTCTGTCGTTACCGGAAATTTTTACATTTTTAATTCTTGCCTGCGGGCCTTCGATCATTCTTATTTCATGATCGATCGTATCGTTATAAACGGCAGTTTCCACTGCTTCTGCACGGAAAAAAAGATAGCCGTCATCCATATATAACCCGCTAATGTCACCCCCTTCTGGTGTAAGCTGTTTGCCCAATCGCTGGTTAAGCGTTTCAATATTATAAACATCCCCTTTATGAATACCCAGGATCAGATTCAGCACCGAATCACTGTATTTAGAATTTCCTTTCCATGTAATATTTCCAAAATAATATCTATGACCTTCACTTATTTTAAAATCTATATTGACATTTCCACTGGAAACAGTATAAGGTTTTACATCATCAATTATCGCATCACGGTAGCCAATAGAATTATAGTATTCAATAATTTTTTCTTTGTCCTCTTCAAATTTCTTTTCATTGAATTTTGCTGAAGAGAACAGTTTGAACCGGAACCAGGGATCAAGAAAATTCTTTGTTTTTGAAATGGAAAGAAAACCCATGTCGTGCATGTATTGCTTAAAGGTCATCTGCGGATTTTCTCCAAAGAGGGTTGTATCTTTTGCCGGGAAAAGTGTAATTCGGCTCACTTCATGTGTGCCTTTCATTTGCTTTTTTAGCTTAAGATCGGGAACCGTTTCATTGCCAAAGAAATTGATATCGTTCACTTTTACTTTCTCGCCTTTATCAATAATAAAGGTCATGAAGATGGAATTGACAAATGTTGTATCGAGTCTTTCCAGTATTTCAAGTTTTAAATTGAGATACCCTTTTTCACCATAATATTTTTTTATAACCTCACTGGCTGTACGGCGGGTATTTTCTGTTACAATGGTTTGTTTAGCCAACCCGATCTTTCCAACTAATTCTTCTTCCTCTGATTTTTTTATTCCTTTAAAATCGTAATTACCAAGTCTTGGTCTTTCCATTACATGGATCTCCAGGTCTATAAAATCTCCATCAACTCTTGTAACATATATTTCAACATTAGAGAATAATCTTTGCTTCCACAGATTTGCAATGGCTTTTGGAAATTGATCGCCCCCGGGATGCAAAATTTTATCACCAACCTGTAAACCGGATATACTTGCAACGATGGCTGAATCGAGAAAAAAAACACCTGTGACTTTTATGCTTGCGATCGTATATTCCTTTGGCCGGGTGGCATTTTGCCATTCAATAAGGTTAGGATCAACTGAGGTAGGCTTTTTCGTTGTATCGGTAGGCTCTTGGGCATTTGCACTGATTATGGAAGTAATAACCACCGTAAGCAGTAAACAAAATCTTTGTAGAATTCTTTGCATTGTTAGTTGATCAGTTCAGTCAATGTTATCGGTCCAAAGGAATTCAATGAAGAAATCCGCACGGATCGCCTTTAAAGGCGGCAAATTAACGGTAAAAAATTGAAGTGTTTGTTAAGAAAGGGAGAAAAAAGTAAATAAAGTATTTAAAGTAAATAATGTAAAATGTCCTCTTGTTTAAACGTGTAAACTCGTTGACTTTAGATACTTTATATACTCACTTCCTTCACCTGTTCACCTGTTTTTCCAAACCTTCGTTCTCTCCCCTGGTAATCAATGATGGCTTCGTATAAATGTTGCTTTCTAAAATCCGGCCAGCGTACATGGGTGAAATATAGTTCGGCATAAGCCAGTTGGTACAAAAGAAAATTACTGATACGGTATTCGCCACTGGTTCTTATCATCAGTTCAGGATCAGGTAAGCCACTTGTAACCAGGTGTTGCTGCAAGGTATCCTGGTCAATATCTTCCACCGCCAACTCGCCTTTTTTTACTTTATGAGCGATGCTTTTAACTGCATTCAGTAACTCCCACCGCCCACTGTAGCTTAGTGCCATGACCAGGTTCAAACCTGTATTATTCTTTGTGTGAACCAAAGCTTCTTCCAATTCTTTTTTTGCGTAATCGGGCAGCATATTCATGTCGCCGATCACATGAAGACGGATATTGTTTTTATGAAGACTTTCAACCTCGTTATGAATTGTGGAAACCAATAATTCCATTAAGCCAACTACTTCGTATTCTGGCCTGTCCCAATTTTCGGTTGAAAAAGCATAAAGGGTTAAATATTCAACCCCTAACTCGGCGCAACCTTCAACAATATTCCTCACACTTTCAACACCATGAAAGTGACCGAAAAGCCTGTCCTGTCCCTGCTCTTTTGCCCAACGTCCGTTCCCATCCATGATAATGGCAATATGTCGGGGAAGACGAGTTTTATCAACCTGGTTTAATAGATCAGACATTTTACGATAAAAATTTAGCGACCAAAGTTAAGAAAAACAAAGCCGATGGGTGGATATTCATTTATGTAAATCCTAAGAATGAGTTAACTGATTTTGGAAAAGATGGTGCGTATATTTATGTGCTGTACGTAATGCTATGAAGACATTTCTAACAATATTATTTCTTCTTTTTTTGACGGCATCTCTTCTAGCTCAAAAGGTCCGACTTGAGGGCGACAATTCACCATATCTCTGTTTGAATGATTCAATAGCCGATACCTTTGAATTGAAACTGAAGGAAAACAAAGTTGACAGTACAATAACTATTCTGTATGATTATGATAATGGACGACTTCCCAATTCAAGGCGTATAATAATTTGGACACATCATGGGCAAAGCCATATTAAACTAGTTGAGGGTTGTGACAAAATCACCATGGACACAACATACTTATTCAATTCGATAAGTTTGTGGGAGTATATTAGAGAGACACATTTTGACGACGTCTCGGTTCCTATAAAATCAGGGACAGGTCAGTCTCACGACAAATTTTATCACATTACTGTGAACATTCCAGGCAAAACCTTTTTTATTGTAGTTAGGGACAATGAACGAAGAAGCAGCGCTAAGTATAAAACACCAGAATCTGACACACGAGTTATGTTGACAAATAAAATTGACAGCTTGCTTAATTAAAGCACCATATCAACATTGGATTTTCAGCTCACGCTGGCCGAATGCTTTTAGCTTCTTTAATTCAATCAAATCCTACCCCTTCCTACAAATGCCCTTCGTATCAATGCCATTATAAGAGTAAATAGCGCGGAGCCGATGATCGCCCAAATAATTGGGAAAGGTTTGCCTTCTATATTGATCGTAAAAAATTCTGGAAACCCCATTTTCCTGGCGATCCACATGCCGAGATAAGCTCCAATAAAACCAACTATTATTGATACAAGGCATCCTCCCAGATCATATCCTGCCAATGATTGTCCTATTGCGCCGCAGATCGCAGCTATTGCAAGCAGAACTAGAAATCCAATTAGTGTCATGGTTATTTAGTTTAATTATAAGGAAAAAATAGCGGCATTTATTATGCCATATCAACCGGTAAGCACTAGTAAGGTAAGAAAATAAAAAAACTACCTGACGGTAGTTCTTCAAAAATATTTTGGATGCTTTTAGTTAGCTGTTGGGCATTTATAGCTTTGCAGGTTGAATGAGATATAAAATATTCCTGTGGCAAATTGGTCTTTTTGAGTACTGATGCCGCGTTGTCTTCCAGGGATACCGATCGGCTCGCCTAATTCATAAGAACGATCATGCAATAAAGAAGCTGGTGATGGGCTGCCATCAGGCAGTGGAGGAAATACGGAACGATCAATATAAGTTGTACTTACATCATCAAGATAGTCTGTACCCGTAACACGATGCACAATTTCAAAACCAACATTTATGCTTTCATTGATGCAATACTTAAACCCAAAACCCAAAGGAATGCTGAATGCCATGGAACCATAAGGTTTGCGATCCGGGTATAATGAACTGCCCTGTCCTTCCGTATTTAATGGACGAAGAAAATATTTTTGACCAGACAGCATGGCAAAGGGATCATAATTAAAAACGCCAATACCAAAAGTCACATAAGGTGTGAAATTATAACCGGGCTCACCGGGCATAAAACGGAAAAAATTAAAATCACCCTGTACCGCCAGCTCCCAAACATTGGAATTGAAGCTGAGGTTACGGGCCTTCATGTACTCATTATGATCATTATAAATATCAGAATAGCCTAATTGCGCAAAACTTGCGCCTACTCTTAAAGCAATATAATTTCCAAAATTTTTGCGGAAGAATGCGGTAGCGGCAATTTTTGGCCTGTTCAAATGTGCTCTTGTATTTAAATCGCCAAAATAATGGCCCGCACCGATGCCCACACCAAATTCACCTTCTTGCACCACAGCTTCACGCTGGGCTGAAACAAAAAGTGATGATAAACTGGTAACCGTCAGAAGTAAGAGTGTCCGAAACATTTTGCAAAATAACAATTCAGTCTCTTAAAACGAAAAAAACTATCACGGATTGCCCAGATTTAAAATGATTTCACAGATTATTTTACCCGTATGTTTTCGTTAAACGAACTTCTACTAAACCCTTCCATCATTTCCTCGAAATCTCAAAAATCTTTTTAATCGTGGTTTAATTACGTTTATCAAGGCCCCAGTTAAGCTTATTATGCAGCGTTTGAAGGAAATTATTTTCAGTAAGTCTCAGCAGGTTAAGCAGAAAGGCTTCTTTCTTAACCGCCAGTTGTACATTTTTGCTTACTATTTCACGGCGGCTATCGAGTGCGCAAATTATCTGGTCTGCCCGGCTTTCTATTTCAAAAGAAATGATATTATCATCGGGCACAACGATCGATCTTACGTTTAAGTTATGCGGCGCCACCGGCGTTATTAAAAAACTTCCCGATTCGGGAAACATGATCGGCCCGTTGCAGCTCAGTGAATAACCGGTAGATCCTGTTGGAGTGGCAACAATTAACCCATCGGCCCAGTATGTATTTAAAAATTCTCCGTTGAGATAAGTATGGATCTTTATCATGGGCGCTGTATCTCTTTTATGAATTGAAAATTCATTTAATGCAAAAGGCACATTGCCAAACATTGAAATACTTGCATCCAGGTGGATCATTGTTCTTTTATCGATCACATACGTTTGCTTCTTTAATGCTTTCACTGCATCCGCTAATTGTTCACGTCCGATACTTGCTAAAAAACCAAGCCTTCCAAAATTGATACCCATGATCGGTATCCCTTTATCCCGGACTAATCCAACTGTATCAAGTAAAGTACCATCGCCTCCAAGACTGATGACAAATTCTATATCATTTGTAAGATCATCGGATAAATAAAAAGTTGATGTATCGGCAGGAAGATTGATCCGGTCTTTTATCTCTTCATAAAAAGGCAAAAAAACTGCCGCTGCAATTTTTTGACTGGCCAGTTCATCAAAAAAAAACTGAACATCGCTTCGCTTATCTTCTTCGAGTAACCTGCTGTAAATAGCAATCTTCATAAATGTGGAGAATCAGAAAAGGGTCTTTCTGTGTAAATATAGACCGTTTTCCCCTAACACATTAAAACTCCACTCAAACTTTAAAGTAAAATCATAGTGTGTAAGAATATCGATACCAACTCCCCATGAATAGAGCATGCGATTATTAAGTTTGTTCGTTTCCGGAGTGGCGTGATACGCATAGCCGGCATTTACAAATGTTTTTGCATAGGCTTTGAATGGGATCCGGTATGGTATTACGTCTTTCTTTCTTTTTACATGAAACCCGATATTCAGGATCTCCCTGGTTAAACTTGCTTTTGCATATCCACCTGCTACTCCATCCACCACATAATACTCATATCCCTGCATAAAAAAATCGCCGTACCCAAACAACCGCTGATTAAAATAAGGTTGCTTAAAAGGAGCTTTTATAGCACCGGCTAATTTTGCACCGAAGTATAATTTTTTTGCTACTTCCCAACTGCCGCTTGCTTTTGCACTCAACAACCACATATTTGTTTCTTTATTAAGCCCTCTTTTCGCCAGATACAGTTCGACTATATAACCTTTTAATGGGTAAGGATTATAATCAACATCGATATAATTCATGAGATAATAAAATTCAGGAAAAGAAAACTTATTTCTCCCATCTGTAAAAAAAGAAGGATTAAGTGATACGATCGTATCAGTTATTTTTTCTAAGGTATAAGAGATCCCAAAACGATGTCTTGTTTTTATTGCCGGGCGATAAGTTGCTTCACCAAATGCCCTCGTAAAAGAACGAACAAAGTTATTCGTGTCTTTAAAAAAAACCTGCTTATCGTTGATCGTATTGTAATTTACTTCCCTGTTTTTCCCAATCGCAAATCCTGTATTTATCCCCCATTTCATTTTCTTATCTATGTAGGGCCTGTCATAGCTAAGGGAAATTTGCTTGGTATATCCATTGATCAGGTATAGATTTAATTTATCGTTTCTGCCGCTGACATTATTGTATAGTACTTTTAACCCATAATTAACCCGGTTAAGTTTTGCATTTTGTTCTACGATCCATTGATTAATATTTCTGTCAACGAACTTTATATAAGGAACAGGAAATAAATACCATCTTTCTTTTACTGCAACCAGTATATCTATATTATTACCTTCAAACCCTTTTAAGGAAATCACCACTTCATGAAACAACGCAGTACTTAATAATCGCTTTCTTCCTGTTTCAAATTCTTTCACAAGCTCAGAAAGGCCATAAATTTCACCTGATTGAAAAGGAAGTTCCCGAAGAATAACTGATTCTTTTGTTTTCCTATTGCCGGAGACAGCAATTTCCCTGATAGTAAAAACATTCGCTGAGCCTGGTTGCTGAGAATAATGTCTGATGGAATCTGCAAGGGATAGTTTTGGAGCACCGGGTTGCGCATTGACAAACCCAACAGATATAACTGAGATAAAAATGATCACTGAAAATTTCGCCATCCACTGCATAACTCTATTGTATAATACCCGTTTCCAAGATAATCGATTTTGTAGCTTAAAAGGTAGAGAAAAATATCAGAGCTTGAGATAATTCATCAAGTTATCATAATTACTCCGTAATTCATTCTCATACAATTCTTCGCCAAAATAATATTTTACATTATACTCGTAGCGTTGAAAAGTGGCGACAATATCTGATATTTCAGTTTTGTTGATCTTTATCGTAACCTGCATTAATCCAGTCTGTGGATTCGTATAGGTGTTCAGTTGTGTGATCTGCGCATCATTTGTCTCGACAAGCCGGCTTATTTCACTAAAAGAATAACTACTATTTTCCAATTCCAATACAATTAACCCGCCAGGATCTTTTACATTCATGAATTCAGATGCTTGCTTCAATAACTCCCGGTAACTTACCACGCCAAGCAAATTCTTATTTTCATCGATCACGGGTATAACACTGAGCCTGTTTTCCACTGCCAATTGTAATGCCTTCAGGAAATGATCATTTTCATTTACAAAAAAACCAGGAAAATTTTCTTTCATTTGCCTGATCTCAACAGTGTCATCCGGCGCCTGCATCAAGCTTTCTTCATTCACTAACCCTACATATTTTCCATCGTCATCAACCGCCAGGTGAGAAACATGACAATCATTCATCATTTGCAATGAATTAAAAACTTTATCATGCAAATGAAGCACGGGTAAGGATGGAGATATGAGTTCACGGGTTAACATGAATAGCGGCTTTTCATTTAGAGACAGCAACTCCTATGCTACTGTTGCAGGCTCGTTGAGTTTTTTTAAAAATTTATGCAAGATAATATTGAATTCATCAGGCACCTCCATCATTGGAGCATGCCCACATTTGTCAATAAATTGCAACTCGCTGTTTGGTATCAACTTATTGAACTCACGGGCTACAAAAGGCGGGGTAATGTTGTCATTATTTCCCCATATTAATAACGTAGGTTGTTTGATTTGATTGAGTTCTTCGCCAAGATTATTTCTAATAGCGCTTTTTGCAAGGGAAATTATCTTAATTGCTTTAATCCGGTTATTTATAATACCGTATACTTCATCCACTAATTCTTTTGTAGCAGTTTTTGGATCATAAAAAGTCAGCTCGGTTTTGTTTTTTATATACTCATAGTCACCTCTTTTGGGATAACTATCACCCATTCCATTTTCAAATAGCCCGGAACTGCCGGTTAATATCAAAGATTTGATCCTTTCAGGATGTTTTAGCACATGGATCAACGCAACATGACCTCCAAGAGAATTGCCCAGAAGATGTACATTTTTCAGATCTCTTGATTCTAAAAATCGATGCACAAACTTAGCAATGCCACCAACTGTTGAATGAAGAATATCTAATTCAAATAATGGAAGAATTGGAACAATAACTTTATAATGCTGACGGAAATATTCAATAAGAGTTTCGAAGTTGCTAAGCGCTCCAAACAGGCCATGTAGAAGCACAAGGGGCTCTCCCTCACCTTCTTCCACAAACTTAAACTTATCCTTATTTTTTACCTCGTAGGGCATAATATTCCC
>Ga0184625_10000571_pt1 | contig 14195 bp, 10 predicted proteins | sample PLM3_30_b1_FD_133151 | JGI IMG/M metagenome (GOLD analysis project Ga0184625, IMG submission 133151) | Groundwater sediment microbial communities from an aquifer in East River, Colorado, USA - PLM3_30_b1 | ecosystem: Environmental > Terrestrial > Soil > Riparian zone | place: USA: East River... | reverse complement strand
CTCAAACCCGCTTTTGTCATCATTGTCGCGTGGCTGTTCGCTGAATCGGCGAGACGCCCCGACATGCCGGCGAACACACTTTGCCTTGCGTTGCTGTTGGGGGTCATCGCGCTTCTCGTGGTGCAGCCCGACTTCGGTCAGACGATGCTGATAGCGGTGGTCTGGAGCGCGTTGTTCTTCATGGCCGGTATGCGGCTTGTCTGGGTGGCAGGGATCGCGGGTCTCGCGGGCGTTGGACTTTTGAGCGCCTACTACACGGTGCCGCATGTGGCGCGCCGAATTCAGCGCTTCCTTGATCCCGGATCGGGCGACACATTCAACATCGACATTGCCACAGAGAGTTTCATGCGCGGCGGTTGGTTCGGCAAAGGGCCGGGCGAGGGCACGGTGAAGCGCATCCTGCCGGAGAGCCATACCGATTTCGTGTTTGCGGTCGCGGCTGAGGAATTTGGTGTCGCACTGTGTCTCGTGCTGGTCGCGTTATTCGCATTCATTGTCATTCGTATGCTGCTGCGCGCCATGCGCAACGACGATCCGTTCGCTCGCTTCGGCGCGGCGGGCCTGGCCATCCTCTTTGCCACCCAGTCGACGATCAACATGGCGGTCAACTTGCATCTGATGCCGGCAAAGGGCATGACACTGCCGTTCATTTCGTATGGCGGGTCGTCAATGATCTCGATGGCTTATGCAATAGGCATGTTGCTGGCGTTGACGCGCGAGCAGCCGCGCGTGGCAATGAGTTCACCCGATATTGCGGTGTCGGGGAGCACGGCCTGATGGCCGTGAGCGGCACGCCGCTCGTCCTGCTTGCGGCCGGGGGTACCGGCGGTCATCTGTTTCCGGCCGAGGCGCTGGCAACCGTGTTCAACAAGCGCGGTGTCACTGTTGACCTCGCGACCGACCATCGCGCAGCGCATTTCAAATTTCCTGCGAACGCCGTGCATGTCATCCCGAGCGCGACTGTGCGTGGACGAGATCCGATTTCGCTGGCGCGCACTGCAACTTTGCTCACGCTCGGCACCGCCAAAGCTTGGTCATTGCTCGGACGTGTCAGACCTAATGTTGTCGTTGGATTCGGAGGCTATCCAACCGTCCCTCCGGTTCTGGCGGCAAGCTTGCGCGGCATCCCAACTGTCCTGCACGAACAGAACGGCGTGATGGGTCGCGCCAACAGGTTTTTGGCTCCTCGCGTCACGGCGATTGCCACCGGTTTTCGCACCCAGAAGAACGTCAATCGGAATTGGCAAAGCAAAATAACGTTCACGGGTAACCCGCTCCGTCCTCAAGTCATCGCCGCTGCGCAAATTCCATACGCTGCATTAGACAAGACCCTGCATTTGCTTGTTTTCGGTGGCAGCCAGGGCGCGCGCGTGATGGCTGAAATCGTGCCGCCGGCGGTCGCACACTTGAGCGCCGATCTGCGGGCACGATTGTCGGTCGTTCAGCAGGCTCGTGCGGAAGATCTCGACGCCGTACGCGCGGCCTATGCGCGGCTCGGAGTGGCAGTCGAGGCCGCCCCATTCTTTTCCGACCTGCCGGCCCGTATGGGGGCTGCACACCTGGTCATCTCCCGTTCCGGCGCTTCGACCGTCGCCGAGCTTTCGGCCATCGGGCGGCCGGGCATATTGGTGCCGCTACCCCATGCCCTGGATCAGGACCAATTCGCCAATGCCGGGGCGCTGCAAGAAAGCGGCGGAGCGATTCGCATCGAACAGCGCGACTTCACGCCGGAGAAATTGGCCACGGAGATCACAGCGCTTATGAATGACCCCGCCAGGCTCGCGCGCATGGCGCAGGCGGCCAAATCCGGGGGCACTATCGATGCCGCCGAACGGCTGGCCGATCTGGTCATTAAAGTTGCCGCAATTTAGGTTTTCGTGATGTGGTGCACGGCGTAGGGCCGGGCATGACGGCTGAGAGGCCAAGGGCGACACCCCATGAAACTGCCGCGCGACATCGGTCCGGTGCATTTTGTCGGCATCGGAGGCATTGGTATGAGCGGCATTGCCGAGGTCCTGGACAACCTCGGCTACAGCGTTACCGGTTCGGACGTCGCGGACAGCGCCAACGTCAAACGCCTGCGTGACAAGGGGATCAAGGTCGCCATCGGGCACAAGGCCGAAAATATTGACGGCGCCGACGTGGTGGTCGTCTCGTCAGCAATCAAACGCGATAATCCAGAACTTATTGCCGCACGCGGCAAACGCCTTCCGGTCGTGCGGCGGGCGGAGATGCTGGCCGAACTCATGCGTCTGAAAAGTTGCGTTGCGATTGCCGGCACGCACGGCAAGACCACCACGACCTCAATGGTCGCATCGCTTCTTGACGCCGGCGGACTCGATCCGACCGTAATCAATGGCGGTATCATCAACGCCTACGGCACCAATGCGCGGCTCGGAGGCGGTGACTGGATGGTGGTGGAAGCCGACGAATCCGACGGCACGTTTCTGAAGTTGCCGGCTGATGTCGCCATTGTCACCAACATCGATCCGGAGCATCTCGACCATTTTCAAACGTTCGACGCGGTTCAGGATGCGTTTCGTACCTTTGTCGAGAACGTGCCGTTTTATGGGTTCGCCGTCATGTGCACCGATCATCCCGTTGTGCAGACTCTGGTCGGCAAGCTGGAAGATCGGCGGATTCTCACTTATGGGGAAAACCCGCAAGCCGACGTGCGCTTGGCCGATCTCGATCATCACAACGGCGAGTCGCGTTTCTCCGTTCTTTTCCGCGACCGCGATGGCAAAATCTCACACACAATCGACAATCTGGCTTTGCCAATGCCGGGCCGACACAACGCACTCAATGCAACCGCGGCGGTCGCTGTGGCGCACGCACTGGGTCTAAAGAGCGATGCGATTCGCCGGGCTCTTGCCGGGTTCAGCGGCGTTAAACGGCGCTTTACGCGCGTAGGCGAATGGAACGGGGCGACAATCATTGACGATTACGGACACCACCCCGTCGAGATCTCGGCCGTGCTGCGCGCCGCACGTGAGAGTACCGCAGGACAGGTGATCGCGGTGATGCAGCCGCATCGCTACACGCGGCTCCACGATCTGTTTGAACAGTTCTGCACTTGCTTCAACGATGCCGATGCGGTGATCGTCGCGCCGGTATATCCCGCCGGCGAGCAGCCCATTCCGGGAGCCGACCGAGATGCACTGGTGACCGGCTTGCGCGCGCATGGTCACAAGCACGCAATTCCGCTGGAAGGTCCGGCCAAACTTCCATCCCTTATCAAGGATCTGGCAAAACCGGGCGATTATGTCGTCTGTCTTGGCGCCGGCTCCATCACTCAATGGGCGTACGCGCTTCCCGCAGAATTGAAGGCGCTATGAGCTTCCCCGACATTGTACCAGAGCTCAAAGCCAGGGTGCCCGAATTGCGCGGGCGACTGCTGGCCAATCAGCCCCTTGGTGAGTTCACCTGGTTTCGTGTCGGCGGCCCCGCTCAAGCCTTCTTCATGCCGGAGGACGAGAACGACCTGGCGTATCTCTTGCGCAATCTCAGTACGGACGTTCCGGTCAACGTGATTGGAGCCGGATCAAACCTGATTGTGCGTGATGGAGGCGTGCCGGGCGTGGTGATCCGGCTCGGCCGAGGCTTCAATGACGTGAAGATCGAAGGGGATCGTGTCAGCGCCGGCACAGCGATGCTGGACGTAATGGTAGCGCGCGCGGCGCAGGCCGCAGGGGTTGCCGGACTGGCGTTTCTGAGCGGGATTCCAGGGACCATCGGCGGGGCGCTGCGCATGAATGGTGGTGCTTATGGCGGGGAAACAAAGGACGTTCTGGTCGAAACCCACGCAGTCGACCGCCAGGGCAACGTCCGCAGCTTCAGCCATGGCGAAATGGGATTTTCCTATCGCCATTGCAGTGCGCCGGAGGATGTCATCTTCACTTCCGCCGTTCTCAAAGGCCACGCCGGGGATCCTGAACAAATCGCCGCTGAAATGGCCGCAATCAAGAAAAAGCGCGAGGCAAGCCAGCCTCGCAACCGCACCGGCGGCTCAACCTTCAAGAACCCCCCGGGCCACAGCGCCTGGAAACTGGTCGACGAAGCCGGCTGTCGCGGACTTACGGTCGGTGGAGCGCAGGTGTCGGAGCTCCACAGCAATTTCCTGATCAATCTTGGCAGCGCGACAGCGGGCGATATCGAAACACTTGGTGAGACCGTTCGCGAAAAGGTAAAGGCGCATTCAGGCATCGATCTCGAATGGGAGATCAAGCGGGTCGGAGTGAAACCTGGGGCAATGCTGGGGCGATGAAGCACGTAGCGGTCTTGATGGGGGGATGGTCGGCTGAGCGCGAAGTGTCCTTGCGCTCAGGCAAGGCCTGCGCGGATGCGCTTGAGCGCACGGGCTATCGGGTCAGCCGGGTCGACGTTAATCGCGAGATCGCCACGACGCTGCGCTCGCTTAAGCCCGATGTCGCGCTCAACGTGTTGCACGGCCGGCCGGGCGAGGACGGCACGTTGCAAGGCATGCTCGAAGTTCTCGGCATTCCGTACACACACTCAGGCGTGCTCGCGTCCGCACTCGCGATGCAAAAGGAAACGGCCAAGGTTGTACTCAAGGCTGCCGGAGTTCCTGTGCCGGGAGGGATGGTCGCGTTACGCAAGGAAGTGGCAAAGCGTCATCTGTTGCCGCCACCTTATGTAATCAAACCGGTGGCTGAAGGCTCCAGCGTAGGGGTCTTCATTGTGCGCGAGGACCACGCGCATCCGCCGCAGGAATTGAATCGTCCGGATTGGGCCTTCGGTGACCGGATCCTTGTCGAGCCATACATCCCCGGCAAGGAGCTCACTTGTGCGGTGATGGGCGAGCAGGCGCTCGGCGTGATCGAGATCGTGCCCGCGGTAAAATTCTACGACTACGAAGCCAAATACGCGCCCGGCGGGTCCAAGCATCTGCTGCCGGCACCGATGGATCCGGCGGTTTACCGAGAAGTCCAGCGTGTAGCCCTGGCCGCACACCACGCCCTTGGTTGCCGTGGCGTCACCCGTGCGGACTTCCGCTACGACGAGAGCCGTCCCGGCGCGGAGGGCCTCTTCTGCCTGGAGGTGAATACCCAGCCGGGCATGACCGAAACCTCCCTGGTACCGGAAATGGCGCAGCACGCCGGCATCACATTTGACGAACTGGTGCGCTGGATGGTCGAGGACGCGTCTCTCGACCGTTGAGCCGCCAAGCACCACTAAAATTGGCCCGACGTACCGGTCATTCCCTCAAATTTTACTAATCATTTACCAATAACCTGAAGACTGGGCACTGGCGGCGCACCGCGTGTCTGGCTGCCGAAAGTCGTGCGCGCGAACTTCACCGCTTACGGCGGCCTCTGAGGGACGGGGATGGTCTCATCTGAAGCCGGATACGTGGCATGACCAGCGTCATGCTTGTGGCGGAGCTTGCGGCCCTTGTCGGGCACAATGTGTAAAGCAGGTCGCGATGAAAAGTAGAGTGCGTCTCGTTGAATCGTGGAAGCTAAAACGACGCGCATCGTCCGCATTGTGGTCGCGGTCGTATGATTGGCGCGGGGTTCGCATCGCGCGCCGCTGGGGTCACGCCCTTGTCAATTTGAAAGTCCCGCGTGGAGCCGGCTCATCGGCCGCCGCCCTGTTGCTGCTTGGGAGCGTCAGCTATGGCGTGGTCAAGGGTGGCCATGGTCCACAGCTCATCGAGAATGTTCAGGCCATTTGTGATTCAGCGGCAAACACGCTTGGCTTTCGAATCTCCGAAGTTGCGCTTGCCGGCGAACGCGAACTTGGACGTGATCAGATTCTGATCCTGGCAGGCATCACGGACCACTCGTCGCTCTTGTTTCTCGATGCCGCGCGCACGCGTGCGCGCCTGTTGACGAACCCCTGGATCGCCGATGCCACCGTTCTCAAACTATACCCCGACCGCCTGCGGATCGAGATCAAAGAGCGCAAACCATTTGCGCTCTGGCAGAAGAATGGTCGTATTGCTTTGATTGCGGCGGACGGCACAGTGCTTGAACAGGTGGTGCCGGCACGTTTCGTCGGACTGCCACGAGTTGTCGGCAAGGGTGCGGAACAAAGCGCCCAGGATTTCCTTGCGCTGATCGGGCGCTACCCAGTCATCGCGCGCTTGACCGAGGCTTCCGTCTTTGTCGCCGAACGGCGGTGGAATCTGCGCCTTAGAGCCGGCGTGGAGATCATGCTGCCGGAACACGACACCGAGCAGGCGTTGCGTATTCTTGTCGATCTTGATCGCAACCTGAAACTTCTCTCGAGAGACATCGTTGCCGTTGATTTAAGGCTGCCCGACCGGGTCACCGTGCGCCAGTCTGATGCCGCCGCTTCGTCCCGTGAGCAAGCACTCAGAGATGCCGAGAAGGCCAGGAAGAGCAAGTCCGGCAAAGGAGGCGAGGCATGACCGTGCTGCGCTTCGGCGTCACACCGAAGATGAAGCCTGTCTCGCTCAAGCGTGCGGCTGTGGTCGCCGGGCTTGATATCGGCACAAGCAAGATCGTTTGTCTGATCGCGCGTCTTGAGCCGCAGGCGCCTCAAGACGTTCTTCGCCGGCGCAGCCACGGCGTCCGCCTTTTGGCTTTTGCACACACCGCTGCAAGCGGCATGAAGTCCGGATCCGTGGTCGACCTGGACGATGCCGAACAGATGGTCCGCCAGGCGATCGATATCGCCGAAAACATGGCCGGCGTGGAGCTCGAGTCCGTCGTCGTGTCGATGTCCGGCGGCCGCCTCGGGAGCGAACGCTTTATTGCCAATATCGATCTTGCCGGGCGCGCGGTGACCGAAGCCGACATCGGTCGGGTGCTCGCGGCCGCGAGCCGCCATTCAGTTCGTGACGGACGTGCGGTTCTGCATTCCCTGCCGATCGGCTACGCGGTGGATGCCGCAGCCGGAATTCGCGAACCGCGCGGCATGCTCGGTCATCGCCTCGGTGTCGATATGCATATGGTTACCGCCGACGTGGCAACCGTGAGAAATCTGATGCTCACGGTCGAACGAACCCATCTTTCTGTGCAAGCGGTGGTGGCATCCCCGTATGTGGCCGGCCTCGCCGCGCTGGCCGATGACGAGGCCGACCTCGGGGCGGCTACCGTCGATATGGGCGCGGGGACCACAAGTTTGGCGGTCTTTTCAGCCGGCAAGTTCGTACACGCCGATGGGTTCGCCCTTGGGGGGCAGCACATCACTATGGACCTCGCCCGCGGTCTCAACACCGGCATTGCCGACGCTGAGCGAATCAAAGCGATTTATGGCAGTGTTTTAGCGGGGGGATCGGATGAACGGGACATGATTACTGTACCACCGGTCGAGGATGATGAGCGCGAGCCGCCGCAATTCGTCTCGCGCGCTTCGCTCGTGCGCATCGTCAAACCGAGGGTGGAGGAAATCCTGGAAATGGTGCGCGATCGGCTCGCGGCTTCGCCGTTTGCGGCAGAGCCGCGCGGACGCGTCGTGCTGACGGGGGGCGCGAGCCAACTCACGGGGCTCGCCGATCTCGCCGCGCGCATTTTGCGGCGTCCCGTAAGAATAGGTCGACCACTTGGCTTGGCCGGTTTGCCGGATGCGGCGAAGGGACCAGCCTTCGCCGTGGCGGCGGGTTTGCTTGTCTATCCACAAGCGGCACATCTCGAACACTTCGAACCGCGGCGTACGCGGCAATTGATGACAGGAACGGGCGGTTACATGGCACGGGTCGGACGATGGCTGCGCGAAAGCTTCTGACCCTTCAACGAAACCACGAATCGGCCGGTGGCGGACCGGCCCCGTTCGGCGGCTTGCAATTGCGTGATCGGCGCCTTCGGCGCCACGCGAAGCCTGCTGCCCGTGCAATCAAGAGGCAAACATGACCATCAACCTGACGATTCCGGACATCCGGGAAATGAAACCTCGAATTACCGTGTTCGGCGTCGGCGGCGCCGGCGGTAACGCTGTCAACAACATGATCGCGGCAGGCCTGCAAGGCGTCGACTTTGTCGTCGCCAATACCGATGCGCAGGCGCTTACCATGTCAAAGGCCGAACGCATCATTCAGATGGGCACGCAGGTTACCGAAGGCCTCGGCGCCGGTTCGCAGCCTGAGGTGGGCCGCGCGGCGGCAGAAGAGGTGATCGACGAGATTCGCGACCATCTGACCGGCGCGCACATGGTGTTCGTGACGGCCGGCATGGGAGGCGGGACTGGCACGGGCGCGGCTCCCATCATCGCCAAGATCGCGCGAGAAGTCGGCATCCTGACCGTCGGCGTGGTCACCAAGCCCTTCCACTTCGAGGGCCAACGCCGCATGCGCTTTGCCGAAGCCGGCATCATCGAATTGCACAAGGTTGTCGACACCCTTCTGATCATCCCCAATCAGAATCTCTTCCGCGTCGCCAACGAAAAGACCACCTTTGCCGATGCTTTCGCCATGGCGGATCAGGTCCTTTATTCAGGTGTCGCCTGCATCACCGACTTGATGGTCAAGGAAGGTCTGATCAATCTCGACTTTGCCGACGTGCGCGCCGTCATGCGCGAAATGGGCAAGGCCATGATGGGTACGGGCGAGGCCTCCGGCGAAAAGCGCGCGCTGACCGCAGCCGAAGCCGCGATTTCGAATCCGCTGATCGACGACGCCTCGATGAAGGGTGCCAAGGGCCTTCTGATCTCGATCACAGGAGGCAAGGATCTCACGCTTTACGAGGTCGACGAAGCGGCCACGCGTATCCGTGAGGAGGTCGATCAGGACGCCAACATCATCGTTGGCGCAACCTTCGACGAAAGCCTCGAGGGCATCATTCGGGTTTCGGTCGTTGCGACCGGCATCGACAATGCCAACGTGGCACGTCATGCCGCTCCTGCGGAAAGCGCGCTCAAGGAACTCGCAGGCAAGATACGCAGCGACAGCCGTCGAATTGCAGACCGGATTGAGCGTGCGCCGCCTGCGCCGGCGCCCTCGCTTGAATCCGCTGCCCACGCTGCGGTCGCCGCCGCCGTACTGCCGCCGACCGCGATCGAAGATGTTTCGATTCGGCCGATGCCGATGAAGCCTTCGCTCTACGAGCCGACGCATGGAGAGGCTGCGCCCGCGGAACCCCAGATGCCGGCGGCATATATTCCACCAGCCCCCGAGCGCTACGCCCGTACGCCCCGCATGCCGCGCATCGATGAGCTCCCGTTGCCGGCGCAAAATGAGATTCGGGCGCAGCGCGGCGAGTTGGCCGACGATCACCCGGAGAAGCGTCGTATGACCCTCATGCAAAGGCTGGCGTCAGTCGGCCTTGGCCGGCGGTCAGAAGGCGATTCGCCGGCGCCCCCGCCAATGCCTCGTACCGCACGGCCAATCCCGCAGTATGAACGCCCCCCACAACGCCCCACGGCGCGCCAGCCGGAAGGGCGTCCCGCGGAGCCGGTATCGGAATACGCCCGCCGCGCTGCGCCTCAGGGCCTTGATTCGCATGGCCGTGCCGCGCCTGTGCATAATTCGGGGGAGGAGGATCAACTCGATATCCCGGCTTTCCTGCGCCGCCAGGCCAACTGACATGGTCTCAGCACCAACGGCCCCGCTTCCTCGACTGGAAGCGGGGCCGTTGGCGTTTTGGTACTATGATGCGTAAGCGCTTGAAACGATTTATGATTTTACCACATCGCCGGCGTGGATTAATCGATTAAGACGCCCGCTGGGCACGCCTCCGGGGTCTAATTGTGGATTAGAGATTGCTCTCCGGACCCGAAATTACGGCGAAAAAGAGTAACAGTCGGTAAGAAAGCGTGAGTTGGAGAAGGCCGATGAAATGGCCTAAGTTTCAGGTGCGCAAGGGACATTCGCGCTATTGGGGATCGCCGCCCAGTCTACAGGGCGGCTTGGGACTAAAGGCAAAAGTGTGGCCCGATCTGGGCCTCGGGGATGGGGCCGCACGGCTTCTCAAGCCGGCGGAAGTTGGGGTCGATGAAGGGCGCCAAGCAAACAACGCTACGCGATCATGTCGCCGTTTCAGGCATTGGCGTTCATTCCGGACTGCCCGTTACGCTCACCCTTCACCCTGCCGACGATGATAGCGGCATCGTATTTCAGCGCATAGCGGCTGACGGTTCTATCGAGCGCGAGATTCGCGCCGATGTGCGGGCTGTCACAGCGACCGAATTCGCCACCGTGCTCGGCGATGCCAGAGGTCCGCTTTGCTCGACCGCCGAACACCTGCTTGCGGCTTTGCGAGGCCTTTACGTCGACAACGTCGTTATCGAGATGGATGGCCCGGAAGTGCCAATCATGGACGGCAGCGCCGCCGCGTTTGTTGACGCAATCGATCAGGCGGGCCTTACGGCGCGCGCGTTGCCTCGGCGCTATATCGAAGTGATCAAGCCGGTATTGGTGGCCAAAGATGGCGCCTATGGCGAACTACGGCCCTATGAGCATGGCTTCCGGGTTGAAGCCGAGATCGAGTTCGACCACCCAATGATTGGGCGCCAGGCGCTCTCGCTGGACATCGAGCCCGACACGTTCCGCCGCGAGATCGCGCGTGCCCGTACATTCGGCTTTATGCGCGATGTAGCGAAGCTATGGGGCGCCGGCTATGCGTTAGGAGCCTCGTTTGAGAATACGCTCGTAGTCAGCGAAGACCGGGTGCTCAATCCCGAAGGTCTGCGCTTTGCGGACGAGTTCGTCCGACACAAGGTTCTCGACGCGATCGGCGACCTGGCGCTGGCGGGTCAGCCCCTGCTCGCCGCGTACAAGACCGTTCGGGGCGGCCACAGGCTAAATCATGCCGTTCTGTCAGCCCTGATGGCCGATCCAAAGGCTTGGCGCGTTGTCGAGGCGCCGGCGGAACCAGTCCACCGTGCGCGTGGCCGCGCTGGCGCCGTTCTGGCAGACCCGGCGTACAGGCAGGAAGTGGCCTGAAAACCTGGCGATTCCGACTTAATCTTCGCCTTAATGCGGGCCGAATGTCGGCTTAGTCGCATGGCGAAGGTGGCTGTTTTCGGTTAGACCGACGGGGATATAGCTCGCTCTAAAGGCCTTTTGCAAAGGCACCTTCGGGGAAGCAAGCTTCGCGTGGATGAGTTCGTGCCCAGGATTCTAAGAGTCAGAAATGCCATGACCGCGACAAATGGGTCGGGGTGGCGGACAGGTATCGCGCGCAGCATCGCGATTGTCGTGCTCGCGGGCAGCCTCGGCGCCTGCAGCAGCTTCGATTTTTTCTCCAAAAAGGAAGACGCCGCCCCGGATGAGCCGGCGGATCGCCTTTACAACCAGGGTCTCTATCTTCTGAACGAAAAGAAGGACCCAAAGCAGGCGGTCAAGAAGTTTGAAGAGGTCGATCGCCAGCATCCGTATTCTGAATGGGCACGCAAATCGCTCATTATGAGTTCGTATGCCTTTTACCAGGCTGGCGAATACGACGACTGCGTCAATTCGGCCAAGCGCTATATCACCTTGCATCCTGGCGGCGCCGATGCCGCTTACGCGCAGTTTCTGATTGGCTCATCCTATTTCGATGAAATTCCTGACATCACGCGCGACCAGGCACGCACCGAAAAAGCGCTGGGCGCGCTTGATGAGGTCGTGCGGAAATATCCGACGAGCGAATATGCGGTCAGCGCCAAGCAGAAAATCGAAGTCGCCCGCGATCAACTCGCCGGCAAGGAAATGGAGATCGGCCGATACTACCTGAAAAAGAAGGACTACACCGGCGCCATCAACCGTTTCAAAGTGGTCGTCACCAAATACCAAACGACGCGTCACGTGGAAGAAGCGCTGATGCGGCTGACTGAATCCTACATGGCGCTCGGCATAGTCGACGAGGCACAAACTGCGGCGGCGGTCCTCGGACACAATTTCCCGGACAGCTCCTGGTACAAGCACGCTTACGCGCTGGTCAAAACCAGTGGCGTCGAGCCGAAGGAAAACCAGGGTTCCTGGATAAGCAAGGCGTTTAAGGGCATAGGTCTGGGCTGAGGCGTCCTCACATTGATTCACAGTGTCATGGCCGGCCCAAGGACAAGCCTTGTGCCGGCCATCGGCGTCTTTAATGATGCGAATCCAAAGGCTCTTGGAACGGCGGCCGATGCTCTCCCGACTTTCGATCCGCGACATCGTGCTCATCGATCGGCTTGATATCGATTTTGCCGATGAACTTGCCGTGCTTACCGGCGAGACCGGCGCCGGCAAGTCGATCCTGCTCGATGCTTTTGCCTTGGCTTTGGGCGGGCGCGGCGACCAGGCACTGGTGCGGCAGGGCGTCGAGCAAGGTCAAGTCACGGCGGTATTCGAGGTTGCGCGCGATCATCCGGCGCGGGCACTGCTCGCAGCCGATGCTATTGCCGTCGAAGATGGACTCATCCTGCGCCGCGTACAGTTTGCCGACGGGCGTACCCGCGCTTTCATCAACGATCAGCCAGTGAGCGTGCAGGTTCTCAAACAGCTTGGCAGCGCACTGGTGGAGATCCATGGCCAGCACGATGAGCGCGCACTGGTCGACGCCGCGACGCATCGACGCCTGCTTGATGCGTTCGGCGGCCTCGAGGAACAGACGGACAAGGTCGGGGCACTATGGGAGGCGCGGCGTGTTGCGCAGGCAGCGGCCGATGCCCATAGATCCGAAGTTGAACGGGCCAAACGTGAGAGCGACTGGCTCCGCCATGCAGTCGATGAGCTCAACAAGCTTTCGCCACAGGCCGCCGAGGAGACTGCGCTTGCCGAACGGCGGACAGTCATGATGCAGGCAGAGAAAGTGGCTGAAGATTTGCGCAATGCGCACGAGGTCGTTGCCGGGGCAGATTCGAGCGTGCCGGCGCTCTCGGGAGTGATCCGCCGGCTTGAGCGGCGCGCAGCACAGGCGCCGAGTTTGATCGAGCCGGCTGTGAAGGCGCTCGATACGGCGTTGACTGCGCTGGACGAGACGCGAAACCAACTCGAAGCGTCGCTGCGCACCGCAGATTTCGACCCTGCGGAACTCGAGCGCATCGAGGAACGGCTGTTCGCGCTCCGTGCGGCGGGACGCAAGTACAACGTGCCGGTCGACGATCTTGCGGCGCTGGCGGAGAAGTACAAAGGCGACATCGCGTTGATCGACGCCGGCGAAGAAAAACTCAAGGCGCTGGAGGCGGCTGCTGCCAAAGCCGAGGCCGCCTATAGGTCTGCGGCCCAGGCGCTATCGCAGGCGCGCGGCAAAGCCGCCGGCGCTCTCGACAAGGCGGTCAACGGCGAGCTCAAACCGCTCAAGTTGGAGCGCGCGAAATTTTCCACCCAGGTCGACAGCGATCCGGCGGCGGCTGGACCACAGGGCATCGATCGGGTGGAATTCTGGGTGCAGACCAATCCAGGTACGCGGCCGGGGCCGCTGATGAAGGTTGCATCCGGCGGCGAACTGGCGCGCTTTTTACTGGCATTGAAGGTGGTGGTGGCGGACCGCGGTTCGGCGCCCACCCTGGTGTTTGACGAGATCGATACCGGCGTGGGTGGTGCCGTGGCGGATGCCATCGGCATGCGTCTTGCGAAACTGGCAAGGGGTGTCCAGGTGCTCGCGGTCACGCATGCGCCACAGGTGGCGGCACGCGCGGACCGGCACTACCTCATCAGCAAGGATGCGCTGGAGAAAGGAAAACGGGTTGCGACCTGGGTCACCGAGCTGGCATCGGAAAGGCGGCGCGAGGAGATCGCGCGCATGCTGGCCGGCGCAGAGATCACCAACGAAGCGCGCGCCGCCGCGGAGCGGCTGATCAAGGCGGCAAGTTGATATAGTGGATGCATGTCCAATCACGACGCGTCAAAGAAGGCCGCGGACCTCACCGAAGCGCAGGCCAAAGCCGAGTTGAAACGGCTCGCCGCCGAGATTGCGGCACACGACAAGCGGTACTACCAGCAGGATGCGCCGACCGTCACGGATGCCGAATACGACGCCCTGCGTCAGCGTAATGCCGCGATCGAGGCGCGCTTTCCTGAACTGATCCGCTCCGACTCGCCGTCACGGCGCGTGGGGGCGGCCCCGACGGGAAAATTCAGAAAGGTACGACATGCGGTTCCGATGCTGTCTCTCGACAATGCTTTCACCGATGAGGACGTCGTTGATTTCGTCGCCCGCATTCGTCGCTTTTTGAAACTGGACGAGGATGAGAAACTTGCCTTCAGTGCGGAGCCGAAGATCGACGGCCTCTCGATGTCGCTGCGCTATGAAGAAGGCGAACTGGTCACGGCTGCGACCCGGGGCGACGGAGCAGAGGGCGAAGAT
>Ga0184625_10000570_pt1 | contig 14197 bp, 9 predicted proteins | sample PLM3_30_b1_FD_133151 | JGI IMG/M metagenome (GOLD analysis project Ga0184625, IMG submission 133151) | Groundwater sediment microbial communities from an aquifer in East River, Colorado, USA - PLM3_30_b1 | ecosystem: Environmental > Terrestrial > Soil > Riparian zone | place: USA: East River... | reverse complement strand
TCTTCGATGAGCTCGAGCGCGGGTTTCGACGAACGAGCCGACTCCGTCGCGCCGCGCTGTTCGGACTCGACCTGCACGATGCCTGGACCCGAGACCCAATCCTTCGCCACGCGATCTGCGACATGAATTGCCGGCGCTCCCGACCGTGTCGCTCCTGCGTTCACGAACTGCGGAACGGTCGCTGCGGGTTGCATCTGGGACGCCGAGACAGCCGTCGAGCCTCCTGCCAGTGCCTGGTAGAGCTCTTCGGTCGGATCGCCATAGAGCACGAGGCTCGCCCACCCGAGGGCGGCGAAGTTCTTGTCCTCGTCGCCCTGGTCTGTGCGGCCAGGATATGCGGTCTGGCGCGCGCTCATCTTCGATCGACGCAGGGATTCGCCCAGCGTGAGGCGATCGCGAAGCAGGTGGTGATAGAAGTTGAGCGCGATGTGCTGGGCCATCAGGTCTTCGATCGGCCAGAGCGGGCCGATATATGCCGCGACACCCTGGTTGATGAACGCGGTCGCAAGGCCGAAGACGTTGCCCTGATAATTCCTCGGCGGACCACCGGCATCCATCCCCGCCTCGCACGCGTTTGCGTATACGAGCCACGGCGGCGCCCGATGTGCGGCCAACGTGTTTCGAATCTCGAGCGACCAGAGCTCGCCGTCGCTGAGGATCCAGGCGCTCGTCTCCGGATCGCGCGATTCGAAGATGCCGTGACCCGCGAAGTGCACGATGTCGTAGTTTCCGTCGCGTAGAAGCGCTCGCATGTCGGCGCAGGTGACGGGCTCGTGAATCCTCACGTCGCGCTTGCGGTCGAAGTCGATCAGGCTGCCCGCCTCGCTGGAGCTGGCCTCGAAGAAGGCCGCAACCTGCTCCGCCTCATCGCGCGCCCCCGGTAATTGACGCCACTGCTCTCTCATCGGAGGTTCGAGAAACGGATCGCCGATGATTAGGGGCCGTATGCGGCCCTGCCGGCGCGCAGGCACTCGCCGTGCGAGGCCGGTCTGCATGAAGACCTGCCGTCCCATCGCGTATCGTTCGCCAAGCCAGTTGCCGTCCTGGTGCAGCAGTTCCCAGGGGTACTTCATGAGCTCCCCCGGGATCTGCAGCTGCAAATGCGGTGTGATGCCAGTGCCGTCGGCGACGATCGCCAGCCGTTCATCTTCGAGCGTGCGCCCGAGCGACTGGAAGATGTCTTCGCCCAGGAGACCGCCAATCGACTGCAGCTTCTTCAGCGAGCCAACGGTCATGGCCGGCTCCTGCAGCAGCGTGTTGAGCTCGTCGAGCGCCCGATCCATCAACTTCGGCTGCACGCGGCTTTCCTGCTCGGTCACGACCGCGCCGCGGTTGACCGCTTCGAGCCGGAGCAGATAGTTCTCGCGCGGCTGCGCCGGCGCAACGGCGGCGGACAACTGGGCTGCGCGACGCTCGAGGGACAGCGTCAACGTGGGCGCTGGCGTCATGACCTGGAACTGATCCCGCAGTCCCCAGACAACCGAGTCCGGCCCCGTGAGGCGGCGCAGAACGTCGCGTCGTGTCGCGCCAGAGCCGGTGGCCAAAAGCGAGCTCACCAGGCGCCACAACGCACGCGGATGGTCCTCTATAAGGTTCGCCGCCCCAAGCAGCGCCGCCCAATGGACGCGGCGATGAAACGCGAAGCGCGCATAGCTGGCCTTCATCATGTCGTCGAGCCGTGCCGGCCTGTAGATCGACACGCCGGACCATCGCGGCCATCGATCCTTCTGAGCCGGGTGGCTCCGCAGCGCAATCACCATGCCTTTGCGTTCGTCATTGCCGAGAACTGCCAGACCGGCTTCCTTCGATTGCTCTGCGATTCGCCGAGCGGCGTCGATCGCGTCGACCATACGTTCGAGGTCGAACTGCCGCTCGGCCGGCAGCAGGCAGAATGCCTGCAGGACGGCGAACTGGACGAGTGCATCGGACATCACCACGGACGCCTGGCGAGATGCACCGAGCTTTGACTCGCTGCTGCCCAGTAGTTTGATGCGCGTGTCGACGCGCTCCTTGTGTGCGTTCGCCAGGGTCTCACCGGCTTTGTCGTGCGCCGTCGTTCGCAACGCGGTGACAACTTCCTTCAGGTGTAGACGAAGCGCTTCGCGTCCCCTGGATTCGTTGCGTTCCCTTCTCATGAGATCGATCGCATGATCGAGCCGCGCCGCTGTGGCCTTACGGACCCGATCGAGTGCGGGGATCCCGGAGGCAGAGGAGGTGGCAGCGATTGCGGCGCGTCGCGCCTCGGCCGCCTCCACCAGCGACCCGCGTCTCGTCTCTCGAAGCGCCTCTTCCACATATCTGGCTGCCGCTTCATAGAAGGCGTCGAGACGCGTACCCACCGTGTGTTCGAGCGTTGTCGCCAGCCAGTAGCGATGCGCGTCGTCTGCCACTGCCTCGAGCGCTTCCTTCCACAAGGCGAAGAAGCTTCCGCAGTCATAGACCGGACCACTCGACTCGCTCAGGCGCTTCAGCAAAAGCTGCCGCGTGCGCCAGATCAGGCCTTCTCCGAGAACCTGAAGCGTGCTGATGCAGAGGTTGTCGAAGGCCTGTGCCACGTCGTCCAATCGTCGCAGGTCCAGCGCCGACACCGAACAATCGGTCCCACCCTCCGCGTAGCTGTGAACGATCTCTTCGACGAGGCGCTGCGCCATCTGCGGCGTACTGACCGGCGTGGTATTGACGGCGTTGGCTTTCCATTTCGCCAGCACCCTTCCATAGTGCCAGCCGGCCTTCGGCGTCGTGCTCTGCGGCGCAACCAACACGTGGACCAGATCGTCGAGCTCGTACGCGAGCTCGAGGAACTGCACCTGGCAACTGTCGATGGCCAGCAGATCGATCCGGGCGCGGCCGGCCTCGCTCAGCGCATCGCGAATGGCCGCCGCCAGTTCGCTCACGTCAAGATGCCTGTTCGACGGTTCGTCGTAGGCGAGGGAGAAGATGCTGGCCTGATCCGGATCCTGCGCGGCGTCCGCCGGCGATAACACCATCGGACTTCGCAGTACCAACGCGATCCGTTCGGCATTACAAATCGACAGTCCCCAGCGAAGAAAACTGATCAGGGCGCCTGGCGCACCACTGTCGAGGTGGCCGAGCGACTGCATCGGGCGGAGATGCTTTGTCGGACGGGGTCCGACCACGTACCGGCCCGCGCCCTTCGGTCCATCGTGCTGGACGACGACCTGCACGTGCGAAGAGCTGCCGGCCCTGAGAATCTCAGCCAGATCGTGATGCACGGCCGCCGCTCCCGAGGTCGTGTCGCCGGCGAGGTAGATCAACACGCCCCAGGAACCGGGCTTATGGTGGTCAGGAGCCCAGTTGCGAGGTGTTCCCCGACGGGGGGCGGCGTCTTTCGATCGACGCGTGCGGCTGGCGGTGGCCTTCCGCCTCTTCATGGTGCGAATGGCTGTTCGGCAGCAAATTTCGTGGCAGGGCCCAGGGTAAACAGATTCGGCGACTGCGTGGGCGGCAGCGCTGCCTTGATCCGCGCGTGAAATGTGGCGTAATTCCCGTTGAATTTGCCGCTGTTCCACACGCCCAGCAGCTGCTCGGTGAAGGCGCCGTTGTGCGTGCCGTCCATGGAAGTCTGGTTGTCCTGACAGCCCGAGATGAGAATCACCGCCGCTTTCATAAGCGCCGCAACGTTGCTGAGCCGTCCGCTCACGGCAACGTGCGCCAGAGCCGCATCAGGGTCAGAAGGGGCCGACTTCGTGGCTTTCATGATGGCCCGCTGCAATCCATCGTAGAAGTCCTTGTGCGCCTTGTACACCTCGACGGCCTTGTGTGGAGGCATCATTTTCTCGTTTGGCCGCGCAGTCACCCTCGCGCGGGTCACGGTCCCGCTGTGACAGCTGTCCGACAGCACGGCGATCCGCACGCCTTTCTTGAACTTCGTGAGCTCGAAATACAACTCGTCGTCGATCAACTGGCCGTCGAACAAACACCAGGTCTCGTCGAGCTTGTCCGTCTCGTCCTCGCCGCTCACGTCGTCGACCTGGCCGCCATGACCGGAGTAGGTGAGGAAAAACAGGTCGCCTGCCTTCAGCGCCTTGGCGGCCGCGCGAATGCCGGCAAGCGTCCGGGCGCGGGTGGCGTCTCGCGTCAAGAGCACGCTCGCCTTGATGCCTCGCGCCTGCGCCAAATCCCGCATGTCGTTGGCGTCGAATTCACAGGCCGCGAGCGGCCCAGACCACCCCTCATAGTGTTCGGGATTCACGCTGTTGAGACCGATGTGCAGCGACATCGCATTGCGCTTCACGGGCTTCTCTTTGGTCCTGCGCGTCTGTTTTCTGGCCACGGGGACTCCTTTCGGAAACAGGTTGGATTCGTTGACCATAGAGTGTCAACGAAAAAACCCTCGTTACCGAACGGCCTGGAGATATAGGGCGGGTTGAATCAGGGAGTCTTCTGGCGTGAGATGACGCTGCCAATGGGCACGGCCGTCGACCCGGTCAGCGCGCTGGAGCCGGCGACACCACCGTTTGCCTGGAGAATATAGGCCGTAATCACCGTGTAGCTCTCCGGGCTCAGCGATGGCGCGCCGTACGGCATCGCTTCGGCAGAGTAATCGAACAGGTCCTTTGTGCTGCGTGTGCCCCACGTGTCGATGAACACCGCACCCGCAAGGGGAGGAATTTCGGTGTTGCCGCTGAGGTCGGGCAAGTGACACGAGGCGCAGTGCTTCGCGTAGGCGGCGCGGCCCGCTGTCGCCTGCTCGGCAGTAAACACTGACTCCGGAGTCTGTCTTGCGAATAGCACGGCACCCCAAACTCCCACTGCGCTGAGAGTTGCGGTGACGGCCAGCGCCCGGAACACTTGAACGCTCATGGATGTGGCGCCGCGTGCGCCCGCGCGGCCTGCACTTCGATTTCGACGAGCGCACCGGCCGCGACAAGCGCCGCAACCTGTACGGTGCTTCTTGCCGGCTTGTTTGGCTGCTCAGCTGTTCCAAAGTACTTCGCGTAAGCGGCATTCATGCCGGCGAAGTCGAGCTTGTTCTCCATCGCCGGGTCCGCCGCCATGTACACGCGCATCATGACCACGTCGCCCATTCCGAGACCCTGCTCCTTCAAAAGTGCTTGAATCTTGGTGAATGCGCTGTCCGCTTGAGACTGCGTATTCCCGTACACGGCCGGAATGCCTTTCTCCCGATCGGCCGGGGTTACGGGCGTAGGCAGCTGTCCGCTCATGTAGAACATGTCGCCCACCCAGACGCCGGTGGCGATGCCGGCTTTCTCGTTTTGAATGTGCTTGACCGATTGCGCCGCTGCAGGTGTGATGCCCGATACGGCGGCGAGAACAAGAACGACGAAGCAGATTCTGATGCGCATGTATGGCTCCTAGCCCAATGTTGAGGCGCTGCCTAAGCAGACGTTCGCCTCGTTGTCATCACGGTCTCGTGAAGCTGTTTCACTTGTGTCCATGCGGCCGCAACCGCACCTTCCTGCCAGCCGCCGTTTCCGCTGATTGCCGCGCATCCGATGAAGATCCGATTGTCTGGTTTGTTCAGCACGGCGAGCCGGCTCGTAGGGCTGCCGCCGCCACCGCCGCCCGCAAACGCGCCCATGCTGTACTGAATCTTCTCCCAGAACGTGCAGTAGGCCGTTTCGTACTCGGCGCGAATCTGCGGATGCACTTTGCTGGCATGCGTCAGGACGTGCTCGACGCGGTCCTTGACGGGCATGTTGACCACCCCCGACATCTGCCCGTTGCCGTAGAAGCCGAGCAGGATGCCCTTGTTGCCGAAGTAGCCCCACGATGGATACGAAAAATTGCCGAACGGCAGATTCGAATAGAGGTGACCGCCGTAGATCTTGTCGTCTTCCTCCCAGAACCGGCGTTTCATCTGGAGCCCCATCTTCGCGCTCGGGCTGTAAGGCGTGGCCTTCACGGCGGTCATCGTCTCCGGCGACAGATTGACGTCGAGCCGGCTGAGTATCGTGAGCGGCAGGCACGACACGCAGTAGTCGGCCGAGACCTCCGTCATCGCCCCTGTCTTGAGGTTCTTGTAGGAGACCTTCACCCCTTCGCTCGACTGGCGGATCGAAACGACTTCGACGCCCAGCGTGATCGTGTCCCCCAGCTTCCGCTGAAGCGCCTTGGGGAATTGATCCATGCCGCCGACCGGCTGGAACATCGGCGCCATACCGGTGCCTTCGATCACCGAGCGTATCCGGGTGCCAAAGCCCGACTGCAGCAACGCACGGAAATCGTGCGGATCGCCAGGCCCTCGTGCGGCGGTTTTCTTGTACGCGCGATCTGCTGAATCGAGATAGCCCTCGTTGACGAGGAAGGTGACGAACCGCTCTTTGTCCTCCGCGGTCAGCGGCGCGTCGAGCGCGCTCTGGTCTATCGCCTTTGCCATCAGCTCGCACGTGTAGCCGATCATGTCGGCCTTCACTTCGCGCATCCGGACGCGCTTGCCTGCGAGCGGCCCGATGTTGTCCCCTTCGTAGTAGAAGTACGAGGACTCGTTCTCGTTGTTGAAGATTTCGAGCGGCACGCCCAGCTCTTTGCAGTACCCAAGAACGCCTGTATGCCAGTACGGAAGGCGCCACGGCCCGCCGTTGTGATAAAGACCTTCATCGAAGTTGCAAACCTGCGTTTCTCCGCCGGGTCCGAGCTCCGTGTGCGTGGCCCCGCGGCGCAGCGTCCAGTTGACGCCTCCGACACGGTCGCGTGCTTCGAGCACACGCACGCTGTATCCCAGCTTGCCGAGCTCGTATGCGACTGCCAATCCCGACACGCCGGCGCCGAGGACGACCACCTTGGTGCCGTTCGGTCTGCCAGACAGGACAGGGCGGGGGCCTGCCTGCGCCATCAGGTCCCACGACCGCATGGCGCTCATCACGAGCGTCGAACCGCCGACCAGGCCGAACTGTTCCAGAAAGTTGCGTCTGGTGAGAGCAGCGCTGCCCGTGTCTGAAGTTTTCTCTGTCATGAGGCCTCCATGCATGTGACGTGCGACGAGCGGTTTACCATCCCACTCGAACCTGGAACTGCACCGAGCGCGCGTACCCGCCGACCGCAGTCAACTGTCCGAACGTCGGCGTCCCGAGTTGCGATTGAAGAGTGGTGAAGAGCGGGTTGTCGAAGAGGTTCAACACGTCGGCTCTCACCGAGAGGTTCGCGCCCGAGACGCGCTGTGTTTTCTGGATGCTGAGATCGACGTTGCGCTGTCCCGGCGTCCGCAGGTCCGGGAGCGTCCGCGGCGCGTCGCCGAACGTATAGGCTGGTGCCGCCGTGAACGCGTCGGCATTGATCCAGTTGGTCAGGCGATCGTCGAGCGATCCGATCGTGGCCATGTCCACGCCGGGCACGACGTTGGGGCGCTGAGAGCTGCCGAGCAGTCCCGAGTTGTTGTTCGACTGCCACACGCTGACGGGAAAGCCGTTCTGGAAGCGCGCCGCCATCGTGACCGACCAGCCGCCGAGGAACGCGTTGCCGAGTCCATCGGTGAGCCGCTTGTGCCCCGCGCCCGCAGGAACGATGAAGGTGCCGTTTATGTTCACCCGATGGGGCACGTCGAGCAGCGAGTATCCCCACTCGCGATCCAGGTCGTAGTTGTCGAGCGCCGTCGTGTTGCGCGCCGAATAGGTGTTCGACTCGCCGAACTGGTTGTCCATCAACCGGCTGAACGTGTAGTTCGCGTTCACGCCCCAGTTGTCCCGAATCCGTCTGTCGAAGCGCAGGGTCATCGCGTTGTAGCGCGTTCGCGATTCCGACACGCGATGCGCCAGCACGTCGGTGAACTGCGGGAAGGGGCGAAGCAGCTGGCCGCGGGCGATCGTGGCGGAGCTCGCGAGGTTGCCGAATGCGGCGTTGCCGAAAAACGGATTCGGCACCAGATCGAGCAGCGCCGGCCCGAGCGAGAGGTAGCTCGGATCGATCTGGTTGATGTTCACCGTCGTGTCCACCGTCCCGCCCACGGGCATGTGCTCGGATCGGCTGCCCGAATAGCCAATCGACACCGCGGTGCTACCCGGCAGCTCGCGTGTGTAGTCGACCGAATACTGCTGCACCCCACCTGGTTTCGAGTTCTGATCGACGAAGTCGATCACGCCACCCACTCCTGTGGCCAGCCCCTTGGTGCTTCCCTGCGGGGTGAGAATGCCCGCCGGAAAGGGATCGCTCAACGAGTTCGCGGGCGTGCGGTTCCCGTCCGTGCTGGCGAGGTAGGTCGTCGTCGCGGTGTAGCCCATGCGCCCCATGGCGGTTTCACCGACGCCTGAAAACTGCATCGGCGCCCAGAAGAAGCCGTAGCCGCCGCGAATCACGTCTCTGTTCGACAGCGACCACGCAAACCCGCCCCGCGGCGCAAGGCCGTTGAGCGCGTCGCCCTGGCGCGTCGGATACCCGTTCTCGCCGGCATACATCAGCCCGCCTTTGAGAGCGAGGCCGGGCACCTGCACCGGAAAGTCGGCGTCCCTGTCGAATCCCACGGTGAACTGGTTGTTGGCCTCGCGCACGCCTGGTTCGTACTCGTAGCGCAACCCGTAGTTGACCGTCAGCGTCGGGCTGACGCGCCATTCGTCCTGCGCATAGGCTGCGTAGTAGTCGACCAGATACTGCGCGGGAGTGGCGTACACGATGCTTCCGCTCGCCGGCGATCCGAGAAGGTAGCTGGCGAAGGCGTCGCCCCCCGACGCCGTTGGCGTCGCCGCGGTGAACGACTGCGTGAAGCTGTAAGTGCCGGCAGACGAACTGTAGCTCTGCACGTCGGCGCCGATACGGCGATACTCGCCGCCGAACTTGAGCGTGTGACTCCGTTTGAGATACGAAATCGACGCGTTGGCCGTCTGCGTCACATGCGTGGTGCGGTTAGGACCGCCGTTGCCCAGCCCGTTGTAGCCTGTGATGTTGACCGTGGGAAACGTGTTGAATGTCATGGCGTTCACGAGGCTCGACGGAAAGCCGAGCGTTGCGGCATCGAATTCGGGATAGTTGCCGCCAAAGTCCTTGAAGCGGTTGTATCCGTAGCGCACCGCTATGGCGGTGCTCGGCGTCGGCACGAAGATGTTGTTCAGTGCGAAGAAATCCACGGTCCGGAATAGCAGGCTCGCGTTGGGATCTCCAGGCACGGTTCCGTGCGGACCGTAAAACGCCGACCCGGGCTCCTTCGTGTACTGATGGGCGTACATCCCTGTCATCGTCCACCCGCCCATCCAGCGCTGATCGATCTTCAGCGTCTCCTGGTTCTGCGGACCGTCGTCGAGCGTGGCTTGACCGTTGAACGACTTGCCCGAAGTCGGCAGGGGCATCGGTGCCAGCATCGCGCTCGCGACGGAGTTGATCCGATCGGCGGGAATGACATTGCCGGGAAACGGGTCGCGGACGATGACACCGTTGACGGTGCGGGTGGTCAGCGGATCGAAGATCGTGACGAGCTGGCCGGATGAGGTGCGCGTCTCGGAAAAATCGCCGGCGCGCTCGGCCGCCGTCGGCAGCGTCAGCACATTGTTGCGCGTGCTGCGCTGTTTGTAGTCGTCGGTGCTGAACCAGAAGAACGTCTTGTCCTTGACGATCGGCCCGCCGATCGAACCGGCCCAGTTGTGGTAGTACTGCGGCGGGTTTTCGAGCCCTGCACGCTTGGCGAAAAACAGCGTCCCTGTCGTCGCGCCGGGCTTGCTGACAAGCAGCGCGCTCCCCCGCCACGCGTTCGACCCCGAGCGGGCCGCCGTGTTGAAGACGCCGCCGGCGGCGTGACCCATGTCGGCCTCGTAAGTCTTGGTCTGCACCTTGAGCTCTTCCACGGCCTCCATCGACGGCGCAATGGTGGGACGATTCGTCAAATCGGTAATCGACACGCCTTCAATCAGGTAGCCATTGCCGCGACGCGGGCCGCCGCCGAGCGAGAGCTGCGACGAGCCGGACTGATCCTGGTAGCGCACGAATTGCGGATCGCCGGTCTGAATGACGCCCGGGGTCGAGATCGCCGCGAAGAACGTGTTGCGGCCGAATATCGGCAGGTTCTGCAGGGCCTCCTTGTCGAGCGACGCGGCCTGCGTCGCGCTCGCGCGTTCGATCAGCGGCGCGTCACCCGTGACCGTCACCTGCTCGGCGATGGCGCCGACTTCGAGCGTGAAATCCAGCACCGCCGACTGCTGCGTGCCGATGCGGAAGCCCTTGCGTACTTCCGTCTTGAACCCGGGAAGGGACACACGAACGGTGTAGGGTCCTGGAAGCACGCTCGGAAATGCGTACTCGCCAACTTCATTGGTCATCGCCGATCGCTCGGCGTTGGTGTCTTCGTTGATCAGGAACACCTCGGCGCCGGGAATCACTCCCTGTGGATCCCGAACCGCGCCGCGCAGCGCTCCCTGATACGTCTGCGCGCCGAGCTCGATCGCGCAAACCAGCACGCACATCACGCACGCAATGAACGACCACAGTACGCTCGCTCTCGTCATTGAGGATTCTCCAGGCCGGCGATCGCCGCACATGCGGAACGCCGACGCCTGCAAAAGAGCAAGCAGCATGCCTGTGAATGTTTGCAGGGCGCGAAACGCGCGAAGTGATGGAATGTCTAGAGAACTACGGGGAAACGAGACTGCGGCAGGGACAATTCAATTCGTCTGCGCGTGAACGTTCTTGTCGATGCGCGATCGAACGTGCTTCAGAATTGACGGCTTTTCATCTTCGCAGCTTCGAGCGCGGAAAAGCGCCATGGCTCGCGCGGGTGAGCGAGCAGTTCCTCCGACCAGTCGGCTCGCATCACGCCGCTCCAGCCGTGGTAGCCGCTTCCGAGCAGCAGGTGGCCGAGCTCGTGTGAGATGACGAGACCGAGCAGCGTGCCTGCATCGACGCCGACGCGCACCGCGGCGCTGGTGACGCGGTCGGAATATGCCGTGGCCAGCCAGCCGCGATCGGTTTCTTTCACGACATATGCGACGCCGCAGGCATCCGGATGCACAGTCGAATCGAGCAGCGGCGCGTCGATGATGCGCACCACCATTTCCAGCGGCTTCAAGGATTCGCTGCAGGGATCGATGGAACCAGTTCCGCGCCCACATTGCCGGACGATCAGATCCAGACCGCTATCCTGGAATGTCGACTCCATCGCGTCGCGCGCCGAGAGCAGCTCCTGGGCAGATATGCCCGCTGTGTTGTACAGCCTGACTGTCAGCGCGACCCTCGGCTCGGCGCCGGCGTGCACACCCGTCGCCATGGCCGCGACAACGGCCGTCACCACATAGCTTGCGATCGCCTTCATCTTTTGCGACGAAAGCGTATCACTCCCGCTGCTGAACCCCACAACGTTGTCTATTTCTACAAAATGTCGGGAAGATGCGACTTTTTTGTTCATGCGCTCACACGCCGGGTGTCGCGTATGAATGCAGCGTTCGGTTGGAGTGCGCGTCAGCTCACGCCGACGATCACGAACAGGGCTGTCCGAGCGCGTCGAGGAGAATCTCTTCGTTCTTGCTGACGAACGCGTCGCGGGCGGTGATGAATTCCTTGAGAATCCGTTTTCTCGAATCCTCAATCTGATCGGGAATCCAGGGGTTCGCTTTTCCGTCAGAGAAAACATATGACAGATCTTCGACGACGTTCAGCAACAGGTCGTTGCTCTTCTTCGTGATCCGCCGCAGTGTCTTCCGGTAATTGGTCATCCCTGGTAGAGAGGGAAACAGCCGCTCCATGACGGCGACTTCGTGCCAGGCATTCGCGAGCTGCAGCGTCACGGCCTCGAGGCCATGAATCCACCCTCTCACGTTCACCACAGACGTGAGTCCATCGTAGAACTCCGCCAGGCGAGGATCGAGAAAATCGTAGTCGGGATTGCAGACATCGCCGCGAAGCCGCCCCGTTCGAACGAGCTCGTCCTTGATGGGTGTCCCGTCGTACGGCAGCATCCGGCAGAACGTCACGGGCAGGGAGCCATCGCCGACGATGGTGCGAAGAAAGTTCAGGTTTTCCCGCACCGATTCGAAGGTGCTCGACGGGTCGAGCAGCATGAATCCGTACTCCCACATCAGGTCGATGCTCTTCAAAAGATTGACGGCAGCAACATTCTGCTCAACGGTGATCTGCTTGTGCAGTGTTTCCAGCCCCTGTTCGCTGCCCGACTCGAGCCCCATATAGACGAGGTAAAGTCCTGCCTCGCGCATCCGCAGAAACAACTCCCGCTCGACCACGTCGGCGCGGCAATTCATCTTCCAGATGACCCGTCCAGGCAGGCGATTGCGGTGAAGTTCATCGACGAACTCATTGGCCCAGCGCCGCCACACCGGCCCGAACAGGGGAAAGTCGTCATCCTGAAACAGGAAAATCGTGACGCCTCGTTCTTCGTGGAGCATCAGCATTTCCCGCACGACTTCCGCGGGCTTGCGGGTGCGCACCATCCTGCCAGGGGCGGCGCGATAGAACGTGTGGATCGAACAGAAGGAGCAGGTCCGCGCGCATCCCCGGCTGGCGAGGATCGGCATGATGTTGCGCCCCAGCACGGTGTCGGGCTGGTAGTTGCGTTCCGGATAGGGCAGCTGATCGAGGTCCTCGAGCAGATGTCGCGCAGGCGTGGCGATCGCCTGGTGGTCGCGAACGTAGGCGATTCCCTGAATCTCGTGCCAGTCCCGGCCGATGCTCACCGCATCGGCCAGCTCGACCAGCGTGTGCTCCCCCTCGAACCTGACCACGCTGTCTAGTTCCGGGATGATCTCGAGGGTTTGCTGATAGCTCAAACTCGGGAAATGGCCTCCCATGGTGAGGTGGCAGTTGATCCCACCCGCGCGCAACGAGCGCACAAGCTCTCCATAGCCGCCGACATAGAACTGGAAAATGAGGGAAAACCCGATCAAGACCGGGTCAATCCGCTGAGCGGTCTTGACGATCTCAGCCGGGTCCTGCTCGATGTCGACGACACAGACGGTGTAGCCGCACTGCCGCAGCACGGACGTGAGGTATCCGAGCCCCAGATTCCCCTGGTGTTGAAAGCCGACCAGCATGATCGGGCGCGAGGTATCGCGCCCGTGGCCGATGTCGGGTTGCCCGTGGTCGATGGCGCGTAGCGGAATAGGCTGGCGCATGCGATCGTTCAATCGGTATCGCCTTCGCCCCAGGTCAGGTGCTCCCTAACCCTTCGCGATAATCGCGTTCACGTTCTTGGCGAACGCGGTCTTGAGCTGATTCACTTTGGACACGTCCGCTCGATTGAGCCCCCAGAACTCCGGTCCTGGATCGAAAATCCATTCCTTCTTGAACACCAGGGCCTTGCTCAGCTGCTTTTTCGCTTTTTTTGCCATGTCATCTCTCCAGGGTTGTTGTCCGATTATTCAGTCGAGCACGATCGAATCGTGCGAGCCAATATACACGCGTCGATCGACCAGTCCAAGCGAGCTGAACGCCCGTTTGCACAATTCTTCTCAAAAAAAGCAGGTCGACTTCATGGCCGTCCGCGGCCAGCGGCTCCGCCGGACGCGCCGGTTCCCGCGCCGCGACCGCGGTTTGGGTTCTTCGGATTGCTGCCGATCGGGTTGCCCTTCTCGTCGACTTCGGTCTGCACCGTATTGACAGGCCCGTACCCCATCAGTTGAACGATGACCTCGCTGTCGTCCATCGAGCCGTCGTAGTGATGCAGGCCGGCGGGATGGAACATGAAGCCGCCCGCCTTGATCGGCACCATCTTGTCGGGCCTGAAGACATCGCCTTCACCGGTGTACCACGTTCCCTTGACGACCATCGCCCACCGATCCTTGTCGTGATAGTGGGGCCGGCTCGTCTGGTGCGGACCGAACCGGTTGCGATACATGTAGAAGCCTTCCTTCGACGAGTCACCGAAAATCTTCAGAGGAGCAATGATTTCTTCCGGCTGCAGCCGCATCCGCTTCGCGTCGAGCAGCGGCGGAGCCTCTCCGCCTCCACCCTGGCCGAGCGCGCGATTTCCGAAGCCGCCGACGAACACAGCCAAGAGGGCGCAGCACATCCACTTCGAGACAGGTGATACGTTCATCACTTCCTCCTTGTGCGTCTGGACGGCAGATTATAGCGCCGCCGAGGGCATGATATATTCCGGCGCAACAACCTTTTCCACTGTGACGACACCACGCCGCACCGGCGCTCGGTTCTTCGTCGACGCGCTTCTCGTCCTGTCGCTGACAGCGATGGCCGCGGCGCAAGCTCCGGGCAGTTCGCGAGCCGCCAAGCCCAATCTCCCAAATCCATTTCGTCTCGCGCCGGATTGGCCGACGCTTCCGGCAAGCAT